>Ga0134126_10007857_pt1 | contig 13380 bp, 6 predicted proteins | sample KB31752_FD_96881 | JGI IMG/M metagenome (GOLD analysis project Ga0134126, IMG submission 96881) | Terrestrial soil microbial communities with excess Nitrogen fertilizer from Kellogg Biological Station, Michigan, USA - KB3-175-2 | ecosystem: Environmental > Terrestrial > Soil > Unclassified ...
AAATCCTCGCTCGCCGGCGGTTCCAAGCTGTCTTCAATCTTGACCTCTGCCGTCTGGATCGCATCCCAGATATGGCGCGCCGTTGGCAGGAAGACCCGGTCTAGCTCATCAACAAACACTCCGAGAAAGCGCCGCCGGGCGAGAGGCACTCGGATGTGTCGCGCTCCCGATACAAGACCGCTCTGCACTCGAATCTCGAATAATCCGAAGGCCCCTTCGATACCTAGCGGAAGGCCATTGATCGCTACGACCGGAATGGGCTCTCCCGCCGCGATCATTGGCAGGCTGAGCGCCAACCCGCGAATCCGGCTGTCTTCCAGCGTTATCAGTTGTGCGTCGGGATTGCTCTCAGCGTCCCGGGCGCTGAATACGCACTTGGCAAAACGTTCGCCGTCGGGCCAGGTCAGCTCCCAGGTTGAGCGCTTGTGCTCCGCCTTGCCTCCATGACCGCTGAGATAGCTGACGGTCATTCGCTCGAGCCATGTTGGCAGCGGATGCAAGCGAAGCTGTTCGGCCGACCGGGTGTCCGGCTCCGCGGATACGCCGAGCGGCGACGCCTCGCGCGCCTTACGGATTTCGTCCCGAATCTGTGTCGTCGTGTGCTCGGCAGTGCGCTCGATGCTTTCAGGATCAAGAATCGCTGCCGCAAACGCCTCCTCGAACAGCTCACCAGCTTGCGCCGAATCCAGAACATCGCCGGTTTTGTCGATGCCGAACTCTTCGAAGATGACGGCAAGCTTCTGTTCCAGCACTTCGCGAACTCGGAATTCCACCGACTCTTCCATTGCAAAGTTGATGGCGCGCACTGTTCGAGTCTGGCCGATGCGATCCACTCGGCCGATCCGTTGCTCCAGCCGCATCGGATTCCACGGCATGTCGTAGTTGATGATGACGTGGCAGAATTGAAGATTGAGACCTTCGCCACCGGCGTCCGTCGAGATGAGTACGCGCGCATCCAGCCGGAAGTTATCTTGAGCCAGCTTGCGGGCACCCATGTCCATCGAGCCGTTGAGAGTCACGACCCGGATGCCTCGCGCTTCCAGAAATTCCTTCAGCATCTCCTGAGTGGGGACGAACTCGGTGAAAATCAGCACCTTGAGATCGGGCTCGTTCTCCTCAGCCTGCAGCCGGTAGATCAAGTCGATGAGCGCTTCCGCCTTCGCGTCCGGACCAGCCTGTTCGCACGCGCGAGCGGCCTCCAACAGCGTCTCGACATGGCCGCGCTCGTTCTTCAACGCCGATACGCGGGACAGAAGCTCATCGAGCAATTCCTGCCCGTCCATGTCGTAAATCTCTTGCGTGTCAGCGTCCCCGCCGTTGGTCCCCTCGAACCGCAAGCTCAACTGCCGATCGCGCAGCTCGCTACCCTTAAGAACGGCCTGCCGGCGCTCCAGCGTGGTGAGGATGGCGCGCGTGCTTGAGGTGACCAGACGCTGCATCAGAATCATCAGAAAGCCGATGTGCCGCTTCTTCTCGCGCAGGGCCTGGTTATAGCCGTCTCGCACATAGTCACTGACCGCTTCATAGAGGCGCTGTTGCGGGTAATGCCGAGCTTCCCAGGAGATCGGGACCATTTGCGTGCGTCGCGGCCTAAAGAGCGGCTTGCCTTCCGCGTCGATAGCCTTGCGCTTTTCCGTTCGGATCACGAAAGGCGCGACGCGCTCCCGCGCTACGCTTCCCGCATCCGGGAATGCCTCATCGTCAAGCAAGTTCAGCAGACGGTGGAAGGCATCGCTCTTGCCCTGATGCGGCGTCGCCGAAAGAAGCAGGATGTAGGGTGCGGCCTCGGCGAGGCCGCGGCCGAGTCTGTAGCGCGCAACCGCGTCCGTGCTGCCACCCAGGCGGTGGGCTTCGTCCACCACGACGAGGTCCCAGCCTGCCGTTATGAGATCCTCGAAGCGGCTACGGTTAAATTCAGCGACCCTGGCCTGCGACCAGCCGCGGCGCCGGTCGAGGGGCTTCACTGAATCCAGCGAAACGATGACCTGATCGAACATCGCCCACGGTGAGGCGGCCAAGCCAGTCCCGGAAGTGAGACGCTGCATGGCGCCGATGTCCTCGCCGAGGACAAGCTGAAAGCGCTCATCGAAATGGCTTTGCATCTCTGCCACCCATTGGGTGGCGAGCCCCTTGGGCGCGACGACCAAAGTCCGCCGAACGAGACCGCGCAGCTTCAACTCACGCATGATCAGGCCGGCCTCGATGGTCTTGCCGAGCCCTACCTCATCCGCCAGGAGATAGCGGACACGATCACCGGAAATCGCACGGGATAGCGCGTAAAGCTGATGCGGCAACGGGATGACGTTGGACTCCATCGGCGCCAGCACCACCGGGCCGTCGGCGTATCCCGTGCCGCCATCCAGCACCTCGGCCACCTTGGCGGCCGCCGCCACATACGCGATGCGGTGCCCTTCGATATCAGGTCGTAAACCGGCCCCCAACGGCCGCAGAGTGGATCGCGATACCCGGACAACCGCATCTTGGTTCGGCAGCCAAACACGGCACACCGTCTGCCCCCACAAGGTCTGCTCTTCGATGACCTTGCAGGCGCAGTTGTGGACGGTGCTGAAAAGCCATTGGTCCGCCACAGCCGTCACTCTGGTATCGAAAAATCATTGTGATGAACGACGGACGCCAGCTCGATGGTTCCGTTCGCGCATTCCCAGTAGTGGAGATGAAACTCGTAATCGATATCCCTCCTCTGTGCTTTGTCCCTCCCTCTCATCCGCTGGGGATCATCGCCACCCGAGCCCGTTCTCAGAGCATGAATCGCCGCCATATTCTGGTTCAGCATGGTCTCGACGATCGCACGCAAAATCCTGGGCGCGAGGCCACCCCCTTGGTCACGGCAACACTGCTGACAGGTTTCGAGAAAACGGCTTCCGATCGCTGGGGCCTTTGTATCTGACCAGTCAGGCTCCTGGCTCTTCGCTAAGGCCTCCTTGAACAGAGCGACCTTGACGGCCAACTCAAGTCCCGGCGCATCACAGGCCTCGCTCAGGATAGCGCTTTCATCGAGGCATTTAACGAGCCCCTTGAAGTCGTCGCACACCAGGACGTCCCCTTCGAAATAGTCCGGCGGCGACGGGAGTGCCGGCAGATCGTCACGCTCATGCTCGATCTCGTGAATCTGCGCCCGCACCCTGACGAGTGAGCCGGGCGCCGAGCGAAGAATGAGCGAATGTCCTGCTAATGGTTGCCGGCAATGTTTGCGAAGGATCGCGATCAATAAGACGCAACGCGCTAAATCAGATTGCAGGCCATTGTGGGTGGTAAGCCTTATTATGTCGGGGTTAGTGTCGAGCGAATCCGCCAGAACATCCTTCACTCGATAGTACGTCTCGAACGACGGAGTTAGCGCGAGCAATCTGTCGGTCACCTTGGCAACCGTGTTGACGTCATATTCGACTATGCCATGATCATGGAATAGTGCTTTGAGGTGGTCGCGTAGCGGATATAATTGATCATCAAAGAGCGCCCCTGCCGCCCCCTCGCTGATATGAATGGCCACCCATGGCTCATCTAGCAGCTTGCTCCAATCCAACAACGTGCCCACATAATCGTGAAGCTGATCTGCGGACGAGACCGGGGACGGAACGGCGATGATGCCAGCGTCTATGGTTACGTCGAGCATGTCAGGCGTCGCCCTTGTCGCGTGTACGCTTCCTCTTTAGCGCCGCCGCTCTAAGTATATCCTCTGCCTGACTCTGAGACTGATCGAAGAAGCCGTCGGGCCAATCGACAATGGCCCCATATTCATTGATCTTTACTTCCCGGAAGGTCGAATTCGGCCCGGGCTTTTCGACGAAATATATCTTCGCGTTGTCGGTGAGGGATTCCCTCTCTGCGGAGGCAATTCGGAACCGAAGCCGGTCGATGAGATATTCGCTGTGTGTCTCGACGATGCATTGCTTGTTGCACAATGCCATGGAGAGGAAAAAGTCGCCGAGCAACGTCTGGACCTTCGGATGCAGATGAAGTTCTGGCTGCTCGAACACGAGCGTCGAATCCGCATCGGCAAGGAGGCACATGACCAGGATCGGGAGGACCTGGCTAACGCCGACGCCGACGTGCGTCAGATCGTGTTTCCTCTCGGAGTTGGCGAGCGCCACCTTGAGCTCGTGCCCAAGCTTGCCCATGTCCTTGCTCTCGACCGAGCTTGCGATCCCAAGGTACTGGAGCCAGTCAACAACGGCCGCCTCCAACGTGCGGGTAACCGTCCGCCTTTCAACAGAGGGCGATTTGAAGTGCGTCGACGGGATGTATCGAATCCGTCGCCCCTTGTGCTGCTCCAATACAGAAGCCGTGGTCTCGCCCCTCAGCCCTATGTCATAAGGATCTGCGGACGGCGCCAATGGATAAAGGGGCTTGGGCGCATCCCGCAGCGGGCCGAGATATTTTACAGATGAGGCGAAAAACTCGTCTATATACCGCGACGACTCCAATATCTGCCGTGGTCCGAACGGCAGTATGACCGTCGCCAGATCCAACGATGTGGCGGATTTCCTCAGCGCTTCTTCAATCCGCTCCGACAGGTTGTCTGCGTCCTGAAGCGCCTGTTGCGCCCTGACTCGCTGCTCCCTCGATAGTGAGCGCAAAGCCTCCTGCCAAAGGCCCAGCGGAATAGCTGCGCCGTCAGACTCAAAGAGTGATGCCTGCTGGGGTTGAGCGGCGAATGCCACGTCGAGGTCGATGCCCTCCCCGCCGAGGACGTCTTTCAGAACCTTGAGCACATCGCCGCTGAGCACCAGGTCCCGCGTTCGCCAAGGCCGCGCTCCGAGAGCCGTGGAGCGAACAAGGCGGCTGTTCTGCAATGCCGCGGTGATCGCGCGCGCATCTTCCCGGATGGGGTCGACCGTGTGCAGGATTCTTGCGGGTAGGAAATGCCTTAGAACGCATCCGACCGGCTGTGCCGAGTGCGCTTCCTCCCTGACCTCGGACATGGACAATTCATCCAGAGTGACATCGTATGCCAAGCCCGCCCGAAGGTATTCGTCTGCATCGGAACCATCATCGAGAAGCCCAAACTTGCGAGGGGATGTTTCCGATCCAGCATGCCGAACAAAGATCGAGTACTTCTGATCGACATTGTCTTCGTCGCGCAGGATGCAGTCCAGACCGCTGGAGAAGAGCCGCGGCTGGATTTGGTAGATATCCCGGTCGGGGCTCGAAGGATCGGCATCAAAAGCAATTTCGAACGAGACTTCGCGCAGGCCCATCGCCCTGCGGCCATAGTACAATCCCCTTCGCGACGGGAGAGACGGGCCACCCTCCGCATCAGGAAGTGGGCGGCAGGTGCCCTTGATGACGATCTGGTCCGAATCGTTCCCGATCGACTTCAGGTCGTCGAACTGCCCGAGGCTGGTGAATGCTCCGTTGAGAACCACGGAACGGGAGCCCACCTTATTCGATAGGGTCTGGGCGATGAGCAAGACCGACTGAATGAAGGTGCTCTTGCCGCTACTATTTGCTCCTGCAAAAATCGTCAGCGGCGCTAGCGGCAGCTCGTTGCCATCTCGAATGGACTTGAAATTGGAGACACGCCAACTGGTGATCATACATCACCCCCGATGCGCGTGGTCGCCTGATCGTACCACATGAGCAGCTTCGGATCTTCTTCGAGGACGCTTGAGGGGATCTTGTCCGCCACCGCGACGATGGTGGCGTAGTCGCGGTCGGCCCATGCCTTCTTGAAGCCGGCGCGGACAGCTTCAAGGCGGAAGACCTTGAGCTTCTTCTTCTCCCCCTTGTAGGCATCGAACTCCTTGAGCAGGGCTTTGTCGCGGAGCTTCTCGAGGTCGCCCGCCTTGTTGGGATCGGGCACATACCAGCGGTCGCGCGCCTTTGCGCGCAGGCCGGGATCGTCCTTGGAGAGATTGCGCAGCTCTTTCCAGTTGGACGACAGATAGGCGTGGATTTGCTCGGGAACCGGGCCGGCGCCGTCGTAACAGAGGAAACTCTGCTGTAGCAGCTCGGACAGTTCCAGCGGCTTCTCGTGCTTCTGCCAGCCACCGATCTCCCGGATGAACTGGGGATGTAACTCCTGAAAGGTGCTTGGTCGCCTTTTCAGAAATTCCCGCAACCATTCGCGCGCCGTCGCCTCGTCGAGAACAAAGAGCTCCGGTGCATCCACTTCCTCGACGGTCAGGCGCCTTCTGTCGTATTCGGCGACCTGTTCGGGCAGGAAATACATCCCGTCACGCGCCGGATAGCGTTGAGCGAGCCCGGCGTAAAACTCTGACGCAGACAGCGGGACAGTGACGCCGCGTAACACATGGAAGGACACCATTCGGTCGTAAAGGCGGAAGTCGGTCCGTTCAGCGATGGTTTTGCCGCGATTACCAGACTGGTCGAATATTGGCAGGTTGTTGAGGTGCGTGTTGACGAAGGCCCACACTCCTTGCTCCGTCCCCGCTGAAATCTGGAACCGTTCTTCCAACCCGCCGTTCGCTTTATATGCTGAGATGACCAAGTCTTGCTTGGTTGCGGTGCTCGTCACCTGCCTGTAGGAACCCTGCTTCTTGTCCAGGGTGCGTACGTCGGCGACTACGAATCCGGCTGCCTGCAATGCTTCCTGGATCGCGTTCCAGACTGCATTCCTAGAGTTGTGGAAGACGATGGTAATCCAGCGCCCTGGTTTCAGCACGCGGTAATACTCGGTGAAGCAATGAAACATCAAATTCTGATAGTCGAGGAGAGCCTTGCCCTTTGCTTGATCGACTATAGCTTCGTCCGTCGCATTAGACAGAACGCCATACCAAGATTCCGTAAGGAAGTTCAGGTCGGCATAAAATATGTTTTCCCCAAACGGAGGATCAGTGAATATGTAATCAATGGACTCCTTGTCCAGCGGTATGGCGGTCAGGCTGTTGGTGCCGCAGCAGACTGAAGAAGTAATTTGGTAGTCGCTTGAGAAGGACTGCTCCATTCGAGATATTTTATTCTCATATGCGGTGAACGGAGAGGCCTCGCTAATGAGGGAAGGCACATAATAAACGCCATTTAGTGGATTATACGGAAACGAAACCTCCGGTCGGTACCGGTTCTCAATCGAAAGGTTAACAAAATGGCTGTCAAGCCAAAACATTAGCATATGACGAAGGCGTGTATTTGGTTGCGATTTGACCATCTGCCACAGGACGCCCAGTATCTGTGCCGTGCGCGGCAAGAAGAAGTGATGGACATGAGTAAATCCTTTTGGCGCAATGCGTGAGCCGTGATTCATTTTGTCGATTGGAAAGCTTGTGGAAGGCACGGCGCTTGGGTAGGGAAGATCGTCAATTTTCTTGAGTAATGCTAAGTCATCTGCTGTTGGCGTTTTCTCAAAGCGCTTGCTTCCGACCTTGTAAGAGATCAGAACAGGCCGGAAGGTCACACGTTTCCACGGCGCGCCAAGCTTCTTATCCGTGCTAGTTTCAAAGCGCCGATCAAGGTTCCGTTTATTTAAACGGGCCGAACAGCTTGGGCAGGAAAATTCTTCTGAAACTGTGTGGGCTTCTTTGTCGAACGCCTCTTCTAAAAATACCACTTCTCCCGCACAATGCAGACAGGTGAAGACTTCGCTCCACACGGTATACTCGATACTACCTTTCGTCTTCCCGTCGCTGTGCAAGGTGTCGTACATCCACCCGAGCTCCTGCTCCACATCGCGAAGCAGCGCGCGCGCCGCACTTGCAAACGATTTTCCATCAAACGGCTGATTGTAGTTGGAGGAAATGAAGGTCGCGGCGGGCGAAAGATCATTCAACACACAATGCCGCGCGCCCCATCGGGGTGCCGGGCGGCCTTCAGCCTTCCACTTGTTCTCCAGTTCCGCACGATAGCTCGCTGGTGCCGCACCGCACCATTGGGCGGCCACGCCCGTCTGCCCTGAGCCGCTGAAGCCGTCGAGAATGATGTCTCCCGGCTCAGTGTAATGGAGGATCGACGGCACGATCGCGAGGTGCGGCACCTTGGTGTGATAGGCGTGTGCCTTGTAAATCGGGTGCGTTTTCCCCTCGCTCACATCCGTCGCGAAAGGTTCGCGGTGATAGTGCGCGCTTCTGGTAGGCTTCGCCGCTTCCCACTCCCTGACGAACTCGCCGAGCCAAGGGTTTGGGCACGCCGTGTAATACGGCGGATCGGAGAGAGCGAGGATGTCCTCATCCGAACCGACCGGAAAGCCTTCGATCTTTCGGAACTCCGGGTCCTTCAATTTCTTCCGGAGCTTCCCGATGAACCAGGCGCGCCGCTCACCGTCATTGGCGAAACTCATGCCAAGGCAGGTGACTGGCCCATCGTGCGCGGTCAATTCCTCGTCGAAGAGGCGTCCAGATCCCGGCTTTCCGGGGACTATGGTCGATCGAAACAACGAATCCCGCGTCATGCTCCGCGCCCGCCTCCCCGTGCTTCATTGATTTCGTTCTGATTCGATTCCAAGACGATGCGCGCCTTCTGGCGGTCCTTGCCTTTGAGCAGCCCGTCGATCCAGCTTTCGAAGCGGCCCCGCAGCTCGTCGATCGTGACGGCGCCATGATCCCCCACCAGGGTTTGGTCGAGATCGTGAAGGCTGGCCGTCACCCGCACCAGACCGGAGAATGCCTCGCGCAGCGCCTGGACGAAGTCGGAATCGAGCGGGTCCGGCAGACTCCTGCTCGCCACGAAATCCGTGACCGCCTGGGCGTCCTTTGGAGCAAGAAGGTCGAGATTGTGCCTGGTGATCGGGTCTTCGAGATTGGCGAGAAGCGCGGCTGTCCAGCTCGTCACGATGTCATCGAGCGTCTTGTCCAACTGGGCCAGCATGACGCCGCCGGCGACCGCGCTTTCAGTTTGCGGCCGAAAACCGCAATGCGGGCAGGTCGGTGAGGCGTCGAGATCGCGCTCGGTCAATGCAAAGCAGCTCTTCAAACCGGCAAGGCGATTCTGGAAGTCGGTCAGTTGCTGCCGCGGCATCAACTCGATACCGGCGAGGCGCTGAAGCGTCTGCAATCGCGGATCGGTGAGGAGCGCGCTCTTTCGTCTGTCGTCGTTCACGCCGAGGCGCGCGCGCGTGTGCAAATCCATGTAGAGCGTGATGAACTCGCGCTTGAAGGGACGAAGCGCACCGGACAGGCGCTCGAATTCCTCAGGCAGTCTCGACAGATCGGCGCCGCGAATGGCGCTTTCAAATTCCTGCCGTGCGGCGCGCACGCGCCTCACCCACTCATGCTCGGCCGGCAGCACCGTTTCGGCAAGGCTCAGCCAATGCGCTGTAGCTCCTTGGCGGGCGACGAAATCCCGGACCGCTTCGATCAGCCCGAGGGTGCGGACCGTGTCGGCATGGACGCTGATCTCGCCCGCGGCATAGCGGAGATTCTTCAGCTTGCCCGGCGAGGAATAGGCTTGGCAGGATTCCAGAAACGTCTTGGCGTCGGCCAGATCTTCCGCGCGGGCGGCCAGGTCGCCGACATTGCGAAGATCGATGCCCCAAAAGGAAACGCCTTCGCGCAGCATCTGCTGAGCTTCGACAATGCGCCGGACGTGCTTCTGGATCGCGTCCTGCAAGCTTCGGACTGGATCATCCTGACCTTGGGTCACGAGTTGCGCCAGGCCGGGCGAAAGCCCCATGAGCGTGAACAGCTCTTTCAGCGCGGCGAGGTTCCATTCCCGCGGCTGTTCTAGATGCTTGAAACGGACCAGCTCATCGACATTCGTCGCCGCGAGGGGACCGAGGTCGGTAGCTTCGAACTTCCTGCCCGGAATGGCGAGCACGATGTCTCCGGACCAGACCAGGCCGGCGAGCAGAACCACCGCCCATTCAGGCTCCAACCGTCCTGCCGCCGGGTCCATGTACTCCAGCCCGTGGTCGTCCTTGATAATCTCGTCGCGATTAGTGACTTGGCCGGGCCCCTTGGCCCTGACGGCATCGAGGATGGGCCGGACATAACGGGACTTCGCCGGATCGAAGCGTTCGCCATCAAGCACGCCCAGTGCATCCAGTACGGCGACCGCCTGCTTGGTGCGGTTCTGTCCCGCGATGGCGCGCAACGCATCCTGCGCCGCCTGCGCACGGCTTGCGCCGGTGATCAGCACGGAGAAGGCCGGGTAGTCTGGAGCTTGATCAGCGAAGTGAGGCGCGAGACAAACGCCGGCGATCGTGTTGACCAGATCGCGGAAGTTGATGGTTTCGTGGGACGCGATGCCGGACAGATCGCGAATGGACTTGCCTTTCGCCCACTCCGCCAGGGTCTTCGTGCGGCCCTGCCATGTGACATCGAAGGCCGTGTTCATGTTCTTCTGAAGCCATTGCACCAGGTTCCTCAAGAACCCGTTGGCCTTCGCCTCATAGGTGGCTTTGGCGGAACCTGACGCCGTCTGCGCCAGATCGAGCGCCGCCGCATAGGATTTGAGCGCGTCGAGGAAGGCGCTGTCGTTTCCGGTAAGATGGAAGAAGACTTCGTCGCTCTTCTTCTCATCCCTGAAGCGGGGCGGATCGTAAGGCTGGATGAAGTAGATATAGAAGTCCCGCTGTGGCACCGCCGTGGAACGCTCGTTCGGCGCACCGAAGAACAGATAGCCGGTCCGAGCAGCCCTGCGTTCCTGCCAGACGAGTTCATGCTGCCAGATCTTGTAGCCCGTCACATAGGTGACGTCCTGGCATTCCATCACGCGGCGAAGCGCCTCGTAATAATACCGATCAAGCTGGGAGTCGGAAAAGCTCTCGGCCCGCTTTTCGATCAGCGCGTCGAAATCGTCCGTCTTCTTCAGATCGAGATAATATTGTCGATTGACTGGGTTGACTGAGAGAAACTGGCCGCTGACCGTTCTATGGATCTCCCGCAGCACGGTTTCGACGTGGGTCTGCAAATCCTTATCGGGCTCGTTGCTGCCGAGCTCGGCAATCATAGGCTCGAAAAGGCAAAGCCGATCCCGCAACTCCTCGGGCGTCGCACCCATTGGCGCGTAGATGTCGCCGGTCGTCAGGCGATGCACCGACAGGCCATGAATGAGCCGCAGCGCCATCGGCTTGTACTGTTTGCGGCTGATAGCGTTTTCTACCCGCGACTCCAGCACCTGGCTGCAATCGATGACGGCGCGGATTTCAGGGATGGCGCGAAAGGCCGCGTTGGATTTTAGATTGTTCCAATAGCTGTCGAACGCGATCAGGCCGGGCTCATCCTGGGGCACCTCCTTCTCGAGCCGCTCCTTCATGGCGAGCGAGAGGGTCTTGAGCACCTCCCGCTTTTCGACAACGGTCACCCGCTCGAACGTGTCGATGTAGTCGGGATGAACCGGGAATAGCCGGACGAACTCATCCATCCTTTCGTTGAGGTTGCCATAGTACTTGGCGAAGGGGACAAGATGCGCGCGGATATGGGCCTGCTGTTCAGCAGTCTTTTTGAGCAGGCGCTCGGCCACGACGAACTTGACGTCGTTGCGGGCGATGAGCACCTGCTCGAAGCGGTCCTTCACGCGCCGTATGCTGTCTGCAACGAAATTGAACCGATGGCTGTCGAAAATCGCTTCCTGAACACCCGCGATGAAACGGAAGCGCAAGTCCTTGGCGCTTTCACCGATTTCACGTAGGAAATTCAGGTCGAGGATCAGTTCCTGGTCTTTGCGCGTGCGAAGATAATCAAGCAGTTCGTCCACGACAAGCAGGAGTCCTTGGTCGGGGTACGCCTGACCGAACTTCGCCATCATGTCTTCGAAGGTGCGTTTGTGGCTGGAAATCGTATCCGGGTCCGGAAAAACGTAGTCCACACCAAGCTTGTCGAGGTTTTCCTCCAGTTCGGCGATCAGGATGTCGCGCAAAGACATCGTCGTTGCGCCGATTTCGGTACGGATCACTTTGAAGCGCCCGGCAATCCGACCTGCGGCCTGCCGCACGTCATCCCTATGCAAGGCATCGGTCAGGCTTGCATCCGCAGCAAGGCTCGACACCACCGACATCAAGTGCGATTTGCCGGTGCCGTAATTACCAACGACCAAGAGCCCCTTGTTGTCGGCAGGCTCGTCGAACTGCAACTGTGGGATGACTAGATGAACCAGTCTATCCGCCATCTCATCTGAGATGACATAGGTGTTCACTAGCTGTCTAGCCGCATCCTGCTTGTTCGCGTCGCGTAGCTGAACAACAGACTCGATTGGGTCGAAATGAATAAGATCGCCGTATTTCATGCCCGCTGCCTTTCTGGGGCATCAAGCCCGGACGATTCATTCATGTTTACGATCAATGTATCGGTAGTGTCGTAGCTTCGATATTCCGGGTGCCCGCTCGTTGCATAGGTCAGCTTGCTGCCGGCGACAGCGCCGTTCCAGCTTGCGACGACGCAGCGATTTCTGGACACACTTTGAAGGAGACGGAGCGGATCCTGGCGCAAGCCGTGGTCGAACAGGATTTCGATGTTGTCGAGCAACGCGACGGTCCCAGCCACTTCGACAACGTCGCCGAACAGGGTCGAGAGGCGCAGGGTCCGCTGGCGCTCCGTCAACTCGATCAGCTTGGCAGAAAGCTCCAAATTGACGTTGATCACGTTGGCGCCGAGTTCGCCTGCGACATTGCGCAGGGCAGCAGTCTTGCCGGATCCGCTCTCGCCGACCAGTAGGACCAGGCGATGGTAGAGGCTTCCCGCCTGTTCGAGCGACTGCTTTATTCTGCTATGGATTGGCTCCAGCATAGCTACGCTCCGTCCCCGTTATTGTCCGGAGAGTCGGGTTTGTCTGCAGCGCCGCCCGAGCGGACCCAATCGTCAACTTCGCCTTGCTTGAACATCCAGCGCCGCCCGACCCGATGGGCAGGCATTTTCCGCTGTTCAATCCACTTGTAGACGGTCTCGTTGCTGACGCTCAGATAGTGGCAAATATTCTCAACCGTCAGCCATCGCTCATCTGTCATCTCTGCATTCCGCCCCCAAAGTGGCGCGATGCCCATCGCCCACATGGCCGAAAGTCGCTTGCCCAAGCCACTTGCTGACCGCCGCTCACATCGTTCCCTTGATCGAAATTGACCGATTATAGCCGATTTGACCCAACCTAGCCGATATATGGGGGAGGTGTCGAACGATAAGTGGCGTCTTGAGGCGGCCGCCGTGTCTACTTCTTCCTGCCCCGCTCGGACCGCCCATAGAGGAAGAGTGCGGACGAGGTTCCCGTGACGGATTGAGGGCTGGAGGAGAGGCCTCCGGCGCCCGTCATGGAGACTAGCTATGATTCATGTGGAGATTCTGGACGCCGCTCGCGACCGTGCTGGCGGCTACAAGGTGGATGTGACCCGCGGCGAGCGGATCGGCCGCGTGTCCTCCGAATGGTTCTCGAGGCCCGCTGACGAGCGCTACCAGTCCCTGTCTGACCTCTATGCCGCTGTGCATGGACGGACCGAGCGTAGCCGCACCCGAACCGTCGAGAGCGCGGCGATCCGGG
>Ga0134126_10007858_pt1 | contig 13379 bp, 24 predicted proteins | sample KB31752_FD_96881 | JGI IMG/M metagenome (GOLD analysis project Ga0134126, IMG submission 96881) | Terrestrial soil microbial communities with excess Nitrogen fertilizer from Kellogg Biological Station, Michigan, USA - KB3-175-2 | ecosystem: Environmental > Terrestrial > Soil > Unclassified ...
CTCGAAGTATTTTATAATCGGCAGCGACGCCACTCGACCCTTGGCTATCAGTCCCCCGCCGAGTTCGAAGCAAAGGCGGCTGTCGCGTAACCCGGTGTCCACAAAATCGGGGGAAGATCAGAGGGTAATTGTCGCTGCCTGGCTGAATAAATAAATTAATAAATAAATAAATTAATGAATCATCAGATTGCCTGCGTCTTTTTGTGCACTATTATTTATTTATTCCCAATGATTTTCACGACCCCAATGATTTTCCCGACGCGGACTGATTTACGAATATTGATGTTTGTTCTGGTGTAGAACCAATTCATAGTCAATATTTAATAGTCAATATTTGCCGCAGAATTATCTGCGAATCTCCCCCTGTTCACCAAAACCGGAATATAGATGGGAATCTTATCTAGGGAAGGTCTGATTTATTCAACGTTCCGACAACTAATCAGCTCAATTCGCCGTGTTGTGCGTGCCAACTAATTAAAATTAGGAATTAATCAGATCTTCCTTAGTTTTTCTGGTCTTGCGACAACATGGACGCCGAGTTAATAAAACATTCCTCGATTGGCACAATGGCCTTTGTGAGACCTAACCCACCAGCAAACAGCCAGTTTGGCCAAGACGTATTGGCTGATCGAGAGAGCCCGGTATAGGCGTTGAGGCAATGCGCCCGCTCGAAATGTGTGAGGTCGTTACGCAATACCCAATATTCCGGCTTCGATCCAGCGCATCCGTACAGGGAGAACGACACCAATAATGAAATCATTTTAGGCATGGGTGACATCCTTTCCTGATGGTTGAGAAGTGTGAGAAATGTCACTTGTTGCTGCAATAGGACTGGGGAGAAACTGAGAGATGAGCATCCCTAGCACGCTTATGGCAATGGCGATGCCGGTATACTGCTCGTAAACACGGTTTGAATAGTCCTTACGGTTTGATCTTCTCAATCGCTGTTAGTGACCCGTTAGCTCCGTATGTGAGATGATAAATCACGAGTCTGTCTTTGACGGCGATTTCAATCGGGGTAAAAATAAGTTCAGTCAAGAACAACGTAAAAAAATCACCCGCTAGGTATCCTACTGCTGTGAGCAGCTTGAGGCTCCAATGATGAGCACCAGGGTCTAATTTATACCGGTCATCGTATCCCCCCCCGGCCAGGGTGGTGAAGTTGTCAGGTTCGCCGAGTTCGGCGATCACTAAGGATCGTTGAACACCCATTTGAATGACATTTAGATCACCTCTTCTATTCTCGCGACTGGCCACCATGAGCACGGAACACCCCGACAGATTCAACAGAAGCAGGCACATGACGAACAGGTTTGGTTTACGCATTCTTCCTTCCCCCACTAAGTAAAGATAATGAGAAAGGAGCTGGATACTTCCTCAGAGGAGGTTACGGCATTGGAAGGAGAAAGCAAGCACTCGCTGAATTGCGGCCGTGAGGGGCGGCGTCCCTCACGGTAAGGCGTTGGCCACGAGCGCCGCCAGGGCCGTCATCAGCACGCTCACCAGCCTGCGCTGGATTAGGGTAAGGTCCCGCTGCACCTGTTCGAGTTGCCGCTCGATGGTCATCAGGTTGGAAGTGTATTCCACTGCCTCTGTGGTCTCTCTGACGGGATCGGTCTGTTTCACAACGAGCGGCACTATGACCTCCTGTCCGTTGAGTGGGTACTTGATGTGTGTGGACACTCTGAAGCGCGATGGTCACGCTCATCAAAGTTATCGAGGAATCCATAGAGCCGTCATCTTCGGCATACCCTGCCCGACGGTCAACGGACAAGTTAAGAGGTTCTCTTACTCGGAAAGTCCGCTGCATTTCCCATGGCGATGGGCTATGTGTTTTGTCCCCTTTGGCTTCACGAGCGGCGCATGCCGCCCGCTATAGCGGGGGAGGCTTCAAGGCTCGATGAGGGGGCACAGCCCCCGCATCTGTCTGAAGTTGTCCCTAGTGTGGGGTCGCCAGCTATCGGAAATCTATTAGGACATGTGAGAAGAAGTGGCCGTGGATCACCGCTTCCACGCCTAAATGACGACGGGTGGTTGATAAATCAATACTTCATTGTAAATCAATATGTTGTGACGTTGCTGAGGGGAAGTGGCCGTGCGTTTTCTTACACAGGATCACTCCGCGAGCGGTTGGCAGGGGCTACGTGCCGCCAATTGACGGCACAGGCGGCGGGCTATGGTCCAGCGTGAGGCCGTCTGGTGGCTCGCTGGACCAATCCGGTAAGCCGTCGCCTTGTTCGGGGTCCCGGTACAGTTGGCGGAGAACGTCGCGGTTTCACATCGCACACGCTGTTATTTCAATCACTTATCATGCGTCCAGTGTCTGGAGCGACGGGCGGCGCTCCTTCTTGATTGGATAAGCCTTTTCATTCACACCGCGACAAATTCCTTCAAATGGACGGGAACCCCAAGGCCCGTCCATCGGAAAAGCTCGAGTGAACGCTACCAGCGCGGGTCCTCGAAAATCCGCGCGCGCCTTCCGGCTTCTCCAATTTCAAACGCCGGAAGGGGGGGCGCTGCTCTCAAACGTTTTTAGCGAAGGTGCAGCGTTACCGGAAAGCGATTTAAAGAGGCATGGAGGGGGGTCAAAAATTTTTGGATACCTTCCCCTACCCTGAGCTCCCTTCTCTTCTCCTAGCCCCATCTGCTGCGTCTAGTGAAGACGTTTTGGGTACTCCCTTCAGTTTGATGTGAGTAGAAAAGAACAAAGCCTTTTTCTAATACCCTACTGAGGGCTTGCTGGAAGAGAGGCATAACCCGCAAAACTTCTGTGGTTTCTCCCTTAATCAGAATCGAGATAACAAAGTTTTCCACAGTTCGGAACGAAACAACTACAGAAATTACTATATTTCTTTATTAAAGATAGGGGGGCTATTTCAGCGTATCAAAGGGGGGCTATTTCAGCGTATCAAAGGGGGGCTATTTCAGCGTGGATAACTTTTCTATTCAGTGTCGAATGTGGATAACTTTGGCAAATAAAGAATTACGGCAAATCAGGTGGTTATTAAGAAAGGTGGGCTATTTCAGGGTATCAAGATGATGGGTTAACTGTTGGGGTTTTAGTTTGATTGTAATGGCAGGATTGCAGGGTAAGACGCTCACGCCACCCCTGATATATTGAAGCCCTAAGTCAGGATAAACTTGTTGGATTTTTTTGAAAGCAGCTTTGGCTTTCTTTGAAAAGTCCTTTATGTCGTGGTTTTCTGTCCCTAATTGGTTATGAAGGATTTTCCACGAGATACTACGAGCCTGTCCATTTTGCTGTGTTCGGTAGGCGGTGTAGGTAGCCCAAGAATAGAGGTCTAACGCTAAGGGGCTGCTCTTTAAAGCTTTTAATGCTCGCATATCAACAGGAACCGGTGAGGAAGTAATAGCGGCAAAAAATTCCTCTCCTAACTGAATCCAGCTTTTCCAAAGGGTGCTTTGATGTGGTTGCTTCTCATCCCACCACAACATGCCTTTTGGTGCTACGTCCATGTTCATCCAGGCGTAACCTTTTTTTCCTTTTTGGTTGTGGCTCTGTTGAAAACTGATTTTGGCATTAAAGAGGCGTTCCATCTGTTCACGTATTCGTTTGGCATCGCTACGTTTCCCGCCCCTACTTGGATCAAGGTCAAGTTGACGCATGAATGAAGCTAAACTGTTACCGAGTTCAAGGCGGCGGTTCGCTGTTCGCAGTGCTTCGGTGGTTATCCAAAAGAGCAAAAGTCTGGGAATCGTGCCATAAGGTAATCCGTACTTCTTATCGGTGAGCGCATCATAACCAGCTTGCATACCCAAAACAAAATTGCCGTTGGTTCGACGCCATGTATCAGTTTTAGGGTTTCTGTGTGGCAAGGTTGCTTGAACAAGTTGGCGCGCGATAAAAGCAGCTTCCGCTTTATCGGGGTCAAGGCGGATGGCTACGGCAGCATCAAGGAAGTTTTCTTGTTGTGGAGTAAGTGGCATGGAACAATCGTATATTTGTGGTTAATTTTGTGAGCGGTGGTCGGTATCGGTATAGGGTTCCGGTTTGCCGTATTCCACAGCAAGTTGATTGATTGCACGTCCGAGAAGCTGTTTCAGGGTCAAGCCGCTTTCCGCTTCAATGAAGCGTAGAGCCTTGCGGACTTCAGGCGCATAAAACGCGCCTACTAAAACATCTTTAGATTGCTGCTTTGTCTTCGGTAGTACCGTGGGATTGGGTTCAAGTGGAACGGGTTTTCCGGCTGCGGCGGAAAGTGATTGTTTAAGCGCACTGTGTTTTTTCATATTAATATAATCCTATAGCATTATAATAATCTATAAATATAGATATATAATTGTTTCATTTCAACAGCTGCTTTGCCGAGCGGGTCGAGTTCCCCGGCTGTCTTTCCAAGGTCTCCGGCGTCGGAATGAGCGGCACGATGAAACAACACAACAGGCGCAACCTTGAAGCCCTGCTCTATTAACCATTCCCGTGCGTCCTCGTGTCTGCGTCCCTGTACGGGAGCATCATTGATAAGAACCTCAGCAGGTGGCTTCCCTGCAAGATTGAGAATATCGGATACCGTGGTGAGAGTCTCTAAACTGGAAATATGCGGTTCGATTGGAATCAAAATTCGGTCGGCAAGCTTTGCCGCTTCAATGGCTATCTGTCCGGCATGGGGTGGGGTGTCAATGACGACAAAATCAACGCCCTCCGTTTTGGCTTGGTTTAAAACCTTTGGCAATCGTGCTGCTGGACTACATACAACAGCCAATCGGTCGGACTCTTCGCGCCGGTCGCTCCATTTACCAGTAGAAGCCTGTTGGTCAAGGTCGATTAAGGCAACTTTCAGACCTGTACGCATGGCTTCCACGGCTAAACCCTGCGCGGTGGTCGATTTACCACTACCGCCTTTTTGACTGATAACAGCAAGGGATTTCATAGCGAATTATCCTAGCATGTTATATTATAATATCACTATAGTTATATAGATATAGTATCATATATAATATGTGTTATATAAGACCAAAGGATTAAAGTCAATGGAAAGTCCAAAATACGTTTGCAAATTAGTGCGGCATTAATAGTAAGAGCGGGTGTTCGTTATTTTCGTCTTTCACAAACATGTTGTGTGGCGAATGGTTTTTACCTGCTCTTCCTCTAAAATGGCTCAGGAAAAAGTTAGTGCTTGGCAGGGCGCAGCTCAAAACTCAGACCTGCCTGCTTCTGTAAATAGCCAAGTACCGCAAACAGGTTCCGCGCCTGCGGATTACCGGATGGGCTGAACTGGCGCATCAGGCTTTTAGAAGGCATCTTGGTCGCTTTGGACAAGGCTTCAAAGCCAATGGTCGCATTAATGTAATCGCGCATCACTGCTTTGCCCGCTTCAACATCGCCTGAGACGAAGGCCTCAATTCCTTCGCGCAAGAGCGCGTCACGAAACGCCTTGTCCTTTTGCGCCCGCGTGCGAATGGTCTCCTTAAAATCATGTGTCAGTGGCATATTCATATCCCTATCTTCCGTAATTTATAGTCCGCCCAGCGGGAAAGAGCCGTTTCAACTTGTGATTCCCCGTAGCTTGCTACGGGGTTCCTCTTCTCTGGTACCCTCCGGTCCATGGCGGACCAGAGGGGCGAGGAAGTCAGAAAGGGGGCACACTGTGCATGACAAATCCATTATCACATTGTGTTTCCGGTGACATACCGGAAGGCGCTGCTGGATGAAGAAGTAACGGGGATTATCCAGAACATGGCGACAGAGATTGCGGACCGGTTTCCGATTGAGATGGAAGCGATCGGCACGGACAAGAATCATATCCATGTGCTTTGCAGTGCCCATCCGAAGATGGCTCAGGGACGGATTGTGCAGATGTCCAGAAGGATTACGGCGCGAGAGATCTTTCGACGGAAGCCCGCGGTCAAGCGGGTGCTGTGGGGAATTTGGGACAGATGGATACGTATGTGGCGACGATGGGCGAACGTGCAAACTGGCAAACGGTGGAACGCTACGTCTAGCGACAAGGGCAACCTCGCGAGGATCTCCGACAGCTCTGGATGTTTTAGTTCTGTGATACCCCGCAGCTTGCTGCGGGGAGCTTCATTGTCGCTGTCCTGTCGTCGCTTGGTGCCGCCTGCCAGAAGGATAATCAGAGCGTCTCCATCCTTCGCAAAATAAATCCGGTAACCCGCACCCCAATCAATCCGGTATTCAAGCACACTGCTACCAACGCCCTTGGTATTGGAGAAATTGTCCAGCTCCATCCGGGTCAACGCGATAGCGACTTTGGCACTTGCCGCAGCTTCCAACTCGTCAAACCACTCTTTGAACACCGCACGACCGTTTCGGTCGATGTAACCTCTCATCTCAACCATTTATAAATGGTATCACAAGCGTTACCACAAGCAAGAAGACATATGGCCTTCAGAAGTTTCATTTCCACACAAGGGATGCGATTCAGAGGTACCTAGTACGACAAACGACGCACCAGCTGTGAAGTAGGAGAAAAAGTTGTCGCGCATTCTCACGACTCATACAGAGTGGGGTCTGCTCAGGTGCAGGTAGTTGAACACCGTGCGCGGCGATACGTTCAGCGCATTGGCGATTTCGGGAACGGTCAGACCTTGCTGTTTGAGTTTCTGCGCTCGGGTAGGGGTAGCTTTCGTTGTGCCGGACTTCCTGCCTTTATACACCCCACGCTGACGGGCAAGGGCAATGCCGATAGCTTGCCGTTCTTTAGAGTGCTGTAATTCCATTTCCGCGATCCCAAAGAGCAGGCTGGCAATGAGATGTCCCACTGTGCCGCTCAGGTCGATTTGCTGCGTGACAGCAATCACCCGCACGCCACGTTTGCACCAGTCGGCGAGGATATTGATTCCGTCCTTGAGGCTGCGGGCGAGGCGGTCGAGTTTCCACACCACCACCGTCTCAATTTCACCCTTGAATATTGCGCTTTGTAATTGCTGAAACGCTGGACGCTGGAGATTAGTCGCGCTGTCTTTATCTTCAAACCAGCGCACCGCTTTCAGCCGTTGCCGTGTGCGCCAGGCCTCCAGCTCGGCGCGTTGACTGTCGGTCTTTTGCCCTTTCGGTGAGGACACCCGAATATAGACGGCGGTACTCATGCAAACATGCGTACACCCTATTATGCAGTCCGTCAATCAAACAAAAACCCGCGCAAGGGAAAAGGTTATGAGGGATAAAAACACCAGCACCCTATTGTGCAGGGTTGGAAGCAGGGGAGAGGAGTAGAGCGGTAAAAGACCGCTTGCCAGCAACGGCATCTTGTAGTATTACTAGGTAATACTAGGAGAGAACATAGCATGAACACCACCATAATAAGCCCTGTGGCTGTCAAAATTGACGCGGCTCTAAAAAATAGACTGAAGCGGTTAGCCAACTTGCGGCAACGAAAACCTCACTGGCTGATGCGCGAAGCGATTGCTCAGTATGTAGAGCGGGAAGAAAAACGGGAAGACTTCAAAAAGGAAGCCCTCACTGCATGGAAGGAATATCAGACAACGGGAAAACATGTCACGGGTGATGAGGTCATTACGTGGCTGGAAACATGGGGTGAGCAACAAACAAAACCCTCTCCCAAATGCCACAAGTAATCCTTACCGAACGTGCCATCCGTAATCTTGAACGGGTGCAGGACTTTCTGGTGGAGAAAAACCCTGTCAGCGCAAAGCGAGCAGGGCAAGCCATTATCAAAAACATCAGGTTACTCAAGAGCAAACCACAAATAGGTCGGCAGGTAGAGGGGATGCTGCCTGAATTCCGTGAACTCATTATTAAGTTTGGTGATAGCGGCTATGTGGCGCTGTATCACTATGCAGGCGATGTCGTGACCGTCTTAACGATCCGTCATCAAAAAGAGACAGGCTATTAGGTGAAAACGTGCGGAGTACAAAAAGCTATTTTCAAGAGGAAATGTGACGTGTAAGGCTTTTCTAGCTTCTGGGTGCAGTCCGGGAAGATTCGCTCTGCTCAAGAGCTCGAATAATGGGGCATCCCTTTGAAGACCCTCCGGCTTCGCATTGTCGAACGAGAGCGGCCAGTGCCTTGCGCATGGCCGTGAGTCCCGTCAGTTTCTGGTCGATGGCGTGTATCTTGTCTATGGCAAGAGCGCGGGTTTTGCCACAGGCGCGGGCTTCCTCCAATTCCATGAGGACGGCGACCTCATTTAAGGTAAACCCGAGAGCCTGAGCGTGTTTGATGAAGCGGATGTGTTTCACCATGTCCGCCGGATAGCGGCGGTATCCCACGTGCGGCTTGTCCGGTTCCGCTAGAAGCCCTCGCCGCTGGTAATAGCGGATCGTCTCGACAGTGACCTCAGCCTGCTTCGCTACCTTTCCTATCGTCAATTCCTGAGCCATCGCTGTTTCCCCTTGATTCCGTACCGTAGTACAGGGTTTAGGATGAATCAAGAAAGCGGTTCTGGAGAGGTACTCATGGATTCACGAAATGGAAACGGAACCCTCGTTGCGGGTGCACTGGCTGCGGTGGGCGCGTCGGTATGCTGTGTCGGCCCACTCGTCCTGCTGGCACTTGGCATCAGCGGGGCATGGATCAGCACCTTGACCGCGCTGGAACCGTTGCGCCCGGTGTTCATTGGGTTAACGCTCCTGTTTCTGGGACTAACCTTTCGCAAGCTCTATTTCCATCCTCAAGCTTGTATCCCCGGCACAGCATGCGCCGACCCGCGCACAATCAACCGTCAGCGCGGCGTGTTTTGGGTGGTCACGGGACTGCTGCTCACCCTGCTCGCGGTGCCGTGGGTTGCGCCATTGTTCTATTGAAAGGACATTGAGATGCGCACAGTAAAAATGTTGTTGCTTGTCTCCCTCTTTCTGAATGGTGGGGTTGCTGTGGCAATGGCTGCGCCTCCTCAAACGGTGATGCTCACCGTGAAGAATATGACGTGCGAGCTTTGCCCTATCACCGTAAAGAAAGCCCTCGAAAAGGTGCCGGGAGTGAGCACAGTGAGCGTGGATTTTGATAAGAAAACTGCCACGGTGACCTTCGACCCTGACAAGGCCAAGCCGGAAATGATGACCAAGGCCACGACCGAAGCGGGATACCCATCGGTAATCGGAAAGGAGTGAGATGACAGACCTCCTGCTTCAATCGGTTCTCACGTGCCCGCAGTGTCAGAACACTGTGAAAGAAACAATGCCGACGGACGCATGTTTGCAGGTGTATGAGTGTCCACACTGTAAAACGGTGCGGCGGCGGAAAGACGGGAACTGCTGTGTGTTCTGTTCGTATGGCTCAGTAAAATGCCCGCCGATGCAGAAGCACGAAGGAGTTCCCACTTCCGAAAACATTATGTGCGGGGATCCCAAAGAATGATGGCCGCACCGATGAGGGAGACCGTTGCTCCGATGATATCCCAACGGTCGGGGCGGATGAGGGCGGCTAATCGTCCAGATGCTGCCAGATGTCCATGCGTTCATGCAGCACGCGAACGATGACAACCTGACAGGCTTGAAGGCGGTAATAGGCTATGTGGCGGTTAAGGTGTAGGCAACGATAGCCGGTGCGGATGTCATCACAGGGTTTGCCAAGTTTGGGATTTTTAGCGAGCTGCTGAAATCCCAAGTCCAGTTGTTCAAGATACATGTTGGCTTGGGTTGCACCCCACGTTTCAAAAGTAAATTGCCAAATGTCGGCAAGGTCGGTTTCCGCACGAGGGTGTAGAACAAGGTCAAACATCCAGACCCGCACGGCGGTTGGCGGTGCGGATGATGTTCTTCATATTGAGCTTTTTAGGCTTGCCACTGTTCTCACCTTCAATGAGAGCAAGACGAAGCGCCGCAAGTTTCTGCTCGCGTTCTTCAAGCAACCGCAAGGCCTGTCGCACCACTTCGCTGGCTGAACCATAACGACCATCTTGTACTTGACTGGCTATGAAGTCAGTAAAATGGTCGCCAAGAATAAGGCTGGTGTTTTTAGACATAAAGATACCCCTGCAAATGAATACCATAAAGTACCATATAATAATATATCTGCCAAGCAGAAAGTCTGTGCAGCGCGTTCCACTACTTACCACTTCTGAAACAGGAGAAAGTCGTGTTGGTTCAAAGGGGGGCGGGGGTGAGGCGGGCGTCAAAGACTTTGCCGACGCGCTCGGCGTTAACCTCGCGGCTCATACGGCTAGGGTGAGAGAGGTCTTATCCGTCGCCCTTGACCTCGATGAGAAAACACCTCGCCAGGCATGGCCTAGCTTTATTTTATCCCTACAATTCAATTAGTGCGATGTACCATAAATATTTAACCTAGGCCAATATACTTGACATATTGAATCTTCTCGCATAAGAGTCAATAGCCTCTACGCCCTGCTCACCGACGTAGGAGGCAATAACAGCAAGGGCCGTCTCTCTTCTTGATCGGCTGGAGGAGACGGCCCATGGTGGGCTCCCAATAGGAATGGAAGCTAGAGGTTATCCCGCCTCATCGCTTTCCAGCTTGTCAATCCGTGATTGGTTAGGCTGATGGCACTTCGTCCGAATCGTCCAACCATTTGTGTATATGGTGATGAATCGTCACAAACCGCCCACAGATTTTGTGTTTTGGGAATACTCATGTGTGAGGAATCATGTGAAGAGTCTGAACGAAAACTTCAAGAGATCCGGAAGCCGGATTGTTTATTCGATGAAATGAAATGGACAAAGGCACCGACAAAACCTGGCAATTACTTTGAAGGTTATAAGGCTGTTCTCAAGTTCTATTCCGAAACGCCATGGGAGTTTACAGCTCTAGTTATCGATACGCACAAATATCCGTTAAAGCATGCTATTTATACGAACAACAGTACTGAGATTGGATATTACAAGTATTTCTACCAGCTCTTGCGAGCTGGAATGAAGCGAAACAAGGAAAGCAATTACGACATTTGCCTGGACCCAAAGCTAAAGGAAATTGCGGGAAGTGTTGAAACTCTACAGCACTGTCTAAATGGCGGGGCTGTAAACGATAACTTTCCAGAAAGTCGTGGTTTCCAGGTTTGTACTGTCAAAGAGTTCAAGGAGCCCGATGGAGGCAAGAGAGGATCGGCATGTTTGGAGTTGACCGACCTGCTAACAGGTATGGTGGCAGCCAGATGGAATCAAAAAGTGACCAATAAATTAAAGTTGAACCTTATAGAGTTTACTGAGCGCTTATTGAAGGTCGATATGAGCTTAGAGTCCAAGCCTGACGAAAATAAGAAAATGAATATATGGAAGTTCGAACCTAACGAGAGAGTCGAATGAGGGAGCCTATTCATAGGGAGGACGCGATGCACTCAGGAAATAGGCTGCCGAAGGCATTGGCTGACACTGGCAAGGGGGAACCGTGGGGGCCACACAGAAGATCACGAGTTTTTGAGAGGTCACAGAGAAGCGGCCTGACTACTCAGTGCGCGTTTGGCGGGATACACCCCCATGTTTTCCCCCACGTTTTTCTCCAGGGACCAAACTCAATCCATGTGTACCCGTTCTCAGTCTTGCATAGTATTCTATCCATGGCGATAGCCGTTAAAAAGTCAATGTTCGCTTCAGGATTGCTAATCGGCTTGGTATACCAAGCCCTGCCATTCCATCGAACCATCCCATCGTCTGTCTTAACGGATCGGACCGTTACTGACGTGAGATATTCCCTGTCCTGTGTCACGTTGACGAACACGATCCTCTCCGCGCCTGTGAACTGGCCGACTTTCACTAAATCCGACAGGCTCTCCGACTGAGAGAGCTGGATTTTTTGCTCGTCAATGATTGCGCTCAGTGGTCGCGTTCCACCACGCGATGCCCACCTTGCTGTATCCAATCCGTAACACGGCTGACGGCTGTTGGATGATTTCCCCATACCACAAATACAACGCCCTTCTTAAGGGCGTCAGGTGATAGGATGTGAGATCCACTTGACAGAGGCCAAGGAAGGTCCTCATGTTCTGTTTTAGTGAAGTACATCAGCTCTTCGCTTAAGCCGCCTGTCGAGAGGGCCAAGAGCGTCCTGGTAACCACCTTCCCAGCAACCATCCCCGTCGAGTCATCCTCATACACGGCCAGCCCAAGACAGCCGTGGAGGGTCAAGACTTGAAGGAGTAGGATGCCACTCCTCACAATCGTGGCCATGGTACGATCGACGATAGATTGAAATAAAAGATCAGACAATAAACATCGCTTTTTCGGCAGAGAAGAATGGAGAGAGTGATGAGGACTCGCGTCGGAGTCCTGGCACTCCTCCTCTTCAGCGGCGTCAACGTACTCGTCCAGCGAGGGCGGTTTTTTGGACAGTCAACACGCTCATCGCGGTGCATTTGGCTCTTTCGGTCTTCGATATTCTCTTGGGTAACCTCGGGATACCACGTGACCCCTTCTGAAACAGGCAGCCTATACTTTTTGGGAACATATTGATAACATCGTCCATACTTGTTTGTATCACGTTACGTGATGACATTTCTCGTTCACCAAGGCGGAGCCGGCAAGACGCCCCCCACCGCCGACACCATCGTGGTGTTGACGGCGCGCAGTCCGGAGCGCATCATTCGCGAGGGCGGCTCGCAAGCGTGGGTGCTCAACCCCGCCCGCGCGAAGCAATGCACCTGGCTGCTCTGCACCCAAAATCGCCATCACCCCGACCCCGAGTTTTCGGATGCCACAGAACCGCACGGCATGGGCTTCCTGCTCGGGCGGATTGCGGCCGTGCGGAAATCGAACGACCATGAGGGTCCCGGGGTCCGCTGGCTCATCGCCCTTCGCGAGTACGCGCGGGTCACGCTTCCCAAGGCCTGGGATCAGGGGCGCAATCCCGTGCGCTACCGGACCCTCGCCGAGTTCCGGATCAATCCCGACAAGGTGACGTTTCAGCCGATGCCGCTGGAGGAGAAGCCGCGGCGGGCCGGACGCCCCGCGCCGAGCGTCCTCACCCTCGCGGAGGCCAAGCGGCAACTGGCGGACACCTTCGGCGTGAAGCCGGAGGCCGTCGAAATCACGATTCGCGGCTGAGGGCCGGGGAGGGGGGGCGGCCCTGTCGCGCCAACCCACGCCGGCCCAGTAGGGACGCCCGCGAGAAGCCGCGCACCAACCGGGTAGCGCATCCTGTCAGGGAAACGAGCGTGGCTACATGTCTGCTCTGAGGTCGGAGCTGAGGTTTGCTCACACACTATGATCACATCTATTTACCTACCCGCGGGCTCAAACGCGCGAGCCGAGTGCGATGAGCCTGTTGTTGCAAATCGATGTGCTGCCCTCTCCAGATAATTAAAATACATTCCGCCACAGGCTGATCAATAATTTTATCGGATTTATCGGAGATTGAAATATGGTTGAGTGACCTTCCCCTGATTTCACAGACACCTCCAGAAGGAGGAGAATGATGAAAGCGGAGGACAGAATGATCACCAAGACACGACGGCGGTCCACGGAGGAATTTAAAGACGAAGCAGTCC
>Ga0134126_10007859_pt1 | contig 13379 bp, 8 predicted proteins | sample KB31752_FD_96881 | JGI IMG/M metagenome (GOLD analysis project Ga0134126, IMG submission 96881) | Terrestrial soil microbial communities with excess Nitrogen fertilizer from Kellogg Biological Station, Michigan, USA - KB3-175-2 | ecosystem: Environmental > Terrestrial > Soil > Unclassified ...
GCGGCGCCAGCAGGATGACGCCGGCGGTCGCGACGCCTCGCATCCCTCGCTCCTGTTGAGTAGCCATGCCGCGAGGCTGCGTGGTAGCAGATGACGCTCGTACCGAGGTCGTCGCTTCGAGCGAGCGCGCCGTCGGCACGACGGTGCCGCCGACTCGCGGCGGATTAGAAGCCCATGCCGGGGCGCATGTCAGCGGCCGTGGCGGCGTTTCCGAGGTAGGTGGTGATGCCGAGCGCCTCCTCGACCGAGCGAAGCATCGAGTAGTGCGTGTAGAAGGTCGCGTCGTGGACGGGGTGGACGCCGGCGGCGACCGCGATCGTCGCGATGTGACAGGAGGGGTCGCTGTTGGCCGGGTCGGCGCAATTCTCCCCGGTCTTTCCGGCCTGGCCCTCGTCGAAGGTGACGATGACGAGGGTGTTTCCGGCCCGGTAATCGGCGGTCGCCTGGATCGACTGGACGGTTCCGGACAGCCAGGTGTCCATCGCCTGCACGCTCAGGCTGCTGCTGCCCGAGCAGCCCGTCTCCCAGTGGTGGTCGTGGCACGTGTTCGGCGTGATGAACGTGAACGCCGCCGTCGGGAGGCGCGTCGCTCCCGCGTCGGACGCCGGCATCGGCACGTCGGAGAGCTTGCAGGCGCTCGCGATCGGCGTATACCAGTACGCCGGGTCGTGCCCGCGTTTGTAGTGCGTCGCTGTCGCGCCGCAGTTGCCGCCCATCGACTCCTCGAGATCGTTCCATGACGACGCCTGCTGGTAGATCGAGGTGTTGGAGCTGTGGACGCTCGTGCCGGTGGCGACCCCCGAGGTGGCCGCCATGTAGTTGGGCTGGCTCCCGTGCGTCTCATTGTGGAAGTTGGTGGCAAGCGCGCATTGGCTGGCCAGCTGATTCAGATACGGCGCCTTCACGCTGCCGATCGCGTTGTTATATGAGAGGTTCTCCTCCATGATCACGACCACATGTGCGTACGTCGTCGGCGTCGCCGTCGCCAACCCACACGGGTCGGACGCAGCGACGGCCGGAGAAACCCCGCCGGCCATGGCCGCGAACGCAATAAGCCCGATCACCACTCCTACGAGCCGCATACCGCCTCCCTGACGCCCGGGGCGACCTTATGCGTTTGCGAGCACAAGCGCAAGGAATCGGTCATCCCGAGGGTACGGGCTCCTCGATGCGGCGCGCCCTGGAGCCGGCCCGGCTTGGCTCGCCGTGCGAGTTCCGCTCGATGTGGCGCTCATGCCGCCGAATCGCTCTCCCACAGCCAAGTGTGCCCAAGCTTCAAGAACCCGGCAGGCCGTGGTAGCCCACGGTCGGTAGGTTCAACTCCTGCGCCGCTCCGCTAGGCGGAAAGGCGCATGGTTGAGCGGAATCACGCAGTGATGCCGGTGTTCGTAACCGGCGTCTACTCGACGTCGAGCTGCCGCAGGAAGGGCAGGCTCGGCAGGAAGAAATACTCACCTCCCCGCATCGTCACCGCCCGTCCCAGCGTATCCGGGCATGAGACCCTGTCGGGCTTGCCCCAGACGGGCGGGAACTCCATCCGGGAGCCGCCGGCCGCCTGACCGATCACCGGATCGCGCGGACGTCCGGCGCCGCCGTTGGCAGCCTGCTGAAGCCGCTCGAACTGCGACCTGATGTCGGCGACCACGGCCATGAAGAGGAGGCCGACCCCCTCCGACGGAAGGGCTGCACCCTCACGACCGAGATCAGGCCGCGCGCCGTATGTCTGGCCCCGGCGTGCGATCGCGATCCGCTCTTCCGGAGCGGCAAGGCGATGGTTCATGACCCGGATGTGCGCGAAGTGCGGACATTTGGAACCGCGCGCGTCGTCGGCGTAGGTGAAGTTGTTCGGAACCGGCGTCGCGGAGCCTCCCGCCGACTGGATCGCCAGCGGCGTACCGTCCTCGAACCGGCCGACGAGCATGGCGCCCGCGCGTTCTCGATCGGCGCCGGTCAGCTTGAGATGGTCGGCCACGCGGTCCTCGCCGTCGTCGAACAGCTTGACGTTCTGGGCCAGCTTCCGGAAGATCAGATAGCTCCCGTAACAGTCCCGCCGGCCCGGCACGCCCGGATCGGGCACGAGGATGCGATCGAGCGGGACGAGTGGGCTCCAGACGCCGATCCCATCGGTGGTTTCGCGCTCGTGCTCGGCGTCCTCCCGGATGAAGAGCGGCTGGCTGCGGCCGTCGACGTAGCCGAAGTGCTCGATCGCCTCACCCTGATCGTTGCGGAGCGTCGCGCCGGGTTCGTCGGCGATGATCTGTATGCCCTCGAGCTCGGCCAGGATGAGCCGCAAACGCTTCTCCGTCGCCTCGGCAGAGTGCGAGCCGACGAGCAGCAGTGCATCGACCCGGGGGTAGTCCCACTCACGCCGATCCGGGTCGCCCAGTCGCTCCGCGCTGGCGCCCATGCCGGCGTGGAACGCGGGATCTCCGGGTTGGCCGAGCTTGCCGAGCCGCTCGTAGCCCGACCGCGAAAGAGCGATCCAGACGAACGGCGTGCCGGGCCGCCCCGCCGAGCGATGCGCGTGAACCTCGTCGACATGCTCCGCGGCACTCTTCATCAGCTTGGGGCTCCGAGCGATCCTGGCCAGGCTGGCCCGCGCCCGCGCGGCATCGGTGATCCGAACGACGAGCAGGCGCAGGCTGTCGCGCACGTGCGAGCGCACGATGTTCGGCTGGAGCGCCGCCAAGAGCGGGATGGCACCTGGTGGACGTCCGCGCAGCGCGAGCGGCTCGGTCAGGCTGTCCGGGCCGGGGCGGCCGAGCTCCTCGTCATCGGCCGCCCCCGCACTGCGCTCGGTCACGGGTGCACTAGGCAAACCCACTCGGACCAGGTGTACGTCTCGATGTCGCCGTTCTTCTTCGTCACCAGCGCCAGGGCGGTTCCGCGCGCCCAGCCCTCGTGGAACGGGATGCCTCCCGACACCTCTGCGCGAAACCTCCAGTGCCCCTGAGTCCCTTGCACGTTCTTGAGCTCATCGGGACCGAGGTGAACCTCTCCGTGACAGATCGCCGCCGGCGGCTCCCCGTCGTCAACGCAGTCCCCTGTAGGCGCTTGGGTCACCACCGCGAAGACACGGATCGAGTGCATGTCGTCTTCGAGGTCAAACGGTCCTGACGCATACAGCGCGAATCCGTTGTCCTGAATGTCAAGCTTCCGGTCGAAGTGTGAGCCGGGCATGGTGTTCTCCTTTCCAAAAGTCAAGACGCGCGCGCGTCGTGGCGTCTTCCCGCCTCGTCAACGGACGAGCGCGTCGCACGCCTGGGCCATGACCGTCGCCTCCTTCTCCGTGTAGTGGCGGAGCGCATCCCGCAGGGCACAGTCCGCCTGCTCGATCCGACCTTGTGCCCGGAGGACACTCCCGAGCGTCGCCGCCGCATCGCCGCGCGCCACCAGGCAGTCCGTTGATGCCGCGAGCGTTATCGCATGGCGGGCAAGGCGCTCGGCATCGTCGAACCTGGCGCGGCCGGTCAGGATCCGCGCCCGCACGACGCGCCACGTGATGGCCGCGAGCGTGTCCCCCTCGACCACCAGCCCCTCGGCGTCGAGCGTGAGCTCGTATGCCTCGTCGGCTCGGCCCCCCGCCTCGACGGCCTGGGCGAGTAAGCCCGCCGAGAAGGAGAGTATGAACCGGTCTCCCATCGCCCGCAGCCGCTCGATGCTGTCGCGCAGCAACCGCTCGGCGCGCGCGGCGTCGCCCTCGAGCAGGGCGGCCTCCGCCTCGCGGTCGCGCGCCGCCGTGTGGATCGTCTCGGCCATCTCGTCGAGGACGTCGCGACACTCGGCGAAGACGGCGCGGGATTGGTCGAAGTCGCCGCGCAAGGCGTAGAGGAGCGCGAGCGGCCGCTGCGCGAAGGCCCGCCACCACGGGTGGTTCGGCATCTGCTCGAGGACCTGCGAGCACCGGTCGATCGCGACGGACACGGGCTCGGGCCCGACGAGCGCGGCCGACGCGATCCACGCCAGCATGTCCGGGAGCGCCAACGCGTCTCCACTGCGGCGAGCGTGCTCCGCAGCCTGCTCCCACGCGTCGCCGGCCGCCTTGCACCGGACGGCGAACCAGTCCGCGAGCGCCCGGGTGTGGCAGACGCGGCACATGCCGAGCTCGTCGCCTTGGCGCCGGAACGTGCGCGCCGCACGAGCCGTCACGTCCGGGATTCGATCGAGAGGTGGTTGCGAGTCCGCCTGGAGCGCGACCTGGAGCCCGAGCACCGACGCATGTGCCGCGCCGCCGACGTCCTTGATCGCCTCCGCGAGCTCCCCGGCATCGGCCAGCGTCTGCTCGGCCTCCTTGAGCCGGCCGGAGGCGAGCAGCACGTCGCCCAGCTCGACCAGAACGCGTACACGCGGGAGGGAGCGCTCAGGCAGGATGCAGGCCGCCTGTCGGCGGAGCTCCGCGGCGGCGAGAAGGGCGCTTCGGGCGACAGCCAGGTCACCGGCATGGGTGAGGCGTTCGGCCCCGCGGCGGCCGATCTCCTCTCGCCCCGAGGCATCCGCACCCAGGTCGCCCATGAAGCGCCAGGCCTCGTACAGGTGGTGCCCGATCACCTCATGGGACTCCGGCGCGTTCCGCTCCATCCATTCGGCCAGGCGCAGGTGCATCCGGGCGCGCCGCTCCTTGGGGAGCGCCTCGTATGCGGCGTTTCGCAGGAGCGCGTGGTGAAACCGGAACGCATCCTCGCCCGCGACCTCGGGATCGGCCGTCGTGATGAACCCCTTGCGCATGAGCGCCATCGCGGCGGCGCCCACCTTCGCCGGCGCGGCGTCCTCGGCGAGGGCAGCGAGCGCTCCGCGGTGGAAGACGACGCCTTCGACCGCGGCGCGCGCCAGCACCTCTCGCTCATCCGCCTCCAGGAGGTCGATGCGTTCCTCGAGCAGCTTGAACAGCGAGTCAGGAAGGGCGCTCTCGCCGACGAACCCGCGCGCGACCTCGAGCGCCACGAACTGCTCCGCGAAGAGCGGGTTGCCGCCGCTGCTGCCAGCGATGTGCTCGGCCGCACCCGGCGGCGGCGATCGGCCGGTGAGCATCTCGACAACGAGCTCCTGGGTGTGGGTGGCCGTGAGCGGCTCGAGCTCGAGCAGCTCGCCCGGCATCCCTTGCCGCGTCCACTCGGGCCGAGCCTCGCGCATCTCGTCCATCCTCGCGCTCGTCACGACGAGGATCGAGCCTGCGGCGAACGCCGCCAGGTATTCGACGAGGTCGAGCAGCCATGGCTCGCCCCAGTGCACGTCGTCGAGCCGGACGATGAGCGGCCGGTCGCGCGCGGCGCGCTCGAGCAGACGGCGGACGGCCCACTGGATCTCCTCCACCGGGCCACCCTCGCCGCCGGCGCCAACGGCAGCGGCGACTCGGGCTGCGATCTGGTCGCTCCGGTCGACGTCCGCAAGCCACCTGACGAGACCGGCCTCGACATCGTCGCCCACGATGTTCCTCACGACCCCGCCGAGCGCGAAGACGCTCGTGCCCTGACCGTAGGAGAGGCAGCGCCCGCCGGCCACCGTGGCTCGATCCGCGATCGCCGCGCTGAACTCCCGGAGGAGCCGGGACTTCCCGATGCCGGCGGGTCCGAGCACCGTGACGACCCGCGCCCGCCCGGTCGCGACGGCCGCATCGAGCGCGCCGGTGAGCTTGCGGAACTCCGCCTCCCGGTTGACGAACGATGCTGTCCCGAGCGGCCGGGCAGGGGGCTCCTCGGGGGGAGCGGACCGTAGGCGGAAGCGCGGCGGGTCCGGCCGCTCGCCTGACTCCACCGCTTCGTACTCGTACCCATGGGGAGCGAGATCCACGGTCCGCCCGTCGATCAGCACGTCGCCGGGGACCGCCACGCGAACGAGGCTCCGGGCCGCCCGGACGACGCGTGCGCCGAGGATCGAGTCATGCCCCGCAACCACCTCGCCGGAGGCCACCCCGACGCGGGCCGCGGGCGGCCCGTCAACATCGCTTCCGAGCGAGAAAACGGCCCGCGCAACGGCCGGCGCGACCGACGCGGCAGCTCGCACGGCTCGCCCTGCGTCGTCCTCGTGGGGGCGGTCGAACCCGAACGTCGATACCGCCGCGTCACCGGGCAGGCGCTCGATGACGCCGCCGTGCCGTTCCATGGCGGCGCTCACCTCGTCGAAGATGCGCGCTTGCGCGGCGCGGAGCCGCTCCGCGTCCAGTTCGCCGGCGGCCCCGGTCGGCTCGTCGACCTCGATATAGACGACGCTGACGAGCCTGAGGACGGGAGCCCCGGCCTTCGCCCGGCCGGGACGATGCCCTGCCTGCGGGCCCCCGGGCGGATCGAGCGCAGGGTCGTGGCGGAGCATCTGCCGCTCGAGGTCGCGGAGAGCCCGGCCGGGCTCGATGCCATGCTCCTCGCGGAGCGCGGCGGCGACCGCGCGGTACCGCGCCAGGGCCTCGGCCTGCCGGCCCGCCCCGTAGAGCGCGCGCAGGTGCTGGGCGTGGAGGCGCTCTCGCAGCGGATTGGCGGCGGCCACGGCCCCGAGTTCCTCCACGACGTCCGTGTGGCGGCCGGATGCAAGGTCGGCCTCGATCCGGTCCTCCAGCGCGCCCAGCCGCCGGTCCTCCAGCCGCGGGACCTCGAACCTCGCGAAGGCACCGTCCGCGAGCTCGGCCAGGGGGACGCCGCGCCACAGGCTGAGCGACTGTCGCAGCTGCTCGCCCGCGAGCGCCGGATCTGCCGCGAGCGTCCTGCGGCCGTCGTCGGCGAGCCGCTCGAAGCGGACGGCGTCCACGGCGTCGCCGGGCACGTCGAGCAGGTAGCCCGGCGGCCGCCTGAGCACACGCTCCTTCCCGACGGCGCGGCGCAGGCGCGACACGACCGTCTGGAGCGCGTTCGACGCGTTCGCAGGCGGATCGGTGCCCCACAGCGCGTCGATCAGCTCTTCGGACGAGATGACCTTCGACGGACGTGTCGCGAGCGTCGCAAGCAACGCCCGCTGGGATGGGCCGGTGATCTCGAGCGGGCGGGCGTCGCCGTCGAGGACTTCCAGCTCGCCGAGGATCCTGATCTCCACGTCACCCCCGCCCGCGTTGCTGACAGCCGAGTGAAAGCTGCCTGCAGGACCCCTGGCCCAGTCTCAGAGCGGAGGCTCGATCCAGGGAAAGAGGCAATGATAACGAACGTTGAGAACCCAAAGCGCGGCGCAGGAGGCCTGGCCGAGGCGGACCGCCGTGGGGACGCGGGCAGTAACTGGGGCCCCTTTTACGCGTGCCGCCCCTGTCGCGTTGCGTCCTCCATCGCCCGGCTCGAGGAAGCCGAGCGTCATCTGGCCGTTCTGCGGGCGCGCCCAGCCGGCGACAGTTCGCGTCGGTGACGTCGCTCACGCGTCCGTGGAGCTGGGCCGCTCGAGCTCAGCCAGCGCGCGCGCCGCCTGCTTCACGAGGCTCCGCGCCCCGCGGGTCTCGCTCTCGCGCAGCGCCTCGAGCAGGAGCGCCCGCGCCTCCAGAGCGTTTCCGACGGCGCGCTCGGCGACCGCCAGGTCGGTGAGCGTGCCGAACCGGAGCTCCGGCACCTCGACCCCCGCCGCCAGCCCGGACAGCTCGTGCGCGAGCTCGTGGGCGGGCGCGGCCCGACCCAGCGAAGCCAGCGCGCGGATGGCCGCACCCCGCCACAACATCTCGGACGGCACGTCACCCGGGCGCGTGAGCGTGCGGGCGCGGTCGGACTCGGCGAGCGCGCCCTCTGAGTCGCCGACAAGCGCGAGCGCACGTGCGAGCAGGCCGCGCATCGTCGATGCATACGTCTCCTCCCCGCTTTCGAGCGCATGCGACAGCGCCGTGCGCAGCGCCTCCACGGCCTCTTCGGGCCTGCCGGCGAGCAGCAGGACGTTGCCCTCAAGCCAGGACGGCCCGTACCGCAGCCACGTCGAGATCTCGAACTCGCGCCAGATCGCCGCCGCCTCGTTGATCGCCGCGCGCGCCGCGCGGACCTCGCCCTGCTGGGCGAGTAGCAGCGACCGGCTGTCGAGGTACATGGCGCGGCGCAGTCCCCCGGCTCCGGCGGCCAGCCGCTCGCCCTCCGCCAGCAGCTCGCCGATCTCGCCGGGGCCGTGCGTCGTCGCCTGGATGAGGATCCCCGTCGCGTCAGCCCGGAGCCACTCGGCCCCGCTGGCCGCCGCCAGCTGCCGGCTGCGTGCCGCGGCCTCCCCAGCGATCGCGCTGCGCTGCAGATAGCGCTCGGCGAGGGCGGCGACGATCCACCATAGACGCGCCGACGCCTCGGCGTCGGTCGCATCGAGCCGTTCCGCCTCGGTCCGCGCCGCCTCGAACAGCTCCGTCGCCTCGACATCGTGGTCGATGGTCAGCTCGAGGAACCCCGCGCAGATCCCGACCAGGCGCTCCGTCGCCTCGCCGCACGCGCGGGCGGCGTCCACGGCGGCGTCGGCGGTGGCGGCGGCCACGTCGGGCTGCGCCCAACGCAGCCAGTAGGCACGGTCGATCAGTCCGAGCGCGACCCGTCGGTCGGACTCGGGCAGGAGCTCGGCAACGCGGGCGAGCAGCGTTGCGGCGGCCTGGTAATCGCTGCGGACAGCGGCCCGGTCCGCGGCCCGCCGGTAGCAGTCCGCCGCCCGGTCGGCGAGCACCACGGCGTGCGGATCGTCGTGCATGAGCTCGCGCCGATATCCCACCGCCTCGGCAAGATGGAGGGCAAGGAACTCCTCGTACTCCGCCTGGCGGCCTCCGGCGACTGCCTCGAGCCACTCCGCGTACTGCTCGTGGTAGTCGGCGCGGACGCGTTTCGGTATCGACCGGTACGCAACGTCGCGGATGAGGAGATGCTGGAACCGGAACGTCTCCTCGCCGTGAAGCCGGGCCACGTCCGGCATCACGAGCTCGCGCCGGGTGAGCCGCTGGAGAAGCTCGCCGGAGGGCGGTCGGTCATGCCCTGACCGCAGCAGGGCGTCGACCGCCGAGCGGTGGAAGCTGCGGCCCTCGACGGACGCACATTCGATGACACGTCGCTCCGCAGCCGTCAGCTGCTCGAGCCGCGCGGCGATGAGCGCGTCGATCGTCGCAGGCACGGCGTCGAGATCCGTCTCGGCCCGCTCCAACATCGCGAGCATCTGCTCGACGAACAGCGGGTTGCCTTCGGCCGCGTCGATCACCCGCGCGCGTTGGCGCTGGGAGATGGTCCGGTCGGCGACCAGCGTGGAGATCAGCCGGTCGCACTCGTCATCCTGGAGCGGCTCGAGCAAGATCGTGGTCGCGTCGGACTTGCCCCCTGCCCAGGTCGGCCGCCGGTCCAGCAGCTCCCGGCGGGCCGTGCACACGAGCAGGATCGCGCTCGACCGGCAGGATCCGGCCAGATGGTCGATCAGGTCGAGGAGCGCCGGCTCGCCCCAGTGCACGTCCTCGAACACGAGGATCGCCGACCGTTCGCGGCCGAGTCGCTCGAACGTCCGCCGGATCGCCCACGAGATCTCCTCGGCACCGACCGGCGTCCCACCGAGACCGATCGCACTCGCCAGCCGATCCGCCAGAGCATCGGCGTCAGGCTCGCCGGCGACGAGCTGCTTCAACAGATCGCGCGTCCGTCCGCCGTCATCGGCGTCACCCATCCCGACGGCCGTCCGGAGCATCTCCGCGACGGGCCAGTAGGTGATTCCCACACCGTACGGGAGGCACTGGCCCACGAGCGCCGTCGCCTGCTCGCGCGACTCGCCGATGAGCTCGGCAACCAGCCGGGATTTGCCGACACCCGGCTCGCCGAGAAGCGTGAACAGGTGACATCGCCGCTCCCTGACGGCCCGGGCGTACGCGCCTCGGAGCAGCGCGATCTCGCCCGCCCTGCCGATCATCGGCGTGTCGAGCCGGCGGACGAGCCCGGACGACGCGCCGGTGACCGACGTAAGGGCCCAGGCGCGCACTCGATCCGGCTTGCCTTTGACCGCAAGCGGCGGGGTCTCATCCGCGACCACGGCGCCCCGGACGAGCTGGTAGGTGGAGTCGCCGATCAGCACCTGGCCGGGCCCGGCGTGCTGCTCGAGGCGGGCGGCGACGTTCACGGCGTCGCCGGTCACCAACGAGTCGCCGGGGTGCGCGACGACCTCGCCCGTGTTGACGCCGATCCGGGCCGGGATCCGCAGCTCGCCGAGCTCGGCCTGGATCTCACCCGCCGCGCGGACGGCCCGAAGGGCATCATCCTCATGCACGACCGGGACACCGAAGACCGCCACCACCGCATCGCCGATGAATTTCTCGACAGTGCCTCCGTGCCGCTCGATCGCCCCGCGGACGCGATCGAAGTACGCCGACATCAGGGCGCGTACGACCTCCGGGTCGGCGCCGTCGGCGATCGCCGTGGAGCCGACGATGTCGCAGAACACGACGGTTACGGTCTTCCGCATCTCGCGGGCAGCGGGATTCAGGGCGGAGGGTGGCGCCCCGCACATCCCGCACAGGATGGACCCATCCGGGTTCTCCTGCCCGCACCTCGAGCACGCGACCACGCCTGTCAGTCTAGAACGTGGCATACCTCACATGGAGGGAACGCGGTCAGACCGGTGTGCCGGCCAGAAACCGGTCGAGCCGCCGAACGTCGCTCCTGCCCGTCGGCGCGGGCAGAGATCGGTCGCATGCCGACGTTGCAGCGTACAGCCTTCCGGCAGCACTCGTCGCCCATAGTCACGTATGCCCCAACTTCAAAACCGGCAGGCCGATGTAGCCCATCGGTTGGGAGGTTCGACTCCTGCGCCGCTCCGCTCGAGAACGTACCTGCAATGCGGGACCGTCCCCAGGCGGACGACCTCAGCGACCGCACAGAGCGCTTGGAGACCCTCCGCAGTCCAGTCGGAAATCGACCGTGCGCTCGGATCCGGCTCGGCACGGCGTGGGCGCGACCGCGAGGGCGCCACCGTGCCACCATCCCACCGCCGGAGTCCGAGCCGTCAACTCTCTACTGGCGGCGCTGTTTGAGGCCCGGGGAGCAGCCCGCGGCCGTCGATCACCGCGTTGGCGATATCGATCAGCTTGCGATTGGTACTGCGCGCGTGTGTACGCAAGAGCTCGAACGCCGCACGCTCATCGACGTCGTGACGCTCCATCAGGACACCCTTGGCCCGCTCGATCAGCGCACGCCGAGCGAACGCACCTTCCAGATTCTGGAACTCCTGGAACCGACGTAGCACGATGTCCAGCGAGCTCTGCAGCTGTTCGGCCGCCCCATCGGCGATATAGGCGAAGATCCCCCGCTGGGCCGCCTGGTTGACGAAATCGCGGTCATCCGTCTCCAGGATCGCAATCACCGGGCAAAGCGCCTGACGCACGATCCGATCAATCAGATCCAGCGCATGCTGGCTGCTCTCGCCCAGCCCGACCAGCGCCACATCCGGCCGCTCACGAGCGGTCAGCTCCGCGACGTCCTCGACCTCGATCGAACGCGCAATCACCTCATGACCCAGGCTCGCGACGATCGCGGTCACATAGTCGAGGCGGTCCGGGCGCTGGTTTGCGACCAGTACCCGCAGGTGATCGATGGGCGGAAAGCGACTCACTTCTGACACCGTCCGGGCGAGGCAAGAATAACGCCCCCCTCGTACGACCGCAACGGCTCTACGAGCGCGTTTCAGGCGCCGGCTTGCACCACGTTCAAGCCGACAGCGGGAAGCTCATCACCACCGCCGTGCCGGTCGCACCCGGCTCTATCCGCATCTGCGAGGCCGCCGATCGCATGAACCGAAAGCCAAGACCCATACCGCGGTTGGGGCTGGAGGCAAAACCCTCCTGGCCGACGCCGAAATCCCGGACGCTGACGACCACGCACTCCCCGTCCACCGTCATCTGCACCAGCGCCTCGCCGTGGTCCTGAGCGGGGTAGGCATGACGAACAACGTTGCCCATCGCCTCCGTGACGGCCAGAGCCACTCCCTCACGATCGACCTCGACGTCCGCCAGCGCGCCGCGCACCTGCCCGCGCAGCCACGGCACCCGATCGACCGTCGCGAGGAACCGCCACTCAGCCGGCTTTGGCAACCGGTCGACTAATCCTAACGGCAAGGTCATCAGAGTCCTCCGAATCCGAACAGGATCTAGACCGGGCTCTGGGGTCAGGCCGTGTCGCGGCGGTGGGCTCGACCGCGCCGTCTGCCACTGTAGCACCCATGAGCCGCGTCCCTGATGCGGCCCGTCAGCCACGCGGTCACTCCAGCGGCTTTGTGCGCGGTCGCCACACGAAAGCCGGGAAGGGTGATCCACGCGAAGTGAGCGGTCGACAACACGCTACATGCCCCGCGCGGCGGTTGGCCGTCCGTCGGCGCTTTCAGCCGCTGATCACCGCTGCGAGCTTGTCCAGCGTGTCCCGGACGAGTTGGCCAAAGTCGCGCTGCTCGTCCCCGGCGATCCAGCGGTCGAACGCGGTTCGGAAGACGGCGACGCCGGCCTCGGCGGCGAGGCGGGCGGACGAGGGCTCGACGCCGCGCCCGCGCAAGGCTTCCGCCAGGTCTTCGGCGATGGCCGCGTACTTGGTCTGCTCGCGCTGCCGCAGGGGCGGGTTGGCCGCGATGACGGCCTGCCGCAGTCGGGTCATGTCGCGGCGCTCATCGAGGACGGCCCCGGCTGCGAGGAGAGCTTCGGTGATCGCCTCGATCGGCGTCATCGACGCCGGGGCGTCGGCGATTGTGCTCACGAGGACGCGGTGCACCTCGCCCGAGAACACGACCTCGCGCTTGTCGCTGAAGTGGCGGTAGAAGGTCCGCTCGGTGAGGTCGGCCCGCTCGGCGATCTGGGCCACCGTCGTCTCGTCGAAGCCGTGCTCGCCGTAGAGCTCGAGCGCCGCCTGGCGGAGACGGCCGCGTGCGTTGGGCTGCCAGCGGGTCATGCCTTTCGATTGTAGTGATGGCAGTGACCGTCATCACCATGGTAGACTATGACAGTGACTGACATCAACCCCACCCGCGGCCGCCGCCACCTGGTGTTGGCGATCTGCTCCACGGGCCTCCTGGTGGTGGGTCTCGACGCGACGATCGTGAACATCGCGCTGCCCTCCATCCACCGCGCGCTGGGCTCCTCGCTGGCCGGCCTGCAGTGGACGGTCGACGCGTACACCCTCGTGCTTGCGAGCCTGCTCATCCTGGCCGGTTCGACCGCCGACCGGGTCGGGCGGAAGCGCGTGTTCCAGACCGGGCTGCTCGTGTTCTCGCTCGGCTCCCTGCTGTGCGCGCTCGCGCCCACGCCGGCTGCCCTGATCGCGGCGAGGGTGCTGCAGGCGATCGGTGGGTCGATGCTGAGCCCGGTGGCGATGTCGATCATCCGCACCGTGTTCGTCGATCCGGCCGAGCGGGCCCGCGCGATCGGCATCTACGCGGCGATGTTCGGGCTCAGCATCGCGCTCGGGCCGGTGCTCGGCGGCGCGCTGGTCGCCGCCGTCGGCTGGCGGGCC
>Ga0134126_10007860_pt1 | contig 13378 bp, 15 predicted proteins | sample KB31752_FD_96881 | JGI IMG/M metagenome (GOLD analysis project Ga0134126, IMG submission 96881) | Terrestrial soil microbial communities with excess Nitrogen fertilizer from Kellogg Biological Station, Michigan, USA - KB3-175-2 | ecosystem: Environmental > Terrestrial > Soil > Unclassified ...
ACATTCTCCGGCACCTGCAACTGGCGGTCGGCGAACAGCTTGACGGCCAATCCCATCAGGAGGGCGTCATCGGGCGCCCAGAGCGGAAAAGCCAGCAGCGCCCTGGTACGGGAAATCAGGTCCGGCAGCGCCACCGACCATTCCGCGGGCGGGTTCTGCGCGGTGATCAAAAGGGGCGCCCCGCGTTCCAGCAGCGCAAAAAGCGATGCTTCCGCCACGCCGCGCCCCACATCTTCCACCACCAGCGCGCCATCGGGCACGCCTTCAAGCAGCGAAGCAGCGGCGATCGTGCGGGCGCCAGCCTTCTCGGCCCAGACCGCCGCCAGATGGGACTTGCCGCTGGCGGGGGGACCGTAGAGCGCCGCGGCCGGCGCCGGCCAAGCTGGCCAGGAATCGAGAAACGCCACCGCGCGGCTGTTGCCGGGCGCCACGATGAAATCGTCACGGCCCGAAGCGCTGCGCACCTCGAGCGGCAGAACCAGTTGGGTCACGAAGGAACGCGCCTTCCGGTGTATAGCCCGCGCAGCATCATCGCCGCATAACCCACGGCCGCCACCAAGGTGAAGAAGGCGCAGGCCCAGGCCAGCGCCAGTCCCAGACGCGGCGCATCCAGATCGAATGCCAGGAGCAGCAGCACGGTCAGGATGTACACCACCTGCACGACGGTCGAGACCTTGCCGACAAACAGGGTCGGTGTCGCCAGCCCCAGCCCGAGCAGCTTGATCACCACCCAGGCCACCGCGAATACCAGATCGCGTCCGATCACCACCGCCACCAGCCAGAAGGGCGCGGCGTCCACCGCATAAAGCGCGGTGAAGCAGAACAGCATGAGAAGCTTGTCGGCGGCGGGATCGAGCCAGGCGCCAAAGTCGGACATCACGCCCCAGCGCCGGGCGATAAAGCCGTCCAGCCCGTCACTGAGGCCGGCGGCGGCAAACACCAGAAGCGAAGCCGTGTCATGGCCGGACAGGATCAACCAGGCGGCGAAAGGCGCCGCCAGCAGGCGCAACGCCGAAAGCAGGTTCGGCAGATGCCGCACCATCCGTTATTGCCTGTTTGAGGCCAGCATCCACTGGCCGCTGCGATTGCTGAGAGAAAGGCCTGCGCCGCCCAGCGCCTCGCGCAACTGCTCCAGGCTCCCCTGATAGGTCAGATTCATGCGGGCATAGCCGGTCGTCATGGCGGTCACGGTCGCGCCGGTGACATTGCTGATGCCGGCAAGCTGGGTCTGGATCTCGCCCCATTGCCCAAGATCGGCGATCCGCACGTCCACGGTCAGCTTTCCGCGCTGGCTGAAGTCGATGGCGGTCCGGGCCTTCCACAAATCTTCCATGGCCCGCACCGCAGCCTGCGCCGCCACCGGATAGCTGGTGCCGACCGTTCCGGTCATGGGCACGTCGACTTGGGCTTTGGCCTGCTGCTCGCTGGCGCCCAGGCGCCGGATGTTCACGGTCATCTTGCCGCCGGCATAGACGGCCTGGATCAGGCCCACCTCGGTCACATGATTCTTGGCCGCCACCGCCGCCACATCGCTCCAGCCGGCGGCATCGAAGTTCAGCCCCGCCAGGCCCGCATCATCTTCCGGCGCCAGCACCGTGAAAGGCACCAGGCTGTCGCGCAACGCGGGAGATGCCAGGGCACTGGCCCACGGCCCGTGGCCCACGCCGGGCGACATGGGAATCACCAGGATGCGCCGCGCCTGGGTCTGGGAGAAGGCGATCTGGGAGGCACGCAACAGCCGCGCCACCGCCTCCGGATTGAACAGAAAGGTGACATCGGCGACGTAGCGGGTGGTGGAACGCCGTTCATTGGCGATCGAATAGCCGCGGGAAAGACGCAACAGCGCCGCCCCGTCCAGGGCCGGCTGCCGCGGCCAATCGGCCTGACGGGTCATGCGGCGGTACAGAATCTGGAAAGCCTTGGCCCGCCCCTGGGCGATGGCGCTGTTCAGCGCCTCGGTCGAGGAGGCGCCGCTGGCATCCACATGGACGCCGGAGACCGTGAAAAGGCTGTTCTCCTGCGCCAGGGCAGGACGCACCACAGCAGGAGCAAACAACAGGGCGAGGGCAAAAACGGCAAGGATGCGGAAGCTCATGCGGGGCCTTTTGAACGGGGCGCAACTATACCGATGGGCCCGAGGCGGCGAAAGGCACCTAACACCGTGGCAAATCTGACAAAATTGCGCCTGTTTCGGAAGGTGTGCGTGGCACGGCTCCGCTGCTTGCGCCCCCGCCATCGCCTATTTAAAGGGGTGCCATGCCAGCAGATGATCCTAAGGCCAAAAACGGCCTGACTTATAAAGACGCGGGCGTAGACATTGACGCCGGCGAAGCGCTGGTGGAACGCATCGCGCCGGCCGCCCGGGCCACCCGTCGCCGCGGCGCTGATGCCGATCTGGGCGGGTTTGGCGGCCTGTTCGATCTCAAGGCGGCCGGCTTCAGGGATCCCATCCTGGTGGCCGGAACAGACGGCGTCGGCACCAAGCTCAAGCTCGCCATCGATACCGGCCGTTTCGAAGGGTTGGGCCAGGATCTGGTCGCGATGTGCGTCAACGACATCGTGGTACAGGGCGCCGAGCCGCTATTCTTTCTGGATTACTACGCTACCGGCAAGCTGGAAGTGGATAAGGCCGCAGTGGTGGTCGAGGGCATCGCGCGCGCCTGCAAGCAATCGGGCTGCGCGCTGATTGGCGGGGAAACCGCCGAAATGCCAGGTGTCTATGCCAAGGGCGATTTCGATCTCGCCGGTTTTGCCGTGGGCGCGGCGGAGCGCAACGCCATTCTGCCCAAAACCGGCACGATGCGCGAAGGCGATGTGCTGATCGGGATTGCGTCGTCCGGCGTGCATTCCAATGGCTTCTCCCTGGTCCGCAAGGTTGTAGAGAAATCCGGGCTTTCGCTGGACGCGCCCTGTCCCTTCGCGCCCGGCAAGAGCCTGGGCGAAGCGTTGCTGACGCCCACGCGGCTTTATGTGCGTTCGGCTCTCGAAGCCATGCGGACGGGCGGGATCAAGGGTCTGGCGCATGTCACCGGCGGCGGTATCACCGACAATCTGCCACGCTGCTTGCCCGACGGGTTGGACGCAGAGGTGGATCTGGGCGCCATTGCCGTGTTGCCGGTCTTCCAATGGCTGGCCAAACAGGCGGGTATCGCCGGAAGCGAAATGCTGCGCACCTTCAATTGCGGCATTGGCATGGTCGCGGTGGCCGATGAAAAACATGCCGGCCAGGTGATCGACGCGTTCCAGGAAGCCGGCGACCATGCCGCGCGCATCGGCAAGCTGGTTGCGGGAGACGGCGAAGCCAAGGTGGTCTATCGCGGAGCCTTGCAGCTTTGAAACGCGTTGCCGTTCTGATTTCCGGGCGCGGCACCAATCTGGGCGCTTTGATCGCGGCGCAGGATGGCAGCTACAAAATCATCCTGGTGATTTCCAACGTGGAAAACGCCGGCGGGCTGGAGAAAGCCCGCGCCGCCGGCATCGCCACCCAGGTCGTGCCTCATGGCGGCAAGAGCCGCGAAGCCTTCGACGCCGAGCTGGATGCCGCACTGCGCGCCGCCGGCGCCGAGCTGGTGGTGCTGGCGGGCTTCATGCGCATCCTGTCCGACGGGTTTGCGCGCGCCTGGGAAGGCAGGCTGATCAACATTCATCCCTCGCTGCTGCCGGCCTATCGCGGCACCAAGGTGCATGAGCGGGTCATCGCGGCGGGGGAAGCGGAAAGCGGCGCCAGCGTGCATTTCGTGGTGCCGGAGCTGGATGCTGGGCCTGTGATCGCCCAGGCCAGGGTGCCGGTCGAACCTGGCGACACGCCGGAGAGCCTGGCCACGCGCATCCTGGCCGTGGAGCACAAGCTCTACCCCGACGCCCTGAAACTTCTGGCCGACGGCAAGGTCAGGCTTGTGCAAGACCGAACGATTTTTCTTTAGACCGCCGTTCCAGCCACCAGACAAAGGGCGGCACGAAGTTGCAGGGCCCAACCAGGCCATATCGGCCGGTATCCACGAGCGGGCAGAAGCGCGGGCCCACCGGCGGCGCCGGCACGGTGCGGTAAAGCGTATAAGTGTTGGTGCGGGTATAATCGCCCGGCAACAGCTCGCGCCAGAAAAAGCCGCCGCCCCAGATCATGAAGACCGCGACCACGAAGACCGTGAGCTGAAAAATCCGTTCGGCAATCCGCATCAGAGTGCCGCTATGCCTTCCGAAATGGACCACAATTTTGCGGCATCATCATCATTGCGGGCCTCGGGGCTGGGCGTGGCGATTTTGCATTCATAGAAATATTCGCCGCTGATGTCTGCGACATCGGCGGAAGATGACAGATAGATAATGGTCTTGGCGCCCTCTTCGGGCGATATGGCGCCAATCGGCTTGGCCACCTTGAACACCGTGCGCATCAGCCCGCCGGAATTGTCGCCGAAGCGGGTGGCGACAAAACCCGGATGCAGCGCGTTGGCGGTGATGCCACTGCCTTTGAGGCGGCGGGCCAGCTCGCGGCTGAACAGGATGTTGCAGAGCTTGGATTTGGAATAGACCGGAAAGCCCGCATACCATCTGCGCGACTGCAGGTCGTCGAAGTCCAGCTTGGCGCCGCGATGGGCGTTGGACGCGGTGGTGACGATGCGCGCGCCGGGCTTCAGCTTGGGCCGCAGCAGTTCGGTAATGACGAAATAGGCCATGTGGTTGAGGGCGAAGGTCATCTCCAGCCCATCGGCGGTTTCCTGCCGCCTGTTGAACATGGCGCCGGCGTTGTTGACCAGCACGTCGATCTGCGGCTCGCGCGCCAACTCCGACCCCACCCGCTTCATTTCCGCCAGGGTGGAAAGATCGGCCATGTGGACGGTGTGATCGGCGCCCGGATTGGCCTTGCGCAGCTTGGCCATGGTGGCGTCGGCGCGCGCCTGCTCGCGCGCGGTGAAGACGATGCGGGCGCCCTGTTCCGCCAGCCGGATAGCGGCGACTTCCCCGATGCCGGAGGTGGCGCCGGTGATGATGACGGTCTTGCCCTGCATATGCACCTCAACTCGTCATGGCCCGGCCCCCCGAACCGCGCGAAAGCGCGGTCGGAGGGTAAACTCCACGTCCGAGCCATCCATACCGTCTCACCCGTTGAGCGTTTCCGCAAGATCACGCCAATCCGGATTCATTCCTGCAATCAAATTCAGCTTCCAGACGCGCGGATATTTCTTGATCCGGGTCTCGCGCCGGATCGCATCGGCAGCGGTTGCAAACGTTTCAAAATATGCGGGACGCTTGACGCCGTAACGCTTGGTAAAACCTTCGACCAGGCCTTCGCGATGCTCATAAAATACGGCGCGCCAAGTCGTTGATCATGCCGGTGTACAGCGTTCCACTTGGGCCGCTGGCAAGGATGTAGATGTAGTAGATGCGTTCTGGTCGCATCGGCGAACTATCGCGATTCAGATCGCGATAGTTCAAGCCGGCTGCAACAGGGTTATGGATGGCCCGCATAAAGCGGGCCATGACGAAAAAGGTTAACCGACGATATCGAGATCGCGGAAGAAGAACCGGATCTCGTTGGCGGCGGTTTCGGGGGCGTCGGAGCCATGCACTGAATTGGCCTCGATCGACTCGGCGAACTCCTTGCGGATGGTGCCAGGGGCGGCATTGGCCGGATTGGTGGCGCCCATCACTTCGCGGTTCTTGGCGATGGCGCCCTCGCCTTCCAGCACCTGCACCACCACCGGGCCCGAGGTCATGAATTCGACCAGGCTGGGGAAGAAGGGGCGCTCGCGGTGAACGCCGTAAAACGCCTCGGCATCGGCGCGCGACAGGCGGATGCGGCGGCTGGCGATCACGCGCAGGCCGGCATCCTCGAATTTGGCGATGATCTTGCCGGTGAGATTCCGGCGCGTCGCGTCCGGCTTGATGATCGAAAGGGTGCGCTCGACGGCCATGAAAGCTCCGAAAAAGGGGGAAACGGCCGCCTTATGCAACGGGCTTGAGGAAAGGGCAAGGACCGTTATAAGGCCCCCAAATGCTGGCAATCGACAATGTCACGGTCCGGATCGCGGGCCGGGAAATCCTCAAGGGGGCGACCGCCAACCTGCCTGCCGGCCGGCGCATCGGCCTGGTGGGGCGCAATGGCGCGGGCAAGTCCACCCTGTTCAAGGTCATTCTGGGCCAGCTTCACGCCGATGACGGCGAGGTGAGTTGGCCTTCGGCCTGGCGCGTCGGCTCTGTGGCGCAGGAAGCCCCCGGCACCGATACCAGCCTGCTCGACACCGTGCTGGAGGCCGATCCGGAACGGCTGAAACTTCTGGCCGAAGCCGAACATGAAACCGACGGCCATCGCCTGGGCGAAATCTATCACCGCCTGGATGCGATCGACGCTTACACCGCGCCGGCCCGCGCCGCCGAGATTCTGGCCGGCCTGGGCTTCTCCGCCGAAGACCAGCTCAGACCCTGCCGCGAATTTTCCGGCGGCTGGCGCATGCGTGTGGCGCTGGCGGCCGTGCTGTTCGCGGCGCCGGACCTTCTGCTGCTGGACGAGCCCACCAACTATCTCGATCTGGAAGGCGTCTTGTGGCTGGAGAACTTCATCCAGAAATATCGCGGCACCATCCTGATCGTCAGTCATGACCGCGACCTGCTGAACACGGCCTGCGAATTCATTCTGCATCTGGAGCGCGGCCGGCTGAAGCTCTACACCGGTGGCTACGATACCTTCGTGGAAACCCGCGCCGCGGCCCGCGCCAACGACCTGGCTTTCGCCAAGAAGCAGGAGGCGGCCCGCGCCCACATGCAGGCCTTTGTCGACCGCTTCAAGGCCAAGGCCTCCAAGGCGCGCCAGGCCCAGAGCCGCATGAAGATGCTGTCCAAAATGGCTTTGGTCGAAGTGCCGCCCGACGAGCACGTCGCGCCCATCCATATCCCGGAGGCGACGCCCGCCTCCCCGCCGCTGGTCACCATGGACCGCGCCAGCGTCGGCTATGAGCCAGGCAAACCGATCCTGACGGGCCTGTCCTTCCGTTTCGATCCAGAAGACCGCGTGGCGCTGCTCGGCAAGAACGGCAACGGCAAATCCACCATGGCCAAGCTGCTGGCCGGCAAGCTGCAGGCGATGGCGGGTGAGTTCACCCCGGCGCGCAAGCTGGTGGTGGGTTATTTCGCCCAGCATCAGGCGGAAGAACTGGATACGTCCGTCACGCCGATCCTGACCCTGCAGCGGCTGCGCCCCAAGCTGACGGTGGAACAGGTGCGTGGTCAGTTGGGCGGTTTTGGTTTCTCCCAGGACAAACAGCAGACCCTGGTGGGGCAACTGTCCGGCGGCGAGCGGGCGCGATTGATGCTGGCGCTGGCCACGCTCGACAAGCCAAACCTGCTCATCCTCGACGAACCGACCAACCATCTGGACATTGACGCCCGCAACGAGCTGCTGACGGCGCTGAACGATTTCGACGGCGCGGTGATCCTGGTCAGTCACGACCGCCGCCTGATCGAGGCGACCGCCGAACGGCTGCTGCTGGTGGCCGACGGCAAGGTCACGCCATTCGAAGGCGATCTGGACGATTACCGCCGCTATCTGCTCACCGGCGACAACACACCGACGCAAAGAAGCGCGGTCCGCAGTGAGCCCGAGGCGAAAGCCAGCAGGGAAGAAGCCCGCCGCAGCAATGCCGAGAAGCGGGCCCAGCTCAAGCCGCTCAAGGACAAGGTCACGGCCGCCGAGCATCAGATCGCCACCCTGACCGGCGAGCTCGCCAAGCTGGACAAGGCGCTGTCCGATCCTTTGCTGTTCAGCAAGGATCCCGCCAAGGCCACATCGGTGTCGAAAAAACGCGCCGACGCCGCGCGCAAGCTGGAAGCGGCGGAGAAGGCGTGGCTGAGCGCCACCGAAGCCTACGAAAGCGCCAATGCCTGACTTCGGCAAGGGCCGCCACGGTTTGCCAGCCAGCCCAGCCATCGACTAGGGTCCGCCCCATGACTGACGACAGGTTCTATGAACGGGCCGGACCTTTCACCCTGGCCGATATCGCCGCGCGCATCGGCGCGGAGGTGCAGAAGGGCGGCCCGGGCGATCTTTCCCTGCGCGATGTCGCTTCGCTGGAAAGCGCCGAGCCCGGCGACGTTTCGCTGTTCAGCGACGGCAAATATGCCAATGCCTTTGCCGTCACCAAGGCCAGCGTGGTCGTTACCAACGAAAAACTGGCGACCCTGCCGCATGGCGTGACCTTGCTGGTGGCGCCCAACCCGCGCCTGGCTTTCGCGCAGGTGGGACATATCTTCTATCCACCGGAAAAGCTGCAGCCGGGTGTCCGCAGCCCCCAGCCAGTTCACCCCACCGCCAGTATCGGCGAAGGCACCGAGATCGGTCCGGGCGGTGAGATCGGCGCGGGCGCGAAGATCGGCGCCAACGTGCGCATCGGCAACAATGTGGTGATCGGGCGCGGTGTCGAGATCGGTGATGGCAGCCGTATCGGCCCCAATTGCGTCATCACCCATGCCATTTTGGGCAAGCGCGTGGTGATGGGCCCAAACAATTCCATCGGCAATCAGGGTTTCTCCTTCGTGCCCAGCCTGGAAGGTCTGTTGCGGGTGCCGCAGCTCGGCCGCGTCGTCATCGAGGATGAGGTGGAGTTCGGCTCCAACTGCACCGTGGACCGCGGCGCCATCGGCGACACCCATATCGAGCGCGGCGTGCGCTTCGACAGCCTGATCCATGTCGGCCACAATGTGCGCATCGGCCATCACAGTTTGGTGGTGGCGCAGGTCGGCATCGGCGGCTCGACCACTGTCGGCCCCATGGTGCTGATCGGCGGCCAGGTCGGCATCAGCGATCATCTCACCATCGGCGCCGGCGCCCGGCTGGCGGCGCGCTCCGGCGTGACTCGCGACATTGCCGAAGGCGAGCGCGTGGGCGGCTATCCGGCGCGACCCTTGAAGCGCTGGCATCGCGAGACGGCCCTGCTGGCCAAGATGGCGCGCCCCAAAAAGACAACAGAAGACGACGACCGCGACTGACGGGGACATCATGGGGGCGCAGCTTTCGAACATCATTCCGAAGCTGCACCGGCGGCTGATGCCGACCCTTCTGATGATGTATGTGCTGGCTTTCCTGGACCGGGCCAATGTCGGCTTCGCCAAGACCGGTCTTGCCGCCAACGCCGGCATCGGCGAGGCGGCCTTCGCCTTTGGCGCCTCGATCTTCTTTGTCGGTTATGCCTTCCTGGAAGTGCCCTCCAACCTGATCCTGCACCGCATCGGCGCGCGGGTCTGGATGGCGCGCATCATGGTCACCTGGGGCCTGGTCTCGGCGGCCAACGCCTTCGTGCACACGCCGGCGGCTTTCTATGGCGTGCGTTTCCTTTTGGGCATCACCGAAGCCGGCTTTTTTCCCGGCGTAATCTATTACCTGACCCGATGGTATCCCACCTCGGCGCGCGCCCGTTCGGTCGGCATTTTCTATTATGGCGCGCCGCTAGCGCTGACCTTCGGCGGGCCGCTATCGGGCTTTCTGGTGGGGCGCGATGCTTTCGGCCTGCATGGCTGGCAGGTCATGTTCATCGTCGAAGGCCTGCTGGCCTCACTTGGCGGCGTTGCGGTGCTGTTTCTGCTGAAGGATCGCCCCGAAGAGGCGCCCTGGCTGGATGCAGAGGAGAAGGCGGTGCTGGGTCAGGCACTGGCCGTCGATGAGGGCGCCCGCGAGCATCCCAGCGTGTTGCGCACCCTGCGCGATCCGCGCGTGCTGTTCCTGGCGCTGGTCTATTTCCTGATCGAGATGGGTTTCTACGGCCTAACTTTTTATCTTCCCGCCCAGGTGGCGCGCCTGCTCGGCGCCAGTATCGGCCTGGAAGTGGGACTCCCGCCCAGGTGGCGCGCCTGCTCGGCGCCAGTATCGGCCTGGAAGTGGGACTGGTCACCGCCCTGCCCTGGATCTGCGCCCTGATCGCCGTGACCGTGATTCCGCCCTGGTGCGATGGCCGTGGCAATTCACGGGGCATAGGCGCGCTGATCACGCTTGTCTCCGGTGTCGCGCTGGCGGTCTCGGCGCTCGCGGCTTCGCCGCTGGTGGCGCTGATCGCGCTTTGCGTCGCGGCAGCTGGTCTGATCGTCTCGCCGGCCCTGTTCTGGACCTTGCCGACCGGCCTGTTGGGCGGCGCGGCGGCCGCGGGCGGCATCGCCCTGATCAATTCCATCGGCAATCTGGGCGGCTTTGTTGCGCCCAATCTGCGCGCCGGGCTGGAGCTCGGCTTTCACTCTTCATCGGCCGGGCTGATCGGTCTTGGCGTGGGCACCGCAATCGGCGCGGCGTGCTTCGCGGTGGCTCCACGAAAAAATTAATTATCATACCCGCGAAAGCGGGCATCCAACTTCTTCTAGCGTTCCGTCAAGTTGGATTCCCGCTTACGCGGGTATGACAGTTTTTACTTCGCGTGGGCCTTTGCGATCGACGTCCATTCGCGCTGGCGCGAACGATAGTAGGACGGCGCGCCCTGCACCGATTTCAGAATCTCCTTGAACAGGGCCTGGGCGCGCTGTTCCTGTCCCAGGCTTTCCAGCAGCAGCGCAAAACGGGCGCGCGCCTCCTCGCCCGGATAGCGGCTCACCACCTTCTCATACTGGGCCACCGCCTCATCATTCTTGCCCTGGATTTCCAGGGCACGGGCATGGTCCAGCTCGGCCTCGGAATCATAAGCCGCCGGATCATTTTCCTTGACCTTCACAAACAGGGCCTCTGCCGCCGCGCCATCGCCCGACAACATCCTGGCGCGAGCAAGACCCTTCATCAGCGTCGGATCGGAACCGCCCAGCGGCCCCTGCATGGCGCTCTCATACAATTCCACCGCGTCGGTGAAGCGGCCCATGCGCAGGCATTCCTCGGCCAAAGCGCGCTTGGAATCCACCGAGCCCACCTGCTCGACCTGGCGCAGTTTTTCCCGATAGCCGCGGCCCGGATCGGCGACATTCACGACATTGTCGGCCAGCCGGCGGGCCGGGGCAGAGCGCAGCATGTCAGGAATCACGGCGACAAAAAGATAGGCGAGCCACACCACAATGGTGCCCAAGGGCGCGTACAGGAAAGATCCCAGCGCCAGCGCCACCAGCCACATCGGCGACTTGCCATTGCGGATGGCATGATAGGCAACCGCCAGGCTGACGAGCAGGCTGCCGATCGTCCAGACATTGAAGATACTTCCTAACACCTCTGTCTCAGCCCTGCTTCTCGAATTTGCCGGAAGGCGTCTCCTTCCAGTAGGTCACGTTATGCCCCGCGGCCAAGGCCGCCTTCCAGGCGGCGCGCGCCCCGGCCAGCGAATCAGCATCTCGACCGTCGAACAGAAGCACGATACGGGCAAGATCGTTCAGCGCCTGCCAGTCGGCCGGCTGGGCGCCGCCCACGTAGAAGAAAATCTGGGCGGAATTGGGATTGCCCTCCTCCACCGTGATCAGCACCGGCTGGCCCGCCGCATCGCCGTCGCCCTGTTGCGCGTGCGGCAGGAAGCTCTGGTCGTCATAGGTCCAGAGCAAGGTGTCCAGCGCATCGGAGCGTTCCGACGAATCGGTCTTGATTGCCGCGCGCCAGCCCCGCTGCAACGACTTTTCCACCAGGCCGGGCAGCACGTCTTCCAACGCGCGGCGTTCCAGGTGGTAGAACAGGGTTTCCGTCATTCTATTCGATCTATCATCGGAGGCTTAACCCGCCCCATCCAGCTTTGCGTCCACTTGGCCGCTCGCTCAAGCTCGCGGCGCTCAGCCGCTCAAAATGGTCCACTGGACCATTTTGTTGCCTACGGCAACCGCGGTTAAGCTTCATAATGCTCGATCACCATCCGGTTGAGCAGGCGCACGCCCCAACCCGTTCCCCAACTCGGAATCGTGGGTTTCTGCTCCCCGTCCTGCCAGGCCACGCCCGCGATATCGAGATGCGCCCAGGGCATATCCTTCTCCACAAAGCGCTGCAGGAACTGGGCGGCCGTGATGGCGCCGGAATTGGGGCCGCCGATATTCTTCATGTCCGCGATCTTGGAGCGGATCATCTTGTCGTAAAAAGGATCGAGCGGCAGCTGCCACACCCGTTCGCCGGTATAACGGCCGGCGGCCTGAATGCGGCGCACCAGCTCGTCATTGTTGGAGAAGACGCCGGCATGCTCGAAGCCCAGGGTCGCCACGATGGCCCCGGTCAGAGTGGCGAGATCGATCACCAGCTTTGGCTTGAAGCGGCGCTGGGTATAGGTCAGCGCGTCGGCCAGCACCAGGCGGCCCTCCGCATCGGTGTTGAGGACCTCGATGGTCTGGCCCGACAAAGACGTCAGCACATCGTCGGGACGGATGGCGGCGCCATCGGGCATGTTCTCCACCAGGCCGATCACGCCCACCACATTCACTTTGGCCCTGCGCGCCGCCAGCGCCATCATGGTGCCGGTGACACAGGCCGCCCCCGCCATATCGCCCTTCATGCCGGCCAGCGCATTGCCCGGCTTGAGCGAGATGCCGCCGGTATCGAAACAGACTCCTTTGCCGACCAGCGCCAGCGGCTTTTGGGCTTTCTTCCCACCGTTCCACTGCATGACCACAAGCTGGCTCTCACGCTCGCTGCCCTGGCCCACGCCCAGGAGCGCGCCAAAGCCCTGGCGGCGCATCTCCGCCTCGCCCGACACCTCGACCTTCACGCCCAGTTTGGAAAGCTGCGCCTTGGCCCTGCGCGCAAATTCGCCTGGAAAGAGCACGTTGGGTGGCTCGTTCACCAGATCGCGCGCCAGGAAGATTCCATCCGCCACCGCGGCAAGGCCTGCGTAAGCCTTCCTGGCGGCCGCCACGTCCGGGGCGACCACGGCCAGGGCCTTCAGCTTCTTCTGATAGTCCTCGAGATTCTTGGTGCGATATTGGTCAAAGGCATAGCTTCGCAAGCGCGCCCCGAAGGCGAGATGCGCCGCCAGCTCGGCTTTCTTGACCTTGCTGGATTTGGGAACGTCCAGCTCGATACTGGCAACTGTCTCTCCCGCCCCATAAAGCCGGGCCACGATCTGCGCGCCCAGCGTCTCCAGCCCCTTTTCGTCAACGCTGTCCGGCTTGCCCAACCCGGCAAGCAGAATGCGCGACGCCTTCAGCCCCGCCGGCGCCACCAGCTCCAGGAACTGGCCAGCCTTGCCGGTGAATGAGGAAAATTTCAGGGCACGGCTCAGGGCGCCCCCACAGGCCTTGTCCGCCCGCCCCGCGGCAGGCAAAAGCTGGGCACCCTCGACGGCGCCGACCACCCAGGCCCCGGCCTTCACCTCATCGGGCACAACAAACGAAATCTGCATGCTATATCTCCGGGACCAGGACAGGGTTTTGTGGGGAATTCCCCTGTTTAGAGCAAGTTGAGGCCAGATTGAACCATTGCGCCGGAGGGATTTTGTGGCGCGGGCAGGAGAAAGGC
>Ga0134126_10007864_pt1 | contig 13376 bp, 14 predicted proteins | sample KB31752_FD_96881 | JGI IMG/M metagenome (GOLD analysis project Ga0134126, IMG submission 96881) | Terrestrial soil microbial communities with excess Nitrogen fertilizer from Kellogg Biological Station, Michigan, USA - KB3-175-2 | ecosystem: Environmental > Terrestrial > Soil > Unclassified ...
GGCCTTGATAAGCCCAAACTCACCGGTGTCATCTACTGTGTAGGAAAAAAAAGCTTCGGTTGGGTCATTTGTTTCTTCCAGGAAGCGGATGGTAGATTCCAGGTCGGATGGCATAGCAATCAATTTTCGGAGTTCAATTTTCTTGGAATAAATATAGCTTTTTTTTAGTAGCTATCCGACTCCTGCCGTAAAAAAATGTAGGGAATTTCCCGCGGCTCATTAAGGCTTTCCCAGGGTGGGAAGCGTACTCGGGTCGAGTTGGATCAATTCGAAAGCAACACCGATCTTGTCCATCTCGCGACGGATGCGCTCGGGATGGGTGTCGGTGATAAAAACCTGACCGTCGTCATGCAAACAAACCTTGTCGAGGAGATTGTGCATCCGTTGTTCATCCAATTTTTCGAATACATCGTCGAGCAGCAGGAGCGGGGCGAAGCCTTTTGCTTCTTTGAGCGTTTCGTATTCCGCGAGCTTAAGCGCAAAAAGCAGGCTTTTCCGTTGGCCTTGCGAGGCCATGGTCTTGAAGGGCACGCCGGCAAAGCTGATCTCGATATCGTCGCGGTGGATGCCGACGCCGGTTCGCTGCAGGTAAACGTCCTTTTCGAGGTTCTCGCGGAGCAGGTGACGAAAGGATGTTTTCAGGAGGTAGCTTTCATAGCCGAGGCTTAGCGGTTCTTCGACGCCGGCGATGCGGGTATAGAAATTTCCGGCGAGGGGTAAAAGCTCCTGCAGGAAAGTCTTGCGGCGTTCAAAAATGCGGACACCGGGAGCGATCAGCTGGTCGTCGTAGACTTCGAGGAGGTGCTTATCCGTGAGCCGTCGTTCGGTGAGGGATTTCAGGAAACTGTTGCGTTGCTGCAGCACGCGGTTGTAATCGATGAGGTCCTGGAGATAGCCGGGGTCCAGCTGCGACAGCAGGGAGTCGAGAAAACGGCGGCGTTCTTCGCTGGCGCCTGTGACGATCTGGATATCGTCCGGGGCGATGATGACACAGGGGAAGCGCCCGATGTGTTTGGAGAACTTTTCATAAGCGACGCCGTCCGCCAGGAACTCTTTTTTACCGTTGCCGCGAAGGATGCACACGACCGGCGTTTGTTCGCCTTCGTTGTCGAAGAGACCTTCGATGCGGAAACCGGATGCTCCTTTGAGAACATTGGACTGGTCGCTGCGGGTGAAATAGCTGCGGGTGAAACAAAGGTAATAGAGGGCATCCAGCAGGTTGGTCTTGCCGACACCGTTGTTGCCGCAGATGCCCACGATGCGCTGCCCGAAGCGAAAGCGGGCCTCCGTGTAGTTCTTGAACTGAACGAGCGATATTTCGTTAATGCGTAGCAATGGAGCCAAATTCGGGTGTAAAATATTATCTTTCGCTTAAACTACGCTCTTATGAATAAATTTTTGGCGGTCCTGCTCTTTGTGGGGTTTGCCGTACCGTCGGCTGTACAGGCACAACAGGAGACGATCGACACGGGAATGGTCAACCGAATTCGGGACGAAGGATTCAACAGGAGCCAGATAGCGGAGATTGCGCATGAGATCACGGACGTTGCGGGGCCAAGGCTGACCAATTCACCGGGCTGGCGTCGCGCGGCGGACTGGACCCGGCAAACCCTGAACGCGTGGGGGCTTTCCGGGGCGCAGCAGGAGCCCTGGGGCCAGTTTGGCTATGGCTGGGAACCGGCGAAGACCTCCCTGGCCATGCGTAACCCGTATTACAGCCCGATGATCGCCTATGCCATGCCCTGGTCGGGCAGCACGGACGGACCCGTTTCGGCGCCGGCCTATATCATCCGACACATGGACTCGACCTGGCTCGATGCGCATCTGGCCGAGATGAAGGGCAAGATCCTGCTCATCGAGCCACAGGATACGACCGACAAACCGCATTTCCATGCCGATGCCGAACGCTTTTCCGACAGCGCGCTGGCGAATATCGGCGATAGGGATATGCTCAACAAAGTGGAGCTGAAGATGCTCATTCCCTATTTCACCAAGATGCAGAAGCTGGCGACGATGATGCGGGGCAGCGGGGCGCTGGCGTTGCTGACGACAGGCGAGGGTAGGGATGGGACGGTCTTCGTGCAAAACCTGACCGGCTACCGTAAAAAAGACCAGCCCATGATGCCGCATTTCGTTGTCAGCAAGGAAGACTTCATGCGCGTCTTCCGGCTGGTAGAGGACGGGCATACGGTTACGCTTGAGGCCCAGAGCGAGACCAAACTATACGATCAGGACCTGCAGGGGCACAATGTCGTGGCGGAGATCCCCGGTACGGACCCGGGTCTGAAGTCCCAGGTAGTGATGCTGGGCGGCCACCTGGATTCCTGGACGGCGGCAACGGGGGCTACGGACAACGGGGCGGGCAGCATTGTGGCGCTGGAGGCCATCCGAATACTGAAGACGCTGGGTGTAAGACCCAAACGTACGATCCGGATCGCATTATGGGACGGGGAAGAGGAAGGGTTACTGGGATCGTTTGGGTATGTGAAGAAGCATTTTGGGGACCCCATCGATATGCAATTGAAGCCTGAGGCGGGGAAGGTCTCCGTATACTTCAACCTGGACAACGGGTCCGGGAAGATCCGCGGCATCTTTGCCCAGGGGAATGAGAAGGCGGCGGCGATCTTCAAACAATGGCTGGCGCCGTTCGCCGATCTGGGGGCATCCACGGTGACCCTGCACAATACCGGGTCAACGGATCATCTGAGCTTCGATGCCGTGGACATTCCGGGGTTCCAGTTCATCCAGGACCCGCTGGATTACGATACCCGGACGCACCATAGCAACCAGGACAACTACGACCATTTAGTGCTGGACGACCTGCGGCAGGCGGCGGTGATCGAGGCGGCCTTTGTGTATTTTGCCGCCATGCGGCCGGAGATGATGCCGCGGAAGCCCCGGGGGGTGCTGGAGAAGTTCATTTTTGATGATCTGATACCGTAAAATTCCTATATTTGCGGCCCGACGGCTGCCCTTTATGAGGCCGTTTAAATCCAAAATTTCGAACCTTGGCTACCAAATTCTCAAAGGAGACCTACCTGTACTGGTATGAATTAATGCAGCTCATCCGATCGTTTGAGTTGATGGCAGAAGAAAAATATAAGATGGAAGGGAAGATCCGTGGTTTTTTCCATGCCTATATTGGGCAGGAGGCGATCGCCGCCGGCTGCATGACCGCTACCAAACCCGATGATCCGTTTATCACCGCTTATCGTGACCATGGCCTGGCCCTCTCCAAGGGTGTCAGCGCCAATGCCTGTATGGCCGAGCTGTATGGCAAGGCTACCGGCGCGGCCAAAGGCAAGGGAGGCAGCATGCACTTCTTTGGTGTCGACGTAAAATTCTTCGGTGGTCATGGGATCGTAGGTGCGCAGATCGGTACGGGTGCTGGGCTGGCGTTTGCCGAGAAATACAAAGGGACGGACAATGTCTGTCTGACCTTCTTCGGCGATGGCGCCGCCCGTCAGGGGATACTGCATGAGACCTTCAACCTGGCCATGCTGTGGAAGCTGCCGGTGGTCTTCATCTGCGAGAACAACAACTACGCCATGGGTACCAGCGTGGAGCGGACCTCGAATGTCCACGATATTTATAAATTAGCCGACGCGTATGAGATGCCTGCCGACTCTGTGGACGGCATGAGCGCCGAGGCCGTACACGATGCCGTGGCCCGCGCCGTCAAACGCGCCCGTCAGGGTGACGGTCCGACCCTGCTGGAGGTCAAGACCTACCGGTATAAAGGGCACTCCATCTCCGATCCCCAGAAATACCGCACCAAGGAAGAAGTCGACGAATACAAACAGCGCGACCCCATCACGCTGGTGCTCGACACCATTCTGAGCAAGAAATATGCAACCCAGGAAGAGATCGACGCCATCAATAAGCGAGTGAATGATACCGTTACGGAGTCTGTAAAATTTGCCGAGGAATCTCCATGGCCCGATAACTCCGAGGTATTGAAAGATATCTATATCGACCAAAATTATCCGTTTATCGTAGATTAACAACATCCAAAAAAGAAAGAATGTCAGAGATCAAACACCCTGCCCATTTAGAAGAAGAGCGGAATCCCGTGGCTGATTTCCAGAATGCCTGGGAGAAATATGGTAAGCAGGCGTCTTACGTGCTTTTAGCCATCATCTTGATCATCGGCGGTTATCTCGCCTATCGTAATTTCGTCGCCGAGCCCAAGGAAAAGGCTGCTGAAGAAGCCATTTTCCATGCGGAAGAGTACTACAGGCTCGATTCGACGCGTCTGGCGCTCAACGGCGATGCCATCAACCCAGGCGTCCTGAAGGTCATCTCGAAGTACAGTGGCACCAAGGCGGCCAACGAGGCGGCCTTTATCGCCGGCAGCTGTTATCTGCAGCTGGGAGATTTCAACAATGCCGTGAAATACCTAAAGGATTTCACTACGGCCGATAAGCTGACGCAGGAGCGGGCATATGGACTCCTCGGCGACGCGTTGTCCGAGCAGAATAAAAAAGAAGAGGCAGCCGAACAGTATAAAAAAGCCGGAACCTATTTCGAAAAGGATGAGCTATTCTCGCCCGAATATCTGTTCCGCAGCGGCTATCTCTATGAGAGCCTTGGCAAGACCCAGGATGCCATCGCCATGTACAAATTGATCAAAGACAAGTATCCGGCATCACAACGCGGAGCCGACATCGACAAATACCTGGCACGCCTGGGTGTGTTACAATAATCGTCTATGGCTGATATCAGTAACAGCAGTTTATTACAAACTACAGCAGGCATTCCTAACCTTAAGGATGCCTGTGTAGTTATAGTCCGTACGGAATGGAATGCCGCCATCGTAGACGCCCTTGAAAAAGGAGCGGTCGCGGAGGTCACCAAAGCAGGCGCCCGTGCCCATGTGATCACCGTCCCGGGAGCATTCGAGATCCCCTTCGCCATTCGCGCGTACTGGGATGCGCATAAATACAAGGACGACCGGCCGCAGGCCTTTGTCGCCCTTGGTTGCGTGCTTCGGGGGGATACACCGCATTTCGAGTATGTATGCCGGGCAGTCACGGATGGTGTGCTGCAGTTGAATCTTTCGATGCCTGTGCCCACGGTCTTCGGTGTCCTGACTGTCGACAACCAGCAACAAGCCGACGATCGGATCGGTGGCCGGCATGGCCATAAGGGCGAAGAAGCCGGCATTACAGCATTGAAAATGATCGCTGTAAAAAAATCCTTTGTGTGACAGTCCAGTTGTTTATACCTTGTTTTGTAGACCAGCTGTTCCCGCAGACCGCCTTCAATATGGTCAAGGTGCTGGAGAAGGCGGGTGTCGAGGTAAAGTACAACGAAGAACAAACTTGTTGCGGCCAGCCTGCCTTCAACGCCGGTTTCCGCGATGAAGCCCGGGATGTCTGCTCGAAATTCATCAAGGATTTTTCGGGACATGACTATGTTGTGGCGCCCAGCGCTTCCTGCGTAGGCTTCGTCCGGAATTACTACGGAACGCTCTTCGATAATTCTTCGGTCCACAATGAAGTCCGCGACCTGGGAAAACGCATCTACGAATTTTCTGCTTTCCTGGTGAATGTATTGGGCATATCCGATCTTGGCGCCACCTTGCACGGGAAGGCCACGTATCACGATAGCTGCGCAGGCTTGCGCGAATGCCGGATCAAAGAGGAGCCGCGAAAATTACTGTCGCAAGTGAAGGGACTCGAGCTGCTGGAGATGAACGATGTGGAGACCTGTTGTGGTTTCGGGGGTAGCTTCGCGGTGAAATTCGAGAGCATATCTTCGGCGATGGCGGATCAGAAGGTGAACAACGCGCTGCAGACCGGCGCAGATTATATTATTTCTACCGATCTTTCCTGCCTCATGCACCTCGACGGATATATCCGTCATAAAGGGTTGCCTATCCGCACGATGCACATTGCGGATGTGCTGGCTAATTTTTGAGTCCTCCCGCCGGACCGTCAGCGCCCCTCTGGCTTGGGCGTGCGTCCGGCTTCCACAAAAAAATAAGACCACCCATATAACCTTAGTTATCGGATGGTCTTGACCCTTAAAACAACCTGTCGCAAGCGTTAAATAGGGTTAAAACCAGGCCTCATCCTTAGATACGAGCTCCGATGATTTTTGGATTTAAAAAAAAGGAGTTTTTTTAAAAAAATTGCTTTTCTTTGAAAATCAATTTCTTACAATCAAATCACGCATTTTATGGCTTACTGGTTAGTCAAATCCGAACCATCCGTATATAGCTGGGAGGAGTTCGTAAAAGACAAGGAAACGTCCTGGGACGGGGTCCGCAATTATGCCGCGCGGCTGCATCTGCGGGGGATGAAAAAAGGGGATGCCGTCTTATACTATCACAGCAACGAAGGGATGGAGATCGTGGGGATCGCGAAGGTCTCCAGGGAGGCCTACCAGGATCCGACCACCGATGACGAGCGTTGGGTCTCCGTGGGGCTCAAACCCGAAAAGCGTTTAAAGCATCCCGTTAGTCTCGATACGATCAAGGAGGATAAGCGCCTGGGGGAGATGGCGCTGGTTCGGATCAGCCGGCTCTCCGTGCAGCCGGTGACGGATAAGGAATGGGCCGCGGTGATGGAGCTGGCGAAGGAGAAATAATCTCCGGTGGGTTTTGTGTAATCCACAATTCCCCGCATCTTATAACCACACACCAAAATCACCATTATGCAATGGAAGGTAATTACAGTGCCGGCGGCGCTGCTGGCATTGCTTTGTACAGCTTGTAACGGGCGATACGATAAAGCTTATCGGGAAGCGAAAACATCCGTTTCCCCGATGGCGGCCGATAGCTCCCGCACTGTGGGAATGGCCGACGCACAATCGAACGCGTTAACCGAAAAGGAAATGCGATACACGGCACCGAAAATAGTCGCCGATGATGAACAAAAGGAAGACGAGGCGCCGCCCGATCAGGCGGGTAGTGGCCAGCAACAGGCCAATCAGCCTCCGGCGGTAGCCGCGCCTGATCCCGACTGGGACCGGCGGATCGTCAAGACGGCCGATCTCACGCTGAAGGTGAAAGACTTCCGGTTCTTCACGAATCGGCTACACGCTGCCGTGAAACAGTCGGGTGGCTATATCGCCCAGGAACAGTTGAGCCAGGGCGACGGCGAGATCGAAAACGTCATGACGATCAAGGTTCCCGTGGATCGTTTCGAGCTCCTCATGGGGGAGATGCCCGGTGACAGCGATAAGCTGGAGGAGAAAAAGATCTCGTCCGAGGACGTGACCATGGAGCTGGTGGACACCAGATCGCATCTGCAGACGAAGAAAGCCGTCCGGGAACAGTATCGCGAGCTATTGAAACAGGCACACAGCATGAAGGACATCATCGCGATCCAAGGCGAGATCGACGGCATCCAGGAGGAAATGGACGAGGCGGCGGGGCGGGTGGCGTATCTGGATCATTCGGCGGCATATAGCACGATCAACCTCAAGTTCTACCAGGTGCTCAACGAGGCCGTGCATGAGGAGCAGGCCCCTGGCTTCCCCGAGCGTCTGAAAGACGCTATCCGTGACGGCTGGGGCGGTCTGAGCTCGTTCCTGCTCGGGTTGATCAGCGCGTGGCCGTTGTGTTTGCTTATCGGCGGGGTCGTGGTGGTGGTGAGGAAAAGACTGAAACGGGCTCCGGCCGTTGCCGTGACGCCGGCCGGGAACGGACAGTAGATCCGGCCTATTTTTTTTACATTGCAGCGTATGAAAAAGACACTGGTAGTACTCACGGGCGCGGGCATCAGCGCCGAAAGCGGGTTGAAGACCTTTCGCGATTCGGACGGGCTTTGGGAAGGCTACGATGTTGCGGAAGTGGCTACGCCGCGGGCATGGCGGAAGGATCCGCAGCTGGTGCTGGACTTCTACAATATGCGGCGGCGGGATGTGCTAAAGGCCGAGCCGAATGCCGGCCACCTGGGACTGGCCGGGCTGGAAAAGGATTTCGACGTTCATATCATCACGCAGAACATCGATGATCTCCACGAACGCGCAGGCAGCAGCAAGGTACTGCATCTGCATGGGCAGATCTTCCAGATGCGCAGCGAGGCCGATGAAGGGCTGGTCTATGATATCCGCGAAGACATGGTGCTGGGACAGCTGGCAGACGACGGGGCGCAGCTGCGGCCGCATATCGTATGGTTCGAGGAGCCGGTGCCGATGATCTCGGCGGCCGTGCCGCTGGTCCGGAGCGCAGACATCTTCGTGGTGGTGGGGACTTCGCTGGTGGTCTATCCCGCGGCAGGGCTGGTCGATGTAGCGCGTCCGGGCATCCCGAAATTCATCGTCGATAAGAAGATACCTGCTACCTCCGGTATCGGCAATCTCGTAAGGATCGAGCAGCCCGCGTCCACGGGGGTGAAGGAGCTGGCGAAACAGCTGGCAACACTGTTGTAGGTCGCTTTAGGTCAGCTTTTCCCTTTCCTTCTCTTTCTCATCCCGGTTTTTCTTTTTTTGCGCGCACAGCATGGTGCGCTGGCGATGGTCCGGCCAGAGAACCGGCGATTGGCTCCGGGGCTTGTCTGGCTCCAGCTTATTCCGCTATTCAACTTTGTCTGGATCTTTATTGTAGTTAGACGGATCGCGGATTCGCTGGCCAACGAATACGCTGGGTGGGAGAGCGATTCGTTATTCGGTATCGCCGACGAAGATGCATTGAAAAGAATCGGAAAACGACCGACGTATGGAATAGGGTTGACGTATTGCATCCTATGTGCCGCTTTGCCGATATCGGTGATCCTCTTCAACCTTTGACAAGGGCGGAGTTGCGCTCATCGACTAAAATAGGTATATTGACAGCCTAAACCCAACTACCTTGGAAACAACGAATGCGAACAATGACCCTGCCCTGCAACTTGTACTGCTGGCTATCTTCCTCATCCCTGCGATTCTTTTTTTGCTCACTCAGGCTAATACATTGAAACAGGTCCGACCGGAGAATCGATCTTTAGCGCCCGGATTGGTCTGGTTGCAGCTTATCCCGATAGTCGGACAGATTTGGCAATTTTTCGTTGTCGCACGGATCGCAGGCTCGATCAAAAAGCAATGGCAAACTGAAGACAAAGATTCGATCCTCGGCATCAATGCAGATGCCATCGCAGATGGCAATACAGGGAGACCTATGCTGGTCATCGGAATCGCTTATTGTTCGCTGAGTATTCTCGTGATCGTTTTCAATCTCTTTACCAGGAGTGGGATGCCGACACTTTCCGGGTTGTTGGGGCTTGCCGCTATGACCTGCTGGATCGTGTATTGGGTTCAGCTTGCCGGTTGGAAACGGCGGCTCAAACAACGCATCGTTATGGCTGCTGCATAAGATAACCCTTCAAATGCCTTCGAGATTATGCCCCCCCGAGCTTCTACTACACTCGCTGAACTGTACGACGAGCAATATCGTCGTACAGTTATTCTGCTGCTAGTCTTTTTTATCCTGGCAGTCCTTTTTTTGTTGACGCAACAGCTGGTCCTGCGAAAGGTCAAGCGCGAAAACCGGTCGATGCCGCCCGGTCTTGTCTGGCTGCAATTGATCCCGCTACTCGGCCAGATCTGGCAGTATATTGTTGTTGTCCGGATAGGCAGCTCGCTCAGAAAGGAAATGGCCGCCCGACAGGCAGATCCGTTGTTCGGCGCAGATGCACGGATGGTAGAGAACAGAAACAGCCGCCCGACCATGGCGATGGGATTGACGTATTGCATTTTGATGAACTGTGCCATTTTATTGACCGTCTTGGTGGATTTACTAATAGTCATGCACGAAATGACAGGCATCAGGCAAGCTATCCTGGGATTGGATGGTCTTGCGATGATAGCCAGCATGTTCTCCTGGGTAACCTACTGGGTTATGCTGGCCGTTTGGGCGCGGCGGTTACGGCAGCGCGTCGTTTTGGGAACTGCGTAGGCAGTTTTCGCCTTATCTTAACAAGACTTGTTCTATTTTGCGGGCGAAATGGCTGTATTGAAGCGAATTTTGCTCGTGGCGGTGCTGGTGGTGGCCGCCGGCGGGTGTTTTGCCCAGGATTTGGATGAGGCGCCCGCTCAGGATGAAACGACCACCCCGATGCTGCGACTCCAGCAGTATTGCCGGGAATCGACCCCCACGGGCTATAGCCCCCGGCTGAATCTCCTGACGCTGACGCCCAAGAGCAATCTGCACTATCTTTTCCCGCTCTATCATGCGATCAAGGACGAAGCCAAGTTCCGGAAGATCTATGGCGACAAAGGCTTTTATGATGAGGTGAGCCAGTATTTCGCCTTCGCGGGCGATTACCGCACGGCATTGCAATACCTTGTCAAAAGCTATGACACCGTTGACGACCGCACCCGGGCGAAGATCTATAAGACGGCGGCCAACCTGCAAGGGATAGTGCATGTCAACGCCAACGAATATATCCGCTTCGCGGCTAAGAACCGCCGCGTCGTGATGATCAACGAAGCCTTTGACAAGCCTCTCCACCGGGCTTTCACAATCTCTTTACTCGAAGATTTCTATCGCATGGGATACCACTATCTCGCGTTGGAGATGCTGAACAATTTTTCCAATCGGCGGCTATTCTCCGTGGGCATGCATTCGGGGTATTATGTCTGCGAACCCGTGGCGGGCGAGCTGATGCGCACGGCTTTGGCCATCGGCTATAAGCTGGTCTCTTACGAAGATACCCTGGCCGGGGTCCATACGGCGGAACAACGGGATTCGATGCAGGCCGTGAATCTTTATAAGGTGCTGCAAGAGGATTCGACGGCGAAGATCCTGGTCCATGCCTCCTACGCCCATATCAGCAAAAAACCGGGACCGGGCGGGCATATTCCCATGGCGCTGGCCTTCTGGCGGCTATCCGGTATCGAGCCCCTGACCATCGATCAAACGGATATGACCGAAGAGAGCAATTTCGGCTATGGGCGGGTGATCTACCAGGCCTATACGACGAAGTTTCCCCTCACCGAACCCTCCATTGCACTGATCAACAACAGCCCGGTGAACGTCACCGACAAAGACCTGTACGATCTCTGCGTGATCCATCCGCCGACGATCTATAAGGACGGACGACCCACGTGGATGAGCCTCGGTGGGGTCCGCCAGCCTGTATATATCAAATCGTTCTCGCGGGATGTGTTCTTTGTGCAGGCGTATTACCAGCAGGAGATCGACAACAACGATGGCACGCCCTGGCAGCTGGTGCCCGCCGATCAAACCTATTACCAGGGCGGGAAGGACCGCTATCTACTCTACTTGCGGAAGGGCAAATACAAGATCTTCTTCCGCGATATCAACTATCATATCCTCAACACGCTGCCGATCGAGGTGAATTAGAACGGCGGCCCTTCGCGGGGTCCGCATCGGGTGGCCGGTCCGTCGACCAGGAACCGGGGCGAAGATCAGACCGGCGTCTCCATATGCTCGAAACGGATGCCCTGCCTTTCCAGCTCGCGCATCACCGGGTCATAGATCGCGGGGAGGATGGGGATGTGCACACCAGTGAGCTTCAGCGTCCCCTCGAGCACCAGCACAGCGGCGATCCCGAGCGGCAGGCCGACGGTGCGGGCCATCGCCGTATGCAGACTGTCCTGGCCTTCGATCCGGAGAACGCTCCGCGCCTGATAGGCTTTTCCTTCGCGCCGATAGCCGATCTCGTGGACCATGACGATCATGTCCCGGTCCGTTGGTCGCATCGCCAGCCGGGTCTCCAGGAGCTGCTGAAGGACGTCGGCGGAGACGGAAGCAGAAGATGGGACGGGGGTCTTGTCGAAAAGGCCCAAGAAGGCGTATTGAGCGCGGTTCGTGTCGTCGACGAACGGCAGGAGGGGGGCAGACCATTGGGCGTAGGTCAGCAAGCCGGTGGGATCGGCGGGGGTGCGGCCGTCTGCGGCGGGGCTGGGTGCGCTGGCTTGAGTGCGGCTGGCGGTTTCGGCGGGAATGGGGCTCGCGGCTCCGAGCGGCTTCGTCGCGTCGGTAAGCCCGGCGCGGACGATGTGCTTCCAGCCTGCACAGAACGCGGGATAACGCAGCGTCGTCCGGATAAAGGTCTTCGCATCGGGCAGCCCATACAGCGGGATATAGCTCAGCGAATCGCGGTTGGGATACCAGGCCAGGGTGCCGAGACCGGGCAGGTGTATGTCGCCGGGTTGATCGAAGAGCTGCTGGTAGCTGCGCGTTACCACCCGGGAGTCTTCCCGGTAGGCGGCGCCGGCGCTGCCGGCGAGGACCACGTTACGGGGATTCCAGCTGATCTTATAGTGCCAGGGATTGTCGTCGCTTGCCGGCGCCACGAGGCCCCCCGTGTGAGAATAAAACGATTCGATCTCGCCGCCCTGTGACCTGATCTGCCGGATGAAGGGTAAGGCGCTCATGTGGTCGATGCCGGGGTCGAGGCCCATTTCGCAAAGGAAAAGCAGACCCTTAGCACGAATTTCCGGCTCCAATGCACGCATGCTATCGTCGAGATAGGAGGCGGTGAGGAGGTTCTTGTTTTCTTTTACACAGCCGAGGGCGACCAGGTAATGAAGAGAGGGGGGGAGGAGCGAGATCACGATATCTGCCGCGGCGATCAATGCGTCGCGTTCGGGTACCGAGCGGACGTCTATGGCCACGGCCCCGGCCTGCGGCGCCCGGCCGAGCTTGGATTGCGCCAGCTCCAGGTTGCTCTCGGCCACCACGAGCTGCCAGCCCCGGGCGGCGGTGACATCGAGCAGGTAGCGGATCAGGCTGGTCGCCGACTTTCCGGCGCCGAATAACAGGATTTTCTTCATGTCGAAATCGAGCTTGAAAAATTTGACGAAAATTAAACTTTTCCGGCATATTTCTTTCTAAATGGTATGCCGTAAATGCACGTTAATGGTTAATCTAACACCAGCGACGGGTCTATCCGTCCCTTCAGGTATCCGCCGCTATAAAGGGGAATGGAAACAGGCCCAGACGGCTCATTTATTACGCCGAACGATGTTTGGCGCTCCTACCGAAGATGTCGACTATTTCCTCAAAAAATCCCTCAAAAAGGCTGTACGGGAGCTGATCCATGCCGAATATCCGCTGCCTGCCCCACCCATCAACAATTACACCGACGCCAGATACGTCGATCCTGAGATCGCGCCCGGCGCGGATTGGACCGTCTCCATGAAATACGACGGCATGAACAACGGCCGGCGAAAGAACTCCTTTAAATCCCGGTGGTTCGGGCTGTTGATCGGTCAGGACCGCAGCCTCCGGGAAAAAATGGTGTTGTTCTGGCACAACCATTTTGTCACCGAGACGAATACCGTGGGCAATGCCTTGTTCTGTTACCGCTACAATGTGCTGCTGCGCAAATATGCGCTGGGCAATTTCAAGGAACTGGTACGGGCGGTCACCGCAGAACCGGCCATGCTGCGGTATCTTAACGGCGATGCCAATACGAAAA
>Ga0134126_10007866_pt1 | contig 13375 bp, 12 predicted proteins | sample KB31752_FD_96881 | JGI IMG/M metagenome (GOLD analysis project Ga0134126, IMG submission 96881) | Terrestrial soil microbial communities with excess Nitrogen fertilizer from Kellogg Biological Station, Michigan, USA - KB3-175-2 | ecosystem: Environmental > Terrestrial > Soil > Unclassified ...
ATCCCCGAACCCCCCAACCCCAACCCGTACCGATCCCGAGAAAGAAGGAGACCCCCCTTGCCCTTCCCCACCCGTCCGCCAACGTCGGCCCGCCTCGTCGGGCCACGGCCGGCCCGTCGGTCGCGCTGCTCCCGGGTCGGGGGATGGCTCGGCAGCGGTGCGTTGCTCGTCGCGGGGCTGGGGGGCCTCGCCTCGGCGCCGGCCGGTGCCGCTTCGGGGAAGGGCGGCACGCTGGTCATCGGCATGACGGCCAGCCAGATCCCCAACCTGGACACCGAGCTGGCCGCCCTGGAGGGCTATGAGGGGGACCGATTCGTGGGCAACCAGCTCTACGACGGGTTGACCCGGTTCGACCTGCTCCAGTCCACCAAGGTGCCGGCCGTGGTCCCCGACCTGGCCACCTCGTGGACGGCGACCACAAATGCCACGGTCTGGACGTTCAAGCTCCGCCAAGGCGTGACGTTCACCGACGGCACCCCGTTCAACGCCGACGCCGTGATCTTCAACCTGCAGCGGGACTTCGACCCCACCTTCCAGTACTACTCGTCGGCCGTCGGGGCGCAGGCGGCGACGCTGCTGTCGCAGGTCTCGTCGTGGACCAAGGTCGACGACTCGACGGTGCAGATCACGCTGAAGGCGCCCGACTCCCATCTGCCCTCGGACGTCACCACGCTGTACTTCGCCAGCCCGACGGCCGTGGAGAAGGAAGGGAACACGACGTTCGGGTCGGATCCCGTCGGCACCGGGCCGTTCAAGTTCGTGTCGGAGACCGCCGGGCAGCAGCTGGTCCTGGCGCCGAACACGAACTACTGGGCCGGGGCGCCGAAGCTGTCGAAGCTCATCTTGAAGCCCATCCCGGATCCCACGGCCCGGATCGCCGCCCTCCGCTCGGGTGAGGTCAACTGGATCGAGTACCCGACGCCCGACGACATCGCCTCCCTCAAGGCCGACGGCTTCGAGATCTACCAGAACGGCTACGACCACATCTGGCCGTGGATCTTCGACACGTCCCAGAAGCCGTGGACAAACGTCAAGGTCCGCCAGGCGGCCAACTACGCCATCAACCGCCAGGCCATGGCCACCGACCTCCTCCACGGCACGGCCACCCCGGCCTACCAGGTGATCCCACCGGCCAATGCGGCCTACACGCCATCCAACTTCAAGTACAGCTACAACCCGCAGAAGGCGAAGCAGTTGCTCAAGGCGGCCGGCTACCCGCACGGCTTCACGGCGACGGTCTCCTATCCCACCAGCGGGTCGGGGAACATGATCCCCCAACCGATGAACGAGGAGCTCCAGAGCACACTGGCCAAGGTGGGCATCCACGTCAACCTGCAGCCCATGGAGTGGTCGACGATGCTGACCCAGTACGAGACCGGGAAGGTGCCGGGCGGGGCCTCGGCCACCAACATCTCCCTCACCTTCCAGCAGGAGGCCTTCTGGGACTACGCCTTCCTGTCGACCTCACCCATCAACGTGTCCCACTACGACAACCCCCAGGTCGACGCCCTGCTCACCCAGGCGGCGTCGCAAACCACAACAGCGGCCCGGAGCAAGCTGTACGCCCAGGCCGGCAACCTCATCACCCAGGACGCCCCCTGGCTCTTCGTGGTCAACGACGAGAACCCCCGCGCCCTGGCGTCGTCGGTGCACGGGTTCGTCGAGCCCAAGTCCTGGTTCGTCAACCTCACCACCGTCTGGGTGAGCTGACCCGCCGTCGACCGTCACGAGACACCAGAGGAGAACCACCATGACCGACATCCCGCTGTCCATCACCGAGGCGGCCACCCAGCTCCGGGACGGCTCGCTGTCCAGTGCGGACCTGACCGCGGCCGTGCTGCAACGGGCCGACCGCCTGGATGGCGCCCTCGGCACCTACCTGGCCCGGTTCGACGACCGGGCCATGGCCTCGGCCGAACAGGCCGACGCCGACCTGGCCCGAGGCCTCGACCGCGGACCGCTCCAGGGGATCCCGCTCGGGATCAAGGACATCATCGCCGCCGCCGACGGACCGACCACCGCCAACAGCCTCGTCCTGGACGAGGCCTGGGGGGCCGGCCGCGACGCCCCGGTGGTGGCCCGGCTACGGGCCGCCGGGGCGGTGATCACCGGCAAGGTCACCACGATGGAGTTCGCCATCGGTGCCCCCGATCCGTCGAAGCCCTTCCCGCTTCCCCGGAACCCGTGGGACACCCGCACCTGGCCGGGGGGGTCGAGCTCGGGGACCGGCAGCGGCGTGGCCGCTGGCCTGTTCCTCGGCGGCTTGGGCACCGACACCGGCGGGAGCATCCGCCTTCCGGCGGCGTTCTGCGGCGTCTCCGGCCTGATGCCCACCTTCGGCCGGGTCCCCAAGTCCGGGTGTGCGCCCCTGGGGTACAGCCTCGACCACATCGGCCCGTTGGCCCGGACCGCCGAGGACTGCGCGGCCATGCTCCAGGTGCTCGCCGGCTACCACGCCAGCGACCCCGATTGCGCCGACCTGCCGGTGCCGGACTACGCGGCGACCCTCGGGTCCGGAAGCCTCGAAGGGCTCCGGATCGGGGTCCACCGGGTCCACGAGGGCCAGGAAGGGACCGATCCGGCGGTGATCGGCGCATTCGACGCCGCCGTGGCCGTCCTCGAGGGGGCAGGGGCCACGGTCGTGGAGGTGGTGCTCCCGTACTACGAGGAGATGATCGCCGCCGACATGATCACCATGGTCAGCGAGGCGCTGGCGTACCACCTGCCCGACATGCGGAGCCGGTGGGGCGACTACTTCGAGGCCACCCGGAGCATGGTGGTCCAGGGGGCGTTCTGCTCCGGCGCCGATTTCGTCCAGGCCCAGCGGGTCCGCCGGGTGGCCGTCGGCGCCCTGGCCAGCCTGTTCGAGACGGTCGACGTCGTCGCCACGCCGACGGCCTCGGTCGGCTCCCCGGCCTACGACGACTCGGGGCGCCTGCCGCTGGACATGGGCCGGTTGTTCGGTCAGATCTACACGCCCTACTGGGACTCGGTGGGGAACCCGGCGCTGGTCGTCCCGATGGGCTTCACCACCGCCGGGTTGCCGCTCTCCCTCCATCTGGGTGGGCGTCCATGGGACGAGGCCACCGTCCTGACGGTCGGCCACGCCTACCAGCAGACGACCGACTGGCACCGGCAGGTGCCGGCTCTGGTGACCGAGCCGGTCGCCGCCTGACGACGAGGAGGAACGAACAATCATGAGCATCAGCACGACCGACGGCCAGCCGGGGACCAGCGAGGTCGCCGTCCGGGCGGCCCTGGCCGCGGCCGGGGTCACCCCTTCGGAAGCGGAGATCGAGGGACTGGTCGCCGGCTACGACCGGGTCCGGAGCCTGGCCGACCTGCTCCACGCCGTACCGGCCGCCCGTTACGAGTCACCGGGGCTCCACTTCGACCCCACGCCGGTCTTCGCCGACTGGGGTTGAGGCACGTCGGCCGGGGTCAGCCGTCCTGGGTCGGCCCGGTGGTCCGTTCGCGTAGCCAGGTGGCCAGGGCCTCGCGACCCGTGTCCGGCGCCGTGGCGGCGTCGACCGCCGACTGGCCGTTGGCGTAGGCCGGGACGGCGTCCGGGTCGGCCCCGGCGGCGAGGAGGCGCTCGGCCGCCCGTCGCTGGCCCCCGTGGCAGGCCTGCCAGAACGCCTCGTTGAGGTCGTCGGCCGACGGCGACGGTGCCCCGTCGAGCAGCTCGTCGAGTCGGGAGAGCATCCCGAGCGCCGCGGCCTGCCAGAGCCGGTCCATCGTCGCCCCCCGGGCCACCAGGAGGCGGGCCACCTGCCAGCAGCCGTAGCCGACGGCGTTGTCGAGCGGGGTGCCGATCGATCCCCCCGGCGTTCCGAGGGCGGCCCCGGCGTCGACGAGGGCGACCGCCACGGCGACGTCGTCGGTGCTCGCCGTCCAGTGCAGTGGCGTCTCCGGGCGGTCACCTCCGGTGTCGGCATCGGGGTCGGCCCCGGCCTCGACGAGCAGGGCCACCGCGTCGGGGGCAGCCGGGAAGTAGCCCGGCCAATCGGTGGCGACGTGCAGGGGCGTGCGCCAGCCGCCGGCGGGCCCACGGCGACCGATCATCCGCGCCGCCGCCAGCCCCGGCTGGTCGGTGACCAGACGACGGAGGGCCGGGAGATCGCCACCGTGGATCGCCGAGGTCAGCTCCAGGGCCAAGGGGTCGAGGTGCGGAAGGGTCGGCACGGTGTCCATCCTGCCTGAGTTGCCGGGCTCGCCGTCGTCCCGGGGCTGACGCGTCGGCCGGTTCTGACATCCCGTTGTACCTTGACCCCTGAACCCCTGTATGGTCGCGGGGCGTGGGTCCGGGGGGGACTGATGAGTATCCGACGGCTGGCGTCCCGGTCGCGCCGCGGCCTGCCCGCCGCTGGATTGGGCTGGGCGCCGTCCTGGCGTTGGTCGCCGTGGGCGCGCTGGCCGCCGGCTGTGGCGGCGGCGCCCAGTCGGCCGGACCCACCTATGTCGAGTCGGGACAGATCCCCAAGGCCGACCTCCCGTCGGTCGGCGCCGGTGGGCACGGGAACGCCGCCACGATCGGCAGCACCGTCCCGCTGGCCAAGCAGAACCCGACGACCGCCCTCTTCACGGCCCTCGGTTCCTTTCAGGGGTGCCTGGCCGGCATGGGCGTGACCTACATCGGCATCCCCAACGCCAAGGGCCCCAGCACACCGGCGAACAACCCGACCTACATCAGGGCCCTCACCACCTGTGCCAGCAAGAGCAACATCCTGGGTGCCCTCAAGGCGGCCCAGAGCTCGCAGGACAACCTCACGCCGGCCCAGGTCAAGAAGGAGAACCGGGCGTACCTCAAGTGGCGGACCTGCATGATCGGCCGGGGCTGGAAGATCCCGGAGCCGACCCCGAACGCCAAGGGCCTGCTGTTCTCGTTCAGCGGCACAAGCGTGCCGCAGTTCACGCCGCCACCAGGTGAGTCGCTCCTGTCGAGCCCCGACCTGCAGGCGTGCTTGGCGAAGGTGGAACTGGGTTAGACGTCCGCGGCGGGGTCCTGACACGACATGGGGGGACCTGACACGACATGGGGGGAACGGTGCAACTGCGGAACAAGAGGGTGCTGGTCGCGGCGTTGGCGGTCGTCGTGCTGGCCGCCGGCGGCGTCGCCTACGCCGTCGCCGGCTCCGGTGGCAGCACGAGCAAGCCGAACGAGACCGTCGTCTTCGGACAGGTCCAACGGCGGACGCTCCAGGACACGGTGACCCTCAACGGCACCCTCGCTCGCAAGGAGATCCGCAACGTGAACGCCGCCGGATCCGGGCTGGTCAGCACCGTGGCGGCCACCAATGGGTCCACCACCCAGGCCGGCCAGACGATGTTCGCCCTGAACGGCCGCGACGCCGTCGCCGAGGACGGCACCGTGCGGTTCTTCCGGGCCCTCACCCTCGGCGACCAGGGCGCCGACGTCCTCCAGCTCAAACAGATCCTGGCCGCCGCCGGGGACTACCCGGGGCCGATGAACAACTACTTCAACCAGCAGACCCAGTTCGCCCTGGCCCAGTGGCAGGCGCAGCACGACTACCCCAACTCGGCCCCGGCCACCCAGCAGTCGGTGACCGTCTCGCTGGCGCAGGGGACCGGCTACAAGCTCGGCGACCAGGACGCCGCCGGCCTCACCATCGGGCCGCCTCCGGCGCAGGCGGCGGCGTTCACCCCCGACGCCGGAGGCCCGGCGAAGTCGACCGCCCGGCTCGCCGCCTTCGCCAGCGGGTCTTCCGGCACCTCCCCGGCTGTCTCACCGGCCGTCTCACCGGCCGTCTCACCGGACGCCACCCCCGAGGTGACCGGGGTGCCCTCGGTCACGATCCAGTCGGTCGACGACCAGGTGCCCCAGGGGCAGCCGGCGAACTTCGTCGTGGCGTCGTCGGTGGCGGTGACAACACCGCTGACCATCTCGCTGCGCCCGATCGGGACAGCGGGGACACAGGATGTCGTCACCCCACCGACCTCGGTGACCCTTCCCGCTGGGGCCACCGACGTGGCGGTGACGGTGCAGACCCGGGTGAACACCTTGGTGGCTCCCGACCGGACGGTGGGGCTGGCCATCGCCTCGGGCAGTGGGTACACGGTCGGGAGCCCCACATCGGCCGACACCACCATCAAGAACGCCAACGTCCCGGGACTCAGCATCACCGGGACGACCACCGTGAACGCCGGGGCGACGGCCACGCTGACCCTGACGGCCGACCAGGCACCGTTGCAGAACCTGCAGGTCGGCCTCTCTGTCGCCGGGAGTGCCGTCGCCGGGACCGACTACGACCCGGTCGACCCGGTGGTCACACTGCCGGCGGGCAGCACCACGGCCACGGTGACGGTCACCACGATCGCCACCACAGTGATCGAGCCGAACAAGTTCCTCTCGGTGTCGATCGCCCCGTCGGTCGGCAACTACACCGTCACATCACCGGGCGCCGCGGTGGTCACCGTCAGCGAGGCGGGGACAACCCCGACCCTGACCCTGGCGTCGCCGTCCACGTACCTCAAGAAGGGACAGCCGTTCACCTTGGCCGTCGGGTTGAGCAAGGCGACCAGCACGCCGCTCACCGTCCACCTCTCGTACTCGGGCACAGCCGTCCGCGGCACCGACTACACGGTGCCCCCCGGCAACATCGTCGTGCCCGCCGGCCAGACGGCGACCAAGGTCACAGTCCCGACGGTCATCAGCAACACCGTCGAGCCCGACCGGACCCTCACCGTCTCGCTGGCGCCGTCCGCCAGCTACGCCGTGGGCACACCGAGCAGCGCAACGGCGACCATCACCTCCACAGTGGTGCCCACCCTGACGCTGTCGGCCAACACCTCCACCATCGCCCAGGGTGGGGCGGCGTCGTTCACCATCACGGCCAGCCAGGCACCGGTCAAGAACACGTCGATCGGCTTCTCCGTCCAGGGCACCGCCCAACCCGGGCAGGGCTACGTGCCGTTGTCCGGCACGGCGTTGCTGGCGGCCGGCCAGACCCAGGTCACCGTGACCCTCCAGTCCCTGCGGACCGACGTCGAGTTCGAGCCGACCGACATGGTGGTCGGGCACTGGCCCATCCGAGTCGGACAGGTGTACGTCAAGGCGGGCCAGCCGGTGTCCGCCGGGACGGCCGTCCTCTCCCTCACCCAGCCGAACCTGAGCGTGACGCTGCAGGCGACGGCGGCCGACCGGACCAAGTTGAAGGTCGGGCAGCACTGCACGGTGCAGATCTCCGGCCAGAGCACACAGGGCACCGGGACCATCGTCGAGCTCAACAGCACCCCGACAGTGACGACCGGTTCGGGTGGGCAGTCCTCGCAGGTCTACGAGGGCCGCATCGAGGTGTCCGACTTCAGCGGGGCCGACGGTTCGCAGGTGTCCATCAACGTCGTCGACCAGCAGGTCGACAACGCCCTCACCGTTCCCATCGCCGCCGTGCTGCAGGACGGGACCGGGAAGGACGTCGTCCGGGTCATCAACCTGGCCAGGGGCGGCAAGGTGCGGACGGTACCGGTCACCACCGGCTTGACCGAAGGCTCCTACGTCCAGGTCACCGGCGGCGCGGTCCATGCCGGCCAGACCGTGGTCCTGCAGACCGACCAGTCCAAGTGACCGGGCCAGTCGAAATGACCGCTCCACTGCTCGAAGTGACCGCTCCGCCGCTGCTCGAACTGGAGACGGTCTCCCGGGTCTACGGGGAGGAGGTGGAGGTCTACGCCCTCCGGGAGGTGTCCCTGCAGATCCTCCCCGGGGAGCTCATGTCCATCGTCGGCCCGTCGGGATCGGGCAAGTCGACGATGCTCGGCCTGCTCGGGATCCTCGACCATCCCACCTCGGGAACCGTCCGGGTGGCCGGCCAGGACGTCAGCGGCCTCGACGACGCCACCCGGTCCCGGGTCCGCGGGGACGCCATCGGGTTCGTGTTCCAGCAGTTCCACCTCATCCCCCATCTGACCGCCTTGGGCAACGTCGAGACCGCCCTGCTCTACCGGGACATCCGGCCGAAGGACCGCCGGGAGCGGGCCTACGCCGCCCTCGACCGCCTCGGCCTCGGCCAGCGGGCGGGCCACCGACCGGTGCAGATGTCCGGCGGTGAGCAGCAGCGGGTGGCCCTGGCGCGGGCCATCGTCACCGAGCCGCTCATGGTCCTGGCCGACGAACCGACCGGGGCCCTCGACTCGGCCAACGCCGCCCACGTCCTGGAGATCTTCGAGGGCCTCCAGTCGCCCGAGCGGGCCGTCGTGATGGTCACCCACGACCTCACCGTCGCCGACACCGCCCGGCGGAAGGTCTCGATGCGCGACGGGCGCATCGTCGCCGACGAGCGTCGTGGCCTGCCGGGGCCCGGTGGCGGGCGATGAGCCGGTCCCAGGACCTCGTCGGCGTCGCCTGGGCCGGCCTACGGGCCCGCAAGGTGCGGACGATGATGATCATGCTCGGACCGGTCATCGGGGTCGCCGCCATGGTGAGCGCGGTCGGCCTCACCGAGAGCGCCAAAGGGGCGCTGCAGGCGCAGCTGGCCCAGTTGGGCACCAACCTGATCGTGGCCCAGGCCGGCAGCAGCTTCGGGTCGCAGAACCCCACCCTCCCGGCCAACGCCGTCGAACGGGTCGAGAACATCTCGACGGTGACGTCGGCTGCCGCGACCGCCAACCTCTCCGGGGTGATCGCCCTCCCGATCCAGGGGGCGAGCACCTACTACCAGGCCTTCCCGGTCCCGGTCCGCGCCGCCGGCGACGACCTCCCGTCGGTGCTCGGCGTGTCCCTCACGAACGGCCGGTGGCTGAACGCCTCGGACACCAGCCTGCACCTCCACTCGGTCGTCCTCGGCGAGGGCATCGCCAAGCAGTACGGCTACCTCCCCGGGGAGACCCGGACGATCCAGCTCAACGGGAAGAACTTCGGGGTCGTGGGCGTGCTCGACAGCGTGCCGTTGGACCCCACACTCGACAACGCCGCCTTCGTCACCGAATGGGCGGCCAAGCACCTCCTCGGCACCAACGGCCGACCGAACCAGCTGTACATCCGCGCCCTGACAGGGACGACGACAGCCACCGCCAAGGCCGTCCCCACCGCCGTCAACCTCGGCGGGACAGTCCAGGTGTCGACCCAGGTGCCCAGCGACGCCCTGAAGGCGCAGTCCCAAGCCAACAAGACCCTGCAGGAGGTCGCCCTGCTGGCCGGCCTCCTGGCCCTCACCGTCGGGGGGATCGGCATCGCCAACGTCATGTCCATCTCGGTCATCCAGCGGTCGGCCGAGATCGGCATCCGGCGGGCGGTGGGCCACAGCCGGTCCACCGTCGGCGCCCAGTTCCTCCTGGAGTCCCTCTTCGTCGGCATCCTCGGCGGCCTCGTCGGGGCCGTCCTCGGCATCCTCGTCGTCTACGGCGTCTCCGCCCTGGCCGGCTGGGTGACCGTGATCGCCTACGCCGAGGTCCCCGTCTGGATGGGCCTGGCCCTGCTGGTGTCGGTCGTCGCCGGCCTCTACCCGTCGATCAAGGCGGCCCGGCTGGAGCCGTTGGAGACCCTCCGCCTGGGGTAGCCGCCCCGGCTCCGGAGGCGGCGCCGAGGCCCGCGGCGGCTCCTGTCGCCGGTCCGGCTGCCACGACTGTCGCGAGGCCTGCTCCGCCGCCGCCCCCAGCCAATGTGGCGCCGGCGAGTGTTCCCCCGCCCGCCGCGGTCCCGGCCAATGTCCCTCCGGCACCACCCGCCAACCCTCCCGGTGACGCCGCCGCGCTGCTCGCCCCGGCGCCGGCACCGCCGTTCGACACGGGCACTGTCGACGACGTGGCCCCACCGGCCCCAGCGCCGGTCGCCCCAGTCGTGGCTGTGCCGGCGGAGCCGGCTGTCCCGGCCGTGGCTCCTCCGGCCGATCCGACGCCGCCCGTCGCACCCGCGGTGCCCTGGGCGGTGGATGTGTTGCCCGACACCGTCGAGACGATTGTCCCCGACGTGTACCCGGCGCCGTTCGGGTTGGACCCGGTCGGGCCGGAGTAGTGACCATCGGCCGGCGGGTCGGAGCTCGCCGCCACGCCGGCCCAGACGCCGACAGTGATCAGCGCCGCCCCACCGGCCGTCAGGGCCGCTCTGCCCTTCCATCGTCCTTCGGTCACTGGCCCCCCGCTCGCCGTCCTCGGACTCGGAACGGCGGGAACCCCCTTGCGGACCCCCCGCCCGATCGGCTCAGGCTAGCCGTCACCCGCCGGGTGTGGCCGGCCCTGATCCGGAAAGCCGATAGTCGACGTATAACAACGTATGACGTCATGCTACACTCAGACGTGGAGCTGGTGGCCGGTCTGCTCTGGGACGACTTCAACCGGGAGCACATCGCCAGGCACGACGGCGGCTGGCCTGGCCTACGTGGTGACGGCAAGGCCGATGACGGCAAAGGAATGGCGTGCAGTCGAGGAGGCGATGCGCGATGACGAGCATTGATCCGATGGCCGAGGACCGGGCGTCTTACGACGAGGACCTGTCCGGCCACATCACCCGAGGGACGGTAGTCCACCGTCCGGAGCGGTCCCAGGAGGAGCCGAAGTCAGCGTTCGCCCTGCGACTCTCGACGACGACGATCGACGCGCTGCGGGAGCTGGCGGCGACCCGCGACACGACCATCAGTGAACTGGTGCGTGGATGGATCGTGGACCGGCTGGCGGTCGAGGCGCTCCAACCCGCCGGCGCCGATCCGGCGGTCTGGGCCGCCGCCACCCGAGCGGCACTCGAGGCCGTACCCCAGATCGCCGCCGAGACGGCCGAACGTCTGGCCAAGGCTGGCTGACGGCCTGCCCTCGGCATTCGGGCACGCCTCACCGCGGCCCCCGGAAGGCGCTCGTGCGGTGGTGGCCTCCTGCCCCGTAGGGTGAGCGGGAGAAGGGAGGCTGCCATGTCCGCCGACCGAGAGATCACGCCGCCGCCGGTGTTCAAGGGGCAGGGGGCGATGGGCGAGCTCACCCACGACCAGCTGGTCGAGCAGCACCGGGAGACCCTGACGACGCCCAGGCGTCGCTACGGGATGGGGGCTCGGTTGCTCTTCGGGCTCCTCGACGCCGTGTACGGCAAGGACCGGACGCTGTCGAAGTTCAAGGTCCTCGAGCTCGTCGCCCGGGTCCCGTACCAGAGCTGGGAGCAGGTGGCCTACATCGCCATCACCCACACCCAGCGGCGCACCGACCTGGCCCGACGGATTTTCGACCGGGTGACCGAGAGCCGAGCCCAGCAGGACAACGAGCAGTGGCACCTCCTCATCCTCGAAGAGCGGATCGCCCGGGAGGAGATCTACGAGGACTGGATCCGGTTCACCGTGATCCCCCAGGTGCTGGCGTTCAGCTACTACCAGCTGTCCTGGCTCCTCTACGTGGCCCGGCCGGCCTGGAGCTACCGGCTCAACGCCGACTTCGAGGACCACGCCGAGCACGAGTACGCCGCGCTGGTCGGTGAGCACCCCGAGTGGGAGGACGAACCCTTCGAGAGCACCTTTGCCGCCGACTACGGGCCGGTGGCTACGGTGGCCGACCTGTTCCGCCAGATCGGCTACGACGAACGGGTGCACAAGGAGGAGAGCCTGGCCCGGATGACAGAGGCCCGGTTCGGCTGAGCCACCGACCTGGCCCAGGTCTACGGCCTCGACCTCGCCAGCGTCCGGTCGATGGGTCGTCGACGGAGGTTCGGCGGGGGGAGGTCGCGGGAGCTGGCTTGGGCCTGGCGTTCGACCACCGAGGTCGTTCGCCGTGGGACGACCGGCCCGGCCGGGTGCACGTCGTAGAAGGCCACGTCGGCCAGCGATGGTGAGTAGACGTGGATCGTGGTGACGTCTCCGCCCGACCGGTTGGCCAGCTCGTGGATGGTCGACGCTTCCGCTTCGACGGCGTCCCCGGCCCGGAGCAGCCGGCGTCCGCGACCGCTCGCCCCGTCGGGGACGTCTGTTCCACCGGCGTTCGGGGCCGCCGCCAGGCCGATCGGTCCGTGGCGTTCGGTGACGGTCTCCACCAGCTGGCCGCTGACCACCTGCAGCACGCTCCGGGCGGCGCCGTGGTCGTGGGCAGCCAGCCCGGAACCGTCGGGCCAGGTGATCAACCAGACGTCGTAGAAGGTCGTCGCCAGCAGCCGTAGTGACCTGGGCTCCGTAGGGTCCTCTCCGGCCGTCATGGGCACGGTTGCCTGGACCCGGGCCAGGCCGGCGGCGATGGCCCGCAGGGCCACGAACGACAGCTGCGCGGCCGGGTGGTCGTTCCCGGCCGGGTCGTTCCCGGCCGGTGGACCCGCAGGGTCGTCGCCGGAACGGTCGCCGCCCCGCAGGTCGCCACCGGCCACGCCGGCCGGGTGGGCTTCGCGGGAGGGGGACCGGAAGGGGACCACGGACGGCCGCATGCCGCCAGCATAGCGCATAAATCCGATCGGTTAACTAGTAATTAACGCCGAAGCCGGCCCCTCCGGATGTAGCGACGCCGAAGCCGGCCCGGGGCCTGGCCTGGGGGCATGTGCCGGAACATCACCACCCTGCGTGGCCTCGAGCCGGAGGCGACGACCGAGGAGATCGAGGCGGCCGCCCGGCAGTACGTCCGCAAGGTCAGCGGCGTGCAGTCGACGTCGGCCGCCACCGGGCCGGCCTTTGAGGCGGCCGTCCGCACCGTCGCCGAGGCCACGGCGGCCCTGTTGGCGGAGCTGCCGCCGCGCCGGCAGCCCCCTCCGACCCTCCCGCCGCTGCGGCGTCGGGCTGCGGCGTCGGCCTGACCGCCAACGTCGGCAGGCAGAGCATCTCCATCGTGGAGCCGGCGTGAGCCCCGAACAGCCGACGACGGTCGAGATCGACGGCCACCGGTTGCGACTGTCGAACCTCGACAAGGTCCTGTACCCGGCCGCCGGGTTCACCAAAGCGGACGTCATCCACTACTACAGCCAGATCGCGCCGGTGATGCTGCCCCACCTCCGGGGGCGCCCGATGACCCTGCGGCGGTACCCCGACGGGGTCGACGCACCGTCGTTCTACGAGAAGAACGCCCCCCGGGGTACGCCGGACTGGGTCCGCACGGTGCCGGTGCCGAGGAGCGAAAAGGGGGACGGCGAGATCGACTACGTCGTCCTCGACAGCCCGGCCTCCCTGGTGTGGGCGGCCAACCTGGCCGCCCTGGAGTTGCACGTCCCCATGTGGCGGTGGCGCCGGGCGGGGGAGTACGGGCCGGTCGACCTCATGGTGTTCGACCTCGACCCCGGCGAGCCGGCCGACCTGGTCGACTGCTGCCGGGTGGCCGGCTACATCCGGCGGGCCCTGACCGACGACGGCTACGACGTCTTCGCCAAGACCAGCGGCTCCAAGGGGCTGCAGCTGTACGTCCCGCTGAAACCGGCCCGCCGTTGGGACAAGGTCCGGGACCAGGCCCACGATCTGGCCGAGCAGCTGGAGGC
>Ga0134126_10007867_pt1 | contig 13373 bp, 12 predicted proteins | sample KB31752_FD_96881 | JGI IMG/M metagenome (GOLD analysis project Ga0134126, IMG submission 96881) | Terrestrial soil microbial communities with excess Nitrogen fertilizer from Kellogg Biological Station, Michigan, USA - KB3-175-2 | ecosystem: Environmental > Terrestrial > Soil > Unclassified ...
CGCCGCCGGCGGCGCCGCCGGCGTCACCCTCGGCACCATCGCCACCGCCGCCTACACCAGCGCCCACCACGAGCTCCTCGTCATCCCCGCCCGGGCCTGGGCCGGCGGCCTGGCCGCCGCCCTCCTCATCGGCGCCCTCGCCGGCCTGCTGCCCGCCATCCGCGCCGCCCGCATGTCCCCCACGGAAGCGCTCCTGACCATGTGAACGGCCCGCGCAACCCCCTGGTCAAAACTGCAACGTGTTCTACTATTGCCGCATAACATCCACCTCGTTTGGGGGTTCATCGGCGATGATCAGTGCGCGCGCCGCGTTGCTCTACGGGCCCGGCCAGGACTACAAGATCGACACCATCGAACTGGACGAGCCCGGCCCCGGCGAGGTGCTGGTCGAGATGCGGGCCTGCGGGATGTGCCATTCCGACGAACACGTGCGGAGCGGTGACCTGCCGCTCCCGCACTACCCGGTGATCAACGGTCACGAGGGCGCCGGCGAGGTCACGCAGGTCGGCGAGGGCGTCACGTCGGTAGCGCCCGGCGACCACGTCGCGATGGCCTTCATCCCCTCCTGCGGGTCGTGCCCGTCGTGCCTCAAGGGCCAGGCGTTCCTGTGTGACCTGGGCATGAAGCTGTTCGACACCGGGATCATGACCGACGGGCGCGTGGCCCACCGGATCGGCGGCGAGCCGGTCGCGCGGTTCTCCCAGCTCGGCGCGTTCGCCGACCGCCAGCTGCTGCCCGAGGCCTCGGTCGTCAAGGTGGATCCCGGCATCCCGTGGCCCGCGGTCGCCCTCGTCTCGTGCGGCGTCGCCACCGGGTTCGGCTCGGCCATCAACCGGGCCGGCGTCCGCCCCGGTGACACCGTCGCCGTCCTGGGCATCGGCGGCGTCGGCATCAACGCGGTCCAGGGCGCGAAGGTGGCCGGAGCGCGCCGGATCATCGCCGTGGACCCGGTGGAGTTCAAGCGCGAGCAGGCCCTGCGCTTCGGCGCCACCCACGTCTATGCCTCGCTCGACGAGGCCATCGCCGGAGTCGGCGCCCTGACCTGGGGCCAGATGTGCGACTCGGTCATCTGCACCTTCGGCGTGATGCTCGGCGCGCTGCTCGAGCCCGCGCTCACGCTGACCGCCAAGGGCGGTACCTGCGTCGTCACCTCCGTGGCGCCGATCGCCCAGGCCCAGGCCGACGTCAACCTGTTCATGCTGGCCATGATGAACAAGTCGATCAAGGGCTGCCTGTACGGGTCGGAAAGCCCCCGGACCCAGATCCCGCGGCTGCTGAGCCTGTACCGCGACGGCATCCTCAAGCTGGACGAGCTGATCACCGAGACGTACTCCCTCGATCAGGTCAACCAGGGGTATGCGGACATCGAGGCCGGCCGCATCCTGCGCGGAGTCATCACCTTCTGAGCCTGACGGCGGTGCCGGTCCAGTGGACGAGCTACGAGCCGGCCAGCCGGTTCTGGCCGCTGCAGTGGATCGAGGGCGGCTGGCTGCTCGTGCTCTCGGCGCTGCTCATCGCCGCGACCGTCTGGCTGGTCCGCCGCCGGGCGATCTGAGCCGCCAGGGCCGGGACCGGGGCCGGGATCGGGCCTGGTCCTGGGCGGCGCGCGGCGCCCTCCCCGGCGACGGGGGGAAGGCGACCTCGATGGTCAGGCCGCCGCCGGGCCGGGCCCTGGCCTCAATGGTGGCGGCGTGGGCGGTGGCGATGGCCCGGACGATGGACAGGCCCAGGCCGTGGCTGTCGCGGCGGGCGGGCCGCTGGCCGAGGCGCTGGAAGGGCTGGAACAGGCGGTCGACCTCGGCGGCCGGGATGACCGGCCCGGTGTTGGCCACCGACAGGAACGCCTGACTGTCACTGACCCCGGTCGCGACCTCGACCTCTCCGCCGGGCACGTTGTGACCGACGGCGTTGGCGAGCAGGTTGGCGGCTAGCTGCTGGATCAGGAGCGGGTCGCCGTCCGTGCGGGCGGGCTGGATATCGGCTCGGACGTCCAGGCGCAGACGGCTGATCGCCGGGCTCGCGGCGGCCAGGGCGGCGCTGGTGACCGCGGCCAGGTCGACCGGCTCGCGCTCGCCGGCCTCGGTCTCACTGCTGGCCAGAGTCAGCAGCGCCTCGATGAGGCGCTCCTGCTCGGCGTTGGAGGCGAGCAGCTCGCGGCTGACCGCCTGCCAGGTGCCGGCGGTGCTGGCCGGGTCGGCCAGGGTGACCTGGAGCAGGGTGCGTTCCCTGGTCAGCGGCGTGCGCAGCTCATGCGAGGCGTTGGCGGCGAAACGGCGCTGCGCGTCGAACGACGTCTCCAGCCGCGCGAACAGGTGATCAAGGGTGTCGGCCAGTTCCTTGAGCTCGTCGTCCGGGCCGTGCAGGTCCAGCCGCTCGTGCAGGCTGCTGGCGGAGATCCGCCGGGCGGCGGCGGTCATCGTGCTCAGCGGGCGCAGCACCCGGCCGGCCAGGAGCCAGCCGATCGCGGTGGCGGCCACCGCGAAGGCGGCCAGGGCGATGGCCGAGGCGACCAGCAACTGCCGCCGGTCGGAGGCCATCTGCCCGAGGTTGGCCTGGCGGGCCGCCGCCTGGGACTGCCGGGGGGTGAGGGGAATGGTGATGACGTCGTAGCGACCATCCCGGTGAACGTCGGCGGCGGGGGCCCGGACCACATGCTGGAAAACCGGGCCGACCCGCACCCCGGCGAAATGCACCGCGCCCCCGTAGAGCAGGTAGGTCAGGGCCAGCACGGCCGCGCCGCAGGCCAGGAACGCCGCGCCGTACAGGATGGTCAGGCGCAGCCGGGCGGTGCGCCGGGGCAGCCGCAGCCGGCGCCTCGGACCGGGAGCCGGGCGGTGGGTTTCCATTACGGGGTGTCCATTACGGTTCTCCGATGACGTAGCCGCTTTCCCGGACGGTGTGGATCACCGGCGGGTCACCGAGCTTGGCCCGGAGCCGGCGGATGGTGGTCTTCACCGTGCTGGTGAACGGGTCGGCCGCCTCGTCCCACACCCGCTCGAGCAGTTCCTCGGCCGAGACCGGCCTGCCGTCCGCGGCCAGCAGGCACTCCAGCACGGCCAGCTCCTTCGGGGTCAGCGGCAGGCGCCGCCCGGCGCGGACCGCGACCCGGCGGGCCGGGTCCAGGCTCAGGTCGCCGTGCTCCAGGCGGACGGGCAGCGGCGCTGTGGCGCGCCGGCCCAGGGCCCGGATGCGGGCGACCAGCTCGGCGAAGTCAAACGGCTTGGGCAGGTAATCATCCGCCCCAAGACCCAGGCCCTCGACCCGGTCCCTGACCGACCTCGCCGCGGTGAGCATCAGCACGCGGGTCGGCGACCGATCCGCGGCCAGGGCCCGGCAGACGTCGTCGCCGTGCACGCCGGGCAGGTCCCGGTCCAGCACCACCACGTCATAACGGGTGAGCGCCAGCCGGTCCAGGGCCGCGGCGCCGTCCAGGGCCACGTCGACGGCCATCCCCTCCCGGCGCAGGCCCGCCGCCAGCGTCGCGGCCAGGATCTCGTCGTCCTCGGTCACCAGAACCCGCATGGCCCGCCCGCCGCGTCACGTGTGCCCGCGGCCGGTCAGCCGCCGCTTCTCAGGATCGCAGGCCGCCGGTGACAGCCAGGTGACATTTTCGGTTCCCGTGCTGTCACCTCCCCTTCTGTACAACAGGTCGCAGGAGGCAGGCACGATGTCCCGCCCCGGCTCCGAGGAGGCCGTGATGCACCACGCGACGAAAGATGCGACGCCCGATAAGACCCCCGGCAGGCGGGGGCGGCACGCGAGCGCCATGCCCGCCATGTCCGTGATGGCCGCCGCCGTCGCCGTGCTGGCCGCGGGCTGCGGGCTCGTTCCCGCCATCTCGACCAGCACGGCCGCGACCGGCCCGGCGGCCCACCGGGCCGACGTGGCCTTCGCGCACTGCATGCAGCACCACGGCGTGCCGAACTTCCCCACCCCCGGCCCCGATGAGAGCTTCCACATCAGCGGGCACCTGCACGGCACCCCACACGGCACCCCGCACGGCCCCAGGACGCGAGCGCTTGAGGCCTGCAGGCACCTCCTGCCCCCCGGCAGCATCACCACGAACAGCCCGAACGCGCCGTAGCGGCGCTATCCGGCCGTGAGCCCGGCGCGGGCGGTCACGGCTTGCGGCCGACGCCGGCCAGGAACCAGAGCTTGCTCGGGTCGGCCGGCGTCTCGTCGTCCGGGCCGGGACGCCACTGGGGCAGGTAGACCAGCCCTGGGTCGGCGAGCTCGAAGCCGTCGAGCAGTCCCTCGATCTCGGCGCGGGAGCGGGCCCGGCCCTTGCTGGCCACCCGGCTGCGGTACATGACCGACGCGGCCCTGGTCACCTCCGGCCTGCTCTCGCTGGTGGCGTGGCTGAGCACCAGGTAGCTGCCCGGCGGAAGCCGGTCGCGCAGCCCGGCCACCAGGGCCCACGGATCGTCGGCGTCGCCCAGGAAGTGCACGACGGCGACGAGCAGCAGGCCGACCGGCTGGCCGGCGTCAAGCAGGCGGCGGGTGACGGGGTGGGACAGGATGGCGTCCGGCTCGCGCAGGTCACCCTCGATGATGGCCGCGCTCCGGTTGCCGTCCAGGATGGCCTTGCTGTGCGCGATGGCGACCGGGTCGATGTCGGCGTAGACGACCCGGGCGCCGGGACAGTCCTGCTGGGCCACCTCGTGCACGTTGCCCTGGGTCGGGATGCCCGAGCCGATGTCCAGGAACTGGGTGATCCCGGCCGCGGTCAGGAAGCGCACGGCCCGGCCCAGGAACGCGCGGTTGGCCCGGGCGATGGCCCGCACGTTGGGGTCGACGGCGGCCATGGCCCGGCCGAGATCCTGGTCGGCGAGGAAGTTGTGGGTGCCGCCCAGCCAGTAGTCGTAGACCCTGGCCACGTTGGCCTGGCCGGGATCCACCCCCGGCGGTACCCAGCCCGGATCGTCCGCCAACCCGCCTCCTGACCGAGCGGTGCGGCCCGGTCCGCCCGGCCCGCCGTCCTTGTACGGTAACCCGCGCGCCGGCGGCCGCCCAGGCCCATCCCCGGCCCGGCCCCCGCCGCGCGGTCAGCCGTCCCGGCCGCGGGAAAGGAACCGCAGGTACTCCTCGCGGTCGAGCGGGTTGCCGCCGGTCCTGGGCCGGACCGGGAACCGGCCCCGCACCGGCCGGTCGCCCGATGGCTGGGACCACCAGGCGCCCTCGCCGCGGGTCAGGCCGGGCAGCGCGCGGGTGAACTCCGGCACCAGCCGGGCCGGGATCTGCCCGGTCACCAGCCACGCCGGCCCGGCGTCCGCCGACTGGGCCACGTCGGCGCCGAGCCCGGCCAGGTGACTGAGCACCAGGCTGAGCGCATCGCCGGGGATCTCGACCTCGAAGTGATGACAGGGCTCGTAGACCCGGCTGCCCGCCGCCCGCAGGGCCTGCATGAGCACCATCGGCGTCCGGCCCCGGAAGTCCGCGGCGACGCTGGTCGGGCTGACATACCCGGCCTGGATCAGGGTGATCGCGCAGTCGGTGACCTCCCAGCCGTACAGCCCCTGTTCCAGCGTGGCCAGCGCGGTCTCCTCGATGGCCCGGTGGAACGCGCGCGGCAGCGCGCCGTACTCGACCTCGCGGCGGAACGACACGCCGGTGCCCGGCGCGGCTTGGGTCACGCGCAGCCCGACGGTGGCGATGAAGTCGTTCGGGCCGTGCCGCTGGATCTGCTCGCAGGCCTGGCCCGGCCCGGCCGGCCGCTCGAAGTAGACCGGCCGGATGGGCTGGAACTCGGCCGTCACCCCGAAGTCGCGTTCCAGCCGGGCCGCGATGACCTCCTGCTGGACCGCGCCGTAGAGCAGCACCGAGGTCGCCCCGCCGCCCGCCGCCCTGGCCCGGATCAGCGGGTCCTCGTCGGCCAGGCTGACCAGCGCGGCGTGCAGCCGGGCCGCCTGCCCTGGCCCCGCCGGCGTGACGATGGTCTCCAGGCTGGGCGGCGGGAACTGCGGCGCCGAATCGACTCCGTCGCCCCCATCGGTACCGCCGCCGGCGGCCCGGCCGGGCTCGCCCAGCCGGTCACCGACCCGGACGCCGGGCAGGCCTCGGATCCTGGCGATGTTGCCGGCCGTCAGCACCCGTCGGCCTCGCCCGTCGTCCTCGGCGCCGGCCGCCGTGGGCGCGACCACCTCCAGCCCGGTCAGCGAGCCGGTGATCCGGCTGATCCCGCCGCCCGGCTCGCGCCTGGCCAGGGTCAGCCGCTGCCGCTCGCGCACCTCGCCGGAGAACAGCCGCAGGTAGGCGACCTTCTCCCCGCCGTGACCGCGCTCGATCGCGAACACGGTCCCGCGCGGGCCTTCGCCTTCGCCTGCGCCGCCCGCCCCGGCCCTGGCCGGCATGCCGGGACGCGGGGCCAGGAACGCCCGGATGCCCGCGGTCAGCTCGTCGGCGCCCTGGCCGGTCAGCGCCGAGCCGAAGAACACCGGGTGGGCCAGCGCGGCCGCCGTCTGCCCGGCCAGCCGGGCCTCCACCTCGGCGCGCGCCGGGAGGTCATCGTTGAGCAGCCGGGCCAGCAGGGCGTCGTCGTGCTCGGCCAGGATCTCGGCCGCCCGGTGCCGGGCCGCGGGCTGGTCCAGCGCCCCTGGCCGGGTCCGGGCGGCCCGGGTGCCGAGGCCGGCCACGGTCTGCACCGGGATCGCGCCCGGTGCGAGCCGGCGGCGGATGTCGGCCACCAGGTCGTCCTGGCGCGCGCCGCGCCGGTCGATCTTGTTGACGAACAGCAGCGTAGGCAGGCGCAGCCGGGCCAGCGACTTCATCAGCACCCGGGTCTGGGCCTGGACGCCCTCCACGGCCGACAGCACCAGGATGGCCGCGTCGAGCACCACCAGCACCCGCTCGACCTCGGCGATGAAGTCGGGGTGGCCGGGCGTGTCGACCAGGTTGACCTGGAGGTCGCCGACGGCGAACGAGGCTACGGCCGAGCGGATGGTGATGCCGCGCTGCCGCTCTAGCTCGTCGGTGTCGGTCTGGGTACTGCCGGAGTCGACGCTGCCGAGCTGCCCGATGCTGCCGTTATCGAACAGCAGCCGTTCGGTGAGGCTGGTCTTGCCCGCGTCGACGTGGGCGAGAATGCCAAGGTTCAGGGTCCGCATGAGCGCGCAGGTCCTCGGAAGCAGGGATAGGACACCTGGGGAATCCGAAGCTCCGCCGCATCTCACCCTCCCGCTGCGCTCATGCCGTCACTGGTCGGGGCGAAGGTACCTGACCGGCCGCGAGGTGGTCCAGCGGTTTTCCGCGCGCCGCCGGAGGCGGCCAGCGCCTGGCGCGTGCCCAGGTTCCGGTCGATCGGATTCCGGGTTGTGACCTGGCCGGAAAGCAGGCCAACGACGTGAGAGCAACAACCACGTCATAACAGCGACGTGAGAGCAACAACCACGTCGTTCTGCGTGCGGCGGGGGCTGGGCGGGGTGCGGGGGGTGCGGGCGGGCGGGGCGCGGGGGTGCGGGCGCGGGGGCGCGAGCGGGCTAGTGCCCGGCGTCGATCCGGTACACGCGGCGGGCCGTGCCGCCGAAGATGGCCTCCTGCTCGGACGGGCTCAGGTCGCGGGTCAGCTTCCGTGCCGCCGCCACCACGTCGCCGTAGGGCACGCCCAGCGAGGACACCGGCCAGTCGGACCCGAACATCAGCCGCTCGGGGCCGAACGCCTCCAGCGCGATCTCGTAGTACGGCCGCAGGTGCTCGACCTCGGGCCCGTCATCGCCGCGCCCGGGCGCGGCGGCCGGGGGCGGCTGGGAGAAGATCCCGGACAGCTTGCCGACCGTGTTCGGCAGCGCGGCGAACCGGCGGAAGGCGGCCAGCCACTCCTCGTCGACCTTGGGCTCGACCGCCGCGTTGCCCAGGTGATCGAGCACGAACACCAGGTCCGTCACCTGGCTCGCGGCCAGTCCGGCGGCCGGCAGCTGGGTCGGCCGCGCGACCACGTCGTAGGTCAGCCCGGCCGCGCCCACCGCGGCCAGGCCGCGCCGCACGTCGGCCCGGATCAGCCACTCCGGGTCGGCCTCGGTCAGCACCGGGTGCCGGATCCCGGCCAGCCGCCCGGCGTCCGGCCGGGCACCGAGCGCGGCCAGGTCGTCGTCCACGCCGGGCGCGGTCAGGTCGGTCCAGCCGACCACCGCGGTGACCAAGGACTCGCCGGCGGCCAGGGCCAGCATCTCCGGCGTCTCGCCCGGCTCGGTGACGGTCTGCACGATCACCGTGCCGGTCACCCCGGCCGCGGCGGCCAGGGGCACCAGGTCGTCCAGCCCGAAGTCGCGCCGCAGCGGCGCCAGTTCGGGCTGCGTGGCCAGCCACGGCTGCTGCCGCACGGACAGGTCCCACAGGTGATGGTGCGCATCCAGCACCGGCACCATCGCCATGAACCCTCCTGCCGCCCAGTCGCAGTTGAACACAGTACGGGTCCGCGGATGCCCGGTTGATAACACTCTGGCGTCATTCACCAACTGGACATTCAGGCCACGGGGTGGCCGGGTTACAGGCCGAGGTCGTCCAGTTCCTTGTGCAGCTCGGCGCGGGGGCCGCTGTAGGAGCCCGTGCCCGTGGCCTTGGCGCCCTTGGCCGGGCGAGTGGTGCCGGCCGGGTCCGAGGCGGGCAGCACTGCCGTGCCCGGCGACCCGGAGCCCGTGCCGGAGCCCGAGCCGCCACGGCCGGCGACGGCCGGGGCGCGGGCGGCGCGGCGGTCTCGCAGCAGCCAGCCGCCCAGGATGCCGCCGGCCAGGCCGCCGATGTGGGCCTGGTAGCCCACGCCCACGTGCGGCAGCAGCACCGTGAACTGGTAGGCGAAGCACAGCGCCATGACCACGCCGACGACCATGTCGACGACGTGGCGGTCGAAGAACCCGCGCACCATGATGTAGCCGAAGTAGCCGAACACCACCCCGCTGGCCCCGGCCCCGACCGTGCCCGAGCCCTCGAAGAACCAGGCCGCCAGCCCGCTGGTCAGCACGACCAGCCCGGTGAGCGCGACGAACTTCCCCACCCCGCGGTAGGCGGCCAGGAACCCGAAGATGAACAGCGGGCCCGAGTTGCTCTCGATATGCGCCCAGCTGAAGTGCAGGAACGGCGCCGTGATGATGTCCGGCAGGCCGCCAACATCGTGCGCCCTGATGCCGTACTCAAAGGTCAGCCGGTAGCTGTCGGCCCAGTTGATGATCTGGACGAGCCACAGCAGGGCCAGCACGCCGACCATGATGAACAGCGCCTTGCGGGCTCCGGCCAGCACCGCCGCCGGGTCCTCGGCGCCTAGCTGCCAGGACCGGCGGACCGCGGCGCGGCGGCCGCCCGGCGCCTTGTGCCCGGCCCGGCCGCGGCCCGGCTCCGGCTCGCTCATGAGGGGGTACTCATCTCTGTGGTTTCCCGTCGCCGCTCAGGGGCCCTGTGTTCGACGCTAGCGCCACCATGGTCCCACGTGAAGCCCGGCCGCCGGCTGAGGCGGTCACTATTAGCACCGAGTGATGACCGTCCGTAAGTCATTACGTCGAGTAATTATTACGGTACGGATTGCCAACTCATGATCCGCATGGCGTTAATTGCGGGCGGATATCAGCGGGTGGCACAGCTTTTTCGGCCGAAACGGCCTGCTGTGGGCCGCAATTCTGGCAACGTTATGCGGCGACGGCGAGGCGGACGTCTTGACTCGCTGCCCTGGCATTGCAGCAGACCGCGCGTCGGGCGTCTTGCCCGTCCGCGCAGCAGGCCGACGGAAGGACCGCATTGTCGGAGCACCGGAGACGGTCGCCGGACAAGTCGGAGAAGCGCTCGCACCGGCGAGTGGGCGTGTTCATGATCACGTCCATGGCGGCCATCCTGGCCATCACGGGTGGCGCTTACGTAGTGCTTCGCGGCCAGAGCCCGGGCAGCGACCCGGTGGCAGCGGCCGCGGCCGACCTGCCCGCCGGCACCGCCGGCAAGGCGCTGATCCAGGCCCGCCAGCACATGATCCAGCTGGACGCCGCGGCCAGGACGATCACGATCATCGGGACCCCCAAGGTCGCCGCGCAGCCCGCCCCGTCCCAGCCGACCAGTTCCGACACCTCCGGCGGCGGCTCCGGCGGCAGCGCGCCGCCCGTGAACGCGCCCCCGCCCGACCCCGGCACGGCCCAGTCCATTGCCTACAAGATGCTGCCCAGCTTCGGCTTCAGCGCGTCAAGCCAGTACCCCTGCCTGAACGACATCTATACCAGGGAGAGCGGCTGGCGCTACAACGCCGAGAACGCCAGCGGCGCCTACGGCATCCCGCAGGCCCTGCCCGGCTCCAAGATGGCCAGCGCCGGAGCCGACTGGCAGACCAACCCCGCCACGCAGATCAAGTGGGGCCTGGGCTACATCAAGAGCATCTACGGTAGCCCGTGCCAGGCATGGGCGTTCTGGCAGACGCACAGCTACTACTGATCGGTCTCACCAGACCGTCCGATCCCGGGCCCGCCGCGACATTGGCCCGTGATCGGCGGGCTCTGTTCATGACTTGCGACCCGCGATTCGCATTTTGTGATGCACATCACAGTTGAGCGTACTCGGAGTCGTACGGGTCCTATAGACCCAGGTAGACGACCAGATTAGTGCGAAACCACGCATCGGTCGCAGACGTGCTGTGGCGCACCCCATACGGATTTCTTGTCCGAATCCACCAACTCAGTCGTCTCGGACCGGCATCGTGGATGGCCGATAGCACCCCGCGAACGGGATGGTTGCCCGAGTACCCCCGAGTAACTCGGTCGCCCTGACCCGCGTCCCGCCCGCTCGCCACTGCCGCAACACCCCGGGAACATCGCCGGTCGGCAGAGTCCTGGGTGACAGTCAGCGCCAGGAGCGCTTGACCAAAGGCCCATCTTGTCTTCGTCGCACGGCAAACATTCCCGTGTCCGTCCACCATCCAAACTCACTATGACAGTGGCGTGCTCGACCGTCCTGGCCGCGGGCGCGGCCGCGGGCGGCGTGGCCCTGTGGCCCGGAGCGGCCACCGCCCAGTCGGCCCGCGGCATTCACCCCGCCGCGGCCACCGAGACCGGGCTCGGCCGGTCGCTGACCGACTTCGAGGCCGGTCACGCGCAAGCACAGGCCTCGGCCTCCGCGTCAGCGGCGGCCAAGGCGGCGGCCAGGGCCAGGGCGGCAGCCAGGGCCCGCGCGGCCCGGCGGGCGGCACAACTCGCCGCCGAGCGCAGGGCGGCCAGCGCCACCGCGGCGCCGACCCCGACGCCGACGGCCAGCAGCACTCCCACCCCCACCCCGGCCCCGGTGGCCCCGTCCGGCAACCCGCAGCAGATCGCGGAGTCGCTGCTGGGCTCCTACGGCTGGTCTTCCTCGCAGTTCTCCTGCCTGGATGACCTGTGGAACGCGGAGAGCGGCTGGAACCCGACCGCCGAGAACCCGAGCTCCGGCGCCTACGGAATCCCGCAGGCGCTGCCCGGGTCGCGGATGGCCAGCGCGGGCCCCGACTGGGAGTCCGACGCCACCACCCAGATCAAGTGGGGCCTGGGCTACATCAAGGGCACCTACGGCTCGCCCTGCGCGGCCTGGGGCCATGAGGAATCGGACGGGTGGTACTGATGGCCATACTGCGAGCGGCCACAACCGCCCTCGTGATGGCCGCCGTCCTGCTGGTCGGCTCCCTGGGCCTGGTCCAGGCGAGCCCGGCTCAGGCCGCGGTCACGCACACCATCAAGATGAAGCTCCGGCTGGAGATCTGGCACTGGGCCCTGCACCAGAAGGGCAAGCCCTACATCTGGGGCGGCACCGGCCCGCGCGGGTTCGACTGCTCGGGCCTGGTCTACGCGTCTTATCGCCACCATGGCGTGAAGCTGCCGCGGACCACCGAGGAGATGCTGGGCAACTGGCACCTCAAGCGGATCAGCAAGCGCCAGGCCCGGCGCGGCGACCTGGCATTCTTCGGCAGCGGTCACGTCGAGCTGTACGACCACGGCAACTGGACGTTCGGCGCGGCGCACCCCGGCACCCGGCTCGGGTACCACCGGATGAACGCCTACTGGCATCCGACGATGTACTTCCGGATACGCCGGGCGTAGGCAGCGGCCCCAGCGCGAGGAGGGGGGCGCCCGGCCGTGAGGCCGGGCCGCCCCCTCGCCGTTGTTCCGGTCCGTTGTTCCGGTCCAGGCGTCCCGGCCTCAGCTGGTCAGGGGCTGGAACGTGGACAGCATCTTCTCGTAGACCGGCTTGGCGGCGGCCGCGTAGGGCGCGCCCACCGACAGGGTCATCTGGTACGGCTGCACGCCCGACCCGGTGGCCAGCATGACCAGTTCCGACAGCACGATCGTGCGGTGGGCCCGGCCGGCGGGCTGCCAGCTGAACCGGGAGACCGCGGCGGCCACGCCCATGAAGTCGGTCGGCCGGACCGCGCCGTAGCGGTAGCCGGGATCGTTGAGCTTGGCGTTCTTCTGGACGTTGCGGGCCTCGCGCATGGGCGCGGCGTACACCCACTTGTGCAGGCTGATCGCCACCTTGCCGTGCCCGCCGGGCTGGGACAGGTAGGCGGTCTGGCCCGTGACCGTCATCTGCCAGCCGTCCGGCGCGGCGACGGCAAAACCGGCCGTGGTGCCGAGGGTGGCGGCCTTGACGGTGTGCCACTGGTAGCCCGCGGGCGCCTGGCCCAGGCCGCTGCCGGGGCTGGGCGACTTGCTGTGGCCGGTGGCCGGGCGGGTCGGCGACGTCGAGGGGCTGGGGCTGGTGCTCTGGCTGGGCTGGGTGCTGTGGCTCGGGCTCGTGCCGCCGCTCGGCCCGCCGACTGGTGCCCCGCCGGCGCCGGTGGTCGGCCGGGTGCCGGTACTTGGGCGCGGGCTGTGCCCGGCCCCGGCCGTGGCGCGCGGCCCCGCGCCGGACGAGCCAGCCTGGTTGTCCGGGGCCGGGGAGCCGGCCGCCAGCGAGCCGGAGTACACCCCGAGCCCGATCACGGCCGCGACGACGATCGCGGCGATGGCCCCGCCGGCCGTGGCGATGCGCCAGTGCCGGGCCCAGACGCTGCGGCTGGGCCCGGCCGGCTGCGCGCCGGGCCCGGATCCGCCGGCCGGGGCGGCCGGCCCGCCGGCGGCGGCGGCCGGGTCCTTGGGCGGGTCCATGAACTCGGGCAGCCCGGCCGTGTGCTCGTGATAGCCAGTGCCCGCCGGGCTGGCAGTGGCGGCGTCGGGCACGCTCGTCTCGGGCGAGAAGGAGTCCGGCCCGTCGGTCAGCTCGTCGCCGGGCCCCGGCATCCGCAGCCGGGCAAAGTCCGGCGGGTCCAGGAACGAGGCCGCGGCCGGCTCGCGCTGGCCGGGGCTGACCGCGCCGGCCGCGCCGTCCGGGTCTGGCCGCTGGCCGGCGGCCGGAGCCGCGGCCAGCTCGGGCTGGGCCGCCAGCCCGTTGGCCTCGGGTGCGCC
>Ga0134126_10007869_pt1 | contig 13371 bp, 5 predicted proteins | sample KB31752_FD_96881 | JGI IMG/M metagenome (GOLD analysis project Ga0134126, IMG submission 96881) | Terrestrial soil microbial communities with excess Nitrogen fertilizer from Kellogg Biological Station, Michigan, USA - KB3-175-2 | ecosystem: Environmental > Terrestrial > Soil > Unclassified ...
GAGCGACTCGAGGATGTTCCGGGTGCAGATGGAATCGTGAGTCGCGCAGATGAAAATCTTCGAGTAGCTGGCGGGATGGCCGGGCGTGGGATTGTAAGGCCCGAGAATCTCCACAAATTCGCCGCCGAGCCTCCGGCGTCCATCGGGGTTGAGGTTTGTGCGTGGGTTATCGAGCTTCGCGTTATCAGGGAAATAAGCCTGAATGCGGTGCTCACCCGCGGTCACATGGATTCGCGCCGTGATGGGGCCGCGAGTGTACGTATAGGCTTCCTCGCCTTCGATCATTTCTTTGTGGACCTGTTTGCCGTCCACATCGATATCGAGCTCGACCGGCGGCGCGGCCAGACGTTGCGCCTCGCGTATGGCTGCGATCTGCTCAGCGGTGAGCGTCTGCGCGGCACGGCCGCCTCCGCCCCGCCCTGCGCCGCGACCGCCGGAAGCGCCACGACCGCCCTGCCCTACCGGCACGAGCGCGACTCCCGGCGATCGTCCGCGGCGATTGGAGATCCGGAACTGGAGGACGTAATCGGCTTCAACGGGAAACCGGAAAGTCCCGTCCAGCGTTCCGCGAATCGAAAAGCCAAGCGTGTTGCCGCTGACCTGGCCATCGTCCTGGACGGTTTTCACCAGAAGCTTGCCGACGATGCCCGGAGTCTTCTCGTACGGTTCGCCATAAACAGCGACTCGCGAGATCGAACGGGCGGCGGCCATGTACTTCTCCATCAGCATGGGTGAGAGCGTGAGGACGTCGCCGTTGTTATCGAAACCGTAGCCCTGGTTGTCGATCGGGAAATCATCGGCGGGCCGCACGGCGACGCCGAGGAGATCGCGCACTGTGTTGTTGAATTCGACGCGATTGAGGCGGCGCGCCGTGACACGCCCCGGATCATTGGCGGCGGAACTCGAGGAGATCGTTTTGGGCGATCGGACGACCGAGTCAATCCATTGAACGACGGCCGCAGTGTCGTCCGCGCTCAGGCCGGGCATCGGGGGCGGCGGCATCAGGCGGGCAGTGAGCTTTTCCCGAACTTTGCCCCAGAGATCAGGTTTTGCCGCAGCGGCTGCCCCATCTTTGAAAGCTGAGAAATCGACTCCCTGAATCTGCGTATCACTGCCGTGGCAGGCGAAGCAGTTTTGTTCGAGGACGGGACGGACTTTCGTTACGAATACGTCAGCGGCGGTTTGGCCATGCGCCGGGACAGCGATCATCCACTGGCCGAGAAGCGGAAGGCAGATGACGGTTTTCAGGCGGCTCATAGGGGCTGTTTCCGCGCGCAGTTGTAATCATATTATGATTTTCACCGCGGAGGCGCAGCCCGGACGACACCTGAAGTCAGTCCGGGCTGGTTTTTAACCGTACGTCAGAACGTGAACCTGGCGCCGAGTTGCATGGTGCGGCCGCCGCTGGCGCCAGTGATGTAACCGTAGTTCGCATTGCTGACGTTGGTTTGCGGATTGCTCCAGTGCGGGTTGTTGAACACGCCGAATGCTTCACCCCGAATCTCCAGTTTCAGTTTTTCCCTGACGGCGAAAATTTTGAACAGAGAGGCATCGAGGTTGTAGTAGCCGGGACCGGAAACGATATTACGTCCTGAATTGCCAACGCGGAAGACGCCGGGTGATGGGTTGTAGACAGGCTGCACGAAGGATGACTGGAGGAAATAAGCGCTGCCGCCACGGGCCGGAGTGTTGATGCCGCCCAGCACCGTATAGGGTCCGACCTGATCCGCCGTCGCCGGCGTGCCAGGAGTGTTAAGAGTCCCACCGTTCGCTGTAAAGGTGAGTGGCGTCCCGCTCAGGACGCTGAGAATACCGTTGAGCTGCCAGCCTCCGAGAGCCTGAGCCGCTATCCCATGATTCAGCATCTTCTTGCCGACGCCGAAGGGCAGTTCGTAGACGTAGCTCTGAGTGAACGTATGGGTCCGGTCGAAATCGGTACGCGCGTAGCCGCGGCGCTGATCGATATAAGTCCATAAGCCGCCGTCATCGCCAGTCTGATAGGACATCCCCTTGCCGAAGGTATAGGACGTGGTGATCCCCAGGCCTTTGCTGAAACGGCGATTGAGCTTGACCTGCAACGCATGATAGTGCGTCGACGAGCCCACGAAGAAAATCGTCGTATCCGCGCTGCGTCCAAATTGCGCCACCATCGGCCGGGAGTTGTTACCCCCGCCCAGAACGCTGGTCGGCAGATTCAGGTTGTATTGCACGACTGAATCGACGCCGTGGTTACCGACATACGCAACGTCGAGCGTGAAATTCGCCGGCAGCGACCGCGCGATCGCCAGATTCCACGACTGCACGCTGGGATTCTTGAAATTTTTGGGAATCACAAAATCGGACTGTTTGGGATCCGGGTTCGTGATCACGCCGTTCGCGGGGATGGTGGCATACACGGGGACGGGGAATCCGTTCTGGAATGTCGCCGGCGTGACGCCATCGTCGAGCACGGCCACGCCAAATGAGTTCGGACTGTTGTATTGCTTGTTTTGCTTCACCGGATAGTTGAACGCATAGGTGTTATCGGGAAACGGCGTATACGTAATTCCGAACCCGCTGCGAATGACCGTCTTTTCATTCAACCGGTAGGAGAGACCCAGACGGGGCGCGTAGTTTTTGTAATGCGTTTCCATCCCGAGATTCATTGGTATGGAGCCGATACCTGCGATCTCCAAAGTATTGTTTTGCGGGTTATAGTTCGAAAAGCCGCCCGGGAAGCGCGGCGTGAATGGCGAATAGAGTTCCCAGCGCAACCCAAGATCCACGGTTAACTTGCTCGAGGCCTGCCACTTGTCCTGCACGAAAAGGAACAACTCATTGCCACGGATTGCCGGAAAGTATCCCGCAGCGAGATCACGTCCGGCGAAACTCGCCTGATCGAGCAGGAAGCTCGCCATGTTATTCGCGGCGCTGGTTTTTGGCTGCGACGCGCCGGCGGCGGGATTTAAGGATGTCTGATTGACATCGAAATTGTACTGGCCGCGCGGGTTGACGGTTTGGGTCTGCAGCAAATCGTCGCGAATGCGCCGATAGTCGGCGCCCCATTTGATCGTGTGGTTGCCGAGACTCTTCGTCCAGGTATTGGAAACACTGGCGTTCACCTCAGCGCGGCTCCAGGGCAGGCTGGCGGAATACCCGACGATGGGTGTGCTGAAGCCGTTGATATTGATGGAAGGCATGCCGCTGGTCCACGGATCGATATTGGCGCCGGGGATGCCGAGGGCCGTGGCTTCGTTCTCGCCGTAGTCGGAGGGGAGCGCGTCATTGTGGTAATGCGCGACGCCCACCCGAAACTCGGCGATCAGGGTGGGTGAGAAAATGCGATTGTAATTGATACCTGCACTGTAGGTCTTCTGAATGCTCGTTCCCTGGAAAGCCCCCTGCGCGAAGCCGCCCGCAACACTGCCAAAAACCGGCGCCTGGAAGACGACGGGACGCGCATAGCTGAACCGGCCGCTGAGACGGTTATTGGCCGACATGTTGAAGTCGATCTTGGTATCGAACGAATCCGTGTCCTTCGTGAACGGCAAGAGCGCGAAGTAATTGTTGCTGGGCGTCGTGTTGTTGATCTGCTGGTTCGGGTCCGGCACCAGGGCGATGATCTTCGTCGAAATCGAATTGATCCGGCTGGCGGGAATGATATTTCCCTGAAACGGCGTTCGGCCGGTGCCGTCCGGATTGCCGGTGGCGGGGTCGTAGATTGTGGTGTTGGCCGCGCTGAAGTCGCCCGTTCGCCATGGCGTTGGAGGAATCGTACCGGTATTCGAATTGGCTTCGTGATCGTAGATCTTCAGGTAATCGCCAAAATAAAACAGCTTGTTTTTCTTAATGGCGCCGCCCACATTGCCGCCCACATAGTTGTAGGCAAGATGACCGATGGACGTATCGAAAAAGTTGCGCGCATTGAGCGCGCTGTTGCGCATGAACTCGTAGGCTCCGCCGTGGAGATCGTTGGTTCCGGATTTCAGAACGACGTTCGCATTGGCGCCCGAGGCGCGGCCGAGTTCGGCTTCAAAGTTGCTTGTGGAGACATCGACGACCCGTATTGCTTCGATCGGTGGAACCAGGATTTGGAGAAGGCCGGTTCGCTCGTTATCGTCGATGCCTTCGATCTGATAACTGTTGCCCATGCGCATCTGTCCGTTGACTTCGGTTTGCAGAGAGCTCGCGGCATTGAAGAACTGAGAGTGCTGAAAGCTCGCCGGCGTGGTGCCGGGAACGAGATTCAGAAGACTCTGAAAATTCCGGTTGGTGCCTATGGGAAGATTCGCGGTTTGCGCCAACTCGATCTGCGAGCTGGTATCCGCCCGGTCTGTCTGCAGGGCAGGCGGCTCGCCCGATACTTCAATCGTTTCGGAAACGGCGCCGGGCTGGATCTGCATATCCACGCGAGGCGTCTGGTTCACCAGAACATCGATGCCGGATCGCACTTCGTGCTTGAAGCCTTTCGCTTCCACATCCACGCGATAAGTGCCGGGCGGCAGATCGGTAAAGCTGTAGTTTCCGCTATCGTTAGTGGTGGAGTCGCGGGAGGCGTTGGTATTGACTTCCAGAATTGTTACTTTGGCGTTCGGGACAACTCCACCGGACGAATCCGTAATGGTGCCTACCAGACTGCCGTTCACCGCCTGGCCCCACAAAAGCGCAGAAATCCCAGTGAGTGCCACGAAGGCGCCTATACAAAGCCGTAACTTGCTCATTGGTTCCCCCTAGAACCGTTTTGAGATGCAGGTAATCCCCAACCTGCGATGCTAAATATATACACCATTCCGTAATATTCCACAACTCAAAGGTTTACAGAACCATTCGATCTTTATGTGGAACTTACAGGGGCTAAGTGTGAAGTGCGAGGATGCCCGCCCCACGTGTCAATAGATGACAGTGAAGTTACCGTCGGGATGCGAAAAGGCAGCGACCAGGCTCCAGCCGGGAACGCCGGGCATCTGCCCGTGGGCGGAGCCGGGCTGAAGGCTTCGATTGTATGCCTGCCAGACCACGGAGCCGCCTCTGCCCCAGGCCATGTTTTCCGCCCAGACGAACAGAATCTGACCATTGCCGTTGACCGCGAGCGCGGGGTATTTCCGGTTCACGCCTGTGCCGGGCGCGGCTGTATTTCCGCTGATGTTGTGAGTGCTTTGGTCTACCCGGCCGAAATAGACCTGCTTCTCCGATTCCCACGCGGAGAAAACATCTTTGCCGCTCTGTATCAGAGCCGAGGAACTCATCACGCACGCGCCGATATTCCAATGGGATATATCGGCGCCGTGAAAGGTTGCGCCGCGGTCGGTGGACGAGAGCAGATACATGTCCCGGTTCACCACCTCGGTCGCGGCTCGAAACATCATGTACACGGTTCCGTCCGCGGCCGCGAGAGCGCGGCTTCCGCAACAGCCGCAAACGCCGGTGGATTCGCCGTAAGCGATCTTTTCGCCTTCGAAAGATTTTCCGCCGTCGGCCGATCGCGCCATCCAGACGCGCCGGTTGGCTTCGTCTTTTCCGTCAGGAGGCTGAGCGTGCCAGAACACGTAAACGTTGTTGCGGGAATCGGCGGCGATACTGGCGCCATCGGCCCCCCATGATGCCTGATTGACGCGCTGAGTGGGGTCGAAACGATCCCTGCTGTCGCTCAGACGGGCATAGAGAACAGGCGCGGAATTCCAGGCAGCGCGCGGCATAGCGGCCGAGGAGCCGATCCAGGCGACATGCACTTTTCCATTGGCGCCGATAGCCAACTGCCCGCCGCGGATATTGCCGGTCGCCATGACCGTGCCGGGATCGCTGTTGACCCGGATGGGTTTCGAAAAAGACTTGCCGAAGTCGCGGGACGTCGCATAGTTCAGATCGCCCTTCGCCGGGTCGCCTGTGAAGTAGAGGAGATGAACGATGCCGTCTTTCTCAACCACCTGCGGCTGAATCCCGTTTTGGGGAACGCGAATGAGGTCTACCGTGGGGTCGGCTATGTTGGCCGCGCCGACAGTTATCGAGAGTGCCACCACTCCGATAGCAATGGCGATTGTGAAGAGAATTCGCGATGTCTTCAAGTAACCAGTATCGCGCGCCGGGGACTCGTTCGGCTCATTCCGATCTCACCGGCAACCCGCCGCGTCCGGCAGAGGCGGAGAGACGATCCCGATATTCCAGTTCCAGGGCGTTTTTCCTTCCGCGCGGCGGCGGCAGAGGACCTCTTCGTAGAGCTCATACATGCCCGGCATGGGATTTGCGTCCGGCCGCGGAACATCGCCGAAGTTCATGTACGCTTTCGAGGAACCGAAGGGCTGCCAGTGTGGCTGTCCCTCGGCGCGCGGGGTTCCGGTCCTGACGAAGGACGCCCAGTAATCCCTGATCGCCTCCGCGAACCGATTCTCCGCCAGCGTCATCTCCATCTTTGGCCACGGGGGCGGCGTGCGGCTGGCGGTTCCGAAAATATACGGAAGCTCACTGGCGTGGAATGCGTGGAGTCCGGCAGCGTCCGCCGCGGGAAAGCCGTGATCGAAAAAGTAGAGAAATGCCGGTTGTCCAGCCGCGGTTTGTTTTGCGGCGACGCGCTCGGCGGTCCAGCCGTAGAGCGCATCGCGCGGCGCGGCGAGGATGCTCTCCGCGAGATTCGACGCCGGGTAGAGCCGCAGCCACGCGCCGGCGAGTGGACCGTAGCGCTCGCGGATCGCGGCCGTATAGGCCGCCTCGCTCACGGGCGCCGGCGGAGCGAGGAATCGCAATGAGCGGATTTCGCCGCTGTTGAAGCCGACAAGCACCGGCACGCGAGCCTGCTCGCCGCGATCGAACACTTCGACAAGCTGGTGGGGCAGCACATGTCCGTCAATTGTTCCGAATGGCAGGTAGCCTGTGAGTGGCGCCCGCTCGGTGATTGCGTCTGGGTCCATCGCCCGCAGGCCGGCAAGGTCGCGCGCCTTTAATTTGGCGGTGAGTTGCACACCGCTCGACTCGGCGGGTTCCTCACCGAACCGGTTCTCGCGAAGCTCCGGAGTCGAGATCATATATGAGCTTTCGAGGATCGCCCTGTGGAACAGACCGCGCGCCAGGGGCGAAGCCAGCAAATAGAGAACACTGAGGCCGCCGGCCGACTCGCCCGCGGCGGTGACCCGATTGGGATCGCCGCCGAACGCCGCGATGTTGCGCTTTACCCAGCGCAGCGCTTCGATCTGATCGAGCAGTCCATAGTTGCCGGAAATGTGATCGGCCGATTCGGCGCTCAGTTCCGGCAACGCAAGATAGCCGAGAGCACCCAGGCGGTAGTTGATACTGACGACCACAATGCCGCGTTTTGCGAGCGCGGCGCCATCATACATCGTTTCGCTGCTCGCGCCTCCTGTCAGAGATCCGCCGTGAATCCACACCATCACGGGGGTATTCCGCGCCCCCTCGGGTGTCCATATATTGAGAAACAGGCAATCCTCGCTCATTCGGGCTGGCGGGTCAGCATAAATGCTTGCCGCCCGCGGCTTTGGCTGGAAACAGGCGGCGCCGAATTTTGTTGCGTCGCGGACACCGTTCCATACGGGAGCGGGGACAGGAGGTTTCCAGCGCATCGAGCCAACTGGTGGCGCGGCATAGGGCAGCCCGCGGAAGACGCGGATTCCACTCTCGATTGCGCCTTGCGCTATTCCTGCCGGGGATCGCACGACAGGCGGTCCGGCGGCGTGGATGGATAACGCAGTCAGCAGGCAGAGCCCGGAGCTTGTGCGTAGTCGAGACATGAATGCCCCCGTAACTGACATGTTAGCCCGGAAATATCCCGAATCCCCGAGCGGACTACAACGTTGTCCTGTCAAGGGGCGCACCCACGAAAATTTGCCAGTCAACTGTGGCGCCACATACTGAAAATACCCATTGAGTTAATAAACGAAAAATGTTATGACACATATTAGCAACAGTAATTGCAAAATTACGCGTTTATAATAGATTTAAGTTTTACGGGGTAACTGACAACTCAAGAGGGGGAGTTTTCAATGAGCCACAGGCAAACACTCAGGTCGTCGTGTGTCCGGCTGTTTTTGACGTTAGCATTCGCTGCCGCGTCATGGGGTCAATCCGATCTTTCCAGCATCACGGGTACGGTGCAGGATCCAAGCAGCTCGGCGGTGCCGAAAGCAAAAGTCACCGTCATCAACGAGGGAACCGGCACTTCCCGCACTACGGACACGAACGAAGCCGGTAACTACACAGTTTCGAATATTCCGGCAGGAACCTACACGGTCACCGTGGAGGCGCCCGGCTTCAAGAAGTCCACCAAATCCGGAAACCTTCTGGACGCCAACGTTCCGCTGGGCGTGGACGTGAAGCTCGAAATCGGCCAGGCCAGTGAGACCGTTTCTGTCACGGCGGACCCTGGGCGCCTGCAGACGGAAAGCGCCACGCTCGGCATGACGGTAGATGAGCGCCAGGTGCGTGATCTGATGCTGAACGGCCGCAACCCTGTGCTGCTCGCGGCGCTGAAGCCGGGCGTCCGGTCGAGCGCGTCTCTCTCCAACTTCAACTTCAATCTCACGGATGGCGGCTTCTCGATGAACGGCTCGCGGCCAAACGACAATGTTTTCTTTTACGATGGCGCGGTAGCCACGCGTACCCGGTCGAACGGAACGTCGATCGGGGCGGCGGATGTGGATTCCACGCAGGAGGTGCAGGTTCTGACCTCCGCCTATGCCGCGGAATACGGCCGCTCGAGCGGCGGACAGATTCGCGTCGTCACGAAGAGCGGCTCGCGCGATTTTCACGGCACGGCTTACGAATTCTTCCGGAACAGCGCGATGGACGCCAACACGTGGGCGCGCAACAACTCGCCGCTCGCGGCGCTCAACAGCGAACCGCAGCCGCTCAAATACAACCAGTTCGGCTACAACTTCAGCGGACCCGTGTTTATCCCGAAGAAATTTAATAAAGACCGGAATAAGTTTTTCTTTCTGTTCGGACAGGAGTGGGTGCGCTACCGAACGTCGCCCTCGAACACCGGTACTGTTCCGAGCCTGCTGATGCGGCAGGGCAACTTCAGCGAGTTGCTGACGACGCCGAACAGCTTTTTTTCCAAGCCCTATATCGTCACCGATTCCACCGGCACGCCGTATCCCAACAACACCATTCCGCAATCCGCGCAGAGCCCGAACGGCTTAGCCTTGATGAGCATGTATCCGCTGCCGATCGCCGGGTTCCAGGCGGGCAGCTCGAACTGGATCGGTACCGGAAATGAAATCGACAATACGCGCAAGGATACGATTTCGATGGATATCCTGCCGACGTCGAAAGATACGATTCGGGTCCGCGTGCTCAACTACAGCTACTACGTCAAGAACGCGTTTCGCGGCACATTTCCCACGGTTGCGGAACAACTGGATCGCCCGAACCAGACCGGGTCCCTCAACTACGTTCACGTATTCGGGCCCACCGTCATCAATGAATTTCTGGCGAGCGCGAGCGCGGATCACGTGGATATTTCGCTGCCTGGCTCCGCGTGGGACCGGACGAAGTACGGCGTCACCTATCCCTATCTCTATGGGGCGGACGCTAAGGACCTGCCGAACAAAGTGCCGACGGTGGCTGTGGCCGGATTCTCCACGTTTGACGGCGGTCCTTATCCATCACGCTCCGGCGGCCCGATCTATGACTTCTCCGATAACGTCACGTGGGTAAAGGGCAACCACACATTCAAGGCGGGCTTGCTCTTCGAGCGGTCCGGTCAGAACGACCGCGACCAGGTGAACATCACCGGCATTCCCGGCGGCGCGAATAACCAGAACGGCGGCTTTACGATCAGCGACGCGGGGACGACGCCGGCGATCGCGCGTCTGGCCCTCGGCCAATTCAACACCTACGCCGAGATCGGGCCTCGCGACTATACGCTCTCGCGCGGCAACATGGTCGAGTTTTTTGTGCAGGATGGGTGGAAGGTGACGCCGAAGCTGCGCCTGGAAATTGGCGTCCGCGAGACGATTCTGCAGCCTTATCACGCGCTGTGGGGGAACTATGACGTATTCGACGCGCGCTTCTACGATCCCGCGAAGGCCGTGTCGATCGATCCGAAGACCGGCCTGATTGTTGCGGGCAGCGGAGATGTCTACAACGGAATTGTGATTCCGGGGTCGAGCCTCCCGTCCTCCGGTATTGGCCGCTTCCCGAATTCCACGGATCCGATTCTGAAGACGCTGCTGCACGGCCTGCCGAACTCGTATGCGGATACGAAGTACAACAACTTCGTGCCGCGCTTCGGCATGACCTATCAGTTCGACTCGAAGACCGTTTTCCGCGCGGGTGGCGGCGGCTTCAAGAACCGCCCCGCGGTAAGCGACGGCACGTTCCTCGGCGGCAATTTCCCATTCCAGGGCTACGAGGCTGTCTCGAACGGCCAGATTGACAATCCGCTGGCTGCGAGCTCCGGCACGCCGACGCAATTCATCCAGACGCAGGATCCGGTGTACAAGATCCCAACGGCCTACAACTGGAATGTGACGGTGCAGCGTGCGCTGCCCTTCGATTCGAACCTGGAGGTCAGCTATGTGGGCCGCGTGGGATTGTGGCTGGAGCGGGTTCGTAATCTGAATCAGCTTCCGGTAGGCACGTGCCCGAACGGTGCGTGCCCGGGCGGCGTGAACTATTATTCGCTGCTGCCATACAAAGGCTTCAACCAGATTCAGATCGCCGAGAATGCGGCGCGTTCGAGCTACAACGGATTGAACATCGGCTGGAACCGGCGCTTCACGAAAGGCCTCGCGTTCGGCGTTTCATACACCTACTCAAAGAGCTACGACAATGCTTCGCGACGCAAGGACATTCTGTACAACGCTTATGACGACAAGGATTTCTGGGGGCCATCGAGCTTCGATACGCCCCATATCCTGGTGATCAACTGGATCTGGGAAGTGCCGTATCACAGGACGACCGGATTCTCCGGCGCATTGTTGGGGGGCTGGCAGATTACCGGCATCACGCAGGCGCAGAGCGGAACTCCGTTCTCCGTCCAGACGGGAGACGATTTCGCCGGTATCGGGCAGAGCCAGAATCAGCCGTGGCAGGTCAACGGCACCCCCAATTACCCGATGCAGTTTGGCAGCGGTGGATGGCTGGCGGCGAAGGATTCGAGCGGCAATCCGTTCTTTACGAAACCGACGCCAGGAACGTTCTCCAATGGCTACCGGGACGAGTTCCATGGCGCCGGCTTCTCGAACTGGAATCTGGGACTTTTCAAAACATTCCAGCTCGCGGAGAAGACCGGTCTGACCTTCCGCGCGGAAGCATTCAACTGGCTGAACCACCCGAACTGGGGCGGCGCCAATGGTGGTGCGCCGAACAGCAATCCAACGTCATCGGCCTTCGGAACCATCACCACAAAGGACAGCCGGCGGCAGCTTCAGTTGAGCTTAAAACTGAATTTTTAAGAAGCGGGGTTTCGACGCGCCCGGTGTCTTGTGACGCCGGGCGCTTTTTTTATTGGCGCCCCGCTTGACACCGGAAGCGAGAGCCGTCAATATGGCGTGATGCGACATGTCAGTCCCGGAACTTCCATTGCGGCGGCGGGGGCCATTCTCGCCGTGCTGATTGCCTTTGTGGCGTATCGGGCCCGCACCTTTCACTATTGCGCGGGGTACGGGAGTCGAAACCCGCACGTAAATATCGTGGCCTCTGATCAGTCGTGTGGCGCCGGGGAAGAGTCCACGGCGTTCAGGAATGTATGGCAGGCAGAGGGATTGCCGGCGAAGGCCAAGATGATGAGACAAACGGTCGTCCACGCCTTCGTCCCCTAGCTCCAGCCAGTGGCCATCGATTTGCACGCCGCTTCGCATGGACAGAACTCCCGGTCCGGAGCGGGTTTCTCTCGAACGCATCGCGGCTGATCTCCATGCCGGCTCACCGGAAGCGCTGGCGGGCGCGTGGTCTGTCCCGGTGTCCGCCAGGAGTAGCCAGATTGCCTGACTCGAAGAAGTGCCTTTCGATTCGGAAAACCGCACGGGAAAATTTCAAGTTTACGTCGCTCCGCCCAGGACAGGAGGAAGCCATCCGTGCGGTGCTCGATGGCCACGATACGCTCGTGGTGCAGCCGACCGGAGCCGGCAAATCCGCCATCTACCAGATCGCGGGCCTTCTGATCGAAGGCGCTACGCTGATCATTTCTCCGCTGATCGCCTTACAGAAAGATCAGGTGGATTCGATTGACGCCAACAACATCGCGGCGGCGGCCGCTCTGAACTCCACGCACCCTGTGTCCGAAATTCGCGAGGAACTGGAGAAAGCTCAGGCGGGACAACTGGAATTCATCTTCGTTGCGCCGGAACAACTGCGGAAACCGGAGACGATCGAAAGCCTTCGCGCGGCGAACATCTCACTGTTTGTTGTGGATGAGGCGCATTGCATCAGCCAATGGGGGCACGATTTCCGTCCGGATTACATGCGCGTGGGCGCGGCGGTGGAGGCGCTGGGGCATCCCTGCGTTCTGGCGCTGACTGCCACTGCCACCAAACGCGTTCGCGACGAGATTGTGGAATCCCTCGGAATGCGCCGGCCCCGAATCTTCGTGCGGGGCTTCGATCGCCCCAACATTTATCTGCGTGTGGACCGATTCAGGACGGAAGCCGAAAAGCGTGACGCGCTGGTGCATCGCGTCCGCTGGTCAGACAAGCCGGGCATCGTGTACACGGGCACACGCAAGGCGGCCGAGGAAATCATGGCGGCGCTGGCGGAGGAAGAGATCGACGCGCTTTTCTACCATGGCGGGCTGAAAGCGCAGGAGCGGCGCGCGATTCAGGAACGTTTCATGGCGGGGGATGCCGACGTTATGGTGGCGACCAACGCGTTCGGGATGGGTGTTGACAAGGCCGATATTCGATTTGTCTTTCACTACGACGCTCCCGATTCGCTCGATTCGTATTACCAGGAGATCGGACGCGCCGGCCGCGACGGCGAAAACGCCGATGCTGTGCTGTTCTATCGAAAAGAAGATATCGGCGCGCAGGGGTTCAAAATGGGCGGACGCGTCGATACCGGCCTGCTCAAGCGGCTCCTGGGCCGTATTGCGGAAGCAGAGGGAGCGATCGGCGCCGACCGCCTTGCCGGGGAACTGGGATTGTCACAACGGAAACTCATCGGCGCGCTGCAACATCTGCAGGACGCCGGGGCGATTGAGATGTTGCCGGACGGAACCGTGCAGGCGGTCGCGAAAGAAGATCCAAACGAGGCGGTGAAGAGGGCCGCCAGGCAACAGGAGCTGCGGCGCGAGGCCAAACGGGAACGCCTGCGGCAGATGCGCGACTATGCGGATGCCGCCGGCTGCCGCCGCGAGACGCTGCTGCAATATCTGGGCGATGATTTCGAGGGTCCCTGCGGACGCTGCGACAACTGCGAAGCGGCTGCGGACGAGCCGGCCGCCGC
>Ga0134126_10007870_pt1 | contig 13371 bp, 7 predicted proteins | sample KB31752_FD_96881 | JGI IMG/M metagenome (GOLD analysis project Ga0134126, IMG submission 96881) | Terrestrial soil microbial communities with excess Nitrogen fertilizer from Kellogg Biological Station, Michigan, USA - KB3-175-2 | ecosystem: Environmental > Terrestrial > Soil > Unclassified ...
CGCGCGCGCGATCGCCAACCGCTGGCGCTGGCCGCCGGACAGCCGCGTGCCGCGCTCGCCGAGAAACGTGTCGTAGCCGGCCGGCAGCTCGCGGATGAACTCATCGGCCGCAGCCGCACGTGCGGCAGTCTCGATTTCCGAGGCGGACGCCCCGGGCCGACCATAGCCGATGTTTTCTCGGGCGCTCGCGCCGAACAGCATCGTCTCCTGGGGCACCAGGCCGATTTGTCGGCGCAGCTCCAGCGGGTCAAGGCTGCGCAGGTCATGACCGTCGATGCAGATGCGTCCGCTTTCCGGATCATAGAAGCGCAGCAGCAGTTGTAGCGTCGTACTCTTGCCCGCGCCCGAAGGGCCCACGATCGCCACCGTCTCCCCGGGGTTGACCTCGAACGTGTAGTCGCGCAGCGCGTGGCTCTCGGGCCGCGAGGGATAACGGAAGCTCACCTGCTCGAAGCTGATGCGGCCGCGGGTACGAGCGGCCAGATGCACCGGTTGCTCCGGGGCGATGATACCGGGCTGCGCCGATAGCAGCTCCGAAAGGCGCTCCATGGCGCCTGCCGCCCTTTGCATCTCACCCCACATCTCGATCAGGGCGGCGGCAGAGGCGGCGATGATCATGGCATAGATGAGGAATTGTCCGAGCTGACCGCCGCTCATCGTCTGTGCTCTCACTGCCCGCGCCCCGAGCCACAGAACGTAGGTGATGCCGGCAAACACCAGCATGGCACCCAAAGCGCTCATTGCCGAGCGCACCCGCGTACGGCGGATCGCCGTCGCGAAGCTCTGCTCGACGGCCTCGGCGTAACGCCGGCTCTGCAGCTCCTCGAGCGTAAAGGACTGCACCGTCTGGATGGCTTTCAGCGTCTCATCCACCAGGCTGCTGGTATCGGCGATGCGGTCCTGAGTCTCGCGCGACAGACGGCGCACACGTCGCCCGACGGTCATGACTGGCACGATGGCGAGCGGGATCAGGACCAGCAGCACCGCAGTGAGACGCGCACTGGTGAGCTCCAGCATCACCAGACCCCCGATCATGTTGAGGCCCGAGCGCAGCGTGATCGAGAGGTTCACACCCGCGATGGCCTGCACGAGCGTGGTGTCCGCAGTCAGACGGGAGAGCACCTCGCCGGTGCGGGTGACTTCGAAGAACGTCGGATCCATACGCACCACGCGCCGGTAGACGGCCTCGCGAAGGTCCGCGACGACACGTTCCCCGAGCCACGTGACCAGGTACAGACGCAGCGCCGCGAAAGCGCCCAACAGCACGCCGACGATGAGAAAACCATAGAAATAGCGATTGATCAGGTCGACGCTGCCGCTCCGCAGGGCGTGATCGATAACCTGCCGCACCTGCAAAGGCAGGACCAGCAGGGCGGCGGCGGCAACCAGCAGTGCGAGCAGCGCCGAGAACAGCAGCCATCGATGCGGTGCCAGAAACGGCAGTAGCGCCCGCAGTGGACGCAGTGACTTCGCCTTGGGTCGGTCAGTCGAATCAGCCATTAACCGAACGTCACCTGCAGCGGGAGTGATGAACCTGGGGGGCAAATGCCGCGCGAGGGATTGCGAGCATAAGCACAAAGGATACGCGGACCACGGACAACGCGCGATTCCGGCGGGCAGAGCCGCATCAGCAGCGGCCTGCGACCGTGCGGTTCAAGGAATGCGATAGCGCAGCCAGGTCATCGGCGAGCCAGGCTTTTGCGCGCGCGCAAGAAGCTTTATGGATTCATCGAGCGTGTGGACTGGTATTCCGCCACCGATATGATTCGCCGCGCATTCTTGTCCCACAGTATGCATTTTAACGCGCTGACCACCTCGTGCAGCCTCACGCGGGTTACGTTCGAAAACAAGTGCTGATATTGGTCGTGGCACGCCGCCAGGCGGTAATTCGGAATGCTGGCGGATAGATGATGAATGTGGTGGTAGCCGATATCGACAGTGAACCAATTCAGCCAGCGCGGCAGCACGAGGTAGCTCGTACCCTCGATCGCCCCGGTGTCGCGGTCCCAGTGCTTGCTGTCGCCCGCGTAAGAATGGTTGAAGTTGTGTTGCACGGTGAATAACACAATGCCCGCGCCGCCGGCAATCGATACGGTGAGGACGTAGATCGAGAAGAAGTGTGCCATACCGCACTCAAAACACATCAAGGCCCAGGCGCTCAGCAGAACGAGGTTGTTCGCGAGAATGTGCCGGTACTCTCTGGCCGACTTCCAGTAGCGTGCCCGATACGTCGCGGCATGCTCTTGCAGCGACACATTTGGCCGAGAGAACTTCGATTTAATGGTGTGAATCACCAGGCCGATGCTGCCCTTTATCCAGGTGAACCGTGGGTTGAAGATCAGATAAATGAATCCCGCGAGCGGTGCGGCCAAGATGCTGCATTTGTATCGATACAGGCGCTGCCGTGCGCCGGTCAAGGCCGCGTATTCGTCGACCGAAAGCGTGGTATAGGGTCCACGGTACTTGTCCCAATTCCCGTTGTGCGCGTGGTGGTAATTATGATGTTGCGACCATACGTACTGCGGCATGCCGGACAGGATGCCGAGCACGAACCCAACCGCACGATTGAGCCACTGGCTGTGAAACAAGCTCCCATGACCGCATTCGTGCATCAAGCCGAATGCGCGCACGGTGAGTAGAATGATGAGCGGCAAGGGAAGCGCCGCAAGCCAGAGCGATACGCTGCTCAACCGGATGGCGACCCACCAGAGGAGCACGAATGGCGCGAGGGTCGTGAAGAGCTGCGTCAGTCCTTTGAGGTCTTCGGACTTGCTGTATTGCCCGATCATGGCGCACTTCTGGCGCTTGAAATCATTCGACCCCAAAATGGAACCCCCGTACGTCTCGAAATCGTCTTTATATGGGATTGCACCGACCCCCGATGTATTGGCGGCACGGCACCGCACTGGCTCGTCAGCCCTCTGGGCTGAGCGTAGTCCCTTTAGACCATACGGGCTAGTCGTCGCACAGTCTGTCGCTCAGGTCTCACTTGTGTGCTTGGAGTCATTCTATGGTGCGGTAAGCGCCATACGCCACGCGGCATCGGCAAGCTTCACCGCAGATTCGAGCGCAGGTCTTGAGCTGACGACCCAATCGCGCATACCGGAGCCTCTGACGGCCACGCTGGAAGAAGAAATCGCACGCCACGGCACGACGGGACGATGTTGCTGGCTCAGCACCGAAGGACGATATCGAGCAAGTTTATGAAACAATCATAACATATGGATTACATTAATTATTCTCCGACGCAACCTGACGCGCAACCTTCTTCTCCGGCGAGGCCAGCACCTCGCACGCACACTCCGTCGCTTGGGGGCTAGCGGCCAGCGCGGCACGTGCGGCACCGGACGCTTGACGCCTACCTTGCGACCACCACCCTCGGGGCGTCCGTGTGGAGACACCGAGCACTTCACCGAATTGAGCCTACGCCATCCCCGCGCGCGAGCGAGCGTCCGCTATCGCCGATCTGGGCACGCGGCAAACGCGGGCGGCCTTGCCAGGCGTCTATTGGACCTCTGGCCTATGGGACCGCAGCACATGGTTTTCTATCGTCCAGAGCCTGATCGGCGGCGTCACCTTCACTATCAGATCATGCGTGAGTAGCGATTCTCCTTCGCGGGCGCACTGCTCGATGGGGATCCCATACTCATCAGAATCGTCCTCATTTCAATCGCCTGCCGAAACCCCTTCCTGGGCGCCCATGGTCATCGTTGCCATGGCGGGCGCCGTGGTCGTCTTCAACATCACATCATTGCAATTCGCCCTCGAACGTATTGCGCATGACTTCGGCGCCGCCGCGTCGAGCGTCGAAATGGGCATAGTCGTCTATTCGCTCGTGGTGGCGGCGCTCATCCTCCCGGCCGCGAAGCTCGCTCCCAGCTGGGGTGCCCGGCGGATGTTTCGGGGGGCCACCGTGCTATTCGCAGCAGGGATGACCCTGATGGCACTCAGTCCTGGATCGGTCGCCATGCTGTTGGCCCAAATGGTTGCCGGCGTGGCAACCGCCGCGATGATGCCGACGTTGGTCCTGCTCATTGTCGATCACTATGGCGGTGAGATTCAGAGAACCGCTCTCAATTGGCTCGCGAGGGCTCAAGCCTTGGCCATTGTCCCGGCGTTCCTCATGGCAGGAGCCTTGACCACCTGGCTTAGCTGGCGAGTGTGCTTTGGGGTTCTCGCTGTGTGGACAGTCGCTATTTGCAAGCTCAGCGGCAAAATGCACTCTTCGGGGCCGACCTGCGCCGCGAACCTCGACAGGGTGGGGCTGTCGCTTGAGGTACTCGCGATCTTCCTCATCGGCTGGGGATGCAGCAAGTTGACGCAGCGGAGCGCATCGCTGCTCAGTTTCAAGACGACGTCTAACCTGGTGAACGTATCTCAGGTGGCGACCCTGATTGTCGTTGGCGCAATCCTCTTCGGCGCGTTCTTCAGGTGGTCGCGCAGATACGGTGCGGCGGGAGGCACCCCGCTCATTGCCTTGGGTATGTTCGGCCGCTCGTCGGAGCGCTCCGTCTTGCTCTCCATATTCAGCGTCGGGGTACTAAGTGCGGCGATCACTTTCGTAATTCCGCTATACATCGAGAATGTCCAGGGCCGCACCCCCTTTTACACGGCAGTTGCGTTCATGCCATTCGCAGGCGCAAGTTTCGCGGGAGGGGCCTTTGTGGTGCAGCTACGCGGTCGCGTGCATCCGCGTCGTATCGCACGCTACGGGTTTCTGGTCGTAGCGATCAGCGCCGCGCTGTTGGGTGAAACCATGCGTGGCCGCTGGACCGATCTCCCCGTCATCATCGGCCTGCTGCTCGTGGGGCTCGGAAAGGGAGCGTTAGCGACGCTGCTATTTAAGTTTCTCCTCGCGCGCGCCTCCACTGATCGAAACGCAGATGTCACACCGCTTTGCAACTCGATGGACTACTTCGCAGGCGCCGTCGGTACCGTATTGGCGAGCGTGCTTGTCATTGGAACGCTGGGCGCAAGCATCCAAAGCCAATTGCGTGAGAACCCGGCAATCCCGGTCGAATTGAGGGAGCAGATCAACCTCGACAACGTCTCATTCATCAGCAACGACCGCCTGCGCACGGCGCTCTCCCGCACGAACGCCACACCTCTGCAGACGGAAGAAGCCATCCGGATCAACACGCAGGGACGGCTTCATGCGCTGCGACTCTGCTTGTTCGCCTTGGCGGCGCTGGCAGCGGTCGCGTTTTTTGCGGCCGCGGCATTGCCGGACTGGGAGTCAACCGTGAGGTCGGATTAGCGCGGTATCGTGTCCTTGTATATCTTTCCGTCCTTCATGATGATCATGAAAGACGCGTTCGGGCTGGCCATGAGCTCGATGTGCTCAATTGGATTACCGTCGATCACCAGCAAATCGGCAAGCGCACCCTCTTCGATGACCCCTAAGCTACCCTGGTACGGGTTGCGCGGACCGGACATCGCCAAGAGCTCGGCGTTGACAGAAGTCGCCATCTTCAGGATGTCGCCATTGTTGTACCAGCGGGTCAGATGAGTCAGCATGAGTCCCTGGCGCTTCGTTATTTCGCTTGCGAACAAACAGTCCGTGCCAAACGCAGTCTTGATGTTGTGCTTTTTCGCCAGCGCATAAACGGTATTCGTTCCCGCAAGGACCTGACGCATGTTGATACGGCTCTGGTCATAAGTAAGAGGAGGTATGTCGTCGGTGCTCACGAATGGTTGTATGCTGAGCCATATGTTCTTATCTGCCATGAGCACGGCCGCTTCCTCGTTCATTAGATGCCCATGCTCTATGCATTGGACTCCTGCGGCGATCGCTCGCTGAATCTGAGCAGGCGGATAGGCGTGTACGGCCACGTAGGTGTTCCGGTCGGCCGCGGCCTCCACGCCCGCGCGTAACTCCGGCTCGCCGAACGTGAACATATCCAGCGTGGTGCGCGGTGAGGCAACTCCGCCCCCTCCCACAAGTTTGATCTGCGAGGCGCCCTGGAGTAGCTGTTCGCGCACTCGCAAGCGAACCTCATCGGCGCTGTCAGCGATATTGCCGGCGCCCGTTCTCTCCATATAGCTGAGCGGACCGCCGGGACTTCTGGGTAAATCGGACAGGGGGCGCATGTCGCCGTGCCCGCCGGTGGTCGTGATCATTGCGCCTGAAGGATAGATGCGGGGCCCCGTCACAAGTCCGGCGTCGATTGCCTGCTTCAACGCAAATGACGGACCGCCGAGGTCCCGGACGGATGTAAAGCCGCGCATGAGCGTGCGCTCGGCTTCAGCGCTGGCCGCAAGAAAGATGTAGCCGATGTCCGCCGAGAACAGAGCGGATACCGGGAGCGCCGCAAATATCGTGTGCCAGTGCGCGTCAATCAGACCGGGCATCAAGACCCGCCCGCCGCAATCGATTCTCTGTGCGCCGTCCGGTGCGGTCAGGTCGCCGGTCGCGATCAGTTTGATGCGATTGCCCTCGACGAGGAGGCGAAGGCCGCCACGCAACTTGCTGGACTTTCCATCGAAAAGCAGAAAATTCTCAAATACGATGGGTTGGGAGGAACTCGCGGGAGCCACTTGTGCGACCGCCGGACGAAAGAGCCCGAGCGTGGCAAGTGAGGCGCCCGCGCCGACGAGAAAGCCGCGCCTAGAGAGCTCCTTATTGATTCGGCTGGCCGCGAGCTGAAGTTGAGGCTGGCAGCAGAAGCAGGCCGGATTGCGGGGGTGAAGCCCACCTTGATCGGCGGGTGCGCACGAAAGCATGGGCAATCTCCCTGATGCAGGCGGCGGGCGGATTGCGCCACCTTGATCGACCATGATGCCGACGTAGTTTGTGGCAGGTTCCTTGACGACTCAAGCGGCGCCGAAATTACTGGGTGTCGGCTATGTCAGCCATTGGACCATCAGCCAATCGCGAGCGCTCGGTCCGGTGCTAGCTTACGCCGCGACGCGACGTGCACGCACTTGCGTGCGGCTCGTCGAGATGTGAGCCGTTTGCGCGCGGAGATGAACCGGCAGTACCTCCGAAGAGCGATTGGCCTCGTCTCGCTGGTCATGGCGGCAGCCTTACTGTTGTGGGCTGCCTTCACGGCCTTTCCTGCTTTGCCTCGTCGGCGTCTGGTCATCGCAACGGGTGCTCCGGGGAGCGACTATGTGCATTTTGCGTTCAGGCGGGCACCGTACACTCGCGAGTGGGCGTCTTCGAGCGCAGTGGAGAGTTCCCAGCTGCGGAGGAGATCGATCTACCCGTGTCAAGCGAGGCTCGACGGCTGTATAGCCAGGGACCCTCAATTCTGCAGCGGTTCCTGCCATTCTGGCTCGTCGAGCTGACGACACGGGTATTGATTCTATTGGTGCCGATCGCGGGCATTCTCTATCCCTTATGGACGTTGGGACCGCGATTCTACATGTGGTTTCTCCAGAGCCGTCTCAACCGGTTATGCGGTGAGCTCGAGCGATTGGAAATCGAGCTGCGTGGCGCCACGCCACGATCCCGTGAGAGCTTCCTCAGTCGCCTGGAGGCACTGGATCGGCATGCGCTCGATTTGCGATTGCCCACCTCCTTCGGAGCAGGGACGTACAACCTGAAGGCACACATTAGCGCGTTGCGCGCGAAGGTGCTCTCCATCGCAGGCGAGGATTCACCCCGCTCTTCGTAGTGTCCATGCAGTCACTGCTGCTCAAGCGACCTTGATCTTGCCAGCGTGGATTGCGCGCTTCAGCTCTGTATAGTCCTTCTCGTTCTGGTCCGCGTAGGCGACGGCGAAGGTTGCCAGCGCGCGGTCGAACCTGTCGCCCCCGCCGAGATAGCCTCGAATGACGGCAGAATCCCCGGAACGTGCGTGCGATAGTGCCAGAGAGTGGCCGCACCAATCGGCGAAAATGCGCATCGCGGCCTTCCCGAAATTCTCAACGTCAAATTTGATCTTCACGTCTCGCAGCTGACGCACGTAGTAGTGACGACCCCTGTCATCGACAGTCCACCCGAGAAAGATATCGCTGGCGGGCTGCATGAGCCAGTGGCCTGCTACGACGCGCTTCCCGTGGTTCGGGAAGACACTCCTTCCGGCGTACGCCTCGAGTACCGATGCACGTGCCTCCTTGACCTGCAGAACGAGAGCGTGTCCTTCGTGGTCCGTCAGCAAGAGCACCCAGCACGCCGTGCCCACGCTGCCGACGCCAACCACCTTGATTGCTGCGTCTCTGATCTCGTAGCGGTCCAGTACCACCTGAGTGGCTTGCGTGACGCTATCGCGATAAAGAGCGAAAGCGGCCTTCATGGCCGGGTGCAGCTCCCCCGGAGAGTGACCCTCCCAGTGCACGATCGTCGGTGGCCGCGCCTTGATGACCGGTGCGTCACCCCTTGCGTGGGCGATCCTGGGGAAAAACTCCTCCGCAACGTTACGCGCGCGCGCTTTCTCGATACGCTTCATCGTGCGTCGTCGTGTCGCCGAATGCTTGATACTCGAAACCACCATGTCGGTGTCGATCGTGAAATACCATTGGTCAAGGGGATTCATCTCGCTGAACTCGGCCATGTGCTCGCGGTATGAGCTGGCACAAGTAGCGACCGCATCCTTGGCAACGCCTTCGCTCAGGCCATTCTCGCGGCTGGCGATCACGATACTCGCTGCGAGACGTTTGAGATCCCACTCCCAAGGCGCCGGAAGAGTCTCGTCCAGGTCATTGATGGCGAAAATGACCTGCCTCTCCGGTGTCGCGAAACCGCGGAAGTTGACGAGGTGACAATCGCCACCGCATTGCACCCTTACGCCGGTGCTCGGGGTCGATGCCAGGTCGGCGGCCATATTGAGTGCCGATCCTCGGTAAAAGGTAAAAGGGGAGAGGGCCATGCGTGCGTGCCGAAGGGGAAGCAACGCTGGGATACGTCCCTTGTCGGCTTGCGCGACCAAGCGGAGCGGGTGCGGTCTGCCCGAGGGCGGCTTCCATTTCGCGTGCGAGTTGCGCGGACAAACCCGCCTCAGACTCTTTCCCCTCGCAAAGCGCTCGGCACGGGTAGAGTGATCGACGGCCATGAGGCGTTGCATTGATTGATATCGTGCATCCCCCGTAGTCCGTAGCGACAGATTTCCCATGGTGATCAATCTCCTGCAGATTCATTACGCCGTTTGCGTGAGCGTCGTTCACCTACAAGGATCTCTAGTGGACCGTGTGCCCCTCCGCACCCACGACATCTACACGCTCGGGCGCAAGCAGAAAGAGTCTCCCGTTTGGCGCCGCCGCAAGCGTGTGGATATGAAAATGTGCGGCCGCGTCGTCGGGCGTCCCCATCACCGGAGACGGGGCGGAGACGATCTTCAGGGCGCCGCACACACCGGTCCAGTCAACGTGCCGGTGGCCGTGAATGACGACGGCACGCGCGGCGAATGGCGCCAGCTTGCGGACGAACCAGCTGCCGTTGACGAGTGCTGTGCCGACCCGTTCGGAAAATACCGAGACAGCCATGGGATATTCGACGAGGTGGTGGTGCAGAGCGATTATCCAGCGGGCTTTTGGGTATGCACGGGCTGCCGTAGCGAGACGATGTGACTGCTCGAGCGAGATCCACCCGAGCGCATTCGTAAAGGAGAAGTGCGTCACGGCATTCGAATTGAGGAGGGCGATTGCAAGACCCTCGGGCGTCTCCGGCGGCAGGATCATCGGAAACTGAGCTTCGAAGAGTCCTCGCAGCTGGACGGCGCGCCGAAGTCCGCCGTCCTCCATGAACGCTCTAATCCTATTCCTGTGCGGCGCCAGCGACTCGTTGAGGGTGTAAACGGGTTGTCCGCAGAAGGGATCGACTACCCGCACGCGATCTCCTTGCAGGGCTGCCATCGCCACGAGCGTCCGCATCTGCCGCAGTCGCTTGCCGATGCTGAAGGGAAGATCGAGTCGGGCAGGATTGTCGGCGTCGACGATGTTCAGATCATGGTTTCCCGGAATCATGATCATGCGCGCGCCGAGGGCGGGGTGCCGTGCCACTGCGTCCAGAAATTCTGCCCATTCGGTCGCGCGCCCAGCGTCCGTCAAGTCGCCGCAGATAAGCACGAGGTCGAGCGGTTGAGCGTCGTGAATGGTCTCGAGGAGCGTCATTGACTGCTCCAGCCGAGCATTGCCGCGCGGACCACTCCGTCCGCTTTCAATGCGAAAGCCGTAGCGTTCGCCTACGACGTGAATGTCTGAAAGATGAGCGATGCGCCATCTGAGGTCGTTCGACGGCGCGGTTTCAAAAGTCGTGAGCTCCTCAGGTTGGTCCATACTCGCATCCGCGAATCCCCAGATGAGCGCCGCAAGCGCCATGTAGACCGAGACCACCGCGGTGGCGTTGGCGAGTATTGGGACAATGAGCCGGTGTGGCGATGCGAGGTCGGTGACCGTACCGATCCAGCGCGAGGCAGGCCAGACAAGGCTGAAAATCAGCACCGCGCATCCGCACATCAGGATGCCGGCGCCGGCGGAGCTTGCGGCGCGTATGCGCGACCGGCTTACCGAAGCGGAGGCGTGACTGAGCATGCCTTCGGCGAGATGGCGAATTGCTTCCCGGAACAACGCATAACCCGGCTGTACCGCGAGGGCGTTAAGTGACCAGAAACTTGCTTCGGCCGTGCGTAACAGCGGACGCCATGCGATGCATCCCACAGCCATCAAGACGAATCCGGTCAGCGCGGCACCGAACTCCGCGAGCCGCAGCAGGCGGCTCGACATCGAGGCAACCCACGCGGTCGCGATCACCGGCGCGATGCCAAGGAGCACCGCAGGCAGCAGCAGCAACGTCGTCACCGCGAACAGCAATTTTGGCAGACTGATCTCAACCAGAAGGCTGCCAGCGATTGCGAGGAGGGACCTCCGCTTCGGGCTAGCGGCGTCGTCGCCGATGTCGCCCCAGCGGGGGTCAGCCAGCGGATCGAGCTGCAGGATCATTCCACCGCCCGCCTGGCGCGGCATCTTTGCCGTAACCGGACCTCGTTTCACGTTCAATTCCATCCGGGCCCCCGTGAGAAATGCACTCCGTAAGTGGAAATCATCAGGAACGCCACGGCATCGACGATGGAAATCATGTGATGCGCTCAGCGGATACTGCTTTGCCCTTACCATGCTGATGCGTCAATTGGACCAAGCGCCGATCGCCACACGTACGTCAATATCGAACTCTCATAGATGGGAGAACTACACCCTATGAGTGAGGGGTAGTATCAGGCACCCTGTCGGCCGCTTTGCAGGTGGGGCTCCGTGAGACAGCTGTCACTATCAACGTCAACCTCAGCCTCACCGTTGACGTCGACGATTGCTCTCGCCGCGCTGGCTGGAGTCGTGGGCGGAGCGGCTGCCGCTACCATCGTCGTGGCGGCCATGCAGGCGCTCAAATTGATGCTGGCTGCCGTGTCGAGTCAGGGAGCCTGGGTTCTCGTCGTCGCGCCTCTGTCAGGGTTGGCGCTTGCGGTCCTGGTCCTCTACGGATTCGGTTTGACTACCGAGCAGCAAAGCTCGCGGGGGCATCAACGGTGGGCGGCCGCGTGGCGAACCTTCCCACCGCATGCCGCTCGCTCGGACTTAACAGGCGAAGTGGTGGATTTCGCGGGCGAGGAGGAGCGTTTCCCGTGGCGCTTGGCCCTGATCCGCCTCATTGCCATCTACGCGACTGTCGGCCTGGGGGCGGCGATGGGGACCGAGGCCCCCGCGGCCTATCTCGGCGAGGCTACGGGCTCGGCTCTTGGAGCCCGCTGGCGCCGGATTGCGCGGCCGGCAGCCGTTGGGGGGGCGGCGGCGGGCGTCGCGGCGCTCATAGGAATCCCGTTGGTGGGCGCCGCGTACATTCTGGAACTGGGTCGGCGCAAGGGCGCTCCCCTGAACGTGGAACGTGTGACAGCGGCACTCGTCGGCGCGCTCGTCGGATGGCTCTTGCACGTCTCACTTGGCGTGGACCTCCTTCGTGTGGTTGTTCCGAAAGAACCGCCGCACAGCATCTATCAAGCGATCGTCACGGCGCTGCTCATCGGCGTGCTCTCCGGCTCGATCACTTCGATCGCAGGAGCAACGATCTATCGAGCGAAAGGCTGGCAGGCCAGCCCCGTCGTTCGACTGGCGGTGGGTGGACTCGTGTTGGGAGCGGACGTGGTGCTTCTCGCACTGATCGCGACGCCGTCGGCTGCCATTGGTCCCGGAGGCGGGGCTATCACGTGGGTAGAGAGCACGCACGCCTCAGCTCTTACCGTTCTCGCGGTTGCCCTGCTGCGCGCGGTAGCCACGACGTCCTCAGCCGCAGCCGGCGGATGCGGCGGCCTGTTCGTGCCATACCTGGCAATCGGCGATCTCGGTGGGCGGGTGTTCGCGGTGTTGCTTGGAGTGCCGAGCGCTCTCGCCGGTGCGGCTGGTGCCGCGGCAGGGATCAGCGGAGGCTATCACCTGCCCCTCACGGCGATCGCGCTGGTCCTCGGCCAAGGGGGCCCCCTCCCTGCGATGCTGACGTGCCTGGCGACAGTCGTCGTTGCCGGCTACGCTGGCACGGGCGCAGCCCGGCTGGTGGATCGAGTTTTACCCGGTTCGCCTCACTATTCGTGTTAGAACCGACGCGGAAGCTCCCGGGCTACGCCGCGTCGAACGCCTGTGAACGAATTCCCTCGGCCGCGCCCGAGATGCAGAAAAGATCGCCGGCTTGAAATCCGCGCTGAATCTCCGACTGACTCAAGTCGACGGAGGCCGACGTGATGTAAAGATCGGTCAGTTTAGGGCCGCCAAAGGCAAGGCTCGTGGGACGCTGTACCGGCAAGGGGATACGCTCGAGCTCGCGCCCCTTCGCATCGAGGTGCACGACACTCCAGCCATTCCATAGTGCCGTCCAGATATGGCCACGGCGATCGATGGTCAGACCGTCTGGCACGGCAACATCGCCCGAGAAGCTGACGAGCAGGCGGCGGTCGCTGATTGCCCCGGAGCCGGTATCGAACCGATACACGTAGATCTCGCGCACGTGTGAGTCCGTGAGGTAGAACGAGGCGCCATCGGGGCTCCAGCCCAACCCGTTGGAGATCGTCAATCCGGTTTCCATCACATGCAGCGATCCGTCCGCGTCGTAGCGGTACAGCGCCGCCTGCCCGGGCTGCTCGCTCATGGTGCCGATCCAGAAGCGTCCCTGCGGGTCGCACTTGCCGTCGTTGAACCGAGCGCCGGGCGCGAACTCGAACTGCCGTAGCGACTCGACTGCTCCGGAATCGAGATTCAGAAAGGCCAAGCGATTGCGAAGCGCTAGCAGCAGGCGGTTGTGCCGCGTGAGCACCAGCGCGGCTACCACATCGCCGGCATCGAACCAGCGATCCGTCCGAGTCCCGGGGTCGAACTCGTGTACGCGATGGTTATAGATGTCCACCCAGTAAAGCCTCTCTCGATCCGGATCCCACACCGGACCTTCGCCCA
>Ga0134126_10007873_pt1 | contig 13369 bp, 7 predicted proteins | sample KB31752_FD_96881 | JGI IMG/M metagenome (GOLD analysis project Ga0134126, IMG submission 96881) | Terrestrial soil microbial communities with excess Nitrogen fertilizer from Kellogg Biological Station, Michigan, USA - KB3-175-2 | ecosystem: Environmental > Terrestrial > Soil > Unclassified ...
CTACGAGGAGCTCGCCTCGCGCGAATTCCAGGAGCGCAACGAGACCAATGAGATCTACATCCCGCCCGGACCGCGGCTCGGCGAGCTGGTCATCGAGGCGCGCGGCCTGCGCAAGGCATTCGGTGATCGGCTGCTGTTCGATAATCTGAGCTTCAGCCTGCCACGCGGCGCCATCGTGGGCATCATTGGTCCCAACGGCGCCGGCAAGACGACCCTATTTCGGTTGCTGACGGGCGCAGACCAGCCCGACGCCGGGGAGATCCGCATCGGCCCGACCGTCAAGCTCGCCTACGTCGATCAGTCGCGCCAGACGCTGGATGATTCCAAGACCGTCTGGGAAGAGATCTCCGGCGGCCTCGACATGATTCGCGTCGACAACTACGAGACCTCCTCGCGCGGCTACGTGGGTCGCTTCAATTTCAGGGGCGCACAACAGCAGCAGCACATCGGCGAGCTCTCCGGCGGGGAGCGCAACCGCGTGCACCTGGCCAAGGTGCTGCGCGCCGGGGGCAATGTGCTGCTGTTGGACGAGCCCACCAACGATCTGGACGTGGAGACTCTGCGCGCGCTCGAGGAGGCGCTGCTGAGCTTCCCGGGCTGCGCGGTGGTCATCTCGCACGATCGCTGGTTTCTCGATCGCATCGCCACGCACGTGCTGGCGTTCGAAGGCAACTCCGAGATTGTGTGGTTCGAGGGCAACTTCCAGGACTATCTGGCCGATCTGCAGCGCCGCCGCGGCGAGCAGGCCGCGCAGCCGCACCGGATCAAATACCGGCCCCTGACCGGCTGAGGGCGCGCGTCCCCGCCCGCGAGCGCATTATGTTCAGCCGCTGCATGCCGCGGCGGCACACCCATATGGCAGTCGATGTCATTCGGCTACACTGAGGTCTGTCTACTCCGGGGTTGCACCGTGGCCGTCTATGTCGACAGCAGCGACCGGCTGCTACACGATCAGGCCCAGAGCCTGGCCCTCACCTGTCCGCACTGCCTGGTGCTGGCGCACATCACGCCGATGGCGGTGCCTCCCTATGCACAGCTGATCGCGCACCGTCCGCGGCAGGTCGGCATCGTCTATCGCTGCGATGCCTGCAATGCGCCGATCTTCCTGCGCTTCAACGTGCGCGACTACGCCGCGCACCGTGTCGAGCTGTCCGCGCAGTTCACCGAGATCGAACGGCCGCGCGAGAAATTCACCTTCACCTATTTGCCCGAATCGATCGAGACGCTGTTCCGCGAGGCGCTGCTCTGCTACTCGCATGGCGCCTTCAATGCCTTCACCAGCATGTGCCGCCGCACCATGCAGCACGCGTTCGAATTGCTCGGCGAAGCCGGCAGGCTGCGGCTGTTCGACCAGCTCAATGAGCTGCGCGAGATGGCGCAGATCGATGCGGCCAGCTTTACATTGCTCAAGCGCGTGATCTTCGGCAGCGACGCCGACCCGGCCGGCTCGCTGCCGACGCTCGAGGATGATCAGGCCGGCCTGCTGCTGGAGGTCACCAAGGACCTGCTCTACCAGGCGTACGTACGCAAGGGTCGCCTGCAGCAGGCCATGGTCGTGCGCCGCTTCTTCTCCGATCAGGCCGAGCGCGGCGGCACAGGCGCATCCGGCGCCGGCGCTAACGACGGCACCAGCAGCGCGGCATCATCTCGTCAGGGCGCAACGCCCGGGACACGCTCGGCTGAGCGCTCGCACAGCTGACGTCGGTCGGACGCTCAGCCCAACCAGACCCGCGCATTCCTGAACAGGCGCATCCAGCCACTGTCCTCACCGGCGTCGGGCGGATGCCAGGAATTCTGCACCGTGCGATAGACCCGCTCGGGATGCGGCATGGTGATCGTCACGCGCCCATCGGGAGTGGTCAACGCGGCGATTGCATGCGCCGCACCGTTGGGATTGGCCGGATAGCGCACGGCCGGCGCCCCGTGATTGTCCAGATAGCGCAGCGCCACCAGGCGCTGCGCCACACACTGGCGCAGTGACTCCTCGTTGGCGAACACGGCGCGTCCCTCGCCATGCGAAATCGCTATCGGCAGGCGCGAACCGTGCATCCCGGCGAACAGCAGCGAGGGCGAGGACTCCACGCCCACCATGCCGAAGCGCGCCTCGAACTGCTCGCCGCGATTTCTCAAAAAGCGTGGCCAGTGCTCGGCCCCCGGAATGATCTGCTTGAGCAAAGCAAACATCTGGCAGCCGTTACAGACACCGAGCGCGAAGCTGTCGGTCCGGGCAAAAAATGTCGCGAAGGCGTCACGGGTGCGGGCATGAAACAGGATCGAGCGCGCCCAGCCCCCGCCGGCGCCGAGAACATCGCCATAGGAGAAGCCGCCGCAAGCTACCAGGCCGGCGAAGCTCTCGAGATGTTGCGTGCCGGCCAGCAGGTCGCTCATGTGCACGTCGTGTGCCTCGAACCCGGCGCGTTCCAGAACCGCGGCCATCTCCACGTGACTGTTGACGCCCTGTTCGCGCAGCACCGCCACGCGCGCTCGAGCACCAGTGTTGATGAAGGGCGCCGCGATGTCGGCCTGCGCATCGAAGCTCAGATGCTGCGACAAGCCCGGATCGTGCACATCGAGCAGGCTTTGAATCTCCTCCTCCGCGCACAGCGGGTCATCGCGCAGCCGCCGCATGTGGTAGCTCGTCTCCGACCAGGCACGACGCAGCTGCGCCCAGCTCTCATCCAGCAGCAGCGCGCCGGCACGCATGCGCACGCGCAGCGCCTCCTGCGGTGCGCCGATGGATTGCACGCACGCGGCAAGCCCATGGGAGGCCAGGCAAGCAAGCGCTTCGGCTTCCTGCGAGGCGCGCACCTGCACGACCGCGCCGGGCTCCTCGTTGAAGAGCGCAGCGAGCGCACCGTTCGCGCCGACCTCCAGAGCGATGTCCAGACCGCAGCGGCCGGCGAAAGCCATCTCGAGCAACGTCGTGGCAAGCCCGCCGTCGGACCGGTCGTGATAGGCGAGCAGCACGCCGCGCCTGCGCAGCTCGATGATCGCGGCCGCGAAGGCACGCAGCAGGGCCGGTTCTTCCAGATCGGCGCTGGCACCGCCGACCGCACCGAACACCTGCGCGAGCGCGCTCATACCAAGGCGGTGTCGGCCCTGTGACAGATCGATCAGCAGCAGACGCGTCGGCCCGAGGTCGCAGCGCAGCTGCGCAGTGAGCGTGCGGCGCACATCGGTCACGGGCGCGAATGCGGATACGATCAGGGACACCGGCGCGACCACCGCACGCGACTCACCACCCTCGCGCCACACGCTCTTCATCGACAGCGAGTCCTTGCCGACCGGAATGGCGATGCCGAGGGCCGGACAGAACTGCTCACCCACCGCGCGCACCGAGGCATACAGTGCGGCGTCTTCACCCGGCTCGTCACAGGCGGCCATCCAGTTGGCCGACAGCTTGATATCCGATAGCGCCCCGACATCAGCGGCCAGCATGTTCGTGATGGCCTCGGTCACCGCCAGCCGCGCGGCCGCTGGCGCATTCAGCAGCGCAGCCGGGGTGCGCTCGCCGATCGCCATCGCCTCACCCGAGTGGTGAACGTAGTCGGCGAGAGTCACACCGACATCGGCAACCGGTACCTGCCAAGGACCGACCAGTTGGTCGCGGCTGACAAGCCCGCCGACGGTGCGGTCACCAATGGTGACCAAAAAAGTCTTGTCCGCGACAGCTGGCAGCCGCAGCACCCGGTAGAGCGCCTCGCGTGCATCCACGGCTGCGCAGTCCGTGGGGACATCCGGCGGCGGCAGGCTTGCGACCTCGCGCCGCATGCGCGGATGGCCCAGCAGCGCCTGCACCGGCATGTGCACCGGATCGTCGCCGCTGCGGGCATCCTGCACCACCAGCACGCCATCGTCGGTGAGCTCGCCGATCAGCGCCATCGGGCAGCGCTCGCGCGCCGCGATCGCCGCGAGCCGCGGTAGCTGGGCGGCGCGCACTACCAGCACGTAGCGCTCCTGCGCCTCGTTGCACCAGAGCTCCAGCGGCGACATGCCCGGCTCGGCGCTCGGAATGGCGCGCAGCTGCAGGCGCGCGCCGCGTTCGCTGTGCGCGACCGCCTCCGGCACCGCGTTGGACAAACCGCCCGCGCCCACGTCGTGGATGAGCTCGATGGGGTTGTCGGCGCCGAGCGCCCAGCAGCGATCGATGACCTCCTGGGCGCGACGCTGCATCTCCGGATTGCCTCGCTGCACCGAGGCGAAGTCCAGCCCCTCCTCCGAGCTGCCGCTGCCGAGCGATGAGGCCGCACCACCCCCCAGGCCGATCAGCATCGCCGGACCACCGAGCACCACCAGCCGGGCGCCAACGGGCACCTCGGGCTTGTGCACGTGCGCGCGACGCACCGTACCGAGCCCGCCTGCGAGCATGATGGGTTTGTGGTAGCCGCGTGAGCGGTCAGCGCGCTCCCAGGGCAGCGCCGCCTCGAGCGTGCGGAAGTAGCCGCAGATGTTGGGACGGCCGAACTCATTGTTGAAGGCGGCCGCGCCGATCGGCCCCTCCAGCATGATCTGCAACGCCGAGGCGATCCGCGGCGAGCGGCCGATGCTGCGCTCCCAGGGCTGCTCGAACCCCGGGATCTGTAGGTGTGACACCGCAAAGCCCACCAGCCCGGCCTTCGGCTTGGCGCCGCGTCCCACCGCGCCCTCATCGCGGATTTCACCGCCGGCACCGGTGGCCGCACCCGGAAACGGCGAGATCGCCGTGGGATGGTTGTGTGTCTCGACCTTGAGCACGATATCCGCATTCTCGTCACTGCCGCGGTAGATGCCGCTGACCGGGTCCGGGAACCAGCGACGCGCCTGCGCGCCCTCGATGACCGCGCCATTGTCGCGATAGGCGGATAGCAGCTGCCCCGGGCTGACGCGCGAGGTATTGCGGATCATCGCGAACAGCGAGTGCGGCTGCACTACACCGTCGATCACGAACTGCGCGTTGAAGATCTTGTGGCGGCAGTGTTCGGAATTTGCCTGTGCAAACATCATGAGTTCGACGTCGCTCGGATCGCGACCCAGGCCGCGAAAAGTCTCGAGTAGGTAGTCGATCTCCTCGCCCGAGAGCGCAAGCCCCAGGCGTACGTTCGCCTCGCTGAGCGCCGCGCGGCCGCCGGCGAGGGCGATGCGCCGCAGTGCTCGCGCTGGATGCAGCTCGAAGAGTCGCTGCGCCTCGCTGGCGTCGCGCAGCACGCTCTCGGTCATGCGATCGTGCAGCGGCGCGCCGAGCTCGCGCCAGCGCTCGGATGCAGCGGCGTCGGACAGTCCGATCAGATAGTTCACGCCCCGTTCCACGCGGCGCACGGCATCCAGGCCACAGACGTGCAGAATGTCGGTAGCCTTGCTGTACCAGGGGGAGATCGTGCCCGGACGCGGCACGACCAGCAGCCCCAGCACCTGCGCGGCTGGCCCGCTGTCCGGTGGCGGCTCACTGCCGGCCACGGCGCCCGTTACCGGCGCGTCCCCGCCGTCGTCGAGCAGCACCGCGAGGCGCGCCTGTGCCTCATCATCGAGCGGCTGCCCGTTGTCCACGAAGTATTGAAAATTCGCCTGCAGCGATTGCACCGCAGGCTCGAGCGCGCGCAGGCGACCGAGCAGGCGGGCGAGACGAAAGTCCGAAAGCGCCCGCGAGCCCAACAGACTGAGCATCAGGACTTTTTCGACCCCGGATCCGTGCCTGCCGGTGGCAGCAGCGGCACTGGAAAGGGCGTGACATTGCCGCCTTCCAGTGCGGTGATCTTGCTCACCCCGTGCTGACGCACCTCATCGATGCGGATGACGGCCTGCAGCGGCAGATAGGTGCGCTTGACGCCGTCGAATTCGCTCTTGACCCGTTCCTCGGCCGGGTCGACCACCACCGAGGACCGCTCGCCGAACACCAGCTCCTCGATCTCCACGAATCCAAACAGCGAACCATGACTGACTTTACGGGCATACACCTCATAAACCTTGCTCTGGTTCACAAAGATAATCTTGAAGATATGGTTCGATGCCATCGTTTCGGTATCGGCGAGACAACCCGGGGACGTTTATCGCTGCACGCCCATTATATGTCATGGACCGGATAGGCGCCCCGGCGAGTCCTCCGGTCATCGGATTGCAGACGTGGCACTCAGGTTGACCGTGGTCAGCGAGCAGCGTGGCGTTCTCGGACGCAATGCCAGCATCGTGCTGGGCGTTGGCGGGGGCAGCATCGGGCGCGCCCATGACAATGACTGGGTGCTGCCCGACACGCAATGCTACGTCTCCGCCCACCACGCTCGTGTGCAGTACCGCAGCGGCAGCTACTACCTGCTCGACAGCAGCACCAATGGCACTTATGTCAACGGCAGCAGCGCGCCGATCAGCCCGCGCAACATCTATCCGCTGCGCGATGGCGACAGCCTGCGACTGGGTGCCTACGAGATCGCCGTGCGCATCGACGTCGAAACCGGCGAGGCGCCCGAGGCCAGCTCGATTTTCGCGGTCGGCGACGTCGGCGCCAGGGCCGCTGGCGGCGCCGATTCGGACATCGGCGTGGAGCTGGATGTGCAGGGACTGCTGCAGACCGGCGCAAACCTCGAGAAACGACTGGGCATCGGCAATGGCGCCAGCAATGGCATCAGCACTGCCGTGGATGTGTACGGGCAGACCATCGCGCCAGGCAACCCCGGACTGCAGGCACTGGCTCGTGCGACGGTCGTCGGTGCCCAGCGCGCGCGCCGCCTCGAGGCCACCGGCAGCCAGCGCGCGCTGAGCAGCACGGGCCCGGAGACGACCGCCACCGCCGAGGCTTTCTTTCGCGGCGCCGGCATCGACCTGCGCCGCGTGCCGCTCGAAGTGCAGGCGCAGGTCCTGAAGCTCTCGGGACTGCTGCTGCGCGAGGCGCTCACCGGCATGAAGGGCCTGGCCCTGGCGCAGCGCGAGCTGCGTGATCAGGCGCGCCTGCCGGTGGGCCGCGAGGACACGCAGCACATCGGCCTCACCGGTCTGCCAGTGGAGGAACTGCTGCTTCGGCTGCTGCTCGGACACCAGCGACGCGAGCTCGATGCGGTCCAATGGATGCGCGAGCTCGCAGCCAATGCGCGCGCCTATGACCTTGCTCTCATGCGGGCGTTGCCGGCGGCGCTCGCCGATTTCATTGCGCGTCTGGATCCGCGCGCGCTCTCGCACCAGCCCGCCGCCAGCGATGCCGAGCTCGGCCAGCCTTCCACCGGCGTGACGGCACGCTTTCGCAGCATCACCGACAGCGGCGCAGGTGCGATGCCGCAATTGTTCTCGGAAGCCCTGTCACGCGCCTTCGGCGTGGAATTCGCGCGCGGCACACACGATCAGAGCAAGCCCTGATCGGGCACGCCAGGCGTGGCCGGCGCGCCATCGGCCGGCGCGATGATGCCGGTGCGCAGCATGCGCATGGTGTCCTCGGCCGGGACCGCGTGGCTGAAATAGAAGCCCTGACCCTGGGCGCGCGCGCTGGCATCCACCAGCAAGCGGCACTGCGACTCGGTCTCCACGCCCTCGGCCACCACCTCGATGCCCAGCTCGCGCGCCAGACTCAAAATGGCGCGAATCATGGCACCACCGCCCGGCTCCGCGTCCGCCGCGGCGACCATGCCGCGCGCGATCTTCAGCCGGCTGACACGATAGGTCCGCAGGTAATCGAGCGAGGAGTAGTGCGCGCCAAAGTCATCGATGGCGATACCGACCCCGAGCTGCCTGAGCTCCTCGAGCACCCCACTCTGCGCGAGCGTCGAGCGAGCCAACACCAGCTCGGTGACGTCCAGCTCGATGTCCGCAGGCTTGATCTGCCAGCGCTCCAGCGCGTCCACCACGTCGCGCACGAACTCGCGCCCCGTGCGGATCTGCGCCAGCGCCACGTTGATCGCCACGACCGGCACGGGAATTTGCTGCGCGCGCCACAGTGACATCTGTCGGCAGGCCTCATCCAGCACCCAGCGACCGAGCTGCTGCATGATGCCGTACTTCTCTGCAATCGGCAGAAAGTCCTCCGGCAGCAGCACCCCGCGCTTGGGATGGTCCCAGCGCAGCAGTGCCTCCATGCCCATGATGCGCCCCGAGGCCAGCTCGACCTGCGGCTGGTAGCGGATCTCGAGCTCGTTGCGCTCGATCGCCCCGCGCAGCCCGTCGGCCAGCTCCAGCTGCGCGCGTGTCTCGTGATCGATCTGATCGGAGTGAAAGCGGTAGCGGCCGCGCCCGGCGTGCTTGGCGCGATACAGCGCCTGATCGGCATGCGCCAGCAGCTCCTCGGGATTGCGCGCCTCCGGGGAGTACAGCGCGATACCGATGCTGACTCCCACGCGCAGCTGGCTGCCGGCAATCTCGAAGGGCGCCGAGAGGATCTCGATGACCTTCTCGGCGAGCGTGCCAGCCGAGGCCGAATCGATGATCTCGCTCTGCACGATCGCAAATTCATCGCCGCCCAGGCGCGCCACGACGTCGATCTCACGCGTCGCCTGACGCAGCCGCGCGCCAACCTGTTGCAGCAGCACATCGCCGGTGTGATGCCCCAGCGTATCGTTGATTTCCTTGAATCGGTCCAGATCCAGATACAGCACCGCAAACGCATGCGCACCGCGTTGCGAGGAGGCGAACGCCTGGCGCAGTCGGTCATTGAAGGTGACGCGATTGGCAAGGCCGGTGAGTGCATCACTGCGCGCCAGCTGCGCGATCTGCTCCTGCGCGGCGCGCCGCTCGGTGATGTCGCTGAGAATGCCCTCGATCTCCAGCAGCCTGCCATCGGTCCCGTGCACGGGACGCAGGCGGTTTTCGACCCAGCGTTGCGAGCCGTCGCGCGCCAGCAGACGAAATTCCAGGACCTCGGGCGCGTCCTGCCGTGCCAGCAGCGCCGTCATCGCCTCCTGCACGCGTACTCGATCATCGCCATGGATGTAGCTGAGATAGCGCTTGGGCGTCGCCAGCAGATCCGCGGCCTCATGCCCCAGCAGGCTGACGTTCTGCGACACATAGATCATCGGCAGATCCGGCTCACCGCGCAGCCGGTAGAGTATGGTCGGGCTGTGCTGGATGATCGTGTCCGCCGTGGCCAGCGCCTGCACCTGTCGCTCGCGCGCAATGGCGGTGCCGATCAGCTCGGCGAGCGTCTTGAGGCCGTCAACCTCGGCGCTGCTCCAGACACGCTCGCAGCGGCCGCTGCTGAGACTGATATGGCCCCAGTGCCGCCCGTCCACCATCACCGGCACTAGCAGCAATGCACAGCTCTCGAATCGCCGCAGCAGTTCGCGCACCGCGCCTCCGGCCGCCGATAGGCGCGCCTGCACCGCGACGCCACTTGCCAGGGGCTCCAGCCACGTGGCCACTTCGGGGTGATAGGGATGCGCGAGCAGCTGCACCAGCTCCGGGAGCTTCAGCGCCACGCCGCTTGCCCGCCAAGCGCAGCGCAGCTGACGGCGGCGAGCCCCGCCCTCACTGCTCTCGACCTCCTCGGTCACGAGCACGCGGTCCACGCCGATGGCCTCGGCGGCGGTGCCCAATGCGCGCGCGATCGCCGGTTGCAGGTCCGCGGCGCTCATGATGAGGGCGGCACCTTGATTGATCGCGCGCAGCAGCGCCTCGCGCTCGCGGACCTGCGCCAGGAAGCGCTCGCGCGTGAGCGCCGCCCCGATGACCTCCGCGAGCATCGACAGCATGCGCAGCTCCTCGCTGTGCCAGCCGCCGATTCCCTCACCATCCTCGAACAGGATCTGTCCCCAGTGCCGCCCATCGAGCATGATCGGCACGGCCAGCAATGCCGTTGCGCGGCTCTCGGCCAGCACCGCACGCACCGGCTCGCTCGCCTCGCCATGCGTCGCGAGCACGTGACTGCCAGATGCCAGCGGTTGCAGCCACTCGGGTAGCTGCTCGGCGAGCGCCAGGGCCTGCTGCCAACGCGGGGCGGGGCCGGCCGCGGCGTACATCGGCACATCGCGCAGTAGCGGCGCTTGCCAGTGAAACAATACGCCCTGCTCCGGCGGTGGTCGCACGCGCTGCTCGGTGCGCAGCTCGGTGATGCTGAGCCGCTGTAGCGGCACGACGCCTGCGATGCGCTCGAGGACCCCCGGCAGTGCGCCGGTCACGGAGGTGGCATTGAGCATGCTGCTCACGCCGTGCGCGAGGGCCTCGATGAGGCCGGCCGCATGCGCGGCGGGACGAGCTCTCAGGCACTGCTCTGCGGCTAGCAGGCTCGCTTCCGCCAGCAGGCGAGTGCCCTCGGATTTCATGTGCTCCTTGTCCCTCAGCGGCCGGCCGTATTACATCGTAGTTCTATGAATCACGCCATTTCACGTTGTTGCCAACTGGCGCCGCTGCGGTTACAGCCCACGCCACCGCCGCACAAGACCCACGAGCGACGTCGGCCGATACCAGCGCGCAGGGCGCCTCACTGTCAGTGAGCGCTGACGCCGCCGTGCTTATCGACCGTGCGCACGACGGGTGTTTGCATCGACGTAGAAGATAGCGGTTCGCGGAAAATGGCGCAGAGGATGGGATGACTCGGCGCTGCGCGCCTTGCCCTGCGGGGCGGCTGCGACCGCAATCCACCCCGCTTCGTGCCTCGTGCGCAGCGCTTGCACGGTCCCTAGAAGTTCCAAGCCACCGCGCAGTAGATGGCGGAGAGGGTGGGATTCGAACCCACGTGCCGGGATTAACCGACCATCCGATTTCGAGTCGGCGCCGTTATGACCGCTTCGGTACCTCTCCGAGGGAAGGCTGCTATTCTACCTGACGATGAGTGCGACGTTCACACCTGCACACCGATCGCTGCCCGTACGCGCCGACGCGCGTTGGCGGCGCCTCTTTGCTGCCGGTAGCGCGTTGCTGGCCGCACTGTGGCTCTGCGGCTGCAGTGCCCCTGCGCCGCATAGTGCGCTCGCGCAGATTCGCGCGCGCGGCACGCTGCGCGTGGTCAGTCTCAACACGCCAACCAGCTACTACCTGGGCACCCATGGGCCGCAGGGTTTCGACTACCGGCTGGTGAGCGCCTTCGCGCAGCAGCTGGGCGTGAAGCTGCGGATCGATCCGGTACTGGACGATGCCGCAATGCGCGCCGCGCTCATACAGGGCCGGGCGGATCTGGCCGCCGCGCAGATCAGCGCTGATGAGCCCTGGCGGGACGCCGGTCAGGCCACGGTAGCCTATGGCGATGCCACCCAGCTGGTCGTGCGGGCACGCGATCAGGCGCGCGCGCGCAGCATCGCCGAACTGTGCGGAGCGCGCATCGTCGTTCGGAGTGACAGCCCGCAGGCGCGTTGGCTGCATGCGTTGCGCGATAGGGGTGTGCCGAAGCTCGCCTGGCGCGAATTGAGCCCCGCCGAGCCCGACCCACTCGAGCTGCTGGAGCGCGGCCGGGCGGACTATGCCCTGATCGATGCGCGCGAGTTCGATTTTGCGCGTCACCTCTATCCCGACGTGACCGTGGCCTTCACGCTGCCGCGCGCTCGGCCGCTGCAGTGGGTCGTGCGCTCCGATGCGCCGGATCTGGTCGCGGCCGCCAACGGCTTTCTCACCGCGGCACGCGCCGACGGCCTCGTGGCCTCGATCGAGCAGAGCTCGGGCAGCCAATCGCTGCAATTCGACTACCTGGAGGCCCTGCACTTCCGGCATGACATCCAGCAGCGCCTGCCCGAACTGCAGGCGCTGTTCCAGCAGGCAGCGCAGCTCAGCGGTCTGGACTGGCGGCTCATCGCGGCGGTGGGCTATCAGGAGTCAAAGTGGCAGATGCAGGCGGTCTCGAGCGATGGGGCGCGCGGCATCATGATGCTCACCAGCGAGGCTGCGAGCCGCATCGGCGTAGCGAACCGTGACAATCTGCGCGACAACATCCTCGGCGGCGCACGCTATCTTGCGCAGGTGCTGCGCACCATCCCGCGACACGTGCCCGAGCCCGATCGGACCTGGCTCGCCCTTGCAGCCTATAACGTCGGGTATGGGCATCTGGAGGATGCCCGCGTGCTCACGCAGAAGCTGGGGGGCAATCCGGACTCCTGGCAGGACGTGCGCAAGCAGCTGCCGCTGCTCTCCGAGCAGCAGTGGTATGAGCAGGCCCGGCGCGGCTATGCCCGCGGTGCCGAGCCGGCGCACTTCGTCGAGCAGGTCAGGCAGTATCTGGCCGTGCTCGAGTGGTTCGATACCAGTCCGCTGGCCATGCATGCGCCGATGCGCGTACTGCGCGCGGCGCTGCTCGGCAACCCACCCAACTACGATTGATCCGCGGCGCGGCGCGCCGCGAAAAAACTCTGTAGCAGCGCCCCGCAACGCTCCGCGAGCACCCCGCCGAAGACGTCGACGCGGTGATTGAACCACTCTAGCCGGAACGCATCCAGCCGGCTGCCGGCGGCGCCTGCCAGCGGATCGAACGCGCCGAAGACCACGCGGCGCACGCGCGCGTGCACCAGCGCGCCCACGCACATCAGACAGGGCTCGAGGGTCACGTAGAGCGTGGTGTCCGTGAGCCGATAGGCGTCGAGCGCACGGCCGGCGGCGCGCAGCGCCTCGATCTCGGCATGGGCGGTGGGATCGTGCGCACCGATCGGTCGGTTGTGAGCGCGCGCCAGCACTGTCTCGCCGCTGATCAGCACCGCGCCGACGGGCACTTCCCCGGCCGCCCTGGCGCGTTCGGCCTGCTCGAGCGCCAGTTGCATGTAGTCGGCATCCACCGGTGCAGCCATCTCAGGCCGGCTCAGCGCAGCGCCCGCGACAGGAACGGCAGCGAGACCTCCATGCGATAGTCGATATCGGAGTGATCGTCATCGAATTCCTGGTAGGTGTGCGCGATGCGCATCGCGGCCAGACGCTTGGAGAGGATGCGCGAGCCATACTGGATGTGGTACTGGTCGCGCCAACCGCAGTCGATGTAGATGCCGCGCAGGCTGCGCAGTGCGGCGCGATGGCGCGCGACCAGGTTGATGGGGTCCTCACGCATCCAGGCGCGCCAGCGCTCGGGCAGGCGCTCGCCTGTCTCGAGATTCACCGGCAGACGAAAGCCGTTGGGCGCGCGCGGATCAGCGTCGTAGGTGGCTGCCATGCACAGGTTCATGATGGCGTGCACCTCGGCGCCCGAGAGCTTGGGCTTCTTCCACACGGCTTCCAGAAAGCGCCGCACGCGACCATCATCCGCACCACGATCAGCGCCGCGCTGCATGCGCCGCACATCGTAACGGCCGGGCCGCTGAGGTCGTGCCCGATATTTCGCGAGCTCGCTGAGCGTGTTGGGCCAGTCGCACCAGTAGACGAAGTCGAAGTACGCGTCGCCCGAATGATCGGCGATCGCCCCCCAGGTGTGCGGATAGCGCATGCCGTGCACGATCGCACCATAGCCACCCGAGGATTTGCCGAAGCAACCGCGATGCTCGCGGCTCGCCAGCGTGCGAAATTCGCGATCCAC
>Ga0134126_10007874_pt1 | contig 13368 bp, 8 predicted proteins | sample KB31752_FD_96881 | JGI IMG/M metagenome (GOLD analysis project Ga0134126, IMG submission 96881) | Terrestrial soil microbial communities with excess Nitrogen fertilizer from Kellogg Biological Station, Michigan, USA - KB3-175-2 | ecosystem: Environmental > Terrestrial > Soil > Unclassified ...
ACCGGCATTTCCGGCAGATCTTGCTATTGTAAATATTGCAAATCAGAAACTGTACGCGTCTACTTCAAACCCGATCAGTGATCCAAAGGATTATGTAATGGAAATGGATACGACCCAGTTATTCAATTCTCCGTTTAAAATCAGTCGTACCGTGCACCAGGGCGGCGGCTCAATGGAATTTGATCCGGGCATCAGTTATATTGACAATACGGTTTATTATTGGCGGGTAGCGCTGAAGCCGGCTTCAGGGGCCGCTTCAGATTATCACTGGAATAATTCTTCTTTTATTTACCTGGCAAACAGTACTTCCGGTAGCAATCAATCTCATTATTTTCAGCAATTAGAATCTGACACGCAAAATATCAGGTTGATAGACACCACCAGGAAGTGGCGTTTTTCTACTGTTGAGAATCTTTTTGAAATAAGAAACGGCGTTTTTCCGGATGCCGGTTCTACAGCCGGTGATTGCAAGGCTGTTATCAATGGATGGGACTTTACAAAAGGGATCTGTAATACAGGAAACAACCTCATTTTCAATGTTATTGATCCACTCACTTTAAAGCCGTGGTACAACACATATGGCTCTGGTATTAGTGGCAGTTATCCTGCATGCCTGGACGAAAGAGCGGCAAATATTGTTTTCAATACGGGCACGCAAAAAGACCGGAATGCTGCAATGAGATTCCTTGATTCTATTCCTGATAACTTTATTGTGATGGTAAGAAATATCACGGGGCCGGATTCAACAAAGGATGTATTTGCCAAAGATTGGCAGGCAGATACAACGGCTTTTGGTTCAGGAAATTCACTTTATCAACGGCTGAAATCGCAAGGCTTTGTATTGATCGATTCCTTTAACCGCCCTCGTGCATTTGCATTCGTGTTTCAAAAAAACAATGCTGATTTTGGGCCTTCGTTTGGTTTTACAAAAGGAACGACCGACCAGGTTTTACTTAAGAAAAATTTTATAACCCCTGATACACTCGGTTTTATTACGTCTCCTAAATTTGGCCCTGCGGTTTCGTGGAAAGAAATGCATTGGCGCGGTACAAGCATCGAACCGAATTCCGCTGATAATCCTTCTGTTCAAATAATTGGGATTGATTCCACAGGAAACAGCACTACTCTTTTTAACGTAAATAAAAATCAACAGGATGTCGATATTTCTTCTGTTAATGCTGCGAAATATCCTTACATCCAATTAAAAATGAGAAATATCGATAGCGTGAGTTATACGCCGTACCAGCTTTCTTACTGGAGGGTAAATTACCAGGCGCCTCCGGAAGGAGCGCTGATGCCGGGACTGTATTTCACATCAAAAGATACTTTAAACCAGGGAGACATTTTACATTTTGGAATTGCTTTTAAAAATATCAGTATTGCAAAGTTTGACAGCGTGAAAGTGAAATTGACGGTGATAGACAACAACAATGTGACCCATGTTTTGCAAGTGCCACGCCAAAAGCCATTGATAAGCGGCGATACAATCACATTAAAATACGATATTGATACCAAAAAGTTCAGCGGATTGAATACACTTTTTGTAGATTTCAACCCTGATAACGATCAGCCGGAACAATATCTGTTTAATAACTTCCTGTACCGTAATTTTTATGTAAAAGCTGATCAGTACAACCCTACAATGGATGTTACTTTTGATGGGGTTCATATTTTAAACCGGGATATCGTTTCTGCAAGGCCACATATTACGATCAAACTAAAGGATGATAATAAATCGCTGGCGTTGAATGATACGTCTTTGATAAAAGTTCAGATACAATATCCCGATGGTTCATTGCACAATTATCGTTTTGATAATGATACACTGAGATTTACGCCAGCCAATCTTGCAAGCGGAGAAAACACGGCTACGATTGATTTCGCGCCTTCATTGCCCGGCGAAGATGACCAATATCAACTAATCGTTTCCGGAAAAGATGTGGTAGGAAATAGCGCCGGCAAAGTGGATTATCATGTCGATTTCAGGGTGATTAATAAACCCATGATCTCCAATTTCATGAACTATCCAAATCCGTTTACAACTTCCACCGCTTTTGTATTCACCATCACCGGTTCGCAAATACCACAAAATATCCGGATCCAAATCTTAACGGTTACAGGAAAAATTATTCGGGAAATTACCCAGGATGAGTTAGGCCCGTTGCACATTGGAAGGAATATTACCGATTTTAAATGGGATGGCACAGATATGTATGGACAAAAGGTTGCAAATGGCGTTTATTTGTATAGAGTGCTTACCAATCTGAATGGCCGGTCAATGGATCATTTCAAAGACGGTGATACCGATAATACCGATAAATATTTCACGAAAGGTTATGGGAAGATGTATTTGATGAGATAGTGAGAAATGAGAAATGAGAAATCGGGTTATTTGTTCGTTTGTTGACGTAAATATTCGCAACAATAATAGAATGACTTAATGATTGGATAAAGCATTTTACATCTGCACTTTCACTCCATAAGCCAAATCACCCGCATCGCCTAATCCCGGCACAATATATCCTTTTGCGGTAAGTTCATCATCAATATCACCGCACCATATTGTCGCAGAAGGTTCGGCGCGCAACACATATTCAATTCCAACCGTACAGGCAAGCACACAGGCTATATGGATCTCTGAAGGATTTCCGGCATCACGGATAAACTGTAAGGTTTTTACAAGCGAAGCACCGGTCGCAAGCATCGGATCAGAAATAATAACGACGCGGTTTTCCATTTCAGGGCAACTGATATAATCGAGGCTGATTTCAAAACTTCCGTCCGGATTATGTTTCCTGTAAGCACTGATAAATGCATTGTCTGCTTTATCGAAATAATTAAGAAAACCATTGTGCATGGCTAATCCGGCGCGCATAATAGTTGCAAGTACCGGTTGATTTTCCAGCACTTTACAATTTGATATTCCTAACGGAGTAGTGATTTCTTTTTCTACCCATGGTAATTTTTTACTGATTTCATACGCACATACTTCTGCAATATTTTCCAGGTTTTTACGGAACCTCATACGGTCATTTTGCACTTCAACATCCCTCAATTGGCTAATCCAGTTACTTACCAAAGAATGATTGTCGCTCAGATTGATTACCATGTTTAATTTTTTTAAATCTAAAGATAAGTGCAATTTCAAACGTTTTCAAGGTTGCCGTCCTTCTAATTTAAAAAATGAATACGATCAGGTTGGCAACCTTTTATTAATTTGGCGCAAATCTAATTTTAAAAGAGGGAAAAACATTATGGTTTATAACGTTATTGGCTTAATGAGCGGAAGTTCACTTGATGGCCTTGATATTGCTTTTGTGGAGTTTACTGAAACGGCAGGCAAATGGGAATATGAAATAAAATGTGCCGCCTGCATTGAGTATGAAGATGAATGGACTGAGAAATTGAAAAATGCCATTCATTTTTCAGCGCGCGATTATCAACTGTTGCATACAGATTACGGAAGATATTTAGGAGAAAAAGTAAATGAATTTTCGGATAAATTTCAATTACAACATAAGATCAGCCTAATCGCTTCGCATGGCCACACCACCTTTCATTTTCCTGAAAAAAAAATGACGCATCAACTGGGTGATGGCGCTGCAATTGCTGCAGAAACGGAGCTTCCCGTTGTAACCGATTTGCGTTCTGTAGATATTGCCTTTGGTGGGCAGGGTGCTCCAATAGTGCCGTTGGGCGAAAAACTATTGTTTCCTGATTATCATTATTTTCTAAACATCGGTGGCATCGCCAATGTTTCTATCAGCAACGAACCAACAAATAATCCTGATTCTTCTTCCAATAAAAATGAAATAATTGCCTTTGATATTTGTGCTGCAAACCGTGTTTTAAATATGCTCGCTGCCGAAAAAAAGAAAGCCTATGATGAAGATGGTAAAATGGCGTCATCAGGAAAAATAAATGAAGCGCTTTTACAGAAATTAAATTCACTGGATTATTTTTCACTTCCTTATCCAAAATCACTCGCCAATAGCTTTGGAACAGATATTATTTTCCCTTTGATCAAATCATTTAATCTAACAACCGAAGATTCTTTGGCCACTTATACAGAACATATTTCTATTCAAATAAAATATGCGCTTCAATTTTATTTTTCAAAAACAGGCATTCAACAATTGATGATAACCGGCGGCGGAGCTTTCAATAAATTTTTGATTGAAAGAATTTCCAGGCATTTACAGGAAATCAATTTTGAAGTGGTTATTCCTGAAGATGATGTGGTCACTTATAAAGAAGCGTTGATCATGGCATTGCTTGGAACCCTGCGCTGGCGTGAACAATACACCGTTTTATCATCAGTAACCGGCGCAAAAAGAAACAGCATTGGCGGCGCTTTGTGGCTGGGTACAGAAGCATAAATTTCTTTTTTGTTTAAGAAATATTTGTATGCGTCTCTGCTAATTTTTATTATTTTTCATTTTGAAAAAATACGATAATGAAAAAATATTTTGGCCTGACAATTCTTTCAGCAATTCTTTTATTTGCCTGTAGTGAAAACGATTCTTCACGGCAAAAAAAAGAAAGTTATGAACTAACGAAGAAAGAATTATTATCAAAAGAACAAAAGGACCCGGGCGCTTTTATTTCCATCAGTGGCCATAATAAAAAAAATATTGTTGGTCAAACCGTCGTGAGAGGCACTTTGACCAACAAGGCTTCCATCGCAGTCTTTAAAGATGTTGACATCAAATTATCTTTTTATTCTAAAACAAAAGCGCTTTTGGAAACTGATAAGGAAACCATTTTTGATATTCTTGAACCGGGAGAATCTAAAGATTTTAAAACCAAATATTTTGCACCAAAAGGCACTGATAGTGTCGGGTTGCAGGTGCTGGGCGCCAAGGTGATTGCACATTAAAGAATGTCAGTAAAGAAGAATAAAGGCAATTCCTGATTTTCTTTTTTAAAAAATTAGCTGTAATGAGATTGAAAATATTTTTATCATTTGCTGTTTTTCTTTTTACAACAACTAATATTTCTGCACAATCAAAAAACTTTCGTGTCGTAGCATACTATGGCGGAAGAGCTACGATGGTTGATAGTTTTCCGATTGAGAAATTGACACACATTATTTTCAGTTTTGCACATTTAAAAGGACACGAGTTACACATCAACAATGCGCGTGATACGACAACGATACAAGCGATGATTAAATTAAAATCCAGAAATCAGGAATTAAAAGTGCTGATTTCACTTGGCGGATGGAGCGGTTGCGCTACTTGTTCACATGTTTTTTCATCCAAAAAAGGAAGGAAAGATTTTGCAGAATCGGCAAAGCAATTATGCGACTATTTTAAAGCAGATGGAATAGACCTGGATTGGGAATATCCGGCAATTGAGGGATTTCCCGGACATAAATATCAGCACTCAGATAAAGACAATTTTACAAAACTGGTGAAACAATTGAGAAGAACTTTGGGTAGAAAACGGGAAATTTCTTTTGCAGCCGGCGGATTTAAACAATACATTGATTCGTCTATTGAATGGAAAAAAGTGATGAAGAAAGTAAATTTTGTAAACCTGATGAGTTATGATTTGGTAAATGGTTATGCTTCTGTAACTGGCCACCATACTGCATTATATAGCACTCCGCAACAATTTGAATCTACAGATCAGGCCGTGAATCAATTAGTAAATTTTAAAGTTCCTAAAAATAAAATTGTGATTGGCGCTGCCTTTTATGGCAAAGTTTGGGAAAATGTACCTGACTCACTTAATGGACTTTATCAAAGTGGTAAATATATTGGCAATATCATTTTTAGAAATTTTGATTCACAAATGTCCACTGATAGCGGTTTTGTTAATCATTGGGATAATGTGGCGAAAGCGCCTTATTCTTATAATGCTGAAAAAAAACTTTTTGTTACTTACGATGATAAGAAATCAATAGCCCTTAAAACGAAATATGCAATTGAACATGGCCTTGGAGGAATTATGTTTTGGGAACTTGATTATGACGCTTTTAATAACGGTCTTTTGGATGCAATAGACGAGGTAAGCAAAAGTTCTCATGAGCAAAAGTAAAACAGCAACTGGCAAGGTTCGGTCAAAAGATATTGGAGGAATCCTTAACAAATCCTTATCTCTCCCCAATTAATCTTTCCTTCATTTTTTATTTCTCATATTCAGAACGGCTGTAAAACCCGCTTCCAATTTAAATATGAAAAATAAAATTTTACTTATCGTTGCTGTACTTATTTCGAGTGTCAGTTTCGCTCAAACCACTCCTTCTTTTGGCGTGAAAGCAGGCATCTTATCATCCGGTATTCGCGGAGATGCTGTTGATAATTTAAATAACATTCTCGATTTCACGAAAGGTGGAATCACTACAAAAGATTACACCGGTTTCTTTGCCGGCGGTTATGGAACCATACCTGTAACAGAGAACTTTTCTATCGAACCTGGAATTTATTATTCGCTAAAAGGCTATGAATTAGACGGTTCTTTAAATTTAAAAGGCCTTGATTTTTTAGGTGCTAATGCAAAAGCCACTTTACAATTTGAATATGTAGATGTTCCGCTCCTATTGAAAGGAAATTTCGGCGGCTTCCAGATTTTTGCAGGCCCACAAATTTCTTACCTCGCTTCAGCAAATCTGAAAACAACAGCAGGAGTTTTAGGCATCAATTTATTAAACAAAACTTTGGATGCTACATCTCAGTTTAACCGTTGGAATGCGGCAGTTACAGGCGGCATTGGTTATCAATTTTCAAATGGCCTAAACATTTCCGCTTCATATGATTATGGTTTATCAAAAATGGATGCCAGCCATAGTGTAAATGCGTACAACAATGCCATAAAATTAGGAATAGGAATTACCTTCTGAAATCACTAGCACTAGGAATTATCTTCTGAATCACAAAAAATCCCGGCTTTGAGGCCGGGATTTTTTTTCAAAATGTGAAGTTTATACTATGTTTATCTTTCCCCTTTATAAACAAAGGTCTCAGTGATCTTTAACCTGATATTGCCGGCCTGCAACATGAAATAGCTAACATTTAATTGTTTTGGCTTGCCATTACTATCAAAGGTCATTTTATTAATGCCTGACGGATCAAGTTGTGCATCCCTTTTGCTGGAGTTTTGAGTTGCATTGCCATAGTAGTTAGATACACTAACAACATTTCCGGCATCATCAAAATTAAAAACAGGAGCAAAGTTACCAAAATACGAGCCACTTGTACCATTCAGAAATGAGTAGCCAAACATTCCGCCATTCAAATTAGGATCCCAGTATCCATTGCTTTTTGCGCCGAGTGTCACCAGTCCGATTTCCTTCGGATAGGAATCATAAAAGGTTGCGGTAGTAACATCAACGAATGTTCCTGTCACTGTGAATTCACCGTCAAAAACATTTCTCACGTTCAAAGAATATAAAGCGGTACTGAAATTACCACTTGTAACTCCGGTGGAAGTTGAAGTAATTTTTAATGGAAGTGCGTAATCAGCATTAAAATCATAATCCGCTGTCAATTGCACAGGAATTTTTGCCTGAGCAAATTGCTTTCCTTTAGGAATTGTTATCGTAATGGGAAATTTACCGCGCAGCAGTGAACCGGGAGGCATGGAGTAATCCGCGCCATCAGCCTTGTGTGCTGTGTTATAAGTAGCCAGTAATGAAGCATCGAGGTCAACGGTAACTTTTATGTCATTTGGTGCCATATCTGCTCCGGCATAATCTACATTTACATTAAAGGAAGTAGTATCTCCAACTTTTAAAGAGCCAAGATCAATAGCAAATCTTACAGGAGCACCATTTACTGGTAATGTTGCAGGAGTACCCGTATTGGCAAATTCAGTTACACTGTTTGACTGGTTTTTATCAAGTGTCAAAGATTCATCTTTTAGGCAGGAAGATAAAAGCAAGCCAAAAGTGATAAAAAGAGAAGCCGTTGTTAATATTTTTTTCATATACGTATTTTATTATAAATATTTAAAATTCTTTATTCCGGATCCCAGAAGATTTTAGAAGTAAACTGATTAATATCTTTTGGAACGTTATCATTATTGTAAGAGAGTTCGCTTGTTGGATATAAAATTCTGGAAGGAAGTTTGTCCGCGCGTGTACTTACTGATTGCAAAGAAGCGAAACTTGAAACAGAATTTGTAGAACCATTAACAATAGTCGGATACCCGGTACGTCTGAAATCATTCCAGGCTTGGTCAGAATTGACCATATTCAGTGCGATATACTGCTGGGTAATAATTGCTTCCAGTTTTTGTGCAGTTGTGCTGGCCAGATCAAAGTTTACAAGATAGCTATCCGGATTCATGTCGAGGTACGCATCGTAATCAGCTTGTGGATTCCAATTTACCATATCATACGTACCATCTCTATACATGTACAAATACTTATAAGAATCCAAAATTCCTTTGTAAAAAAAGGTAGATGGATCGCCGGTTACGCCTAAACCACCTACCAAAGCAGCTTCCGCCTGTAAAAAGTCGGATTCAGCTAAAGTGAAAATGGGCATTCCCGCCGCAGGCCCTTTTAGGATTCCAATACCATTATTTCTGTCATTAGTCATATTACTGATCCATGCACCAGCAGAGGGCGCAGAAGCGACACTATTGCTTTCATAACCTAATTGGTTCGTTGCAAATGATGAACCACCAAAGCCGTTATATATTGCATAGCCACGATAATCCTCCAGTTTTTTACCATTATAGAACGACGCAATAAAAGTTGTTGCCATCCATGCCCTGTTACCTGTTCCATTATCATAATGGTATCCCCAGGTATCATATTCAGGATTTTGTTTGCCGGAAGCAATTTGATATCCGGGGTTTATTACGGCATCTTTGTCAAGAAATCCAACTACATCGTAATTGTTGTTGAAAGTTAAAATTCCTCTTGCTCTTACTGCCAGTCTTAATTTAATGGTATTAGCCAATCTTTTCCATTCGTTCATGTCACCTTTGAATAAGATGTCATTGGCTCCAAATTTTTGAACATTGCTTGATGAATTGTTTTTCAAGTCTGCCGTTCCATCATTAATATTCTTAAGAGCAACATCCAACAAAGTATAAATGCTGTCATATATGGCCTTTCCATCCTCATAGGGCGGGGTCAGATTAGCCTTTTCTAAGAATGCTTTAGAGTAAGGCACATTATTATAGGTATCTACCAATAATTGAAATTCAAAGGCTTTCATGATTTTAGCGGCAGCATTATAGTATGCATAATCCAAATTACCTTCTGTGTGATCAATTATCCACTGATAATCAGTTAGGTTGTCGTATGTATTGTTCCAACAACCTTGAAAGTCGCCGTTACCAAAGCTGTAAGTAACGGATGAGCCGAATCCTCCATAACCACCGGCATTAGCCATATAACCAACTAATTGGGCACCCATTGAATTGTATGAATTTACGACATTAGCCGTTGCCACTAGTGCCCCTGAAAGCATTAGCTCAGGAGTAGAGGTAGTAGCAGAGTTTGGATTCGCATTAATATCCAAATACTTTTTGCAGGAACCAAATCCCAACATAAATGCGAAACCTGTTATGATATAAAATATTTTCTTCATTTTCTTTTTTTTAAATTAAACATCTCAAATTTTAAAAGGTAATTGCGAAAGTTGCGCCATAGTAACGTGAAGGAGGAGCAGAACTAATTCCTGTGATACCTACGCCGTTACTGGTTGACGAAACTTCACTATATTCCGGATCAGTATAATAGTTTGTTTTTGGAAGCCAGATAAACAAGTTACGTCCCTGGAGACTAATAGTCGCAGTTTTAATAAAACGGGATCTTTTTAATAATCCTGAGGGCAAATCATAAGATAAACTCATCTCTCTTAATTTCCAAAAAGCACCGGATGATACATAATTTGCTGAAACGCCTCTATTCAGATCGTCAGTCCAGAACCCTGCGTTGCCATTTCCTTCAGTAACAGTCAGATTTGTATTTTTGATATAAGTTCCCGGTTTGTTTGGATCTTCATACACAGAATTTGGAAATACAAAACGGCCCCTGTTGAATATCGTTGTTCTGACGCCAGTACCTGCCCAGTCGTAATCGGAGCCGGACCCAAAATACATCTCATATCCGCCACGATATACAAAAAGCCCTGTTAAACTGAAATTTTTGTAGCGAATATCAAAGTCCAAGCCAAGTCTGTCTGTAGGAACAGTATTTCCTAAAACTTTTAAATTTGGATCTTTAGTAGGTTTACCGGTAGTTGCATCTACTATTACATGTCCCTGTGGGTCTCTCATGTAATCAAAACCGAGGATAACAGGAAACGGATAACCCGCTTTTGCATAAATACCAGAACCGTCGCCATAAGTAGCCAGGGAGATTTGATTGATAATATCTCCGTTAATACTATTAACTCTATTGTCAAGATATGTATAGTTACCACCAATTTTTACTTGCCAGTTCGCTGTTCTCACGGCTGTTACATGAAGGTCTGTTTCCAATCCCTGGCTCATGGTTTCACCCACATTTGTAAGATACGATCCTCCTCCTGAGGTATAAGAAACCCCTGTGCTAACTGTCTGGTTTGAAGTGGTAGAGTGATACCAGGTAACTGAAGAGGTGATCTTGTCACTAAATAAATTCAGATCAAATCCAAACTCATATTGGTTTGTCAACTCCGGTTTTAAATTATCTGAAACAATTCTGTTGTCAAGTCCAAAACCCGGCAGATTGCCATAAGGAAAACCACCTTGTTGTGAAAAAGTACGTTGCAATTGATAAGCTCCATATGTTCCCGGTAAGTTCACCTCGCCGACTTTCGACACACCACCACGAATTTTAAGCGAACTGATTACGTTGCTGTTTCTAAGAAAATCAAACGCTGAGTTTGCGAGCAGTGAAATATCAGCTGAAGGATAAAAGAAAGATCTGTTTCCAACAGGAAGAATAGACGTCCAGTCGTTACGGCCGGTAACATGGAGATACAAATAATCTCTGAACCCTACGCGAAACTCGCCGTATAATCCCATTGTACGTGCCTTGTAGTTTCCTTCACTTGCACCTGGTATTCCTACTAAGTTACCTACATTATACAAATTCGGAACAACTAATGGAGAGGCAGAAACACCTACACCTTTGTACTCATCCTGATCCCATTGTCCACCGCCTGTAAAATTGAAAGAGAAGTCATTTTTCTTTGCATGTATTTGCAAAAACAAGTCTGTTAACAAATTGGTAGTGATGCTTTCGCCATCAGATACAGCAGCAGATATGTCAGATTTTGAGTTGCTGCTTGATTGTTCTGCAAATTTTGTGTAATTGAATGATCCGTTCCATGTCTTATTGTAAGCATTTTCATGAGTAACTCCCTGACGCACGGTGAAATCGAGCCACTTCGTGGGCGAATAGGTAAGTTGAACATTTCCAACAAGATAGGTATTTCTAACTGTTTGACGGTAATTATCAAGTTGCCAGTAAGGGTTCAGATACCATGGATTGTAATAACCGTTTGGATTCGCAAATTTGTCTGTTTGCCAGTTCGCATACCTTGTAATATCAATATTTGACGGCATGTTCAACATGTTATTGTAAATACCATAGGTTTGAGTAGTGATATTATAATTGTTTTGGGTAAAACCCAAAGAATAACTAGCGTTCAGTTTATCATTAAGTATTTTTCTCGTACCATTTAAACGAAAAGCAGATCTATTATATCGATCTTTCGGCGTAGTTCCTTTCACACTCAGGTACTGACCAGACAAATACAAAGTAGAAACTGCGTCACCTGTAGAAACGGAAAAATCACTTTGCTGAGACAAACCCTGCTGCCAAAAATCTTTACGGGTGTCATTTCCGGCATATTTCGTAGAATCCTGTGTGCCATCTTCTAACGGAACCCCGAGAGGAACAGTTGATCCATCAAACGGAGGACCATAGCTCTGGTTTTCAATGGAAGAAAACAGCGGGAACCCATTTGCATCAAATCCATAGGAACTACCGCCCTGACCATATCTATTTTGCATATCAGGGAAAAAAGCTACCTGCTCGATTGTTTCTGTTTGAGCAAAACGAACTGAAGTACGCCCGGCTTTTCCCTTTTTAGTAGTGATGATGATCGCGCCATTAGATGCCTTTGACCCATAAAGAGCTGCGGCTCCGGAACCTTGCAGAATGTTTAATGACTGAACATCTTCAGGGTTTAAATTATTCATTACTTCATTAGGAACGATTACATTGTCTAAAACGATCAAAGCTTCGTTATTACCGGTTAAAGACCGGTTTCCTCTTAAAACGATTCTAAAATTCGGATTAACGCCTCCGGAAGTTCCCTGGATTTGCAATCCTGCTGCCTTATCTATCAGGCCACCGGTTATATTGATTGCTTTTCCTCTTACGAGTGTAGAATCAGGAATTGTAGTTTGTGCAGTACCCAACTCTCTTTTTTTCCTGATAATACCACCAGCGGTAACAACCACTTCGTTCAGCTCATTTGCGGAAGTTTCCAGGTATACCGTAATTGGTGAAGTTTGAATGTCCACTTTTTTGCTCTTGTATCCCACAAATGACAATTCAATTGATTTTGCTCTTGCAGGAGCTGTAATTTTGAAATCTCCCTGGCTATCAGTCATGGTCCCAATATTTGTACCTGAAACTCTGACTGAAACCCCTTGCAAAGGTGTTTTTGTTTCATTGGACATGACGCTTCCTGTAACAGTGGTCTGTGCGATTATTAAGTTAGAAAATAGCACAGAAACCATTAGAAGAAAGCCTCTTAATAGTTCTTTTTTCATGTGTTGTGTAGTTTGTTTAACAATAATTGTGTAGTTTTTGTTTAGCATTTAAAAATTGAGAAAGTTTTGAAATTATATTTTCCAGTAACTAAAATTTCTCTTAGTCATAGAAGTTAAATAAAATTTTAATTTTGATATAAATGTTCAGTTCGTTTTGAAAAGTTAGCTCTGTAACGCAATTTTAAGTCATTCATCTTTTAAATACACACTTTTAGCTTATTTAACAGGGTTTACGTTGTTCCTGTCATGATTATGTTAATTTTGTTATGATTATGTTAAGACGAAGTTAGTCGGATTTTTAAATTTTCCAAATTTTCTTTAACACAATTTTTATTTTCTTTAAAAGATTCTTACAATATTTAATAATGTTTAATGTATTTCATGTTGATTTAAAATTTCTTCACGATAAATTAGCAATAATAATTGTGCTGAAAGAAGTTTAAAAAAATTTTCAGCTGAAGGATCATTTAAGTGAATGAAAAGAATTGGCTAAAGAAAACAGTGTCACAATTTAGTCGATTGTGGGAATGAAAATTCAAAATGCAGGCTTTTGTTCGTTTGCTGTCAAAAATTATTTTTCAATGACAGGTAAGCTGTTAAACGACTTACTTTCTACTTTTTTTTATTGAAATA
>Ga0134126_10007875_pt1 | contig 13366 bp, 12 predicted proteins | sample KB31752_FD_96881 | JGI IMG/M metagenome (GOLD analysis project Ga0134126, IMG submission 96881) | Terrestrial soil microbial communities with excess Nitrogen fertilizer from Kellogg Biological Station, Michigan, USA - KB3-175-2 | ecosystem: Environmental > Terrestrial > Soil > Unclassified ...
GGCGGGGTGCGCGGTGCTGTCGGGGTGCGCGACCGAGCAGCAGAGCCTGCCGACTGCGCGGGGGCTGCCGAACCCGTTCCCGCCGGGGATCAGCTTCGCGCCGCCGCCGGTGTCGGCGACCTCGCTGCTGCCGCCGCCCTCGGCCGACGTGGCCGCCGCCATCGCCACGGCGGATGCGCGCGCCTCGCAGTTCCTGGGCGTCTCGGACAAGCTGGCCAACGCGCCGCAGTACCTCGACCTGCCGACCATCGGCGCGGGGCTGGCGGCGCTGGCGGCCGGGGCGTTCGGCGCGCCGGCCGGCTTCGCCAAGGGCGCCGGGATCGCGGCGGCGGGGCTGGTGGCGCACCGCACCTACTGGAACTTCTCGCCGCGGCAGACGGCCATGCAGCAGGCGGCCGCCGCCGACGGCTGCCTGGCCAGCACGGCGGAGGGCATCCGCCAGATCGACGGGCAGCGGCCGCTGTGGCAGGCGGCGGCGGCCTGGGCCACCGACGAGGTGCAGGCGGCCGCCGCCAACACCAACGCGCCGGTCAACCCGATGGCGACCAAGGTGCTGCAGATGGAGCCGATCGTGATGGGCGCCCCGCAGCAGCTCGACAGCCGGCTGCTCGCCGTGGAGATCGCGGTGCGCAAGAACCTCTCGACGCCCTCGCCGCCGAACATCTCGACGCTGTCGGCCACCTACCAGGCGGCGCTGGCGGAGGCGCCGGCGAACGGGGCGTCGAACGCCAACGTGTCGGGCCAGGCGCAGCGGACGCTCGCGCTGGCGCTGCATCGCGGGCCGGGCCTGATGGCCGTGGCGCCGGTGCCGTCGGGCGAGCAAGCCGCCGCGACGGTGCTGGCCGACCCGGCGCTGCTCAACAACCTCACCGCGCTCTCCACCACGCTGAGCGCCTGCGTGGCGCTGGCCAACTAGGCTGGTTGGGTCAAGCGCGACTTCGCCAAGCGCAGCAGCAGCGGCCATGCGCCCCCCTCCACCACCCGGCTGCGCCGGGCGGTCCCCCTCCCCCGCTACGCGGGGCAGGAAAGGGCGAAGCGGCGCCGCTACATATTTTCCTGCCCCGTGTAGCGAAGCGGAACGGGGGAGGGGGACCGCCGCGCGCAGCGCGGGGGTGGAGGGGGCGCGAGGCAGCGCCTCAGTGCAGGGGGCCGCCCTGGGCGGGGCCGCCGAAGCCGCCGTCGCCGGTGGGGCCGCCCCAGTCGCCGTTGCCGTGGTCGCGGCGGCCGCTGGCGGGCGGGCCCTGGTCGCCCTGGTCGGCTGGCTTGCCGCTGAGCGTCAACGGCGCGTCGGGGGACTGCGCGGTGAAGGCGACCGAGATGCGCACCGGGCTGCCGCCGACCGGATCGCCGTCGATCAGGCGCGGGGTCAGGCTGAAGTCGCCGGCGAGGTCGAGCGCGGCCTGGCCGAAGCCGTAGCCGGTCGGCTCCTCCTGGTAGACATGGCAGTCGGCGAGCTTGCCGGCCAGGGTGACGCCGCACTCGATCACCGCGCCGCCCTGGACCTGGTTGTCCAGCGCCCGCGGCGGGTAGGCGGCCTGGATCTGGGCGTCGGTGGGCTTGGTGACGATCGCGGCGCTCTTCACGACGTGCGCCATGCGGGTGATGTCGGGCGTGATGTAGGGCGGGCGCAGGGTGAACTGGATGGTGGCGTCGGAGGCCGGCTCGGCAGCGGCGTCCTTCAGCAACAGCTTCGGGTTGGGCGGCGACTTGGCGGCCATGGCGAGGGCGGCGGCGCCGAAGCCCTGTCCGGCCGGGGTCTCGGAGACCAGCGTGCAGCCGGCGAGCGCCAGGTGCTCGTCGCGCTTGCAGCGGATGACGGCCTGGCCCTCGACACCGGCGGCGCGGGCGGCGGCGGGGTAGTAGGCGAGCACCGGGTTGGCCAGCGACACCTGGGGCGCGGGCAGTGCGGCGGAGGCTGGCCCGGGGCGCGCCGCGGCGGCGGCCAGGGGGTCGGCCGGGGGCGCGGCGGGCCGGATGGGCTCGGCCAGCGCCGACTGCGCGGCCGCCAGCGCGCCCGCCACGCCCAGAATCGCCACCCACCGACGCATACGCCGTCCTCCCGAGAAGGCCGCCTTATCCGCCCGACCCCGCCCGCCCCGCAAGGGCCGCCGCGTCGCGGGCGGCCGGGTGTTGACCCGGCGCCACGAGCGGGCGGCGCACCGGCGAGGCCGCGGCGAGTGGCCGGCCCTGCCGGGGCGCGCCGCGCGCCTTCGGGTCGACGGCGCGGGCGCCGGCGTCGTTCCAGATGCGCCTCAGCTCTTCACTTCGCGCCAGTCGGAGGCGGTGGCGACGTAGAGCGAGGCGATGTCGGCCAGACGCCTGCCTTCGGCCATCACGCGGGCGCGTTGCGCCAGGTACAGTTTTCGGCGGTCGTCCAGGATGTCTCTCAGGGATCCGCCGCCGAGCCTGAACGCCACCTCGTCGTTCTTCACCGACTTGGCAGCCGCATCCTCGGCCGTCTGCAGCGCGGTCAACTCGGCCTCGTCCTCGGCGATGGCGGACATCACATCGGCCACCTGGGTGAACGCACCCAGCACCGTGCCGCGGTATTGCGCGTAGGCCGCGTTCATCTGCGCGACCGCCGCCGCCTTCTCGGCCTTCAGGCGTCCCGCGTTGAACACCGGATATGTGAGGCCCGACGCGAGGGTCCAGCCGCTGGCGCCGTAGGTGAGGAGGTTGCCGGGCGGGATGGCGGTCTGGGTGATGTTGGCGCTGATCTTGATGTCCGGGTACATCGCGGCGGTGGCGACGCCGATGTCAGCGGTGGCGACGTGCAGGTTGGACTCGGCCGCCAGGATGTCCGGCCGCCGGCGCACCAGCTGCGAGGGCAGCGTCACCGGGATCTGGGCGGGCGCGCTGAAGCTGGCGAGGTCGAAATCCGGCGCGGTCCAGTCGGCCGGCGCCTCGCCGACAAGCTGGGCGAGCCCGTGCCTGGCCTGCATGAGCTGGGCGCGCAGCGGCGGGATCAGCGCCTCGTCCTGGGCGAGCTGCACCTGCACGGTCACGGCGCCGGCCGGCGCCGCCCCGCCCGCCTTCTCGGCCGCATGCACCAGCTCGAGTAGCCGCTGGTCGTCGGCCACCGCCTGCTCGGTCGTGGAAATCTGGGCGCGGAGGGTGGCGATCTGTAGCGCCGCGGTCGCCGTCTGGCCGGTCAGCGTCAGGTAGGCCGCGTCAGCCTGCCGCTGCTGCTGCTCGGCCTGCGCGATGGCGGCCTCGGTGCGCCGACGCAGGCCGCCGAACACGTCGACGTCGTAGTTGACGTTGAGGCCCACGGAATAGAGCCCGATGGTCGGGTTCGGAAAGCCCGAGAAGCCCAGCGACTGGATGTTGATCCGCTCGCCGGCGATCTGGGCGCTCAAGTCGACGCTCGGCTTCTGCTGGGCGTGCTGGGCGATCGCCAGCTGGCGCAGCCGCTCCAGCGAGGCGTTGGCCTGGGCGACGGTCTGGTTGCCGGCCAGCGCCCGGTCCATGACGTGGTCGAGGTCGGCCGAGCCGAACGACTTCCACCATGCGCCGGCCGGGCGCGCGTCGGGACTGAGCTGCGCCGTGGGGGTCTGCGCGTCGCCCTTCATCAGGTAGCCGCTGGTCGCCGGCGGCGCGGGCGGCTCGAAGTTCGGGCCCACCGCCTTGCAGCCGGCAAGCGCCAGCGCCACGGCGGCAGCGCCGGCCGTCAGTCTCGTTCTATTCAACCACAACCTCCCCGGACGGCGGCGCCGACTTGGGTTTGCGCATGATGAGCAACAGCGGGGCGACACAGATGGTCATCAGCAGCATCAGCCTGAAGACGTCCACCAATCCGACCATCGCCGCCTGCCGGGTGATCTCGCCGTTCAGCGCCTCGAGCCCGCCGATCGAGGGCATCAGGGCCGACTGCACCGGATTGCCGGGCGACAGCTGACCGGCCATGTCGGCGTGGGCGACGGCGGTCTGGCGCGTGTCGAGCGCCTGCATCATCGAGATGCCGACGCTGGAGCCCATGTTGCGGATCAGCGTGTAGACCGCGGTGCCCTCCGAGCGCATCGCCGGCGACAGCGTCGCGAACGCGGTGACGCTCAGCGGCACGAACAAGAGACCGATGCCGAGGCCCTGGATGACCCCGGAGACCACGAACGGCCGCGAATCCATCGTCAGCGAGAAGTGGCTCATCTGCAGCAGGGCGAGGCTGCAGAGCCCGAGCCCGGCCATCAGGATGAGGCGCGTGTCGACCCGCCCGACCAGCCGTCCGACGATGAACATCGCCAGGAACGAGCCGATGCCGCGCGGCATCATCACCACGCCCGCCTCGAACACCGAGTAGCCCATCGTCCCCTGCATCACCGGCGGCAGCAGCGCCATGGTCGAGAACAGGAAGATGCCGATGAAGAAGCCGAAGATGTTGCAGGCGACGAAGTTGCGGTCGAGCGCCAGCGCGCGGTCGAAGAACGGGTGCCGGGCGGTCAGCGTCTGCACCAGGAAGACGTAGAGCCCGAGCACCGCCAGGAAGCCCTCGACCCAGATCTCCGACGAGGAGAACCAGTCCACGGTCGGGCCGCGGTCGAGCATCATCTGCAGGCTGGCGATGAAGACCACCAGGGCGCCGAAACCCAGGAAGTCGAACGGCCGCGACGTCGCGCCCTTGTCGCGCGACATGAAGATCCAGACCGCCGTGAACGCCAGGATGCCGATCGGCAGGTTGATGAAGAACACCCACCGCCAGGAGAAATTGTCGGTGAGGTAGCCGCCCAGCAGCGGCCCGAAAATCGGCCCGAGGATCGCCCCCGCCCCCCAGATCGCCATCACCTGGCCGACCTGGGCGGGCGGATAGATGTCGAGCACCACCGCCTGCGAGAGCGGGATCAGCGCCGCGCCGCAGACGCCCTGCAGCAGCCGGAAGACCACGATCTCGCTCAGGCTGTTGGCCACGCCGCACAACATCGAGGCCACCGTGAAGCCGGCGATCGAGACCAGGAACACCAGCTTGCGGCCGAGCCGGTTGGCGAGCCAGCCGGTCAGCGGCGTCATGATCGCCGCCGCCACGATGTAGGCGGTCAGGACCCAGGTGATCTGGTCCTGCGAGGCCGACACCGAGCCGGCCATATGCGGCAGCGCGACGTTGGCGATCGTCGTGTCGAGCGAGTTCATCACCGTCGCCAGCATCAGGCCGACGGTGATGGGGACGCGGTTGGCGACGTCCTGAGAAGTTGCCATGACTCAAACGGCTGACGGCTTAGGGCTGCGCGGACGCGCGCCGGGCCGGCACTGGACGGACGTCTACGGTGACGTTGGCGGAAAGGCCTGCCGCGCCGCAGACGTCCGGCGGCGGCTTGTCGAAGCCGAGCCGCACCGGCAGGCGCTGCACGACCTTGACCCAGTTGCCGGTGGCGTTCTGGGCCGGCAGCGGCGAGAACGCCTCGCCCGACCCGGGGCTGAAGCTTTTGACCGTGCCCTGGAAGTCCTGACCAGGGCAGGCGTCCACGTGGATGCGCGCCGGCTGGCCGATCTTCATCTTGGCGAGCTGGTCTTCCTTGAAGTTGGCCTCGACCCAAGGATCGCCAGCCACCAGCCAGAACAGCGTCTGGGCCGGATTGACGTAGCTGCCGACCTGCAGTTGCTCGACGCGGGTCACCACGCCGGCCTGCGGCGCGACGACGGTTCCGTAGGAAACGTTGAGGCGGGCGCGGTTCAACGCCGCCTGCGCCTGCTGCACGGTCGGATGGTCTTCGGGGGTAACGTTGGCGCCGCCGAGGTTGGCCAGCGCCTGGGCCACGGATTGCTCGGCGGTGGCGACGCTCTGCTTGGCGAGGTCGGCGTTGTGGACCGCGGTCTCGTACTGGTCGCGCGAGGAGACGCCGGCCTGCATCAGGGCCAGCTGGCGCGCGGCTTCGCGCTGGGTGAAGGCGACGTTGTCATTGGCGGTCTTCAGCGCGTCCTGCTGCTGGCGATAGGTCGCCTGCAGCGCCTCGACCTGCAGTTTGGACGACGCCACCTGGGCGGCGGCCTGCGCCGCGTTCGCCTCGAAGTCGCGCGTGTCCAGCTTGAACAGAACCTGGCCGGCCTTCACCACCTGGTTCTCGTGCACGTCGAGCTCGATCACGCGGCCGCCGATGCTGGCGCTGACCGGCACGCGCGCGGCCTGCACATAGGCGTCGTCGGTCGATTGGCTGCGCCCGCCGGTCAGAATGAAATAGGCCGCGATCAACAGCAGCAGCACGGGCCCGCCGATCATCAACGGCCAGCGCCAGGCGCGGATTCCCCCTCTGGGGAAGCCGCGGCGCTGCGGCGCGACGGTCACCGTCGGCGCCTCGGGCGCCTCAATCTTTTCCGCCGCTGTCGCCTCGTCGCGCGCCACCCCGAACGTTCTCCAAGCTGCCTGATGCGCCTAAATGCGCGAAAGCCCGCGCGGGGACATGTCCCGCACGGGGGTCTACGGTCGTATGGGTTGCAGGTAAGTGCGCCGAGCGCATGATCCAAATGATAAGTTGTCACCCGCCAGATGAATTCGATGCATCTCGCTAACCTCGACCTGAATCTGCTGCGCGTCTTCGACGTGCTGCTGGAAGAGCGTAGCGTGACTCGCGCCGGCGCGCGGCTCGGCCTGACGCCGTCGGCGGTCAGTCATGCGCTCAGCCGCTTGCGCTACCACCTGGGCGACGAATTGTTCCGGCGCGACGCGCAGGGCATGCAGCCGACGCGCCGCGCGCTGGAGATCGGCCCCAGCCTGCACGCCGCGCTCGGCCAGCTGCAGAGCGCGCTGAACCCCGGCGATTTCGACCCGACGGTCAGCGACTATCGCTTCAGCGTGGTCGCCGGCGCCTACGCCTGCGCAGTGCTGATGCCGGCGGTGGTGGCGCGGCTGCAGGCGCGCGCGCCGGGCGTGCTGCTGCAGATCTCCGAGAACCCGCCGGATCTCGTCGAACAGCTGGACTCGGGCCAGGTCGACTTCATGGTCGCCGGCTTCGAAATGGCGCCCGAGCGGTTCGCGCGCGAGCGGCTGATGACCGAGGCGCTGACCTGGGTGGTGCGCACCGGCCATCCGCTGTGCGCCGGCCCCGCCAGCCTGGAGGGCTTGGTCAGCGTGCCGCACGTCGTCGTGGCGGGCCGGCGCGAGGCGCCGATGGGCCGGCCGGCGGCGATCTCGCTGCGCTCCAGCTGGGAAGACCTCGGCGCATTCGAGAGCGAGCTGGCCAAGCGCAACCTGACCCGCCGGGTCGGCGTGGTCGCCCCCGACACCTTCTCGGCGATGACCATCGTCGCGCGCTCGGAGATGGCCGCGCTGATCCCGCGCCGGCTGGCGCTGCTGTCGGCCGAAAGCGGCCGCCTCGCGCTGATCGAGCCGCCCTACGAGACCCCGCCGGTCGACGTCGCCCTGCTCTACCGCAAGGACCGCCTGGCCGAGCCCCCGATCACCTGGATGCGCACCCAGATCAGCGAGGCGGCGAGAGGGCTGTAGCGCCGCCGCGCGCTTACGCTGCGGGTAATCGCGCCGGCGACGCGTGGGGACGAGGATCGCGGCGCCTGGATGAACCGGGCGATCCTCTCGATCCAAGGAGCACCTCCGATGACCGCTTCCGCCACCGCCGTCGCCGATCACGCCGTCGATCCAGCCAGCATTGCGACGCGCTACCTGGAAATCTGGAACGAGCGAGACGGCGACAAGCGCCGGGCGCTGATCGCGGCGCTTTGGGCCGCCGACGCCTCGTTCCGCGACCCGATCGCCGCCGCCGACGGCGTCGCCGGGATCGACCAGGTGATCGAGGGCGTGCAGAACCGCTTCCCCGACTTCCGTTTCCGCCAGATCGGCGCGGCGGACGGCTTCGGCGACTACGTGCGCCTGTCGTGGGGCCTGGGCCCGGACTTGGGCCCGAACGGCGCCGACGCGCCGATCAGGGGCACCGACTTCGGCCTCGTCGAGCACGGCCGGCTGAAGGACGTCACCGGGTTCTTCGACCAGCTGCCCGGGTGACGTCGGCGCCGCCTTCCCGCCAGGCCTCGCGCCGGTGGGAAGGCGTTTGCCGGAGACGTTAGTCCGCGGCCCAGATGAAGACGCGGACGGCGTTGTTGTCGCGAGCGTTGGCGCCGAAACCGTCGAAGTTGCGGCCGGCGCCGTTGAACTCCGCATAGCCGGTGTACTGCACGCCGATCCGCGCATTGAAGCGCGGGCCGAGTGGCGAATTGGAGTTGGGGAACAGCGTCGTGTCGAGCTGCACGTTCACGCCCGCACTGTCCGGCGTGAACGTGCGGTTGGCGGCGTAGATCACCGGGTTGGCCGAGCCCGTCGTATTGAAGTACTCCACGGTCACCCCGTAGCGGTGTCGCCAGTAGTAGGAGCCGTCGACGCGGAAATCCTGCAGGTCGTTGTCCGCGCAGCCCTGCAACGGCGCGCCGGCCAGCGCGCAACTGGCGCTGAGCCGCTGTCGCTCGTCGACGTAGCGAGCGTTCAGCGCGACGACGTCGCCGTTGCCGAAGGTGGCGATGTAGGAGCCATCGACGCCGAGGTCGGTGTAGCGGTCGACGAAGCCGGTGGAGCGGTCGAGGCCCGGGAAGATCTCCGTCCGGAACGCCAGCGCGCCCAGCTCGGCCTCGCCGGGTCCCATCTCCCACTGAATGGCAGCGCGGCCATAGGGCGCTGCGCCATGGATGGCCCCGAATTCGGTCGGATCGACGCCGAGGTCGCTGAGCGCCCGCGCGCTCGGCGACCAGTAGGCGCCGCCCTCCAGGTAGACCATGCCGTCGACCCAGGCATAGCCGGTGAGCCCGAGCGCCTGCTGGGCGAGCGCGCCGTTGATGACGGGCGCGGCGGTCGGCGCCGGCGCGAGCGCCGAGGCGGTGTAGGGGAAGCCCCAGGCGGGGGTGGTGTTCCAGGGGTCCTGGACGGTCGGATTGTTGTTGAGGCTCGCGCCAACCGTGACGTCGTGCTTGCCGGCCTTGAAGTCGTCGACGGCGCGCAGGTCGAGATTGTCCCAGCTCCACTGCTTGGCGACGCCGTCGTAGGTGCCCTGCACGAACGCGCCGAAGTGCTGGCCGAAGCCGGCCGCGAAGAACAGGCTGAACTGGTCGAGCGCCCAGTTGTTGTTCGGCGAGCCTCCCGGCGGCGCAGGGTTCTGCGCCTTCTGGGTGCGCAGGTAGGAGGCGACCGCCATCGCGGCGAGCGGCACGTTGAAGCTGTCAGTGCGCAGCGTGTAGCCGTGCATCTTGAAATTGCGGCCAAACGGCGTGAGCTGCGGGCCGAAGCCGCCGACATGGCAGGTCTGGCACGGCTCGCCGGTCTGGCGGGCGAACGCCGGCACGGCGGCGGCGGGTGTGGCGCTCAGCGCCCAAAGGATCGTCGCCAGGATCGTCGCCAGCCGCGCGGCCGACGCCAGCGTGCGCGGCGCGCGCCCGCTCCATTGCATCGTCATGGGCCCCCCGTGCGGCTAGGCTTTGGCGGCATAGAGCAGGCACCAGCCGGTTGGCGTGATGGGATCGTCGACCAGCTTGCAGGCCGGGGTCGGCAGGAACTGGCTGCAGCCCTGGCAGCGGGCCGACCCTTTCGGGGTCGTCTGATAGTGCACCAGCTTCTGGGTCATCTTCGCCCCTGCACCGGCCCGCGCCGCCACCAGGCTCGATCCGAGGAAGGCGGCGCCGCCCAGGGCAGCCCGCAGCAGATCCCGCCGCGGCGCAGCCGCGCGGATTGGGTCGTCCGACATGTCGGTCTCCGTCGCTTCAGTTCGGCGAGCGGCGCAGACTGCAACCCGTCACTACAACCTGCGGCGTGGCCACGGGCGCCGGGAACGCCGTGGCTCGCGGCTTAATGCCGGCGAGCCGTGGCCGCGTTCACGGTCGGGCTGTCAAAATGTGTAGGTCGCGCCCAGGATGATCGCGCGTGATCGCTGCCGAACGTCGGTCGGGTAGACCGGGTGGGGGGTCGTCGCGGTCAGGAAGACGTGGCCCTCGAACGCGCCGAAGGTGCGCACCAGGCCGGCGCGCAGGTCGACGCGGGGCCGGTCCATTGGCGAGGGCGGCCCAGGCTCATGCCGCAGCACGGCGAAGGCGCCGACATGCGCCGTGAGCCGCCAGGTCGGCGCCGGCCGAAGCGCGCCGTTCAGGTCCAGGTAAAGCGACCCCTCGCCCTCGCCCAGATAGCTCGGCGAATAGAAGAGGCGCGCCGAGAGATCGCCCTTGGAGAGCCCGCCATAGACCTGGGTGTAGGTGAAGGCGTAGCGCCGCCGCTGATAGAGCCGTACGCCGCTGGCGACGACGCCGGCGTCCCACGCAGCATCGCGGTCGAAGCGCTGCGCGTAGCCGAAGTCGGCGATGTAGGCGAGCGGCTGCAGCCCGTCGTGCTGGGTCGGCCCGGCGACGCCGGTCAGGCTGCCGTAGACGCCGCTCGGGAAGTCCGCGGAGACGGCGAGGCTGGCGGCCGGCTGGCCACTGCTCAGCGAGAGGCCTTGCCACTGGTAGTCGGAATCGACCGAGACGCTGGCTTCCAGCTGCGCGGCCGCACAGCCGCCCGCCCAGCCCGACGCCGCCAGCGCGCCCAGCCAGGCGAGCTGTCGCGGGCGAGGGCGGCGCGCGCGGCTCAGCGGATGGCCGCTTCGCGCAGGCGCCCCTGCCCGCCCGGACACGCCGGCGAGGCGGCCATGGGCTCGCCCTGCAGCGTCGCGCAGGCGTCGCGGACGCCGCCCTCCGGCAGCGCCGCCAGCACCTTGGCGGCGGCCCCGCCCGGGCGCTCGCGCACCAGCGCGGCGAGTCCGCTGACCTCGGCCGCCGCGAAGGAGCTGCCGCTGACCAGCCCCCACTTGCCGCCCGGCAGCGTCGCCGGAATGTCACGCCCTGGCGCCGAGTAGACGCCCGCCGGGGGCCGGCCGGCGCCCTCGTCGGCTATGGCGACGACGCCGGGATGGGAGGCCGGGAACCCGCCGCCGGGCAGGCTCGGGTCGAATGCCGCCACCACCACCGCGCGCCGCGCCTTCGCCGCATCCAGCAGCTTGCCCAGCAGGATGTCGGGCGGACCGGCGATACTGAGGTTGATCACCTGCGCGCCGTGGCCGATCGCGAAGTCGAGCGCCTTCGCCAGACTCAGCGAGTCGCAGAGCGTCGCCGCCGCGCCCTGCCAGCAGGCGCGCAGCGCCAGCAGCCGGCTGCCGGGCGCGACGCCGGCGATGCCGATTCCGTTGTCGGCGATGGCCGCGATGATCCCGGCGACCGCCGTGCCGTGCGTCTCGGGACCGGCGGGGCGCCCGCTGACGAAGTTCTCGTTCAGCGCCACCTGGCCGACGAGATCGGGGTGGCTCGGCTCGACCCGGCTGTCGATCACCGCCACCCGCACGCCGCGGCCGGTGGCGGTCCGGTGCAGGTCGGCCAGCCGCCATTCGCGCGCCACCGGCTGCATCGGCAGCAGCGGGTCGCCGCGCGCCGCGGCGCGCGGCGCGCCCGCCTCGCGGGCGCCGCCCTCGCCGCGATAGAGGTTCATCGGTTGCGACCAGGCGACCTGCGGCGAGCGCGAGAGGCGCGCGGCGACGTCGGCGGGCGATTCATCGGCCGGGGCGCGCAGCACGAAGCAGTCGACGCCCACCACCGCCATCGGCCAGCTGTCGACCATGACGAGGCCGTTCTGGCTCGCCAGCCGCTCGACGATGCGCCGGCGCGCGGCGGCGCCTTCGTTCCAGCCGCCGCCATAGGACGCGTTCGGCCGCAGATGGTCCGGCGGCAGCCGCAACATGACCAGCACCTCGCTCTGCGCGGCGTCGGCGCCGCCGGGGGCCCGGTCGTTGGGCGCACGTGCGTCGGCGAGCGCGCCCGTCGCGGCGGCCAGCGCCAGCGCGAGGCCGAGCGCGAGGCGGGCGAGCAGCCTCATGGCGCGGCGCCCTGATCGACGGGCTCGGCGGCGAGCACGGCGTGGCGGGCGCGGAGCACGGCGAGCGCGTGGTTGCGCTGCGGCAGCGGCGCGCTCAGCACGTAGGCGTCGGCTGGCGTCGGCCCATCGACGAGGCGGGCGCCGCTGGCGGTCAGCGCCTCGCGCAGCTGCGCCTCGGTCGCGTCGGGACGGAACATCACCACGATGTCGCCCGGACGGCTGACCGGCGGCGCGGCGAGCGCGTGATAGAGCGCGGGCTGGGCCGGGCGCGGCGCGTAAAGGGTGACCGCGATCCCGGCGACCAGCGTCGCGGCGACGCCCCAGCCGAGCCAGGCGCCGCCGCCACGCCACGCCTCGCCTAGCCGCCGCGTCAGCCGGGCCGCCAGGCCGGGGCGCGGCGGCGTGGCGTCGCTCAGCCGGGCGAGCATCTCCGCCCAGCCATGGTCGGCATCGAGCGGCAGGCTGGCGACATCCGCTTTCAGCTTCAGTTCCTGCTGCAGCTCGGCGCGGCAGAGCGCGCAACCCGCGAGGTGCGCGTCGACCCGCGCCCGGTCGGCGTCGTCGAGCCGGTCGGTCGCGTACCAGGGCAGCAGCAGCCGGGTGGCGTGGTGCTCGGCTTCGGGCAGCCGGATGATCTTGCCTGTCATCGCCGCGCCTAGAGCCAATCCCCGAGCTCGCCGGCGAGCTTGCTTCTGAGACGCCGGCGGGCGTGGAACATCCGGGTCTTCACGGTGTCCTCGGGGCAGTCCATCAACTCGGCGATCTCGCGATAGCCGATCTCGTGGAAGTAGGTCAGGTCGATCACCGCGCGGTGATCTGACGACAGCTCGCCGATCGCTCGCAACAGGACGTCCTGCGCCTGGCGGCGACCCAGCTGTTGCTCCGGCCCGGCCTCGCCGCTCGGCCGCGCGTCGGCGTGGCGATCCTCGACGGGATCGTCGCAGCGGCTGAGCGCCTTCATGGCCTGGCGGTAGGCGATGGCGAAGATCCAGGTCGAGACCTTGCTGCGGCCATTGTAGCGCTCGGAGCGGCGCCAGACGACCAGCAAGGCGTCGTTCAACACTTCCTCGGCGAGGTGGGCGCGGCGCAGGATGTTGAAGAGGAAGCGGCTCAGGCGGGGGTGGTAGACCCGGTAGAGCTCCTCGAAGGCCCGCCGGTCGTGCTGAACGATGCGATCGATGAGCCGGACGTCACGCGCGTCGTCGATGTCGCGCGCCGTTTCGGCGCCGGCCGGCGACGGGTGCTGCCTGCCGAGCATGGTCCCTGCCCGCATCTGGTTCACCCTCGGCGGCCGGTGACGCCCCGATCTCGCCGGGAGAACGCCGTTCTCTCATCGGCCGAAAGCGCGGCGGACGTGTGGCGAATGACGAAGCTCGGCGCGCGGCCCCTGCGGCCGGGATGGCCAGGGCTTCGCTCGGTCGGAAGATCAGACTGCATGAACGCGCGCTCGGACTGCACGCCCCTCCGCACGCTTGATTCCGGCTCGCGTTCGAAAGGTTCAAAACCGCAAGTCGCGGCTCAGAAACACTGCTTCGGCTTTGAACCGTTTGA
>Ga0134126_10007876_pt1 | contig 13365 bp, 14 predicted proteins | sample KB31752_FD_96881 | JGI IMG/M metagenome (GOLD analysis project Ga0134126, IMG submission 96881) | Terrestrial soil microbial communities with excess Nitrogen fertilizer from Kellogg Biological Station, Michigan, USA - KB3-175-2 | ecosystem: Environmental > Terrestrial > Soil > Unclassified ...
CAGGCGTGCCCCATTGCGCATGCATGCGCGTGAACCACGCCGGAACCAGGTGGTCCCACCCCGCTGCCATCGGCAGCCGCGTCGCCCCCGTAAACAGCAGGCTCGCCGCCCCCAGCAGACGCACCTCCACCAGCACAATGGCGATCATCGCCAGCACATTCCCCCATCCCGCGTTCCCCAGCGCAACGCGCATGGTCTGCGGAATCGGTGCGATGAAATCGATCTGCCCCTGCGGCACCAGCGCAACCACCGAGCCCGTGCCAAGAATGAACATGGCACAGATCACCGGCGACGCGATCCACACCGAACGTCCGATGCTGCGCGCGGGCTGCCGGCTCTCCCCGGCCATGATGGCCACGTATTCCAGCCCGCACAGCGCCCCAAACAGCATCTGCCCAAACAGCGCCAGCGTCCTCATATCGGCCGCCGGCATCGCCAGCGTGAACGGTGTCCATCGGACAGGCTCGCCACGCAGCAGGGCGACGGTGGGCAGAAAGATCAGGCCCGCGAACACCACCAGGATCGCCGCTCCCCCCACGTTGAAGATCCACTTGCCCCATTCCAGTCCACGCAGCGACGAAACCGTCACCGCGAGCACCGTCACCGCCACCACTCCGAACGACGCCCAATGATTCTCCGGCAGCCAAGCCGCGCGCGGCCCGATCAGGTACTTCAGCTCCGTGGGAATGGCGAACAGAATCGTGGCCGTCACGGCAATTCCATACGCGCCGATATTCCACGCCGTCAGAAATCCGCCCAGGTCGCCGAAAGCCTCGCGCGCCCACACGTAGAGCCCGCCTTCGAGAGGCATCCTCCGGTTCAGTTCGATCACCGATGCGGCCATCGGCAGATAGAACAGCACCATGGCCAGTACCCACAGCACCGTCTGCGCCCGGCCCATGCCCGCCGCCACGCCCACCCACGACGACCCCACCACGCAAAGAATCTGCGTCAGCACCAGGTCGCCCAGCCCAAGCTGGCGGCGCAGTGAATGGGATCCGGATTGTGACGCGGGAGGGGAAGTGACGCGCTCGGTCATCGTGTCCGTAATGCTAGTGCGGCCCGGTTGCAAGTGGGTACGAAAATGCGCCTTGCGAGATTGATCGCCGGAAAGCCGTTGAGGCGATAACAAAGCCGAAGTAGCTCCTTCCCAACCCGCTCCTTACCACGCGCTACCTACCTGGACTCCGCCGCCGATTCGCTGTGCCCTCGAATGGCCCAGCGTCCCGGACCACCGTAGGCGAGTGCGAGCAAGCCGCCTGCGATGGCGATGTTCTTGCGGAAGTGCGTTTCCTGCATGCCGCTTGCCCGATCGGAATATGCCCAATAGTTATGAAACAGCAGCGTCAGGATAACCGTGTATCCGAACATGACTAATGCTGCCCAGCGGGCCTGGTATCCGGTGATCAAGCAGATGGAGCCACCGATCTCAATGACAGCGGCAATCGCGAGCAGCACAGGAATGAGCGGCAGGTGGCGCGTGCTCATGTACTGGACATTACCCGACCAGTCCAGCACCTTGGCAAGTCCACTGGTGATGAAGATGTAGGCAATGAGCAGGCGGCCGAGGAACGGAATCAACGGATGATTCAGATTCATTGAAAACACCTCGCGCGGATTACGCTGTTAGACGAGTGCCTTCCTGAGTTGTTGCCGAAAGACTCTGACAGGCAGCGATCAGGTCTGGGCCACCAACTGGGTGAACTTGTCCAGATCGATGTTCCCTCCGGACACAATGGCGACGATCTTTCCCGAGCCGGCCCGGCCCGAGAGGGCGGCGGCTATGGCACACGCAGCAGCGCCCTCGACGATGACGCGGTTCCGTTCCGCCGCAAGTCTCATGGCTTGTGCCGCCTCATCCAGAGTCACCACCAGCGAACCAGTTAGAAGGCCGCGAGCATGCTCGAACATGTTCGGGAATACCGTTTTGCTGCCGATGCCATCGACGAACGATGGTTTGTAGTCGACGATGCGCGGCTCGCCTGCCGCGAGCGAGGCCGCGAGCGGAGCTGCGGTTTCGATCTCAGCGGCATAGATTCGCACCCGGGGAGCGAGAGATCGCATGACGGCTGCAATGCCACACGACAAGCCTCCACCACCCCATGGGATCACCACCGCGTCCAAATCGGGCAAATCCTCTAGGAGTTCGAGCGCGATGGTCGAGTTTCCGGCCATCACGTGTGGGTCATCGAAGGCGTGAATAAAGGTGGCATCGACGCCGGGGTAGGAGCGGGTCTCGAAGGTGCGCCACCATTCGGCAAAGGGGACCTTTATGACGCGCCCGCCCATGCGCTCGACCGCCAGAGTTTTTGTTGCCGGAGCGGTGTCAGGAGCGATGACTGTTGCCTTTATGCCCAAACGTCTCGCGCAAAACGCCACGCCCTGCGCCATGTTGCCGGCGGAGGCGGTCAGGACTCCTCGATCGAGTTGTTCGCGCCGGGTCAGTGCCATCACATTGGCTGCGCCCCGAATCTTGAACGAGCCGATCGGCTGAAGGTTCTCGAGCTTCAGATACAAATCCGCGGGAGTATCCGTGTTGCACCTGACTAGGGGCGTGCGGACGGCGACTGAAGCAATGTTGCGACGCGCTTCTTCAGCCTGGGCCACTGAGATGATCATCGCCGTATGGTAAACCCTGGCAGATTCAAGACGGCTTCCGCAGGTCTACACATCATTTCCCAGCTTGAAAATTGGCTCCAGTCCCTTCCCTCCGCTCAGCAGCGCCTGCTCATCGTGCATCTCCAGCGGCTTATAGTTCTGCGCCACATCCATCGCCAGCCGGAAATACTTCATCCCCCGGCGTAATCGCCGCCGTGATCGGATGTCCCAGCGTCCAGCGAAGGCCCAGCGCCGCTTCGTTCGGAAACGCCGCCGGCTGATACCAGCACTTCGGCTCGGGATGATCCTTCTTCTGATCCGCTGGCCACGTGGTCTTCGCCATGGCCTTCAGCGCCAGGATCCCCACTCCCTTCTCTTGAGCCTTCTTCAGAATCTGCGGTCCGAAGTTCGCCTGCGAAAACAGCACCCAGTTCAGCGGGAACAGAATCGTGTCGAACGGATACCGTTCCAGCGCCGCCACCGCCGTCTCCGCCGAGTGCACGCTGAATCCGATGTAGCGGATCTTGCCTTCCTTCTTCGCCGCCTCCATCGTTTCCATCCCGCCGCCGGGACCAAGCAACTGGTCGAGTTCCTTCACCTTGGTCAACGCATGGAACTGGTACAGATCGACGTGATCGGTCTTCAGCAGCCGCAGCGACTCCTCCAGTTGCTTGCGCGACTCATCCCGTGTGCGCCCCTCGGTCTTGCACGCCAGGAAAACGCGCTTGCGATACGGCGTCAGCGCCGGCCCCAGCCGCTCCTGCGCGTTCCCATAACTCGGCGCAATATCGAAATAGTTGATCCCGCGATCCACCGCCTCGGCCACGATATTCGCGCTCGCCCCGGGAGTCTCGTCCATCACCACGATGCCGCCGAACCCGATAATCGAGAGCTCCTCGCCTGTCTTGCCCAGCGCCCGTTTCGCAATCGGATGGGACGGCGTACCCGCCTTAGCATCCAGCGAAGAGGCGGATGCCGCAGCCGCTGCTGTCAGCGCCGCCTGCTTGAGAAATGTCCGACGTTCCATAGCGTCCTCCCGCACGAGAAATATAGGGATACACCGCAATCTGCAGCAGTCCCCGTCAAGCTCCCGGCTCCGCCCACGATTCTCGCACCAGATCTCCCCGCCGAGCCCTGATTCGCCTGTCGAGTCTCATCGTCCCGGCGCCCATGCCAGCCCGTCGGGATTGCCGCCGGCCTCGATACGGCCGACAACCTCCAGCGTCTTCAGGTCAATCACCGCCACATAGTTATCGGGCGTGCAGGCCACGTACGCCCGCGCTCCGTCGGGCTGCATCTGGATGCCCGCTGCTCCGTGGCCGATCGGAATCCGTTTCACCACCTCGTGCGACGCAACATCGATCACCACCACATCGCCCTGCCCCAGCATCGACACCAGCACCCGCTTGCCGTCCGGCGTGAACTTCAGCCGATTGGCTGATTTCACACCCACGTCCAGCGTGGCCGTCACACGCTTCGCCGCCAGATCGACGACAGAAACTGTGCCATCGCCAGAGTTCGCAACCCACGCTTCCTTGCCGTCCGGCGAGACATCGAACCCTTCATCGCGCATCCCCACCGGCACCACCGTTTCGTTCCAGTCGCCGCCCGGCGGCAGAATCGCACCCTGCGGAAACCCTGGTGGCGGCGCCTGTGAAGGCGATCCTCCCGCAGCCCCTCCACCCTGCGGCGGCCCTCCGCCCTGCGCCTCTTCAAAATCCAGTATGCTCACCGTCCCCGAGTTCACGTTCGTCGTGACAATGCGCTTGCCGCCCGCAAACACATACAGCATGTGCGTGCGATTCTGTCCGATGCCGAGAACCCAGTCCACCTTCCCGCTCCGCGGATCGTAGCGCCCGATGCACTTGTTCACTTCCGATGTGAACCATAGCTCACCGTCCACGAACGTCAGCCCGTGCGGCCCCTTCAGCGGCGTCAGATCGATGACCTTCTCCTGCTTTTGCTTCACCAGGTCAATGACCGTAATGCTGTGGAACCGTCCGAACCCGTAATTCGAAACGTACGCGGTGCGGCCGTCCGCGCTCGCCGCCACCTCGTGCGGATCATCGCCCACCGGGGCCTTCCCCAGCACCTTCAACGTCGCGGGATCGACGATGGCGATGGTGTGGTCTTGTTTTGAGAGGACAAGAAGGCGTGCGGAAGTCCCCGGCTGCGCGCACAAACAGGCGCCGCACGCCGAAGTTGCGAACAAGAATAGAACCAGGCGATAGCGCACTTTACCCTCCGGCAAACAGGGTAACCGAACGCCCAACTGCGCCTAATCTCCTGATGCGTAGCGGCGGGGTTGATTTGGCGGCTCAGGCGCGGGCTCACCCCCTGGCGCTCTGCGGCGCTGCGACGGTCGCGGTGAGAGCAGGACACTGATCACCGCGCGTGCCGCTGCCACCACTCCGGAGACCTGTCGCGTCGGCGTTCCAACCGCCACGTTCAGCAAATGCCCAGCCTGTTCCACGCCGTTCAGGGCGCTGGTCGTCATGTTGTCCATGCGCTCGGCCTGGCGCCGGATGCGCTGGCTGATCTCCTCGGCAGATGCCGAAATCCGATCCGTCTCTTCGCGCGCCGTTCGTGCGATCCCGGCCAGGTCCGTGGCGGCCGAATCCAGTTTGGGCTCGATGCGCGTCATGATCTGCCCGGCATTCTGCATCAACTCCTTCGCCTGGTGCATCAGCGGCAGCATCTCGTCCCCGATCTCGCGCGCTGCCTTCATGGTCTTGAGGGCCGAGAGCCCGGCAGCCGTGAGGACAATGATTTGCACCAGCACAGCCACGCCCAGAATGACGGCAATGGCAATCAGAATGTAATCGATGGTTGGCATCTCGGCCTCACGTGCGGCTATGCATGCTGTTCAGGATCCGCCTGAATTTGTGAATCTCTTCAGGGTAGAACGCCGGCAGGCACAAATCCGCGGGATTCCATCCTGCGGACTCGTGCCGGCCGGCGACTGCAATTTGCGTTGTTGGATCCGGCGATTAGACGCCCGATCCGTCGGTTGAGGGAGCCGAAGAGCCCGACCCGGCGCTCCCATAGGATCCGCCCGCGGCCGCCGCGCTGCTCGTCGTGGACCGGAATGCCTGCCGTCCGGCATCAACAGCTTCTGATACCTTCCGGCTCTGCTCACCCACAAGGCTCTTGCCGCGCTCCACGAATTCTTCCCACTGTCCGCGGCCGCGCTCCATCACTTCCCGTCCTCGATCCACGTATTCGCTTACCTGCTCGCGCCCCTTGTCCACCATCTGGCCCATTTGATCGGCCATTTGCTTGCTGCGGTTGCGAAGATACTCGGTGCTTTCCCGAGCGCTGTTCGCCAGGTCCTCGCGGGTTTCGCGTCCGCTCTTGGGGGCGTACAGAATGCCCGCTAGCGCTCCGACTCCGAGACCGGCAAGAAACCATGCAAACCCATTGATGCCGCTGTTGTCTTCTGCCATATGAATCTCCCTTCGTTACGCCCGAAGTATGCCGGGTCAATCTAAGACTCTCAATCTTACCGCAATTCCGCGGCCGTGGAGCGATTGGCGCACCGGCAGACAGACGCCTCGGGCGGCACGGGCGTTCTGCCTTGCCATCTCCGGGGTTGGACGCCGCTTTCCCTGGGGAAGTTGCAACTGCGTACGGTCTTACTTCCCGATCAGGCTCCGCGCTATCGCATCCAGAAGCCCGTTCAGGAAATTGATCGACTCCGGCGCCGAATACCGCCGCCCGATCTCCAGCGCCTCGTTGATCACAATGGGAAACGGCGTGCCCTTGAATGCGATCATCTCAGCGATCGCCATGCGCAGCAGATTGCGGTCCACCGCCGGCATCCGCTCCAGGCGCCAGTGCTTCGAATGCGCCACAATCAGCTCGTCGATCTGCTCCTGGTGCACCACCGCCGCTCGAAACAGGTCCTCGGCAAACCCCCGCACCTCGGGTTCCACCTCGTCGCCCGCCTTCCAGAATGTCGCCCGCACCTCATCCGGAGTCTGCTTGCCAACATCCGCCTGGAACAGCATCTGCATCGCCAGTTCGCGGGACTTGCGCCGCGTGCTCGCCGTCATGCGCTCGCTCCGGCCAGCAGCTTGCGCCGCAGGCTCACCATCTCGATCGCCGCGGCCGCCGCTTCAAATCCCTTGTTCCCCGCCTTGATCCCCGCACGATTCAGCGCCTGCTCCAGCGTCTCGCAGGTCAGCACGCCAAAGCTATGCGGAATCCCCGTCTCCTGTTGCGACTGTCCGATGCCCCGCGCGACCTCGTTGTAAATGGCTTCGTAATGCGCCGTCTCGCCGCGCAACAGGCACCCCAGCGTCACAATCGCATCCAGCGCACCCGCCCCGCCCACAGCTCGATTCGCCAGCGTACGCGCCGCCGCCGGAACCTCCCACGCGCCGGGCACGCGCACAATCTCGATATCTCCACGCCGCGCTCCACTGCGCACCAGTGCGTCCAGCGCGCCTTCCAGCAGCCGATCGGTAATCACCGCATTCCACCGCGAGACCACGATCGCGAAGCGCATCCCCTCGGCGCTCAGATCGCCTTCCATAGCCACCGGCTTGCCCTTTACCGGATCGCTCCACGCCCAGAACGAAAACGCCTGCCCCGCCTCAATCTCGACCGTAAAGTACCGCGCCTTCCAGTGCGTCTCGGCCACAGGCGTAAGAACCTTCTCCGCCTCCAGTCCTTCGCCCTTCAGCCACTTCTCCGCTGCCTGGTGCACGGCATCGAGCGAGGTCACTTCAATCGCAACCGGCGCAAAGTCCGGCATCCGGCCATCCACAAATTCCAGATTGCCTAACGGCGCCAGGAACGAAGCTCCGCGGCTTGCCTGCCCCGTCTCCGAATGCTGCAAGCCGTCATCGCGCGCGCCCGCATCTCCCTCTTCCCACCCGCGGCCCGCCTCCAGTCCCAGCGCGGCAAAGAACCCCGCCAGCCGCTCGAAACTTGTTCGGTTCGCCGTCGGGCGTATGAAGGAAATCCCCTTGATCATGGTTTCGATTCTACCGTGCGGATCCCATGCCCTCGCCGCGGCACGCCTCCGCCACACCGCCCCCGTTCCCGCCTCTCCTCCGGTCCGAAAAGCGCCCTTCGCACGATAAGCTAGTAGTTGAACCCCAGGAGTTCTTCGCGATTATGGCCCAGTACAAGTACTCAACCCTTGCCGTGCATGCCGGCCAACACCCTGACCCGCTCACCGGCGCCGTCAACGTCCCCGTCTACCTGTCCTCGACCTTCGAGCTCACCGGCGTCGGCACCGATCGCGGCTGGGACTACTCCCGCGCCGGCAACCCTACGCGCGACCGCCTCGAAACCGCGCTCGCCGCTCTCGAAGGCGGCCACAGCGGCCACGCCTTCACCAGCGGCATGGCCGCCATCTCCGCGCTCGTCGCCCACCTCCACGCAGGCGACCACCTCATCTGCTCCAAAGACGTCTACGGCGGCACCGCGCGCCTCTTCAACAAGTTCATTTCCAACTACGGCATCGAAATCGAATACGTGAACACCGATCAGGTCGATGCAGTAGCCAAAGCCATCCGGCCCAACACCAGGCTGATTCACGTCGAGACTCCCTCGAACCCGCTCATGGTCCTCAGCGATATCGCCACCATCGCCGAAATCGCGCACGCCAAAGGCATCGAGGTCAGCGTCGACAACACCTTCATGTCGCCATGCCTGCAGAGCCCGCTCGCTCTCGGCGCCGACATCGTCATGCACTCCACCACCAAGTACCTCAACGGCCACTCCGACGGCATCGGCGGCGCGCTCATCGGCTCCACCCCCGAGCACAAGGAGCGCCTCTGCCTCGTTCAGAAAGCCGCTGGCGGAATCATGTCGCCGTTCGAGTGCTTCCTCGTCCTGCGCGGCATCAAGACCATGCCCCTGCGCATCAAGGCCCATGAAGAAAACGGCCGCGCCGTCGCCGAATTTCTCTCCCAGCATCCAAAAGTCGCAAAGCTCGCCTACCCCGGCCTCAAGTCCCATCCCCAATACGACCTGGCCGCCAAACAGCAGCGGGGTTTCGGCTCCATGATGAGCTTCGACATCGGCTCGCGCGAGAACGCCGCCAAATTCCTCGCCGCGCTCAACATCTTTCTCAACGCCGAATCCCTCGGCGGCGTCGAGTCGCTCGCCTCGCACTCCGCCACAACCACCCACGGCTCCGTCACTGCCGAAGAGCGCATCGAGATGGGCATCAGCGAAGGCCGCATCCGCCTCTCCATCGGCATCGAGGACAAGGAAGACCTCATCGCCGACCTCGACCAGGCCCTCGCCGCCGTGTAGTTGCAGCGACACCATGAGCGCGTCCGACACCGCACTCCGCGAGCTTGTTTCCGCCATCCTCGCCGGCGATGCAGCTTCGAGGCGCGCTCAACTCATCTCAGCACCCGCGCTCGCTCGCATGGCCTTCGCCACAGGCGCCACGCGCAACGCCGAACACGGCTACTTCCTCCAGCCCATTAAGCGCTGGATCTACGCCGGCGACACCGCACTCCACTTCGCCGCAGCCGCTTTTCAGCTCGACTTCATCGCCGCGCTGCTCTCCGCCGGAGCGGGCATTCACGCGCGCAATCGCCACGGCCAGACCCCGCTGCACTACGCCGCCGCTGGCAGTCCCAACTCGCCGCACTGGAATCCGCAAGCCCAATCCGCCACCATCGCAGCATTGATCGACGCCGGAGCCAATCCTAACCAGATCGACAAACGCGGCGTCACTCCGCTCCACATCGCTGCGCGAACGCGTTCCGCGCAAGCCGTTCGCATCCTGCTCGAACGCGGCGCCAATCCCGCCCTTCCCAACGGAAACGGCTCAACCCCGCTGCTCCTCGCCACCCAGACCACCGGCCGTGGCGGCTCCGGCTCGACCGAAGCAAAAGCGCAGCAGCAGCAGATTCTCGCCATGCTGAAAAATGCGCTCACGCGCGCGCCCCGTTTCGATCAGAAGTAGGATTGTCATCATGGCTGATCGATCCCGCAGGCGATTCCTTAAAACCAGTTCCCTTATGCTCGGAGCCGCCGGCGTCGCCGCCCGCTCCCCTCTTGCATGGGCGAGCCCCGCGCCCGCCAGCGAACCGCTCGCCGAGTTCGGCTACGGCGATGTCTCCCTCGCGAGCGACCCGCACGAATCGCAGTTGATGAATTGTCACTCCGTGCTCATGGCGCTCGACGAAGACAGCCTGCTCAAGCCCTTCCGTCAAATGTCAGGCATGCCCGCCCCCGGCCAGGATCTCGGCGGCTGGTACACCTACGATCCCAACTACGACTATCTCGCGGGCTTCGACGAAGGCTTCGCTCCCGGCTGCACCTTCGGCCAGTGGATCTCCGCTCTCGCACGCACCTACGCCATCACCGGCGAAGAAGCCACTCGCGAAAAAATCCTCCGCCTCAACCGCCTCTACGCCGAGACCATCACCGGCGACTTCTACGATAAGAACCGCTTCCCCGCTTACACCTACGACAAGCTCCTGCTCGGCCTCCTCGACTCGCATGTCTACGCGAAAGACCCGCAGGCCATGGCGATCCTCGAGCAAACAACGAAAACGGCCCTGCCGCATCTGCCTCCACAGGCCATCGAACACGACCACCCGTGGCGCACCGACAAGGACCCCGCCGACGCATCATGGACCTGGGATGAGTCCTACACCATGCCCGAGAACCTGTTCCTCGCCTGGCAGCGCGGAGCCGGCCGCCGTTACTACGATCTCGGCCTGCAATACCTGCTCGACAAGCCGTGGTTCGACCCGCTCTCGCGCAACGAACACGTGCTCGCCGGCCATCACGCCTACAGCTACGTCAATTCGCTGTGCTCGGCCATGATGGCTTTCATGGCGGCGGGCAGCGCGAAGCACCTGCGCGCGGCGCAAAATGCATTCGCCATGCTCCAGGCGCAGAGCTTTGCCACCGGCGGCTGGGGACCGGATGAGCAGTTGCGCGCGCCGGCATCCGAGGACGTCTACAACAGCCTGACCAACACCCACGCGAGCTTTGAAACACCATGCGGCAGCTACGCACACTTCAAGCTCACCCGCTACCTGCTGCGCGTCACCCGCGATGTCCGTTACGGCGACAGCATGGAGCGCGTCATGTACAACACGGTGCTGGGTGCGCTGCCCCTTCAGGAAAACGGCAGGAACTTCTACTACGCCGATTACAACTTCGACGCCCAGCGCGAGTACAAGAAGGCGCATTGGGCATGCTGCTCCGGCACGCTGCCCCAGGTCGCGGCCGACTATCGCATCAACACATACTTCCGCGGCCCGCGGGCGGTGTACGTGAATCTCTACATCCCTTCCACGCTGCGTTGGAACGAAGGCGGCGCCGCGCTGTCCATGACGCAGGAGAGCGACTATCCCTACGAAGGGCGCATCGCCTTTACGCTCACCAGCTCCCGGCCGGCGGAGACGACGCTCCACTTCCGCATCCCCGCCTGGGCGCAGGGAGCCGAACTCCACGTCAACGGCGTGCGCCAGAAGACCGCCATCCGTCCCGGCGAGTTCACCGCGGTGCATCGCGAGTGGAAGAGCGGCGATCGCATCGAGCTGAATCTCCCGCTGCCCATGCGCCTCGAACCGCTCGACCCGCGGCACGCCGACACCGTGGCGCTCCTGCGCGGGCCGCTCGTGCTCATGGCAGTGAAGGAATCCCACGGCGCTCCGCTGCCGAAAATCACGCGCGAACAACTCCTCTCAGCCCGCCGCGTAAGTGAACGCCAATGGACCATCGCCGCGGCCGGCGGCCCTGTAAACCTGTTGCCGTTTACTTCACTCGGATCGCGCCCCTACACCACGTACCTGAAGTTGGCTTGAACCATCGCGGTCCGGCCTATTCGGCTCCGTCCCCGCCGGTCACATGGTGCCGCAGGTGCGCGGGTGCCCCGTCCTAAACGCGCAGTTTGCGTTTAGGGTGGGAAACCACGAAACCACGAATCCCTTCTCCTCCAATTTTCTACCCAACCGTTCCCGCCTCAGGATGCCGCTTGCAGATCATCGTCCCCTGCAAACTGGCAATCAACTTCTCCGCACCATTCGCAATCGCGAACACCTCCGCCTGCACCGCCATCAGTGTGCGTCCCGGCTTCAGCACCTTTCCTCGCGCGATGAACCGCTCGCCCACGCCCGGCCGCAGCAGGTTCACTTTGAACTCCACGCTGAGCACCTCCGACGCCGGAGGCATCAACGTATACGCCGCGTACCCCGCCGCCACATCGGCAATCGTGGTGATCACGCCCGCGTGCAGAAATCCATGCTGCTGTCCCAGTTCCTCGCGAAAGGGCAGTGAGAACTCCACCCACCCTCGATGTACCCCTGTAAGCTCCGCCCCGATCAGCCTAAGGAACGCCTGCTTCTCCGCATCGCCCCTCACCCGCTCCGCGATCTGCTCATCCGTCTCCACGTGCTCGTGCTTCATCGGCATGAGTATACGAAAACCACCTGCGGCACCTGGAATCCCCAACCCTTGTCATCCTGAGCGAAGCGAAGGACCTGCTTTCAACCCTTGTCATCCTGAGCGAAGCGAAGGACCCGCATTTCGCTCGCATCCCCCAAACTCGCTGTCATCCTGAGCGGAGCGGATCGCGCAGTTTGCGATCCGCGCAGTCGAAGGACCTGCATTTCTCCCCCATCCTCCAACCGGCCGCGCCATCTCCGGTAGCCGAATCAAAGCCCCGCTTGGTGCATTGCCGCTTCGAGCAAGCCGGGCGCATACCACGTTTCACTCAGATCCCTCCACGTTGGATTCGTCCTCCGGATCAGCGCGATCTTCTTGGCGCGTATCCAGCCCTTCAATTGCTTTTCGCGAGCGATGGCCGCTCCGGGCCCGCTGAATCGCTCGAACCATACCAGCCGGTTGCAGTTGTAGGTTGAGGAAAATCCTTCGTAGACCTTGCATTTGTGCTCGAACACGCGCTTTTCGAGATCGCGAATCATGCCGATGTAAAGCGTGAGGCTGCGGCTGGCGACGATGTAGGTGTAGTAGTAAAGCTCGTGCATGGCGCGAATGGTATCGCTTGCTCTTCCGCTGAGATGTGATGCTGGGTACAAATGCGGGTCCTTCGACTACGCTGCGCTGCGCTCAGAGAAATGCGGTTTAGCTAATGCCCCACCATCACCCCGCCCACCTTCTTCGGCCGGTTCATCAAAAACGGCATCGGCACCAGCACAATCGTAATCACCACGAAAATCCAGATCACATCCACATATGCCAGCAGCCGCGCCTGCCGTTGCGCCATGGCGTAAATCTGCGCCCCCGCGCGATAGATCGCGTCCGGCCCCGCCAGGCCACGCTGCTGCCACGCTCCGGCCAGCCCTCCCCGCATCTGTTCGAAAGGCCCGCTACCCGGCGCCATGTTCGCTCCCAGAAACGCCATGTGCTTCTGCGTCAGCCGCGCCAGCAGCGTGGTCATCACGCTGATCCCCACGCTGCCGCCCAGGTTCCGCGACAATGCCGACATGCCGCTGATTTCGTTGTTCTTGTGCTGCGGAATCCCCGCATAACACAGCGTGTTAATCGGAATGAACAGGAACGGCAGCCCCAGCGCAATGAACGCGCGCCAGCTTGCCGCCTGCCAGAACGTGATGTCAAAATTCAGGTTGGCCATGCGGATCAGTCCCAGCGTGGTGATGACAAATCCGATCGCCACCAGCTTCCGCGGATCGAACTTCGGCGCAAACTTCCCCGCCACCGGAAACAGAAACATCAGCACGATCGCGCCCGTAGAAACCGCCGTCCCCGCCTGGCGTGCGTTATAGCCCATCAGCTCCTGCAGAAACAGCGGAATCA
>Ga0134126_10007877_pt1 | contig 13363 bp, 13 predicted proteins | sample KB31752_FD_96881 | JGI IMG/M metagenome (GOLD analysis project Ga0134126, IMG submission 96881) | Terrestrial soil microbial communities with excess Nitrogen fertilizer from Kellogg Biological Station, Michigan, USA - KB3-175-2 | ecosystem: Environmental > Terrestrial > Soil > Unclassified ...
TGGAAATACACCGCCGCCGACCTGGCCAGGACGCTCGACAAGATCAGCACCCGCCAGCAACCCGCCAGCCTGCCCGACGCAGCCTGATGGACCCCGGACGAATTTACGGCGTCACCCACTAAGCATCCACGGCCCGGATCGACGACTGGGCCAACGGGCGTGGGACGCTGGGCGGGTGGGATTGGGCCAGGGACTGAACAGTTGCGGCGGATGCAGCGGATGCAGCGGATGCAGCGGATGCAGCGGATGCAGCGGACGTAGCGGATGCGGCGGATGCAGCGGATGCAGCGGATGCAGCGGATGGAGGGTTTTGTGGCTGTTGTCGTCATGACCGGGGCGGCCGGGAAGATCGGGGGCATGCTGCGGACCCGGCTGGCCCGGCCCGGGCGGGTGCTGCGGCTGCTGGACATCGCCCCGCTGACGGCGGGAGACGGCGAAGAGGCGCTGCAGGCCTCGGTCACCGACCTGGACGTGCTGATCACGGCCTTCGACGGGGCGGACGCGGTGATCCACCTGGCGGGGGTGGCGGGCGAGCGGGCCTGGGAGCAGGTGGAACACGTCAACATCCACGGCACGTGGGCGGTGTTCGAGGCGGCGCGCCGGGGCGGGGTGAGCCGGGTCATCTACGCCTCGTCCAACCACGCGGTGGGCTTCGCGCCCCGGTCGCAGTTCCCGGTGGCGGACTACGCCTTCCCGGCGCCCGACACCTACTACGGGGTGAGCAAGGTGGCGGGCGAGGCACTGGCCTCGCTGTACTACCACCGGTACGGGCTGGACGCGATCTGCCTGCGGATCCTGACCTGCGCGGAGCGGCCGACCTACCCGCGGGCGCTGTCGACGTGGCTGTCGCCGGACGACGCCGGGCGGCTGTTCGAGGCCTGCCTGACGGTGCCGAGCCCGGGCTACCGGGTCGCGTTCGGGGTGTCGGCCAACACCCGCGGCGGCTGGGTCAGCCTGGACGAGGCCAGGGCGCTGGGCTACGAGCCGCGGGACGACGCCGAGGCCTACGCGGCGGAGGTGATCGCGGCCGACGGCGAGCCGGATCCCGACGACCCGATGCTGAGGTACCTGGGCGGCCAGTTCACGCTGCCGGACTATGACGCGGACAACCTGGCCGGGCGGTCCTGATGGCCGCCACCCGCCGCCCCGACGGCAACCCCGACGGCAACCCCGACCGCATCGAGTCCGTCACTAGCCGACTGTTCCGGCTGCCCATGCCACGGCCGTGGGGGGCGGACGTGACCTGCCAGTACCTGATCGTCACCGAGCTGACAACCAGCCAGGGCGCGACCGGGACCGGGTTCACCTGGGCGGTGCGGGCCGGGGCCCAGGCGGTCAAGGCGATGGTGGACGCGGACTGCGCCCCGGCGGTGATCGGCCTGCCCGCGGTGCCCGAGGCAGTCTGGGACCGGCTGGCGTTTCTGCTGCGCGAGTCGGGCGGCGGGATCACCACGTTGTCCATGGCCGCCATCGACATCGCGCTGTGGGACCTGCGCGCCAAGGCCGCCGGGCTGGGCCTGCCCGACCTGCTGGGCCGCCAGCGCGACCAGGTAAGCGTCTACGCCAGCGGCGTGAACAGGCACCTGACGCTGGCCGAGCTGACCGAGCGGACGGCTGAGCAGGTCGCGGCCGGGCACACCCGGTTCAAGCTCAAGGTCGGGCTGCCCAGCCTGGATGAGGACCTGGAGCGGGTGGCCGCGGTGCGCCAGGTACTGGGGCCTGACCGCCTGCTCATGGTGGACGCGAACCAGCTCTGGGATCTCCCGCAGGCCCGGCGCGCGGCCAAGGCCCTGGCCGAGCACGACATCTACTGGCTGGAGGAGCCACTGCCGGCCGAGGACTTCCGCGGCTGCGCCGACCTCCGGTCGTCGATCGGCATCCCGGTCGCGGCGGGCGAGAGCCTGTACACCGAGGCCCAGTTCCGCGAGCTGCTGCTGGCGGGCGCCATCGACTTCATCCAGCCCAACGTGTGCCGGGTCGGCGGGATCACGCCGTTCCTGCGCATCGCCCGGCTGGCCCGCCAGTTCAGCGTGCCGGTCATGCCGCACCTGCTGCCCGACATCTCGGGGCAGGTGGCCATGTGCCTGCCGCTGACGCCGTTCGTGGAGGACATCGACGAAGGGTCGTTCGCGGCGCTGGGCGCGCTCAGCCAGCCGAGCGGGGTGGTGGTGTCGGGCGACACGCTGCGCGCTGATCCCCCGGCCGGCCACGGGCTGGTCTTCGCCACCGACGCCATGGAGGAGCTCACGGCCGCGAACGTGGCAGGCTAGGCGGCGTGCAGGCAGAACACTCCGCCGAACACCCCGCCGCGGCCAGCAAAGGCGCCAGCCGCCCACAGGGCACCAGCCAGGGCACCCGCGCCGACTCCTCCAGGGGCCGGGTACGTGATGAGACCATCGCCCGGCTGGAGCGGTCCATGAGCGCCCTGGGCACCGCCGCCATGGCCTCCATGGACAAGCGGCTGCCCTGGTTCCGGGCCATGTCGGCCGAGAACCGGTCCTGGCTCGGCCTGGTCGCCCAGGCTGGCGTGGCCGCGTTCCTGGACTGGATCAAGCATCCCGAGCGCACCCGGCCCGCGGTGGCCGGCGAGGTGTTCGGCACCGCGCCGCGCGAGCTGGCCAGGGCGGTCAGCCTGCAGCAGGCGGTGGAGATGGTCCGGGTCATCATCGACGTGGTGGAATCCCAGGTCGACGAGCTGGCCGCGCCCGGCGGCGAGGCCGAGCTGCGCGAGGCCGTGCTCCGCTACACCAGGGAGATCGCGTTCGGCACGGCCCAGGTCTACGCCCGCACCGCCGAGGCGCGCGGGGCCTGGGACGCCCGCCTGGAGGCGCTGGTGGTGGACTCGCTGGTCCGCGGCGAGATCGACGAGAGCCTGCAGTCCTGGGCCTCGGCCCTGAACTGGTCCTCGGCCCCGGTCGCCGTGGTCGCGGGCACGGCCGACGGCAGCGAGCCCGAGGGCCTCATCGACGAGCTGCGGGTCATCGCCCGCCGGGCCCGGCTGGACCTGCTGGCGGGCGTGCACGGGCACCGGCTGGTGGTCGTGCTCGGCGGCGGCGACGACCCGCTGGAGGCGGCCCGGCAGTTCGCGGCCCGGTTCGCGCCGGGTCCGGTGGTCGTCGGCCACGCCGTGCCCGACCTGCCGTCGGCGGCGCTGTCGGCCAGCTCGGCGCTGGCCGGGCTGCGGGCGGCGGTGGCCTGGCCGGACGCGCCGCGCCCGGTGCTGGCCAGCGACCTGCTGCCCGAGCGGGCCCTGGACGGCGACCCGCTGGCCAGGGCCGAGCTGATCGAGACGGTCTACGAGCCGCTGGTCAAGGGCGGCTCCGCGCTGCTGGACACGGTGATGACGTACCTGGAGCTGGGCAACTCGCTGGAGGCCACGGCCCGGCTGCTGTTCGTGCACCCCAATACGGTGCGCTACCGGCTGCGCCGGGCCAGCGAGCTGACCGGGGTGGTGCCGGGCGACGGCCGGGGCGGCTTCGCGCTGTGGGTCGCGGTGGTGTTCGGCCGCCTGGCCCAGCCCGGGCCCTGAAAGTGATCTACCTCACGCGCTGATCACCTCAGAGCGACGCTGAAGCGACGCTGAAGCGACGCTGAAGCGACGCGGAGGGGCGTGTTTTGTAGAACCTGCACAGGGTACTTTGGAGAAACTTCGTTGCCTTCGGCATGGATATAGCGGACTCCTACAGTGCAGGCTATGACAATGCTCGTGATCGCTGCGCCGGGGCAAGGCGCTCAGACCCCTGGGTTTCTGGTCCCGTGGCTTGAGCTGCCCGGCTTCGCCGACCGGCTGACCGCCTGGTCCGAGCTGGCCGGCTGCGACCTGATCAAGGCCGGCACCGTCGCCGACGCCGACCAGATCCGCGACACCGCCGTGGCCCAGCCGCTGCTGGTGGCCGCCGCCATCGCCGCCGCCGAGGCGCTGGCCGGCCAGCACGTGCCGCTCAAGGGCCTGTCCGCGATGGTCGCCGGGCACAGCGTGGGCGAGCTGGCCGCGGGCGCCATCGCGGGCGTGATCAGCCCCGAGGACGCCATGCGGCTGGTCCGGGTCAGGGCCGACGGCATGGCCGCCGCGGCCGCCGCCACCGCCACCGGCATGACCGCCCTGCTGGGCGGCAAGGGGCCCGAGGTCCTGGCCGCGCTCGACGCCCACGGGCTGACCCCGGCCAACATCAACGCGGCGGGCCAGATCGTCGCCGCGGGCACCCTGGAGCAGCTCGCCGCGCTGGCCGCCGACCCGCCCGCCGGGGCCCGGCTGCGGCCGCTGTCGGTGGCCGGGGCGTTCCACACCAGCCATATGGCCCCCGCCGTCGAGGCGCTGGTGGCCGCGGCCGCGCAGGTGCCGGTCAGCGACCCGGTGCTGCCCTTGCTGTCCAACCGGGACGGCCAGGCCGTGGACTCCGGCGCCGACTGGCTGGAGCGGATCGTGGCCCAGGTGAGCTCGCCGGTACGGTGGGACAGCTGCATGGCCGAGATGGCCGCGCGGGGGGCGACCGCGCTGATCGAGCTGCCGCCCGCGGGCACGCTGGCCGGCCTGGCCAGGCGCGCGCTGCCCGGCATCCAGCGGGTTTCGCTCATCAAGCCCGACGACCTGGAGGCGGCCCGCGCCCTGCTGGCCGAGGCCGCCGACGACCCCCAGGCCGCCGACCGCACCCAGGCCGACCACCCCGGGGCCGCCGAGCACACCGACCACCCCGGCGATCCCGGGCCACGCCCGCGGCCGGAATCTGACCGCGGCGAGTAACCGCGGAGCCAGTTTTAATCCAATAGTTTTTAGCCCTATCAGCACATCGAAAGGCAGAACCAGCGAGATGCGACTCTCCGAAGGCCGTCCGGGCGCCCGGATCCTGGCGTTCGGCGGGTATCAGCCGGCCAAGGTCGTCACCAACGACGACCTGGCGGCGACCGTCGAGACCAATGATGAGTGGATCCGTAGCCGCGTCGGCATCGCCAGCCGCCGGATCGCCGACGAGGAGACCGTGGCCGACATGGCCGTCATCGCCGGCGGCAAGGCGCTCGCGGCCAGCGGCCTGGCGGCCGACGACGTCGACCTGGTGATCGTGGCCACCTGCACGCCCGAGGCGCCGATCCCCAACGTGTCGGCCACCGTGGCCCAGCGGCTGGGCATCGTGGCGCCCGGCGCCTATGACCTCAACGCGGCCTGCGCCGGGTTCTGCTACGCGCTTGCCGCCGCGGCCGACTCGGTGCGCGCGGGCAGCGCCACCAACGTGCTGGTCATCGGGGCCGAGAAGCTGTCCCAGTGGGTCGACTGGAACGACCGCTCGACCTGCATCATCTTCGCCGACGGCGCGGGCGCGGCGGTGGTCGGCCCGGCCAGCGCCGACGGCGAGGGCAAGCCCGGCGAGCCCGGCCCGGCCGACGCGCCCGGCATCGGCCCGGTCGTCTGGGGCAGCGCGGGCAACCTGGCCGACAAGATCGTCATCCCGGACCGCGACGGGTTCATCTTCCAGGAGGGCCAGGCGGTGTTCCGATGGGCCACCACCGCGCTGCACCCGGTCGCCCTGGAGGCCTGCCGGCGGGCCGGGGTGAAGCCGACCGAGCTGGCCGCGTTCGTGCCCCACCAGGCCAACCTGCGGATCATCGAGGCCATCGCCCGCAAGCTCGGGGCGCCGCAGGCCATCGTGGCCAACGACATCGTGACCGCGGGCAACACCTCGTCGGCGTCCATCCCGCTGGCCCTGTCGAGGATGATCGAGCGCGGCGAGCTGGCCTCGGGCGCCCCGGCGCTGCTGATCGGCTTCGGCGCGGGCATCTGCTACGCGGCGCAGGTCATCACGGTACCCTGACGCCGCCCCCGGGCCGGGGCGGCTCAGCCAGGGACCACGTGCATTCACCGGTAAGTCAACTGAAGTAACGACAAAGGAGCAGTAACCCATGGCGATGACTGACGAAGAGATCCTGACCGGCCTCGGCGAGATCGTGGACGAGGTGGCCGGCGTGCCCGCCGACCAGGTGACCCCGGACAAGACGTTCGTGGATGACCTGGACATCGACTCGCTGTCGATGGTCGAGATCGCGGTGGCGGCGCAGGACAAGTTCGGCGTCGAGATTCCCGACGAGCAGCTCAAGGACCTCAAGACGGTGCAGGACGTCGTCGACTACGTCAAGCGTTCTGCGGTATCTGCCTGACCGGGAGCCAAGCCGACGCGGCGCGGGAACCCTGAGTTCCCGGCCGCGGCTTAGCCCTCGACGTTGTTGTAAGAACGCTGTGTAAGAACGCTGGGTAAGAACGCTGTGTAAGGAGCACGAGGACAGTGGGCACAGACCGGACGCGCGTCGTCGTCACCGGGCTCGGTGCGATCACCCCGGTAGGCGCCGACGTCGCCAGCACATGGCAGGCCCTGCTGGCCGGGCGCAGCGGGGCCGTGGCCCTGACCGAGGAATGGGCGGCGGAACTGCCGGCCAGGATCGCCGCCTGGGCGGCGGTGGACCCGGCCACGCTGATCGACCGGGTGCAGGCCAGGCGGATGGACCGGTGCGAGCAGTTCGCGATGGTCGCGGCCCGCGAGGCGTGGGCCGATGCGGGCTCGCCCGAGGTCGACGGCGACCGGCTCGGGGTCGTGGTGTCCAGCGGGATCGGCGGCGTCGCCTCCACGCTGAATGCCTACGACATCCTCAAGGAGAAGGGCTGGGGGCGCGTCCCGCCGTTCACCGTGCCCATGCTGATGCCCAACGGCTCCGCGGGCTGGATCGGGATCGAGCTCGGCGCCACCGCCGGGGTGCACACGACCGTGAGCGCGTGCGCCTCCGGCGCCGAGGCCATCGGCTACGCCATCGACATGATCCGGGCCGGCCGGGCCGACGTCGTGGTGGCCGGGGGCACCGAGGCCGCGATCATGCAGCTGAACATCGCCGCGTTCGCCGCCATGCGGGCGCTGTCCACGCGCAATGACGAGCCGCAGCGGGCCTCCCGCCCGTTCGACAAGGGCCGGGACGGCTTCCTGCTCGGGGAGGGCGCCGGCGTCGTCGTGCTGGAGTCGGCCGAGCACGCCGAGCGGCGCGGGGCCCGTGTCTACGCCGTCGCGGCCGGGGCGGGTTACTCGGCCGACGCGCACCACATCGCCCAGCCCGAGCCCGGCGGCACCGGCATCCGCAAGGCCATCGACCGGGCGCTGGCCAACGCGCAGGTGCAGCCCGAGCAGATCGTGCACATCAACGCGCACGCCACGTCCACGCCCGCCGGCGACACGGTCGAGGCCCAGGCCGCCGCGGCGGCGCTGGGCGAGCACGCCGCCGGGGTGGTCATGTCCTCGACCAAGTCGATGACCGGCCACCTGCTGGGCGGGGCCGGCGCGGTGGAGTCGGTGGCCGCGATCCTGGCCCTGCGCGACAAGGTGGCGCCGCCCACCATCAACCTGGAAGACCCCGATGACGACGCCGGGCTGACCATCTCGGCGGAGCCGCAGGAGCTGAAGGCCAGGGGGAACGGGCCGGTGGCGGTGCTGAACAACTCGTTCGGGTTCGGCGGGGCGAACGTCGCGCTGGTGTTCACCGAGGCCTGATCCGAGATTTTTGACATTTTGGATTAAAAGGGTCCGGGTCACGACTGCGATGCCACCCTGATCCGGGCCCATGCTGGCTCGGGCGGCCTGTCCGGGGCGGGGCGGCCTCCGGCCGCTTCTTGCTGTTATCAGCCTGTCGGGGCGGGCGACCTTCGGCCGCTTCTTGCTGTTATCAGTCGGCCCGAGCGTGTGCGCCATGATCACGACCGTTTTCCCCCTCGGAAACGGGGGCATGTCGGTCGTGATCATGGTGGTCACGCGGCCGGGGGCGGGTCAGGCCCGCGCGGTAGGCCATGAGCACCAGGTGGACGCGGTCGCGGGCGTCCAGCTTGGTCAACAGGTGGCGGACGTGCGTCTTGGCCGTGCCCGGCCCCGCCCGCGCCGTCGAGGGCTTCACCTACCTGCCCGACCACCTGCTGCTCATCAACGCCGCGACCGTGCTGGCCACCACCAGCGCCCCGGCCGGGCCGCACGCCGCGCCTACCCTCCGGCCGCCGTCACTCCGGCCTCCGGCCGGTAGGCCACCGTGCCGGCCAGGGCCTGGATGTGGGCCGGGACCGGCTGGCCGGCGGGCAGGGCCGGGTCGGGCACCGGGGCCTGCCACCGGGACTCCAGCGGCACCTCGCCGGCCCACAGGCCGAGCGCCGCGTCCGGGCTGTCGGCGTCGTCGGGCGGGCCGGTGCGGATCTTGACCGAGGCCTCGGCCAGCGAGAAGGCCAGCAGCCGGGTGGCGGCCAGCTCCTTGCGGCTGGGCTGGCGCGTGTAGTCCCACTGGCCCGGCGCCACGTGCTCGGAGACGCAGCGCAGCCCGGCCAGCTTCTCGGCCGGGTCGGTGACGATCCGGGGCACGGCGTAGATCACGGCACTGCGGTAGTTCACCGCGTGCTCGAACACCGACCGGGCCAGCACCAGCCCGTCCACCAGCGTGACGGTGACGCAGGCGGGCGCGTCGGCGGCCAGGCTCTGGCTGGCCACCGAGCCGTGCAGGTACAGCTCGTCCTCGGTGAACCCGTAGACCGTGGGCACCACCATGATGCCGTCGGCGGCGGGCAGCCCGAGGTGGGCCACGAACCCGGCCGCCAGCACGGCCAGCAGGTCGGCCCGGTCCCGGCGTCCTTGCTCGCGCAGCCGCCGGTGCCGGGTCCGCGGGGTGGCGGACAGCTCGCCTGGGCCTGCGGGCTCGAGAGTGTCGGCGGGCTCGAGAGCGTCGGCGGTCTCACCGGGAAAAGCGACCTCGGATTCGATATCTGACACTCGTCACGCCCCCTGGCCACGGAATGAGTTGCCTATAAGGTACTGCACAACTGATTCCGGGTGACAGGCCCGATCGGGCCTCGGTGGCCGGCTGCCTGCTGCCGGGGCAGCCGGGAGGCAGCCGGCCACCGCTGGAAACGGCACGGGCGCGGGCGGGTGGTGCGCCCGTGTCGCTGGCCAAACGCCCGATTCGTCCGCTCGGCTTGATCAGCTCGAGGGCTGCCGACAAGCCATGCCGGGCCGTACTGGCCGGGCGAGCGGGCGGATCAGGGCTGGAGGGCCGGCCGCCTAGGCGTAGGAGGCGAGCTTCTTGCGCAGCTTGGCCCGGCCCCGGTGCAGCCGCGACATCACGGTGCCGATCGGGATCTCGAGCATCTCGGCCACGTCGCGGTAGGGGTAGCCCTCCACGTCAGCAAGGTAGATCGCGGCCCGGAAGCCCTCGGGGAGCTCCAGGAGCGCCTGCATGACCTCCGACTGGCCCACGCGGTCCAGAGCCTCGGACTCGGCCGAGCGGACCGGCTGGCCCACCCCGTCGCGGGCGTCGAGGATCTGCTCGAACTCGGCCCGCAGCGTCTGGGCGGGCTCGCGGCTGCGCTTGCGGCAGCTGTTGATGAACGTGTTGGTGAGGATCCGGTAGAGCCAGGCCCGGACGTTCGTGCCCGGAGTGAAGTTACGCATGCCGACGTAGGCCCGCGCCATCGTCTCCTGCACGAGGTCCTCGGCGTCGCTGGGGTTGCGCGTCATGCGCAGCGCCGCGGGATAGAGCTGCTTCCCGCAGGACGCCACCTCCTGCTCGAAGTAGGCGTGATGGTCGATTTGGTCCGTTTCGTCGGTATGATGGACGTGGTCGGTGTGGTTAACGACGTCCTGTAGCACCGTCATAACCCGGCTTACCTCCGCTAGTCGTGGCCCGGCGGTCCGGGCCATCGGTCACTTCCGGGGCCAGCTGCACGTCGTGGCGCGCACACGCCACGCGCTCGCAGGGCCGCCTCGTCTGCCTGTCCGGGCCGCGATGCGGTCCGGCTGTGCCGCCTGCCAGCCCGACCCGTTGGGGCCGCGCGCCGGTGGCGGTACGCGACGACGACTGTCCGTAAGGCCGGCTGCTCGCCGCCATCAGGCCGGCAGCTCGCCGTCGCAATGCCGGCTGCTGGCCATCGGGCCGACTGCTCGCCCGGACAGTTTGTTTACGTCTTGCAAACGTTTGCAGTTATCGCCCGCGGATGTTTACCCGGACCCGGCAATGGGTCCGCGCGCGCAGGATCAGGGCTAGCGCACTAATGGGATTTGCGGCCTGCCGCCTGGCCGCGTGATGTGGCCCCGCATAAGCAGCCGGCCAGCCTCTCCGGCCACCGCTTCACGGGTCCGCTCGCAGGACGGACTGGTTTCTAGTGGCCCCAGCGATCAGCCACGGGCCACCGCGGCCTTAAGCCGCCCTGGCACTTCATACGAGTCCCCTCAAGCTGGCGACATGGGAAGTCCCGGGCCTGGATCAGCCACGTGGACTCGAAGTATTTAAACAATGACCCTAGGTCATGTCAAGCGCTTCTATCAGGGCAAACTACGCTCCGTAGGCAGATGGTCTAACCCTCCGGAGTCATGTTTCCTGACCCGCGAAGATCACGCGGCCGGCCGGCGCCGAGGCGCGCGAACCCCGGCCGGGCAAGGGCTCCGGGCGCCGGCGGAGGGCGTTCAGGCCGTCGTCCGGCACCCGCGCACACCTGTCCGGATAACGCCCACCCAGAAGGTTCAAAAAAAATACCTCACCACGTTTAGACCCCGCGCCCGCACCAGGCCGGATTCTGAGAAATAGTGTCAATTCGGACAAATAACACCTCATCCAGCTTGATGCCGGGCGTCCCGATCACGCCATTCAGGCTGGTCTGCCAGAGTGGTTCGGGTTTTCCGTGCCAGGGCACGGAAAACCCGAACCACTCATCGTTATCCACAGACCTCGGCCCCAGGCCGGCCGCCAGGCCGGCCCGGCTCGCGGCACTCAGCTGGGTCAACTGACGCGGCCGGCCTTTCACTGGCGCCCGTTCTGCCACCTGTGTCCCGCCGGTCACAGGCCCAGGGTTCTGCGGGGTCACCGAACGACGTGGTTGTTGCTGTCACGTCGCTGCAGCAGCGTGAGAGCAACAACCACGTCGTTCCGTCCGCCTCCGTGGGCGGCGCAGCGGACGCGGAAACGCCTGTGACGGGCGCTGGTGGTGGGCGGCGGCGCCAGGGCCGGGCTCGGTCACCGTTCCGCGGACGGCGGGCAGCCGACGGGGCCGAGGCGGGCTGGAGGCACTCCTTCGTGATGATGGGTTTTCAACGCCGACGTGGCCGGGGGCGGCGGTCATGCGCGGTAGGCGGCCTGTGTGCCAGGATGTCCGGCGTCCGCCCGCGCTGCGGGCTCCGCTCTCCGGCCGGGCCGCTCTCCCGGGCCAGGCAGGTCCCCTGGTAAGGCAGGCATATGGACAGCACCAGCACTCACGCCGGGCCCGGCAGCGCGGCCATCGAGGCCCTGTTCGGCGTGGCGGGCAAGACCGCCCTGGTCACCGGCGGATCGCGGGGCATCGGCGCGATGATCGCCGAGGGCCTGGTCCGGGCGGGCTGCCGGGTCTACATCAGCTCACGCAAGCAGGAGGCGTGCGCGGCCACGGTCGAGCGGCTGGCACCGTTCGGCGAGTGCGTGGCACTGCCGGCCGACCTGGCCCGCCCGGACGGCCCCGAGTACCTGGCTGGGCAGCTGGCCGAGCGCGAGGGCCGGCTGCACATCCTGGTCAACAACGCCGGGACGACCTGGGGCGCGCCGCTGGAGGAGTACCCGGCCAGCGCGTTCGACAAGGTCTGGGGGGTCAACGTGCGGGCGCCGTTTGACCTGACGGTGCGGCTGCTGCCGCTGCTGCGCGCGGCGGCCAGCGCCGACGACCCGGCGCGGGTGATCAACATCGGCTCCATTGACGGGCTGGGCACCGCGGCGGTGCCGCACTTCGCCTACAGCAGCAGCAAGGCGGGCGTGCACATGCTGACCCAGTCTCTGGCCAGGGAGCTGGCCGGGCAGTCGATCACGGTCAACGCGCTGGCGCCGGGGCCGTTCGAGAGCAAGATGATGGCCTTCGCGCTGGGCGACCCGGAGCTGCGGGCGGAGATCGAGGCCAGCGTCCCGCTGGGCCGCATCGGCCACCCGGACGACGTGGCCGGGGCCACCATCTACCTGGCCTCGCGGGCCGGACGCTACCTGACCGGCGTGATCATCCCCATCGACGGCGGCCTGCTGGTCACCGGGCACTGAGCCAGGGCCAGCACTGAGCAGGAGCACACCATGAGCGACGGGTTCACCGGCGAGCTGTGGCAGGGCATCAGCGGCATCTACGGCGCCATCCTGGCCCACCCGTTCGTGACCGGGCTGACCGACGGCAGCCTGCCGGCCGGCGCGTTCGCGTTCTACGTCGTGCAGGACGCCCTGTACCTGCAGCGTTATGCTGAGGCCCTGGCCGCGGTGGCCAGCCGGGCCCCGGCCAGCGCGCAGACCGAGATGTTCGCCCGGCACGCGGCCGGCATCATCACCGTGGAGCGGGCGCTGCACGACAGCCTGCTGCCTGAGCTGGGGCTCGATCCCGCCGCCATCGACGCCGCCGAGCCGGCTCCGACCACGCTGGCCTACACCAGCTACCTGCTGGCGTCCGTCCGCGGCGGTTCCTATGCCGAGGGTGTGGGCACCGTGCTGCCCTGCTACTGGATCTACTGGGAGGTGGGCAAGGAACTGCTGCGCCGCGGCTCGCCTGACCCGCGCTACCAGAGGTGGATCGACACCTACGCAGGTGACGAGTACGCGGCCGAGGTCCGTGAGGTGCTCGACGCCACCGACGCGCTGGCGGCCGACCTGTCCCCGGCCGAGCGGGCCAGGGTGCACCGGCACTTCCGGGCTACCAGCCGCTACGAGTGGATGTTCTGGGACATGGGCTACCGGCAGGAGACCTGGCCGGTCTGAGCGGGTAGATTCGAGCGGTGAAGAAGCTTCTCGAGCTCCTCATCTGCATCTTCCTCCATCCCGTGGCCGTGGTGCTGATGTGGATCGACCTGGCCACCCGCTCGGACGCCTCCGGCTTCGCCAAGGTGTGCTGGGCGATCCTGGCCCTGATCCCGCTGGTCCCGTTCGTCTACGTGCTGACCAGCGGCGACCTGTGGTGACCTAGGCCCGGTGTCAGGGCCAGGGTCACGAGCACCGAGGCCGCCGCCAGCAGGGTCATGACGTCGGCGGGCGGCAGCCACTGGGCCAGCGCGCCGCCGAGCGCGCCGCCGAGCGCGGCGCCGACGGCCTGCATGGTGAGCATGCCTGAGGTATGCAGGCCCAGGGCGTGGCCGTGGGTGTCCTGCCGGGTCACCGCCAGCAGGCGGTCCTGCAGCAGCAGGCTGGCGCTGTACCCGACCGACGCCACGGCCACCACCGCCGGTGGACTGGGACGAGCCCGATCACTACTCGATCGTGTACCCGTGCCAGGGCCTGCTGGCCGACGCCGGGGAGACCGCCCCGCCCGAGCCGCTGGCCGCGCTGATCGGCGCCGCGCGGGCCCGGGTCCTGGTCCTGCTGGCCGCCCCGGCCA
>Ga0134126_10007880_pt1 | contig 13361 bp, 12 predicted proteins | sample KB31752_FD_96881 | JGI IMG/M metagenome (GOLD analysis project Ga0134126, IMG submission 96881) | Terrestrial soil microbial communities with excess Nitrogen fertilizer from Kellogg Biological Station, Michigan, USA - KB3-175-2 | ecosystem: Environmental > Terrestrial > Soil > Unclassified ...
CCGCAAACGAGGCGAAACGTCGCGCAGGCCATCGCGATGCCGAGCAGGATCTGGGCCACGTCGACTGACCAGACGAGCAGCGTATTCATGCAAATATCTCCAGCAGCGGGCGCTCGTATCGTTCCTTTATGGTCCGGATCCATTCGGATCGATCGACCAGGTCGAGGACATGGATCGTCAAAACGCCGTTCGCCGGGTCGAAATCCGCCCACAGGGTTCCGGGCGTGGACGTGATGATGCAGGCGAGCGCGGCAAGCCCATAGGGATCGCGAAGTTCGAGCGGTATTTCGACGAACCCGGAAGTCCATCCTCGTCGACCGAGACCGAGCACGATGCGCGCAACGGCGATGTTGGAGAGCAGGATATCTTTCAGAACGGAAGCGCCCAGGCGGCAGATGACACCGGGCCGCCTTAGACGCATTTTCGGCAGCGCGAGTCTCTCCAGCGACCATCCTCCGACAAGGCCGACCACGCCGCCCAGGAGAATGTGTCCGGATGAAAGGGATTGGTTGAGCAACAACCACAGCCCAAACAGGCCGGCGCTCGCGATCGGATAGGGCAGGAGCAACCTCATGCTCCACCTCTGGAGTGATTTGTCTGCCCGGCTGCCGGGCGAAGGACACCACGAATGTAGTCGTCCGGAACGTGCAACGACTGCGCCGCAGCCCGCATATACCGCATCACCGGGCCGGCCTGGATCGTCTGCACCCCGCAGAGGATCAGTAACACGATCACAGGCGCCAGTTCGACCAGGCGGACACGCGGCACGGCTCGTTCAGGCGAAGCCCAGAACGCGTGGATACCGGCGCGCGTGAGGGAGACGATCGCGGCAAGGCCCGCGAGGATCAGAACAACCATGAAGGTCCAGGCAGCGGTCGAAACGGCGGCCGGCGGTGGGCCGAGCGCGGCGGCAAGGAGCGCGAACTTGCCGATGAATCCCGAAAGCGGCGGCAAGCCGGAGATGACGAGGGCGCATCCGATGAAAGCCAGACCGAGAAAACCCATGGTCGCCGGAACCGCGATACCGATCTCGGCGGAATCGTCCACGTCGTTCTCTTCCCCGTAAAGCTCGCGCGTCACGGCTATCATGTCGGCTCCAGGCTCGCGCCCTCGCTCCGCCAGCTCGACCAGCAGGAAGAACGCGCTCAGGCCGAGTGTCGAGCTGACGAGGTAGAAAAGGGCGGCTCCGGTAATGGCCGGCTGCCCCATGCCGACGGCTGCGAGTACCGTGCCCGAGGAGACGAGCACGGAAAACGCCGCAAGCCGCGCCATATCCTGCGCCGCAAGGCTTCCGATCGTTCCGAACAACATGGTCGCCATCCCGCCGAACAGCAACCATTCGCCGCCGAACTGGGCCGATGCTGCGGCTTCAGGGCGAAACAGCAGAAGCCAGAGGCGGAGCACGATGCAGGCGCCCACTTTCGTGAGGATCGCAAACATCGATGCGACCGGGGGCGGTGCAACGGCGTAAGTACCGGGTAGCCAGAAGCACAAGGGCCACATTCCCGCCTTGGCCAGCAATGCGATGCCGAGGATGCCGGCGCCGGCTTCAAGGAACGCGCGGTTCTCGGCCGGGATCGCCGGAACTCGGGCGGCGAGATCGGCCATGTTGAGGGTTCCTGCAACGCCGTAGATCAGACTTACCCCGATCAGAAACAGCAGCGAAGCCGCAAGGTTGACCACGATGTATTGCATTCCGGCCGTCACTCGCGCAGCGCCCGAGCCGTGCAGCGCAAGGCCATAGGAGGCGGCGAGCAGGATCTCGACGAAGACGAAAAGGTTGAACAGGTCGCCCGTGAGAAACGCGCCGTTGACGCCCATCAGCAGAAATTGAAACAAGGGATGGAAGAGCACGCCCACCCGGTGCCAGCGTGCAAGGGAGAATACGACGGCCGTGGTGGCCAGCACGCTTGTCAGGAGCACCATGAGAGCCGCCAGCCGGTCCACCACCAGCACAATCGCAAACGGCGCCGGCCAGTCACCCAGCCGGTACACGCCGGTCACGCCGGCCGGACTGGCGTCCACGTTTCGAATCAACGCAACGGAAACGCCGAGCAGACACAATGACGCGACGACATTGAGTGCTGCGTTCACGCTGCGGCGTCGCTCGCCCCCCAGGACGAGCATTGTCGCCCCGGCGAGCAGCGGGAGCACGATCGGGGCGACCATGAGATGGTCCGCGAAGCGGTTCACGCTTCAGGCTCCCTTCCGTCGACATGGTCGGTGCCGGTAAGACCGCGCGCTGCGAGCAGAACGACCAGCAGCAAGGCCGTAGTCGCAAAGCTGATCACGATCGCCGTCAGCACGAGCGCTTGCGGCAACGGGTCGACGAACTGCGAGGGATCTCCGGCCGCCTTTTCGATGAGGACTGGCGCGCTCCCGGTCCTCAGCCGCCCCATGCTGATGATGAAGAGATTGACCGCATAGGAGAGCAGCGAGAGGCCCACGATCACCTGAAACGTGCGGGGCCTCAGTATCAACCAGACGCCGGAGCCGGCGAGCACCCCGATCCCGAGAGCGAGCACGATCTCCATCACGGCACCTCAGCAGGCGGGGTCGCGGCGGGGACGCGCGGTTCGCGCTCCGCCGGCATCCGGTGACTGCGCAGCGACTGGTGCGCGATCGCGATCAGCATCAGCACGGTTGCGCCGAACACCAAAGCGGAGACGCCGAGGTCGAACAGCAGGGCACTGGCGACCGGGACGGCCCCGAGCAACGGAATCTCCGCATAGGAAAACGACGAGGTCAGGAAAGGCCGGCCGAACAGCCAGGCGGCCGCGCCGGTGCAGGCCGCGAGGAGCAATCCGGCACCCATCCATTGGACGGGCAGTATGCGCAGCCGCGCCTCCACCCAGATCGTTCCCCGCGCTATATACTGGAGGATGAACGCGACCGCCATCGCGATCCCGGCGACGAATCCGCCGCCGGGCAGATCATGTCCGCGCAGCAGCAGGAAAACCGCCGTCGCTCCGACAACCGGAAAAAGCATCGCCATCATGAGGGCGGGAATCACCATGGCGCTTTCGGTCTTGTCGGCGTGCCGGAGGTCAGGAGCCCGGCCGTGCGGTTTCGGCGAGGAGCGCTGCTGCTCGGGCACGGAGATGCTCTCGGGAGCAGGGCGGAAGCGCCGCAGCAACGCGTAGACCGTAAGCGCCACGATCCCGAGCACCGCGATTTCTCCGAACGTATCGAATGCGCGGAAGTCCACCAGAATGACGTTCACGATGTTTGTGCCGCCACCTTCCTTGTAGGCGTTCTCCGTAAAGAAGCCCGCGATGCTAGGCGGTTGCGGCCGGATCATGATGGCGTAGGAAAGCGCCGCCAATCCCGAGCCTGCGGCGACGGCGATGAGGAAATCGCGAACGCGGTACCCGCGAATGATACGGCTTGCCGCCTCCGGCGAATTCGAATCCTGCAGTCTCTTTGGCAGCCAGCGCAGTCCCAGCAGAAGCAACACCGTCGTGACCGTCTCGACTGCCAATTGAGTCAGCGCAAGATCGGGCGCGGAGAGCCAGACGAAGCTGAGGCAGGTCGCGAGGCCGGCACTGCCGAGCAGGATCAGCGCGGCGAACCGATGGAACTTGGCCTTGTAGGCCGCGGCCAGCGCGCAGACGATCCCGACGAGCCAGACCAGTCCGAAGCCGATATCAAGCGCCGTGAGCGGCGGCACGGGCGACCCTGGCCCGCGCGCCCAGATAGGCGCCGATCCGGCAAGCAGCGCCGCGCACACCAGAAGCTGGAGCTGCGGTTGCAGTCGCCGGGTGCCCAGGACACCTTCCAGCGCTCTGGCAAGTCGCCAGGAAACGGCGACAAGCGCCAGATCGAAGATACGTTGTCCCTTGATATGCCGCAGCAACGGAGGGCCGTCGCAGACGAGCAGATACGAGCGAAGAACGAAGTACAAGGCGACGCCGCCGCAGATCGCCACCAGGCTCATCAGGAGCTCGGGCGTGAAGCCGTGCCAGACCCGCAGGCTGTATTCAGGAAGCACCGGTCCGACAACCGCCTTCAGCGCCGTTTCGAGCGGCGGGCCGATCGTGAGCGCGGGGGCGACGCCGACCACCAGGCAAGCCATCACAAGAAGCTCGGCAGGAAAGCGCATGAGGAACGGAGGCTCATGCGGCGTGCGTGGCAGGTCTTCCGGCGGCGGCCCGAAAAACACATCGCGTATGAAGCGGAACGAATACGCGACCGTGAACGTGCTGGCGACGGTCACGATGTATGGAAGTGCCTGATCCACGAGCGAGTTGTCGTGGATTTCGATGGTTTCGGCGAAAAACATTTCCTTCGAGATGAAGCCATTGAGCAACGGCACGCCGGCCATCGCAGCGGCGGCAACCATCGCCAGCGTCGCCGTTATCGGCATGAACCGCCACAAGCCGCTCAGGCGACGAATGTCGCGGGTGCCGGTTTCGTGGTCGATGATCCCCGCCGCCATGAACAGGGACGCCTTGAATGTGGCGTGATTCACGATGTGGAAGATCGCGGCCACTTGCCCGAGAGGCGAATCGAGACCGATCAGAAGGGTGATCAAGCCAAGGTGACTGATCGTCGAATAGGCAAGCAACCCCTTCAAATCCTGTTGGAAGACCGCGATGAACGCGCCCAGGACGAAGGTGATGAGGCCGGAGGAGGCCACAAACCACAGCCACTCATTGGTTCCGCCCAACGCAGGCCATAGCCGCACGAGCAGAAACACACCTGCCTTCACCATGGTTGCGGAATGCAAATAGGCTGAAACCGGCGTCGGCGCAGCCATCGCCTGGGGCAGCCAGAACTGAAATGGAAACTGTGCGCTCTTCGTCAGGGCACCGATCAATATGAGGATGAGGGCCGGCGTGTAGAGCGAATGCGCGCGAATTGCCGCACCCGACGCGAGCACCCGGTCGAGGTCGTAGCTTCCGACGATGTGCCCCAGGATCAGCACGCCGGCGAACAGGCAGAGCCCGCCTGCAGACGTGACGAACAGAGCCATCCGTGCGCCATCGCGCGCCTGCGCGCTCTGATGCCAATAGCCGATCAGCAGGAAGGAGAAGAGGCTGGTCAATTCCCAGAAGAACACCAACTGGATCAAATTGCCCGACAGCACGATGCCGAGCATCGCGCCCATGAATGCGAGAAGAAAGGAATAGAAGCGCGGTAGGGAGTCGGCGGGAGACAGGTAGTATCGGGCGTACAGGACCACGAGGCCGCCTATAGCCGTCACCAACGAGGCCATCAGCCAGGCGAACCCGTCCATGCGCAGGCAAAACTCGAGGCCGAGTTCCGCGAGCCAGGGGGTCTTGTGCAGGATGACCCCTCCGTTGACCACGTCGGGATAAGCCAGAAGAACAAGGACCAGAGCAACGACGGCCACGAAGCCGGCCAGGAACGTCTCGGCGCTGCGCATGTTCGCGCGAAACAGCAAGGCAAGACAGCTTCCCAGGAAAGGAAGCGCAATGATGGCCGCCAAAGGTGTTTCGGAGAGAATCGCCATGCGTCGTCCGCCAGATGCTCCGATCTTTGCTCAGTTACGCTGACGGGAGCGGCGAGGGCAAGCGCGTCTGCGGGGTTGAGGATAACACTTTCCGCCGGTTGTCGGGCGCCATCGAATGACGCAGCAAGGAGAATGCCGCACCTCGGGCGACCTGCGTTCCTTCAGGAGCGCAACCGCCCGCGTTGACGCGGGCCATGCCTCCGAGCCCGTTGCAACTGGAATCGCGGGTGGCGATCACCCATATGATCTGGAGCCATTTCATTTAGGGCATCGGTCATGACAAGAACCTTCGAAATCGGCGATCATGTGAGCTGGAATTCCGAGGCAGGCCGGGTGCGCGGCCGGATCCTGCGGGTGCACAGGAAGGACGTGAACTACAAGGGCTACATCCATCATGCGAGCCCGGAAGACCCGCAATACGAGATCAGGAGTGACCGGACAGAGCACGTCGCCCTCCACAAGGGGCGCGCGTTGCGGCTGCTCTCGCATTAGGGAAGGTGGAGACGAGCGAATGGCGCACCCGTTCTATACCATCGGTCATGGCACGAGGCCGACCGGCGAGTTCGTCGATCTGCTTCGCGGCGTCGAGGTGACGCTGCTGGCCGATGTCCGCACCGTGCCGCGCTCGCGCACCAATCCCCAATACAATCGCGACGTGTTGCCACATTCGCTGGAGCCGTTCGGTATCGGCTACGAGCACATGGCCGCGCTCGGCGGACTGCGCGGTCGCGTGCGCGAGGTGTCCCCGGAGATCAATGCGTTCTGGGAGAACGACAGCTTCCACAATTATGCCGACTATGCCATGGGCGAACGCTTCGGCGCGGGGCTTAAGCATTTGCGCGAACTCGGCGAAACGCGATGCTGCGCCATCATGTGCGCGGAAACGGTGTGGTGGCGCTGCCACCGGCGGATCATCACCGACTACCTGCTGGCGGCCGGGGAGCGCGTGTTTCACATTCTCGGGCCGGCAAAAATCGAAGCCGCGACCATCAACGAGGCGGCACGGCCGCAGGGAGGCGGCCTCCTGATCTATCCGCCGCCTCCGCCGGCGGCCGGGAAATCACCGGGGCCGGCTTTACTGGCATAGATGACGATTCCGCGCCTGCTTCAGCGCATGTCACTCTCTGTGGAGAGGGGAGGGCGAGCCAGTGCGCAATCCGCCGCCAGGCGCTGGCGATCGTGTTGCGGCCCATGAACAGACCGAGATGACCACAGGGCTCGCAGGCCGTCTCGATCAGGTCCGCCGGCGTACGCAACAATGACGCCGTTGCAAAGGCCTGCGCCGGAGGCACGATCTCGTCATTCGCGCCGGCCAGCAGGTATACCGGCACTGCCACATCTCGCAGATTGATCCGATGGCCGAGGGCAAGGAACTGACCCGCGGCAATGCGGTTCTCGCGGAAGATCGCGTTCACGACTTCCAGATAATAGGCGCCGGGCAGATCCAAGGTCGCATCATTCCATGCTTCGAAGCGTTCAAGCAACCTGCGGCCGGTGTCGCTTTCTTCAGCGAGATCCCGTTGCAGCGCGTCCTGCCAACTCGGCTGGTGGGCCCAGGTGTCGCGCAGGTTGCGGCCGCTCACGAGACCCGTGGCGCCAACCATGCTCTCGAACGCCTCCGGCAGGAGAGCGGACACCGATTGCGAAATCGGCGACGGAACCGATACATCGACGGGAGCGCCGGCGAGAACCAGCCGCCGGACTTTTTTCGGAAAGCGCGCGGCAAAGACCAGCGCCAGCCATCCACCCTGACACAGACCCGCGAGATCGACCGGCGAACCTATTTCATCGATCGCGACGTTGAGATCGGAGAGATAATTGTCGATGGTGAGATAGCGCATGTCCGCATCTGCCGAGCGCCAGTCCGTGACATAGACGCGGCCCAGTCCTTCGCGCAGCAGTGCCTCGACGAGGCTGTGCTCCGGCGCGAAGTCCGCGATCAGGGCGCCGTGCAGCGCGTAGGGTGCGCAGACCAGAACCGGGTTTCCGCCGGCTTCCGTTGAAAAATCGCGCAAGCGCATGGTGGAGAGCTGAAGTGCGATCCGCTGGGGCGTGGTCCAGGCCAGCTCTGCTCCGGCAGAGGGAACCGATGATCCAATATCGGCGTCAAGCCACCACGCACAGGCATCCAGCATCAGTTTGGCGCCGGCGAAAGGCCACAGCAACGGATCGCGGTGCCAGTGCCCTCTTGCGTCGTTTGGTTCCGCGGTCTTGCGCGCCAAATGCCGGGATCCTTACCTCGTGCGCTACGCTCCGCCCCCGGCGACAGGCTTGCGCCGGTGCGAAATCTTCAACGCTTCCCGCACCTCGTCGTCCTCGATCGCCTCCAGAAGGCGGCGTTCTGCAGCGCTTCCGGCCGTAACCGGTTTCGCTGCGCGAGTGCGCGCATGCGCGGCATTATGCTCGTCCCGATCTCTCATCTTGTCCACCACGTTCGATCCGCTTGGGGAGCCATTTGGCCCATCAAGCCATGCCGGCGGGTGGCCGCTTTGACCGGGATCAATGGTCAGCCAAACGGCGGCCCGTGCCCTAGGGCAATCCCCGCGCGTCGATCTGGCCGATGAGCTGGCGCAGGCGGTCATGCAGGTTGCCGCTCTCGCCGTCGAGATCGAACACCGAGGCGGGGCTGCCGCGCTTGGTCAGGATCGCGGTGCGCGGACAATGTCCGGCGTTGCAGAGCTGCTGCCTCAGCTTTTCGCCTTGCGCGATGAAGGTCGGCGCATCGGCCGACGACCACGCGAGCAGGATCGGTTCCTCGATCGCGGTGAGGCCGGGAATCGCCGAGCGGCTGTCGTAGGTGCTGGTATCCGTGCCGAAATAGGCGCGCTCGCCTTCGCCGACATCGGTCGGGTGATAGATTCCCGACACCAGCACGGCGCCCGCGACGTAATCGTCGCGCTCCTGGAATTCCTTGTGCGCGAGGAAGCTTGCCAGATGAAAGGCGCCGGTGCCATACCCGATCGGAATGATCTCCTGCTTGTTGCCGCCGAACAGGTCGGCGTTTTCATGAACCCAGGAGATCGCCGCCGACACGTCCTTTGCGCCCGTCGGCCAGGTCGCCGCCGGCGCGAGCCGGTACGACACGTTGAAGGCGACCAGGTTGTTGCGCGCGGCAAAGCACATGGCCTGCTCTACCAGCGGCTTGACCGTAGGGGCGTCGCCGCCGCCTGCAAAACTGTCGCCGGCCACGAACACCAGCACCGGGCGCTTGCCGCCAGGCTTGGTCTGCCCGCTCGCGACGTCGAGGATGTTCATGGTGTCGCCGCCGTATTTCAGGCTGCGTGTGAACGTGACGCCGGTGCAGGAGGCGGGATCGCTGATGGCGGCCGAGTCGGCCGAACCGGCGGGTGCAGGAGCAGGCGCGGCCACCGGCGCGGGCGCCGCGCGGGGATCGTCGTCCAATCCGACCTTGATCAGATTGTCATCAAGGCGTTGCGGCGCGTTGGGTGGCCCGGAGGCGGCCGTCAACGTCATGAGAAGTGAGAATGCCAGGCATTTTATCATTCTTTGGACCGCGTTTGCGCTGCCGAGCTAGCCAACCATCGATCCAAGATTGGGCGATTTGACGGCATTGCCATGCCGGCAATCGCAGGGGCAAGCACGGAGATAGATGGGTTTACAAATTCGCACGCGCCAGATGTCTTCCGGCGATATAGCCGAAAGTAAGGGCCGGGCCGAGGGTGATGCCGGCGCCGGGATAATTGCCGCCCATGATGCTCGCCATGTCGTTGCCGGCGGCATAGAGGCCCTCGATGACGCGGCCATCGGCATCCAGCGCGCGGGCGTGTTCGTCGGTCCTGATGCCGGCATAGGTGCCGAGGTCGCCGATCACGAGCTTGATCGCATAGAACGGTCCGTGCTCGAGCGGGGCGATACAGGGATTGGGCCCGTGCAGCGCGTCGCCCTGGTAGCGGTTATAGGCGCGCGAGCCCTTGCCGAAAGCGGGGTCGCGTCCTTCGGCAGCGTGCTTGTTGTACTCCGCGACGGTGGCTTCGAGCTCCTTCGCATCGATGCCGGCTTGCTGGGCGAGTTCGGCCAGCGTCGCGCCGCGCTTGAGATAGCCGGTGCGGACATATTCCCCGATCGGCATCGGAAACGGCGCCACGCAGCCGAGCCCGTATTTGCGAAGCGTGCGGTGGTCGCAAATCAGGAACGCAGCGATCTCCTCGCCGGGCTTCGCCGCCTTCACCATGTCCTGAACAAAATCGTGGTAGGAATTGCCTTCGTTGGCGAAGCGTCTGCCTTCGCGCGTCACGGCGATTACGCCCGGCTTGGCGCGGTCGATGAAGTGCGGCATCACGCCTTTCGAGCCGTCCTTGCGCGTGGTGATCGACACCGGCACCCAGGCGGCCGCATTCGGCAGCGTATCCTCGACGCGGCCGCCGGCGTTCTCCGCGAGCCGCAATCCGTCGCCGGTGTTGCCGGTCGGCCCCGGCGAATAATGCTCGGTGCCGGTCGGTGCATGCGGAAACATTTTTTGCCGTCGCGCCACATCATGCGGAAAGCCGCCGCAGGCGAGCACCACGCCGCGCCTGGCGGCGACGCGCACGCGCTTTCCGTCGCGCTCGACGACCGCGCCGCGCACCGCGCGGTCCTCCACGATCAATTCGCGCACGGGCGAGGACAGCCACAGCGGGATGTCAAGGTCGAACGCGGACTTCGCGAGCCGCCCTGCCAGGGCATTGCCGTTGGTCAGCGTCATGCCACGGCCATGCTGCATCACGTCGATCGCGTGCTTCGACAGCCGCTTCGCGACATAGACCGCCGAGACCGGCGATTTAGTTGCGCGCATGAAATGCACGATGTCCTTGCCCGAACCCAGCATGATGCCGAACACGGTAAGCTCGGGCAGGGGAGGGCCGAGGTCTTTGATGTGTTCGCCGAGCTCGCGTCCGTCGAACGGCCGCGTCACCATGGAGCGTCCGCCCTGTGCGCCGCCGGGCGCCTCCGCGTGATAATCGGGAAAGGTGAGCGGCATGTCGAAGCGCACGGCGGTCTTTGTGGTGAAGAAGTCGACCGCCTCCGGGCCGTTGCCCAGAAACGCGTCGACCCGCGCGGCATCAAAACTGTTGCCGGCCTCATGCCGCAGATAGGTGCGCGCCTGCTCCTTGTCCTCGACGATGCCCCAGGCTTTCGCCAGCGACGTGCCGGGAATCCAGAGCCAGCCGCCGGAACGCGCGGTGGTGCCGCCGAAGCGCGGTTCCTTCTCGACGATCAGGACTTTCAACCCGTGATGGCCTGCGGTCACCGCCGCGGAGAGGCCGGCACAGCCGGAGCCGACCACCAGCACGTCGCAATCGAAAACTTCAGTTCCGCCATCCATTGTCGAGATTTCCGTCCCCTGAAATACCATAGCGCCTAAACGCAAACGCCTTCCATTCCGTCGTACTTTCGCGGCCTTGACCGCAGTGCCGTTGCCATGTTCGCTGTCGCATCAAATTTCGGCGCCTCCGGCACCCCGAAGATTAACCAACATGGACAGCCCCTTGGCAAGTTCAGAGGAAACGCCGCGCGCCCAATCTGCCGATGTGCTGCGGGTCGAAGGGCTGACCGTGCAATATGGCGCGCTGGTCGCGCTGCGGGACGTGAGCTGGCGGGTCGCGCCGGGTGAGATTCTGGGGATCATCGGGCCGAACGGCGCGGGCAAGAGCAGTTGCTTTGCCGCGGTCACCAATGCGGTGCGGCATTCCGGCCGCGTCTTCCTCGACGACGCCGATGTTTCGGCGACGCGCACCTATGATCTCGCGAGCCGCGGGCTGCGCCGCACCTTCCAGCAAAACTCCTTCTTCGGCGAGCTGACGGTATTGCAGAACGCGGTCGCGGCGATCGTGCGCGAATATTCGGCGAACTTGCTGACCTCGCTGTTCCTGCCCTGGCGCGAAATGGCGGTCAGCCGGCAGGCGGAGGTCGGGGCGCGGCAGCTTCTCGAGTTCTTCGGCGTCGCCGCGCAATATCACGACAAGCTGCCCGGTGACATTCCCTATGGCGTGCAGCGGCTGCTTTCGGTTGCGCTCGCCTACGGCACCGGCTCGAAAGTGCTGCTGCTGGACGAGCCAGCGGCGGGGCTCGGCGGTGGCGACATGAGGCAGCTCGCCGACGTGCTGGTGAGCTTGCGCAAGCGCAACCTCGCTCTGGTCGTGATCGAGCATCACATGGATCTCATCATGTCGATCGCCGACCGCATCGTCATGATCGACCAGGGCGTGATGCTCGCCACCGGCACTCCGGCCGAAATCCAGCGCGACGCCCGCGTGCGCGAGGCCTATCTGGGGCGCGACGAATGAGCGCGGTGCTGGCTTGCGAACATCTGAGCGTACGTTATGCCGGCAATGTCGCGCTGGCGGATGTCGCAATCGACGTGCCCTCCGGAAAGATGGTCGGCCTCGTCGGCGCCAACGGCGCCGGCAAGTCGACGCTGGTCAATGCGCTGGCGGGCTGGTCGCGCGGTCGCGCCGTTGTGACCGGGCGGATCACGCTCGAAGAGTGGGATATCGCTGGTCTCGCGGCGCATGAGCGGGTGGGGCGTGGGCTGACCCTGGTGCCGGAAGGCAAGAACATCTTTGCCGAGCTCACGGTCGACGAGAATCTCGCGCTGGTGCGGCCGCCGGTCGATACCAAAGACCGCCATCTCTTCACCATCCCTGATGTCTTCGACTTCTTCCCGCGGCTTGCCGAGCGTCGGCATCACAAGGGCGCGGCGCTTTCCGGCGGCGAGCGGCAGATGCTGGCGGTCGGCCGCGCGCTGCTTGCGGGTCCGCGCGTGCTGATGCTGGACGAGCCCTCCGCGGGACTCGCGCCGCGGCTGATCTCGGACCTGTTGTCGCGCATTCGCCTCCTGGTCGATCGTGGCCTTCCCGTGCTGCTGGTCGAGCAGAACGTCAAGGCGGCGCTGAAGGTCGTCGATCACCTTTATCTGCTGGAGCGCGGCCGCATCGTGGGCCAGGGACCGGCGAAGGAAATGGCCGCCGATCATCGCATCGTCGAGGCCTATCTCGGCACGATCGCGGAAAGCGCCGCGCCATGAATGTCGCGCAGCAGATCGTCAACGGGCTCGTGCTCGGCTCTGGCTATGCCTGTGTCGGGCTGGGCTGGACCATCCTGCTCGGCGTCGCGCGGCTGGTGAACTTCGCGCATGGCCAGCTCTATATGCTGGGGGCCTTCGTCACCTGGTATGCGATGACCAAGGCCGGCCTGCCTTACCCGCTCGCGATTCTCGCCGCCATCATCGCGCTCGGCCTTCTCGGCGCGCTGATGCAGACCGCAATGATGCGGCTGGTAATGACACAAAACCTCACCAGCCTGATGATCGTGACGCTCGGCTTCGGCTATGTCCTGCAGGGCGGCAGCGCGCTGATCTTCGGCGGCAATCCGCAGACGCTGCCGGGCACGCTGGCGCGCGCCAAGGTCGATCTGGGATCGCTCTGGTTCACCTGGCAGGACGTGCTGGTGTTTGCCGCGACGCTGTTGCTTTATGGCGCGGTCTGGCTGTTCACGCAACGGACGCGATATGGCTCGGTGATCCGCGCGGTCGCCGAGGATCCGAAGCTTGCGGAACTGTTCGGCATCAACGCCAAACTCGTCTACCTCTTCGTCTTTGTGTTCGAATGCGCGGCGGTTGCGCTGGGCGCAGCCCTGGTGGCGCCGCGCTCGCCGATCCTGACCAGCATGGGCTTCAACGAGGTGATCATGACTTTTGTCGTGGTCGTACTCGGCGGCATCGGCTCGATCACGGGCGCGCTTGTCGCAGGTCTCGGGTTGGGGTTGTTCATCGCCTTCTTCGGCGCGTTCGTGGCGCAGGCCTATACCACGGCGGCCGCCTTTGCCCTGCTCCTGATCCTGCTCGTGATCCGGCCCGCGGGACTGGCGGCCAAATGAGCGCGATCGA
>Ga0134126_10007881_pt1 | contig 13361 bp, 12 predicted proteins | sample KB31752_FD_96881 | JGI IMG/M metagenome (GOLD analysis project Ga0134126, IMG submission 96881) | Terrestrial soil microbial communities with excess Nitrogen fertilizer from Kellogg Biological Station, Michigan, USA - KB3-175-2 | ecosystem: Environmental > Terrestrial > Soil > Unclassified ...
AATTGCTGGCAGGAAACCATTCGCATTACCCTTGGCGAGCCGAGCGAGGAAGCCGGAAAGTATGCCCTTATCTCCCTTGAAGCGATGGTAAACGATGCCAAAGAAGGGCTGCTTGATGCCATGGTCACGGCCCCGATTGATAAACATACCATCCAGAGTGAATACTTTAATTTCCCCGGCCATACCGAATACCTTACGAGGGCGTTCGGGGTAACGGAATCGCTAATGGTCCTCTCGGGTGAAGAATTGCGGATTGGTGTCGTTACCGGGCATATCCCTCTCAGCGCAGTAGCTGAAAGCATCACTTCTGATGCGATCCTTAGAAAGCTGAAGCTGATGCACACCAGCCTGAAGGTGGATTTCAATATCCGCAAACCAAAGATTGCCGTTCTTGGCCTCAACCCGCACGCGGGCGATGGCGGGCTGCTGGGCAAAGAAGAAATTGAGATCATTACCCCTGCCATTGAAACCGCTAAAGCCAAAGATGTCATTGTACTGGGCCCCTACTCTGCCGATGGGTTTTTTGGCGCGCATACCTATCATAATTTTGATGGGATACTGGCCATGTACCATGACCAGGGATTGATCCCTTTTAAATTTGCCAATTTCAATAATGGCGTGAATTTTACGGCTGGGCTTCCTGTGGTGCGCACATCGCCAGACCATGGAACGGGGTATGATATTGCAGGAAAGAACCTTGCCAATGAGCAATCATTCCGCGAGGCCATTTACCTCGCCTGCGACATTGTAAAAAACAGGAGGCTGAACACAGAGGTAAATAAAAACCCATTGAAAAGCCAATTGGCGAAGGAAAGGGAGATTGGATAATTAATAATTAATAATTAGGAATTAAGAATGGAATCAGGGTCCATTCTCGTGTCATAAATCGCGGACAATATGATAGTTTTATCCTGAATTTTATAGAAAAGCACTGTTCTTTTTGTTATCACGCATCTTCTCCATTTCATTCTTTTATTGATTGCAGGAAAGGCTTCGGGCATATCTTCAATAATTTTGAGAAAGAATTCCAACTGAGAATTAAACTTCAGAACTGCATTTCTGCCCCATTTTTTTTCAATGAACTTAATCAAATCCATCAATTGTTCCTGGCTACCTGGCGTCCATTGTATAGAATAACTCATTTTTTGCCAGCAAGGTATTCTGCCAGTTCTTCCATCACGCGGCCATGAGGGATAAGATTGCCTTGCTCAATATCCTTTTCTGCAAGGTCAAGTAATTTCTTTTCTTTATCTGATATTTCGATTGTCCATTCGTCCACGTTGTCCTTGATAGCTTCGAGCCGTTTTACTAACTTGTCGTCATTCAAGCCTGAGATCCAATTAATTAAATTCAGCTTTCGTGTTTCAACATTCATACGCATCATATCCTTTCCTCGTTTTAACAAACCAAAGATAAAAAATAATCCCGAATTCAATCTGCTTTTTAATTTTCTGCCTCCACCCGAAACAACCCTGCCCAGCTTTCCACCCCAACAATCCCGTCCTCGATTAAATCCTTACTTTTTTGAAATGCGATTATCGCATTTGTAGTGCCTGGACCAAAAATTCCATCAATGTTTCCATGATAAAAACCCAGTTGCGTCAGCCTTGATTGAATGGCTTTGGTTTTTGGAGTGTTTGTTGTTCCTGCCCCAATCGGTTTTATTCGGGCAAAAGCCCATAATTCCGCCGGAGAACCCAAAAAATAATCCAGGTCAACAGGACTAATCCCTGCTATGCTCCCTTTTTCCGTGTATTGCCATAAGGTTGGCGAAGTCCATCCGCCGAACATGGGCCCATAATTTGGGGTATAAGACGAAAGCCAAAGCGGGTAATCCTTAAAGCGTGATGTATTGTCCAGGGTTTTCAACTGTTCCCAATACCATCCTCCCGTATAGATAATGGGTTTCATACCGGTTTTCTGCTCAACACGATTCAGCCAGGCGCTGACCGCATCCTCATATTGCGCCACCGTCAATTTTTCCGAAGGGTCTTCAATATCGAGTACCGGCGGCATTTCACCATCATCAATTTTGTTGCCAATGGTTTCCAGGAAAACCCTGGCCTGGACTTTTGGATCAACCGATGCCTTGAAAAAATGATACGAACCACAAAGCAGCCCTGTTTCAGAGAGATGATCATGTTTATCGGTATAAGTTAAATCCCTATATCCTCCTTCAGATGCTTTGATATACACAAAAGCAAGTCCGGAGGCAGATAATTTTTGGTAATCAGGAACATGGTTCCATTTGGATAAATCTATGCCTTTTAGTTTAATCATATAAATTGGGGCTTGATGAATTATTTGAAACGGGATTAAATACTTTTATTGATTTTGAACAAAAACCGCCATTTCTATTGCTTTCCTATTGATATTTGCCCAAAACCGGCCTTTTTGCCTATTTCGTATTGATATAACAATATTTTTAAATTTTTCAATTTTTAACGTTTTAATTTTCAATCACTTAACTCGTAACTCATTGACAAATATCAATAGATAACAATATTTTATCAATCCTAAATGCCTGAAAAGGCCGTTTTTTTCGTTGATCATTGGGTGTTTTTTTTCACTTACGTCTTACGCCTAATGCCTAACGCCTACTACACATATATAGCAGAACCCTTAAGTGGCTGGCTGGTTCTGTAAAATAATTTATAATATGCACATTTTAACCAGGTTAGAACGAAATGTTTTTTATAAATTTTGGACGTTAATGCCGCAAAGGCACAAAGGCGCCTAATTCATCTTCTTATCGGGGGGCTGCACCCCTCGCTGATATATGCCGCCCTTTCAGGGCTAAAACACACGCCGCTCCCGCACCCCAGCTCTACGCACTTCGCTCTCCCTGCACCCCTCGCTGATATATGCCGGGCGGGCTTTCAGGGCTTGGCCGAACTCCTTACGCCTTACCCCTTACGCCTTATCTATGATAATTCCTTAGCTGGTATATAAATGAAACCATATAATACCTTCCCAGCACATTGGCCTGGCGGTTTTGCACGTAGAGGTCGGTGACAGTATGGCTCAGGTTGTTCTGGTTGTTGAGGATGTCATAAACATAGAATTTCAGCTGGCCGTTTTGCTTTTTGAAAAACTTTTTGCCAATGCCCGCGTTCCAAAGCACGTAGTTTTGGTTGTAAGCCGTGCTGAGGCCTGAATAGGTCCTGTAATTAAAGTCCGTATTTAAAACAAACCCTTTCCAGGTTGTCCACGCTATTCTCGCCATCATGTTCTGGGTATAATAGTTATTGTCGGCCTGCGGGGTAGATGTATTGCGCACAATGCTGTAAGAAGGACTGTAATTGAGGCTATAATCCAGTTTCTGTTTGGTATGGCCGCTCATTACCAGGCCGCCGTTATAGGTCCACGTATTGGTAAACCCCTCAATGTTATTTACAAGCCCCGGTGCGGTAACATAGGCCGCCCCGCCGTTGAAGCTCAAATTGCTTTCTATTTTTTTTATGGGGATGGAATAAGAGACATAAGCCCTTGCATTGGCTGCCCCGTTGAGGTTTACCGGCATAGTCAGCTGCGAACCTTTGTGCAAAACATAGCCCCCCGGCAGCAGGGAATCCCGCGTGGCCGTAACCACAGAATTGCCGATGGTATTCATAAGGCTTGAGCCCGCCAGGTTAAAATTAATACTGCCGGTTTCTGATACCGTAAGTCCATAGCGGATGCTTATGTTCTGCGCGTATTGCTGCTGCAATGCCGGGTTTCCTGTTGTCAAAAGCAGGGGGTTTCTGTTGTTAATAATATTCTGAAGCTGAAAAACGGATGGCGGGGATGTGGAAGTCTGGTAATTGATATTGATATTGCTCCGTTTGGAAAATTTATAATTGAATACCGCCGATGGCAGCAGGGCAGGGAATGTTTTGCTTGTGAGCACCTGGTCATAAAAATAATCGTCCTTTCCGCTCAGGCTTTCTTGCTGATAGTTGAGGCCGAGGTTGAGGCCGTAATTTTTCTTGGTTATCCTGTATGCAGCACCTCCCCTGTTCAAAATGGTGAGAGTATTAAAGCCGTTGGTTAGCGCGGTATCAATACGGTTATACATCCCGGTAATGCTGTCATAGTCTGATGTGGTTTTATCAGACTGGCCATAGCTATACGAATACGAATAATCAAACTGGAGCAGGCTGTTTTTGCTGAGCGGCTCTGTATAATTGATGGAAGGCGCGACGCTGTAATTACGCGAAGACAACACGTTCTGCTGGTTGAGGTCCATCAAAGAATCTATGCTCCCGGGGTAGAGGTCATTGGCATGGAGATGGCCGAGTCCGTTATTGTTGTTCAGGGCGCCATTGATATTCACTGATAGGGAGCGGCCCCGTTTCGCGAAGCGGTGGGCGTACAGGGCGCTGATATTCCCGCTTTGCAATGTGGCGCTGTTGTCGGTATTGTTTTGGGTAATGCTTTGCGGTTCGCCGTTTACATCGTTTTCAGCATTCGTGGCGCTGGAGCTGCTGTTGGTACCGATGTTGAAAGCAGGCGCAATGGAGAACATATCCATCGAATCCAAACGGCCTTCCATTCTCAGGTTCAGCCTGTGGCTCTGGCCATAAGACCCGGAGCCATCATTTTCTTTATAGGTCTCGCTTTGCGGGCTGGCGGCAAAATAGTCCCGTTCCAGCCTGCTTTGTACGGTATTATGGGTATTGCTGTACGCATAGCTGCCGCTGAGGAAAACCTTTTTGCCGATGCTGTCGCCATAGTTAAGCCCCGCCATATTGGTATTGCTTACCCCTCCCTGCGGCGAAGTGTTGTAGGCCGAGGAGCCAATGACCGTGATGCGGCGATTCCCCTTAAACAGGTTCAGGTCGCCGCCGGCATTGTGCAGGCCGCTGGTGGCATAGCCCCCCGCGAGTTTGCCGAACTCGCCGTTCCTTTTATCCAGTTTGGTGATGATATTGATCACCTTGATGGACTGTCCATCATCAAACCCGGTGAATTTTGCCTGGTCGCTGGGTTTGTAATAGACCTGTATCTTGTCTATCGTTTCGGCAGGGATGTTTTTCAGGGCCGCGTCAAGGTCGCCGCCAAAGTAGGGCCTGTTGTCCACGAATATCTGCTGTATGTCTTCCCCCTGTGCCTTGACCCCGTTATCTACCGTGATGCCCGGCAGCCGCTCCAGCAGGTCTTCCAGTTCCGCGTCCGGGTCAGTGGGAAATGCATTGGCATTGTATTCAATGGTATCGCCATTCTGCTTCATAGGGACAATATGGGCCAGTATCTCCACCTCGCCCATTTGGCCGGAATCAGGAATAAGTTTTAGTGTACCGAGGTTGATAGCAGGCTTGTTGACATTTACAGCCATTTTAAACGGCTTGTATCCCAGGTATTTGATGATTATTTCATAACGCCCGTATTTGATTTCCGAAAAGCTGAAATCCCCTTTCAGGTTGGTAACAGCGCCCTTTTTTTGAAGGGTATCTTTGGCGTTTCTAAGCATGACTCCCGCACCTACGATCTCGCTGTTGTCTTCCGAATCCGTTATTTTGCCTTTGAGGGTGGCGGTTTGGGCATAGAGGCTGGAGGCCGACAGGATAAAAATCACATAAATATAGATATATTTCAATTGCTAACGATAAAGTCTTTCAAATATCATCTTTATAAGACAAACATGCGTCAGCCAATTCCTAATTCCTAATTCTTAATTCCTAATTGATTTACCGCATCAAAGTTACATTTCCACTCATGAAATGGTGGATACCGTCAATATCAATCACATCTACTGTATAGATATAAATCCCTTCCGGGGCTTCGGCACCTTTAAAATTGCCATCCCAGGCCGCTTCTCCCTCTCCAGCCCCCTGACCCCCTAAAGGGGGAACATCAGAGGTTGTGCTAAAGATATTTTCCCCCCAGCGGTTATAGATGTTGTAGGTATAGCTTTTGATACCAACCCCTGTAATATTAAAATAATCATTTATTCCGTCATTATTTGGGCTGAAAGCGTTTGGGATATAAACAGTTACCAAGCCGGAAATAATTTTAATAAATCCGTAAGCGGTATCATTTGCGCAGCTATTGAGCCCGTAAGCTACGAGGGTTATTTGGTAATCTCCCGTATCTGTATAAATATACACTGGAGAAACTTCTTTGCTACTGTCCTTTGTTCCGAAATTCCAGAGATAAGAGGAGGCATTTGTGGACTGGTTGATGAAGCTGACGTTGTGGTTGGTTTTTATTTTGGTTGCCGGGCTATATATAAAAGCAGCTTTGGCAGGAGGGGTAACGCTGACAAATACGCTGTCCGTAGCGTTGGCGGGAGTGCAATTGTCGCTTAAAATGATCTTATGCCAGCCGCTTTGGTATAGTTTTCCTGAAATAGAATCTCCTGTTAAATTATCAGGTGCCCAGTTGAAATGATAATGCAGGCTGTCTCCTCCTGCGCCTCTGGCTGTGAGTGTTATAGACTGCCCATAACAAACGGAGCCATCATTTACGGTAGATTTTACTTTTAGTGCAGGACGCACCTTGAGCAGTACTTTGCTGCTGTCCTGGCAACCCTTTGTGTTTTTAACGACAAGGATATAGCTTTCTGAATTGGGTAACTTCGCCTCGGCTTTTGGGTCTGTGGCGGATGAAAGATAAATGGCAGGTCTCCAGGTATAGCTTATCCCACCTGCACCCTGCATGGTATATGTTTCATTATAGCAAAGAATGGTATCCGGGCCGGCAGAAGCCATTGGAAGAGGATAATACATAATATGAACGGTATCCACATTTGGGCATTGGGTACCATTGAGCATAAGATAATAATTGCCGGAATCTTTGGCCATGATACTGTCCCCTGCAACAGTATCCTTTTCAGGCGTTATCCAGTACCAGAGCGAAGCACCGGTATAGGAAGCAACCAAATTATTTACTTTTAGCTGCATTGAATCATAAGGACAGAAAGATAGTTGTTTTGGCAGCCCTGTTTTGAGCTGCGATTTAAAAACCACCGTTACCGTATCCGCTGAAGTACAGTATCCATGCGAAACCTGTAGCCAGTAGCGCCCGGTTTTAGTTATGATAATGGAATCTGTGGTATCTCCTGTACTCCAGAAGGTTTGGGCGCCCGCATTTTGTGCGCCTTTGCGCAGGATATAGGACTGGCCAGAGCAGAGGACGGTATCAGAGCCGAGGTTTGCCATTGGGATAAATGGTGCGGAGCAAAACATTGCGGATTTATTTTTGAAATTAATACTATGTACAGTTATATCATAAATATTAATCTTTACCGGTATCAGAGATATATTTGACCCTGAAAAAGATAGGGTTGGGCTTGCTTTCAATGCCAACAGCATTGTATCATACCCGATACATGATGCCGGCTGTGCAAAGCTGAGTTTAACCGTGTTGGCAAACCTATTCTTGTCCATACCCGTTACCAAAATGTCATTACCACCCGTAATATCTGAATTGTGCAATGAATAAACATCATCAGAATTGGCAAGGTTATATGCATGGCGGCCTGTAGCTGAATTAATATTAGTGAGTATTTTACCCTTCAACAGGTTTCCAATAGAATCCGTTTCAAGAACAACCGCCGGGAACGCTCCAAGATATGAACTATCTGGATTTACTTTTGTATTTACGAGGATAAGGTTCCCATTTGCCATAAACCTTACTGAAAGAGGCTGCATTATGGTATAAATGAAAGGTTTTGCGGCAGTATCCATGCCGGAATAAATTTTGCCCCAGATAAGGTTTTTGTTTTCATCCATTGAAAAAAGAATAAGGCCCCCGGAAACTCCTTGAGGATATGCAAAAACGCCGTAACAGTATAAATTTCCATTTTTGCCAACATTGATATTTGAAATCCCAGTCCCAGTTGTAATGGGGCCAAATGGCAAAAGAGCCGCGGCTGTCCATAAAGCATTACCTAAACTATCTGTATGTATTATCTGCGAATTGCCAAAAAGGAAAGCAAGGGTTTTGTCAGGAAAGGACACGACCTGTTCAAAATAAAAAATAGACCGAAAGGATTTGGCCCATTTGCAATTCCCTTTTTTGTCAATACTTGCTACAAACCCTTTCATAGTATATTGCCCCACACCCACTATAGAATCAGTTGACCAGGCTAAGACATATCCATTACTATTGATGGACGAACACGAAATCTTGTTTATGATTCCTGATCCTATATTATTTTGTATTTTTTTTGCCCATAAAATATTGCCTCCGCTGTCAAGTTTAGTGATTACACAATTTTCAAAAGGGTTATCATCATCTGTATAAACTAAAAGAAAATTTTCGTTTTCAACTTTAATAACCGAGGTGCAGAACGAGACGAAATAGTTATTGACGGCATAGCTTCTTGCTGTAAAATATTTGGACCAAACTAATTGGGCGCAACTATTGTATCGGCTTAATACAATCGTAAAAAAAGTACCGTTACTGCCGGCAATAATATGTTTTGTTAAAAAGCCTCCATCATTTGTGGCAATGAGAGCATTTTGAAAGCTGTCTGTTCTTACTTTTGTTGATTGAAGCCGAAATGTGTTTTGGGCATCAATTTTAAATGCAACCGCTGTATAAACGATAAATAAGAAGACAATTATGTTTGCCCGCAAATGCCTCACAATTTGGTTTTAATATGACGCAATTTAACCAAAATCCTGATGAAAGGAAAAAATATCTCACTAAAAAAGCAAAAACAGGGGAAAATTTTCCCCTGTTTTTGCTTTTCGAAAAATAACTTAAGGACATGTAATTGTAAAGGTGTAATAGTTGTATGCCGGGGCCGGTGGACATGTGCACATCGGATCGCAAAATGATGATATAAAGCAATTAGTTGTCCATGAAGGAGTAATTGTCACAGTACCACCAGGGCTACAGCAAGGGCAGGGTATTTGATTTGATCCTGTAATAGTTCCAGTGGCTAAATCTACACTACCTCCCGACCAGGCAAAACCATCCAAACATATATTATTCGGGCAAGGCTGTGCACCAATGTACGAAATAGAAGCGTTGCCATGATCAGTACCATCACTTAAATGGCATGGCGCATTACTGCTCCAAACTATTTTAATATAACCTGTCTCTGTGTCGCATGGATCCGTTGGAGGAGTGTATGGCGAAGGGCCATGATAACCTAATACTGGGATGTTGTCGCACCCGGATAAATTATTGATCACATACAAGGTACATGGTGCTATCGGACAACCACAGGTAGGGTCGCATAATAATTGCCCTTTTGCCACATTTCCCAGCCCCGCAACCATTGCAAAGCTCAGAATCATTGTTAAAAGAAAATTTCTGTTTTTCATAAAAGTAAAATTTTAAATATTAAATAAACTTATAAAATCGTCGAAAACAGGATTTAAGGCATCCTATTGTGCCAGTGTTATATAGTCTCCCACGCCCAGCCAAGGCGCGGGAGACTTCGCTTCCCAAGATCGGAGGCTTTATGGGCTTTTTCTTTTAGTTTTCCGTGGTAAGAGTCTTTATCATTTTTCCCAAAGGCTTCAATCTCTATCCATACTTTGGCCAATACCAAAAAAGGAAGCAGCACACTCGAAGGGGTAACTCCGGTGCTGCCTCCGTGGAATAGCGGAAACCACTTATTTAGTTCTTCCGCTATCATCATCTTAAACTGCCATCATCCAAAACCGTTATCCCGACTTCCAATGGCTCAAATTCTGCCAGTATCGCTGTTAACTGGTCCGGGTCGTGCTCTATATCTGATATAGGTTGGCTATAGACCTGCTCAAAAGATCTGATCTGGCTGGTATAGTAAGTGTGTGGGCAGGTAATTACGTTCAGGTAAAGAAGTACTGCTAATGCGGTGTCCATTGGTTAAAAAATTTAGTGTTAGGCAACATTAGGCAGGGTAGCAGCCAACACCTAATCAGTCAACATGTCATTATTTTGCCGTATGCGTTAATATTTTTGGTGTCAAATGCCTATATTTGTTCTTCGTCATTATGTAATGGCAGCCTGACCCTATAAGGTTTCAAAAAACCTTACAGGGTTTTTTCCCCACGAATTAATCCCACCCTTGTATTTCTGTTGAGATTCTATTAACTTTGCGGTTTAATAGCCAACTGCCGGTGAAAGAGCTGAGGGAGTATATTGTTAATTTTGGGAAACTTAAGCCCGGAAAACATGAGTTTGAGTTCACTATTGACGAGAACTTTTACAGCCATTTTGAGTATTCACTGGTAAAGGAAGGGAAGGTGGGCCTGCTCTTAACGATCGAGAAACAGGGCGAAAACTTCCTGATATTGAATTTTGAGTTTGACGGGTATATCAAACTTGAATGTGACCGGTGCCTGGATAAGTTTGACTACCCCGTACACAGCAAAAGTAAGCTGTTTGTGAAACTGGAAGGCAAAGGAAAAGGGGAGAAAGATGACAGCGATGAGCTCATCTTTTTGGATGAGGATGCTTACGAGATAGATCTGGGCAATATAATTTATGAACTGATCAACCTGGAAATACCCTTGCACAAACTCTGCGAAGACGGTGGCAAGGCCTGCAACCCCGATATGGTGAATTATCTCGGGCATGTAAATGATGAAGCGGAAAGCGAGCCCGACCCAAGATGGTTGGAGTTGAAGAAACTGAAAGATGAGAGGAAGAATTAAGAATTAAGAATTAGGAATTAGGAATTAAGAATTGAGGATTACAAATAAATTACAATTTCAAAACTTGTTAAAACAATCTCGCGTAAGCCCCAAATTTCAAATCACAAATTACGAATTACAAATCACAAATTAAAATAAGAAGAGATGCCGAATCCGAAAAATAAACACTCCAAAGCGCGTACGCGCACCAGGAGGGCACATGACAAGGCTGAAGCGCCTACAGTGGTAAACTGCCCAACCTGCGGCGCGCCACACCTGTACCACAGGGTTTGTGCCGAATGTGGCAGCTACAGGGGAAAAACTGTATATGTAAAAGAAAACGCGGCTTAATCCTTGTACTTGACAAATAACAAACCAGTATTTCAACTTTGCCCCGGATGCGCATAGGCCTCGACATTATGGGTGGTGATTATGCCCCAAAGGCGCCGCTTGAAGGCGTTAAACTGGCATACCAGGAACTATCTGATGATGTTACCTTTACCCTTATCGGCGATAAAAGGATTATTAATGACGAACTTGACGCCCGCTATTTCGGCGATGAGCGCATTAAGGTTATCCATACTACCGAAGTGGTAGAAATGGGAGAATCGCCTACTAAGGTGATCTCTCAAAAACAGGATTCGAGCATCGTAGTCGGCCTCAAAATGCTCAAGGCAGGCGAAATTGACGTATTCATGAGCGCCGGGAATACCGGGGCAGTGTATGTTGCTGCGTTATATACGGTAAAAGCCATTGAAGGCATCATGCGCCCTTCTATTACTTCCATTATTCCCAAAGAAAACGGTGGGTTTGGTATTATTCTCGATGTGGGCGCCAACGCCGATTGCAAGCAGGATGTTTTGCTCCAGTTTGGTATCCTCGGGTCTTTGTACGCCAAATATGTGTTCGGAATTGACGACCCGAAAGTAGGGCTTTTAAATATCGGTTCCGAGCCGGAAAAAGGAAACCTCCTTACCCAGGCGGCCTACCCGCTTTTTGAAAACAGCCAGAAAATTGATTTTATTGGCAACGTGGAGGGGTATGATCTTTTCGATGACAGGGCTGATGTTATCGTCTGCGATGGCTTTACAGGCAATGTTGTGCTGAAAACAGCGGAAACCATCTACCAGATCATGAAAAAACGCGGCCTTACAGATGAATATTTCAAAAGGTATGACTACGAAGACTATGGCGGCACGCCTATACTCGGCATCAATAAACCTGTGATGATAGGGCATGGCGTATCTTCGCCTCATGCATTCCTGAATATGATAAAAATGGGCATCCAGGTTACTGAATCAAAACTTATAGATAAAATCAAGCAGGCTTTTGAGCTTGAACACCAGCATGGATAATAAAATCAGGGCCGCCATAACAGGGGTCGGCGCTTATGTTCCGGATTATATTTTAACAAACCAGGAACTCGAAAGAATGGTGGATACCAATGACGAGTGGATCACCACGCGTACAGGTATCAAAGAACGCAGGATTTTGAAAGGGGAAGGCCAGGGCATGTCAGTCATGGCTGAAAAAGCGGTAAACGAGCTTCTTTCCAAAACCAATACCGACCCGCTTGATATAGATTTAGTGATTTGCGCCACCGTTACCCCTGATATGATCTTCCCGGCCACCGCCAATGTTATTTCTGATAAAACAGGGATGAAAAATGCCTGGGGCTTTGATGTGGAAGCGGCGTGTTCCGGATTTTTGTACTCTCTCAATATTGCAGCCCAGTTTATTGCTTCGGGCACTTATAAAAAAGTGGTGGTGATAGGCGGGGATAAAATGTCCTCCATTATTGACTATACCAACCGCGAAACCTGTATTATCTTCGGAGATGGGGCCGGTGCAGTGCTTATGGAACCCGATACCCAGGGAAATGGCCTCCAGGATGCTATTTTACATTCTGATGGTTCAGGAAGGCAATTCCTCTACCAGAAAGCGGGAGGGTCCGCGTATCCGCCTAATGAAGAAACCGTTGCCAGGCATGAGCATTACGTAATACAGGAAGGTAAAACCGTTTTCAAGTTTGCCGTTACCAATATGGCCGAGGTTTCTTATGAGATTATGGAACGCAACAACCTGAAACCGGATGACATCGCCTACCTCGTACCTCACCAGGCAAATAAGCGCATCATTGACGCCACGGCTAACCGCATGAGCCTTCCGGCGGAGAAGGTGATGATGAACATTCACAAATACGGCAATACTACCAACGGCACGATCCCGCTACTCCTCCACGAGTGGGAACCCAAACTCCACAAGGGCGATAACCTTATTATCTCGGCTTTCGGAGGCGGTTTTACCTGGGGAGCGATATATCTGAAGTGGGCGTATTAGGCGTCAGCAATCAGGAGTTAGGAGTTAGGAGCCAGTAATCATAGTTTAATTCTGAAGCGGGACTGCTAACACTTTTAGGTATTTTCAACAGAGATAATTATACAATCAATCACTCGTTACTATTGACTAATAACTGTTGACTGTTTTTACTGATTCCTGACGCCTAACTCCCCACCAGCGTCCCTACTCCCTCGCCTTTTACAATTCGGAGAAAAGCATCGGGTTCATTGATATTGAAGACAACAATGGGAAGGTTGTTTTCGCGGCACATGGTAATGGCTGTGAGGTCCATTACCGTTAAGTTGCGCTCATATACTTCGCTGAAGCTGATATTATTATATTTGGTAGCGCTGGAGTCAAGTTCCGGGTCTGCGGTATAAATGCCATCCACACGGGTTCCTTTCAATACCACATCGGCGTTGATTTCAACCGCCCGAAGCACGGCGGCGGTATCAGTGGTGA
>Ga0134126_10007882_pt1 | contig 13361 bp, 12 predicted proteins | sample KB31752_FD_96881 | JGI IMG/M metagenome (GOLD analysis project Ga0134126, IMG submission 96881) | Terrestrial soil microbial communities with excess Nitrogen fertilizer from Kellogg Biological Station, Michigan, USA - KB3-175-2 | ecosystem: Environmental > Terrestrial > Soil > Unclassified ...
GATGCCGACAAAACGCGCATTGCGATGGACAGCGCGAAGCGCGCCGATCAATTCGGCGCCGAGCTGATCACCGGAGTCTTCGCCGGCCACCAGAGCAAAAAGGGGGGCAGAAGGGCGGGAGTGGGAAACGGAATTCATTGCGCTTGAGCAAATTCCGGAATTGGCCGTTTCCTTTCAGAGCCGCTTTCCGATTTCCTGCTCCCCATTTCCCCGTTCCGCTTCATCGCACCAGCGCCCGCTCGCTGCGGTCTATGAACTCGACCAGCGCGCGTACGTCTTCGCTGTCGCGCGCCTGTTCGGCCAGTTCGATACGCGCCTGACCAAGTGTCTTGCCTGACATGTACAAAGTTCGGTAGGCGCGCTTGATCGCGGCGATGCGCTCAAGGGAGAAACCGCGTCGTTTCAGGCCTTCCGCGTTCACGCCGCGGGGTACGGCGAACTGGCCGGCGGCATAGACGAACGGTGGTACGTCGCGATTGATCGCGGCATACATCGCCGCGAAGGCATGCGCGCCGACCTTGCAGAACTGGTGCACGCCTGCAAACCCACCGAGCACCACGTGATCGCCGATTTCCACATGTCCGGCCAGCGTGGCATTGTTGGCGAGCACGATGTGATCGCCGATGGTGCAGTCGTGGGCGATGTGCACGTAGGCCATGATCCAGTTGTCATTGCCGATGCGGGTGACGCCGCCACCCTCGCCGGTGCCGCGGTTGAGGGTGACGAATTCGCGGATGGTGTTGCCGCGCCCGATCACCAGCTCGGTGCGCTCGCCGGCATATTTCTTGTCCTGCGGATCGCCGCCGAGCGCCGCATGTGAACCAATCTGGTTGTCGCGCCCGATCCGGGTCGGACCCTCGATGGTGGTATGCGTACCGACGCTGCAGCCCGCATCGATTTCCACTTCCGCTCCGATCACGCTGTAGGCGCCGACGCTCACGTCTTCCGCGAGCTGCGCGCGCGGATCGATGATCGCGGTCGGATGCACCTTCACGCGCTGCGTTCCGCGCACATCAACTCGCAGCTGGCGACCTCGCGTCCCTCCACCAGCGCGCGCGCGGTGAAGATGCCCATGCCGCGTATCAGGCGCTTCAACTGCACCTCCAGCCGCAACTGATCGCCCGGAAACACCGGCCGGTTGAAGCGCGCATTGTCCACCTTGGCAAGATAGAAGAGCCTGTCGCGCCCTTGCGCACTGGTGTCGGACAGTCCGATCAGCAGGCCGGATGCCTGCGCCAGCGCTTCCACGATCAGCACCCCCGGCATTACCGGATGGCCCGGAAAATGGCCCTGGAAAAACGGTTCGTTGGTGGTGACGTTTTTCAGCGCGACAATGCGCTTTTCCGGCTCAAGCTCGATCACCCGATCGACAAGGAGGAATGGATAGCGGTGTGGCAGGATCGCGGCAATGCGCTCGGCATCCACGGGCAGGGCCACCGGTGCTGCGGTTTGGTTCATTAGGAATGCCTGATTGTTTTTGGTTGATATTCGCTCAAACCCGCATCGCCGCGCTTTCACAAGCCCCGAAACCATGGCCCCGCAGCGACTGGTTGCCAGGCGATCTTCCGACCTCGCCACGCAAACCTGTCCCGGACCGTCGGCTGCGCAAGCGATGCATTAGCTTGCACCCGTGCGCGTGCATCCCCAGCCTTGGTTCGAGAGGCAGTTCAGGATTTGGGGCGATCAGGATCGGAGGATAAGAGTACTCGCGGTTCCTTTTCCAGCGCGGCCACACGCTTCGCCAATTCATCCAGATGACGCATCCGCGCCGCGTTGCGCCGCCAGCGGCGATTTTCCTCCAGCGGCGCGCCGGAGGAATATTCTCCCGGCGCATTGATCGTGCGGGTGACCAGGCTCATCGCGGTAATGGTAACGCGATCGGCGATGCTGAGATGCCCGAGAACGCCTGCGCCGCCGCCGATCAAACAGTGGCGACCGATCTTCGCGCTGCCCGCAACGGCCGAGCAGCCGGCCATCGCGGTGTGTGCGCCGATCGTCACGTTGTGCGCGATCTGGATCTGATTGTCCAGCCGCACGTCTTCCTCCAGCACCGTGTCTTCCAGCGCGCCGCGGTCGATCGTGGTGTTGGCGCCGATTTCGCAATCATCGCCCACCCGCACGCCGCCCAATTGCGGCACTTTGACCCAGCGGCCGTGGTCATCGGCGATGCCGAAACCTTCCGCACCCAGCACCGCGCCGGGATGGATCAACACGCGTTGTCCCAGCCGCACGCGTGCCACCAGCGTTACGCGTGCCACCAGCCGCGATTGCGCGCCGACTAGGCAACCCGCGCCGATCACGCAGTGCGGACCGAGCACGGCGCCGTCCTCGATCACCGCATCGGCCGCGATCGAGCAAAAAGGGCCGACGCTTGCGCCCGCACTGATGCGGGCGCCTGCTTCGACAACGGCAGTTGCATGGATGCCCGCTTGCGCCGCGGGGATATCTTCGAACAGCGCGGCGATTTTGGCGTAGGCCAGATAAGGATCGGGCGCGATCAGTGCCGGCGCGGGGCAGAGCTCAGCATGTTCGGCGCGCACGACCACCACGCCCGCGCGCGTGCCCGCGAGCGATGCCGCGTAACGGGGATTGGCCAAGAATGCGAGTTGGTCGGATTGCGCCGACGCCAGCGTGGCCACGCCGCGGATGGTCGCATCCCCGATACCGCGCAGCGCCAGGCCGAAGCGCTGCGCCAGCTCATCGATGCGGTAGCCATTTTCGCTTTCCAAGAGCGACCCCAATCGTCAGCATCCGTCCTGAGGCATCCAGCGATCCGCGCTTCCGACACTTCGCCCTTCGCGCACAGTGCGGCACTTGCCGAGCGGGTCGAATCTCTCCGCGAATGAATCGCCGGGTGCGTGGATCAGAACGTCGTGCCGAACGCGAACTGCAAATGCTCCTCGAACGGCTTGTCTTCCGGCTTGTCCCGCACCGGGAAAGCCAGATTGATCACGATCGGCCCGACCGGCGCCTGCCATTGCAGGGACAAACCAGCGGAGACGCGCAAATCACTGGCCTTGAAATCCTGATAACTCGTGAACACGTTGCCGACATCGGTGAACAGCGACAGCCGCGCCTTGTCATTGTCCTTGAAGAAGGGCAGCGCGAGTTCCGCCGTGCCCAGCACCTTGAATGCGCCGCCCAGCGGTTGCGGATTGAAAAACTCCGAACCGGGGGGGCAAGTGCCTTTGGCTGTGGCGACAGCGGACGGATCGGCCTTGCCGTTGGTGATCGTGCCGGAGCAAATGCGCGGCCCGAGCGTGTTGTCCTGGAAGCCGCGCACGTCGCGCACGCCGCCGGCATAGAAGTTCTCGAAAAACGGGAACGACAGGTTCCGGATCTGCCCCGTGCTGTCGGCGAATGGCGCCGAGAGATTGCTGCTGTTGCCGTAGGTCTTGCCATAGCCGATGGCGCCGCTGACCAAACCGACAAAGCCCTTGGGCAGTTCGAAATAATCGCGCGTACTGGCCGACAGCTTGTAATACTGGACCGTGGCACCCGGCAGCGAGACTTCAGCACCGAACGTCTGGATACCACCTTGCGTCGGCTTGAAATAAGCGTTGAGCGTGTCGTGCCCGTACGAGAGACTCAGTGTCGTGGTGCGGATCGTCTTGTGGCCGATCTGGTTGATCTGGTCGAAGAACACCAGCGGCGACAAGCCCGGAATCAACTGCAACTGGTTCTTGCTGTAGCCCAGGCCGACATTGACGGTATCGGTCTCGCTGATCGGCAGGCCCAGCGTGGTCGAGAACGAGGCGTCGTTGGAGAGGTAGCTGGCGATGTTCTCCTGTTGCTGGTTCAACTCCAGGTAGCTCAGGTTGTAGCCCAAACTGATACCGCTGTCGGTGAGGTACGGATTGAGATAAGAAACCTGGTACTGCTTCAGGAATGAGCTTTTCTCCACCGAGGCGGACACCTTGTCGCCGGTGCCCAAGAAATTGTTTTCCGAAACCGACGCGCTGAGGATGATGCCCGATACCTGTGAGTAGCCGACGCCGAAAGTCAGGCTACCCGAGGCCTCTTCCTCGACACTGATGTTCAGGTCCACTTGGTCGGTGGTGCCGGCCACCTTGGCGGTGTCGATCTTGACCGATTTGAAGAAGCCCAGCCGTTGCAGGCGGATCTTGGAGCGGTCGATCGCGGCCTGCGAATACCAGGCGCCTTCGAACTGACGCATTTCGCGGCGCAGCACCTCGTCCTCGGTGCTGGTGTTGCCCTTGAAGTTGATCCGACGCACGTACACGCGCTGACCCGGTTCGATGAAGAAGGTCAGATCTACGGTCTTGTGTTCCTTGTCGACCTTCGGCACCGGGGTGACCTTGGCGAATGCATAGCCGATGTTGGCGAGTACGCTGGTGATCGCATCGGACGACAGTTCGATGCTGTGGCGATTGAAGGTATCGCCGGCCTTGATGCGCAGCAGACCGCGCAGTGACTGTTCCGGCAGGATCAAATCGCCCAGCAGATGCACGCCGGACATCTGGTACACATCGCCTTCCTTGATCGCCGCGGCGATATAGACGCTCTGCTTGTTCGGGCTGATCGAGACCTGCGCTGAATCCACGGAAAAATCCGCATAACCGCGGTCGAGGTAGAAAGAAGAGAGCTTTTCCAGGTCGCCCGACAGCTTGTCGCGCGAATACTGGTCATTGTCGGAATACCACGAGGTGAGGTTGGGCGTGCCGGATTCCCAGTTGTCGAGGATCTGCTTGTCGGTGTAAACGTGGTTGCCGACGATGTTGATCTCCTGGATCTTGGATGCCTTGCCCTCGTGGATTTCGATGTCGATTGCCACGCGGTTGCGATCCAGCCGGGTCACGTGCGGCTCGATAGAGACGTTGTACTTGCCGCGGTTGTTGTACTGGCGCACCAACTCCTGCTTGACCGATTCCAGGGTCTGGCGATCGAAAGTGTCGCCGGTAGCGAGTCCCGCGCTGGTCAGACCGGTTTGCAATTGCTCGGTCTTGATGTCTTTGTTGCCATGGATGGTGAGCGTTGCGATGGACGGCCGCTCGCTGACTTTCACCACCAGGATGTCGCCTTGCCGCTCGAGTTCGACATCCGAGAAGAAGCCGGTCTTGAACAACGCGCGCACCGCCTGCGCGGCCTTGGCGTCGTCTATTGTCTGGCCAACCTCCACGGGCAGATAGCTGAATACCGTGCCAGCCGCGATGCGTTGCAGGCCTTCGACGCGGATGTCGCTGACGGTGAACGGCTCGAACGCATGCGCCTTGGCGGCGAGGCAGGCGAGCAGGATGAGAGCGGCGATTCTTTTCATCGTCGGAATCCGGTGCGGTGTGTGTCCGCGAAACCGCGCATCCTGCCACAGTTTGCGATGGAAAGCTTGTAGTGGTGCGCCTTCCGCGCGTCCTGCGCGGCGGGAAAACGTCTGCCAATCAGGAAACCAGACGCAGAATATCGTTGTAGAAGGCAAGGCTCATCAAGCCCACCAGCAATGCCATGCCGAGGTATTGTCCGGCCATCATCGCGCGTTCGGAAAGCGGGCTGCCCTTCACCAGTTCGATCAGATAATAAAGAAGATGGCCACCGTCCAGGATCGGTATCGGCAGCAGGTTCATGATGCCGAGACTGAGCGAGATGATGCCGAGGAAATAGAGGAACCACGCCGGCCCCATTTCCGCCGAGTCGTTGGCGTATTGCGCGATCGAAATCGGACCGGAGATATTTTTCAGCGAGGCCGAACCGGTGACCATCTGCCCGAGCATCGCCACCGTGCGCGAGGTCAGATCCCAGGTTTGCACGAATGCGGCGGGAATCGCCGCCAGCGGGCCGCGTCGTTGCACGGTGTCGTAATGCGCATCCACCTGTTGCGGGTAGACACCAATCGCGAATTCGCGACTGCCGTCCGGCAGGGTGGTCTGCCTTGGCTGCACGCTCACGGCCAAAGGCTTGCCATCGCGCTGCAGATGCAGCATCAAGGGATGATTCGCCGCGCCCTGTGCGTGTATCGCATCGGAGAGGGTGTGCCAATCGTGGATCGGCGTGCTGCCGATGGACACAATGCGATCGCCCGACTTCAGCCCGGCGCGGCTGGCAGCGCTATCGGGCACCAGCTTGCCGATGACCGCCGGAATGGATTGCTGCGCCGGGTTCAGCCCGGTGCGTTCGATCAGCGCGCCCTGGCCCAACTTGGCTGGCAGCCTCTCGAAATGCAGCACGTGCGTCTGCATCGATCCGTCCGGCGTGCGCACGCGCAGCGGAGTGGGTCGATGCGATTGCGCGGCATCGGAAAGCGCCAGCCCCAGGTCGGTCCAGTTGGCGATCGATTCATCACCCACGCTCAATACGCGATCGCCGCGCTGCAGCCCGGCTTCGGCGGCCAACCCCGCGGTATCGCCGATCAGCGGCTGATAATCGGGCTTGCCGATCACCAGCATCGCCCAGAACGCCGCAACCGCGAACAGCAGGTTGAACACCGGGCCCGCGAGCACGATCGCGATGCGTTGCCAGACCGGCTTGCCGGTGAATTCCTGAGAGGATTGCAATGGCGGGACTTCGCCTTCGCGCGCGTCCAGCATCTTGACGTAACCGCCCAGCGGGATCATCGCGATGACATATTCGGTGCCGCTTTTGGCGGTGCGCGACCACAGCGCGCGGCCAAAGCCCACCGAAAAGCGCAGCACCTTGACGCCGCAACGGCGCGCGACGACGAAATGACCGAATTCGTGGAAGGTCACCAGCAATCCCAGTGTGACAATCATCCACCACAGGGAGCCGGCGATATCGGTGATCTGTCCCATACTGCCTCAGAGCTTGCGTTCGCAAATCATACGTCGCGCAGCGATGCGTGCTGTTAAATCGCGCGCAAGCAGGCTCTCGATATCGACCACGGATTGCGGCGGCAGTTCATTCAGCACGGCTTCGATGACCTGCGCGATGCCGAGAAACGGCAGATGTCCGTCCAGAAATGCCGCCACGGCAATTTCGTTGGCGGCGTTCAGCACTGCCGGCGCGTCACCGCCCGCATGCATGGCCTGGTACGCCAGAGCGAGGCAGCGGAAAGTCTGCACATCCGGCGATTCGAATTGCAGCGAGAGCGAACGCGGGTCCAGCGCAGTCACCCCGGCCTCGATGCGTTCGGGCCACGCCAGTGCGTACGCGATCGCCGTGCGCATATCCGGTTGACCCAGTTGTGCCAGGAACGAGCCGTCCACGTATTCGACCAGAGAGTGCACCATGCTCTGCGGATGGACCACCACTTCGATCGCATTTGCCTCAACGCCGAACAACACCTGGGCCTCGATCACTTCGAGGCCCTTGTTCATCAGTGTCGCCGAGTCGACGGAAATCTTGCGACCCATGCGCCAATTGGGATGGGCGCATGCCTGCTCGGGCGTCACGGCCTCAAGCTGCGCGCGCGTGCGGCCGCGAAACGGCCCTCCGGATGCGGTGAGCCACAGCTTGCGTACGCCACCGCGACCGTGCAGATCCAGGTGTTGCGCAGGCAGGCACTGGAACAGCGCATTGTGTTCCGAATCCACAGGGATCAACTCGCCGCCGCCTTGCGCGAGCGCCGCGCGCAACAGCGGTCCGGCCATCACCGCGGCTTCCTTGTTGGCGAGCAGCAAGCGCTTGCCGGCGCGCGCTGCGGCGAGCGTGGACCGCAGGCCCGCCGCACCGACGATCGACGCCAGCACGATGTCGCAACGCCCGCCGCCCGCGGCTTGCTCCAGCGCATGTTCGCCCGCGGCTGCATGGGTGCGCAGACCGCGCGATTTCAGCGCCGAACCGAGCGCACCTTCGAGCGAGGGATCGGCGATGATCGCGAGTTCCGGATCGTGCCGCGCGCACAATTCCGCCAGCGCATCGACATTCCGATTCGCGCTCAGCACGCCAACGCGGAAGCGGTCAGGATGGCGCGCTATCACGTCCAGCGCGCTGGTTCCTATCGAGCCGGTGGCGCCGAAAACGGCGACGGTTTTCATAATCCCAGCAGCGCCTTGCCGAGCACGAATACCGGCATGGCCGCCACCAGGCTGTCCATGCGATCGAACAGGCCGCCGTGGCCCGGGAACAGCGCGCCGGAATCCTTCACGCCGGCGTGGCGTTTGATCAGGCTCTCGAACAAATCGCCGATGATGGAGAACACCACGGTCACCAGTGCCAGCGCGATCACGCCGATCAGCAACCCGGCCGGCGCGTGTGCGATCCAGCCGCCGGCGAGGCCGACCACGGCGGCGCTGGCGAGCGCGCCGTACACGCCGGCCCACGTCTTGCCGGGGCTGATCGAAGGCGCCAGCTTGCGGCCGCCGAAACGGCTGCCGGCAAAATACGCGCCGATGTCGGCGGCCACCACGATGCCGGCGAAGAAGATCACCCACCACGCCGCGTGCGGCGGCGCGTGGGCGACCGCGCCACCGTGCAGCGCGACCACCGCGCACCACGCAGGCACCACCGCCAGCAACCCGGCCAGCAACTTCAGCGCGGTGTGCTCACGGGTAGGCGAGGCGGCAAAACTGATGCGGCGCAACCAGGCCGCCGCGCATATCCACCAGGCGAGGCCGATCAACGCCGGCAGCCACCACCACGATGAACGCACCACCGGCCAAAGCAGCGCCATCGCGATCGCGTAACCAAGCAGCAGGCAGGCGCGCAACGGCCGGCGGCGCATTCCCGACATGCGCGTCCACTCCCACAGGCCGAGCAGGAAAATAGCGCCGAGCAACACGGCGAAGACCACAGTCGTGGTGAGAAACACCAGCGCCACGATCAGCGGCGCGAGCACGAGGGCGGTCAGCACGCGCTGCTTGAGCATCTGGATTCCTTCAGGAGGCTTTGGCTATTTGCGCACCGGTGCGACCGAAGCGTCGCTCGCGGCTGGCGTAATCGTCCAGCGCGCGCGTCAGTTCCGCCTGGTCCACATCCGGCCAGAGAGTATCCGTGAAATACAACTCCGCGTAGGCGATCTGCCACAGCAGAAAATTACTGATGCGATGTTCGCCGCCGGTGCGGATCAGCAAATCGAGTGCCGGTAGATCGGCCAGGCAGAAGCAGGGCGCCAGCGTGGTTTCGTCGATCGCCTCCACCGCCAGTTCGCCGCGCTGCACCGCTTGCGCCGCCTTGCGCGCGGCCTGCGCGATATCCCAGCGACCGCCGTAATTGACACACACGCTGAGCGTGAGGGCGTTGTTGCCTCGGGTTTTTTCCATCGCCGCGAGCATGCGTGAGCGGATGCCTTCGGCGAACGCCGAGAGCTCGCCGACGAAACGCACGCGCACCTCATTGCCGTGCAGTTCGTCCACTTCGCGATCCAGCGCGCGCAGGAACAACTCCATCAGCGCACCGACTTCATCGTCCGGCCGCTTCCAGTTTTCCGAGGAGAACGCAAAAAGGGTGAGTGCTTCGATGTGCTGGCGCAGGCAGAACTCGACCACTTCGCGCACCGCCTTCTGACCGGCGCGATGGCCGAAACTGCGCGGTTGCCCGCGCCGCCGCGCCCAGCGGCCGTTGCCGTCCATCACGATCGCGAGGTGGCGGGGGATGCGAAGGTCGGCAGATGAAGTGTTTTCAGCGCGAGCAGGCAACGGATTTCACCTCTACCCCGGAGCGGGTTTGAAAAGCAGCCGCTTTGCAATGCTCAAAGTGCGAGCAGTTCGTCTTCCTTGGACTTCACCACGTTGTCCACATCCTTGATGAACTTGTCGGTGAGCTTCTGCACTTCGTCTTCGGCGCGGCGCTCCTCATCCTCGGTGATCTTCTTGTCCTTCAGCAGATCTTTCACGTGTTGCATGGCGTCGCGGCGGATGTTGCGGATCGCGACCTTGGCGCTCTCGCCTTCGTGGCTGACGTGTTTGGCGAGTTCTTTCCTGCGTTCCTCGGTCAACGGCGGCAGATTGAGACGGATCACGGTGCCCGCGGTATTGGGCGTGATCCCGACGTCGGAAGCAAGGATTGCCTTCTCGATCACACCGACCATCTGCTTTTCGTAAGGCGTGATCGTCAGCGATCGCGCGTCCGCGACGGCGATCCCGGCGACCTGGCCGATCGGCACTTCCGAACCGTAATAGTTGACCTTGAGGCCTTCGACCAGCGCGGTGCTGGCGCGCCCGGTACGCAACCGCGAAAGCTCATGGCGCAGGGCTTCGACACTCTTGCCCATGCGGGCCTGGGCATCGGTCTTGATGTCGTTGAGCATGGACGATCTCGCGCGGGAAGTTGGCAGGCAAGTATAGCCGCGGCTTTGCGGGAGCGAGCGCGGCTCCCGCTAGCCGCTGCTTACGAGAGTTCCCACGGCCTCGCCACGCATAATGCGCATCAGATTTCCCGCGCGGGTCATGTCGTAAATGCGCAATGGCATGTTGTGGTCACGACACAGCGCAATGGCCGCGGTATCCATCACCTGCAGATTGCGCGCGATCACTTCCTCGTAGGTGACGTGCTCGAAACGCTTCGCGTCCTTTTTCTTTTTCGGGTCGGCGCTGTACACGCCATCCACCTTGGTCGCTTTCAACAACAGATCGGCGCCGACCTCGACCGCGCGCAACGCGGCGGCCGAATCGGTGGTGAAGAACGGATTGCCGGTCCCGCCGGCGAACAGCACGATGCGGCCTTTTTCGATGTGTCGAATGGCGCGGCGGCGGATGAAGTCCTCGCACACCTGGTTGATCCTGATCGCGCTCATCACGCGCGCGAAGCCGCCGAGTTTTTCCAGCGCGTCCTGCAACGCCAGCGCGTTCATCACCGTGGCGAGCATGCCCATGTGATCGCCGGTGACGCGATCCATGCCGGCCGCGGCCAGGCCCGCGCCGCGAAAGATATTGCCGCCGCCGATCACCACGCCGACCTGCACGCCGGCCGCGCGCACTTCCAGAATTTCCTCGGCCAGCCGCCCGATCACTTTGGGGTCGATGCCGTAATCCACTTCGCCCATCAAGGCCTCGCCGGACAGTTTCAGCAGGATGCGCTGGTACTTGGGCTTGGCGGGCATCGATGGATCTCCGGGGCTGATTCCGCGCATTGTAGTGGAGCGGGAATCAACACGGTGGCGCTGGTTTTCTGCATTCGGGCCGGACCCCGGAGGCTCAATGCAGCGCCGTCTCGAACAATACCGTTCACCATGATTGCCGCCGCCACGATCGCCGGCGAACCGTGGAGCGGCCGTTTGCGCGTGCAGATCAGCGGGGCGCAGATACAGATGATGACGAGGTCAGGCGATGCAATGTTCGCGAACGTTCATGATCGACAACCCTGTTTGCGCGGCGACTCCAAACGAGCAGCCGGATCGCACCCAAAAAAGCCGCGGTTCCCCGCGGCTTTTCCGATGCAGCCTTGCGTGAGAAATCAGGCCAATCCAGCCTGCTTCATCACTTCTGCGGCGTAGTCTTCGACTACTTTCTCGATGCCTTCACCGACCACCAGACGGTGGAAGCTCAGTACCTTGGCCTTCTCCTTCGCCAGCACGTCGCCGACGGGGGTGTTGGTGTCCATCACGTAGGGTTGGCCGGTGAGCGACAATTCCGCAAGCGTCTTGCGGATCTTGCCAGAAAGCATCTTCTCCTGGATTTCGGCAGGCTTCTGCCTGTCCTTGTCGGACATCTGGGCCAGCGCGATTTCCTTCTCCTTGGCCACGAATTCGGCCGGCACGTGATCCGGCGAGATGTAGGGCGGGTTCATCGCGGCGATATGCATGGCGATGCCGCGCGCGAGTTCCGCATTGCCGCCTTCCATTTCGACCAGCACGCCGATGCGGCCGCCGTGCACGTAAGCGCCGATCGTGTTGCTGCTCTCGGTGATCACCATGCGGCGCAACTGCACGTTCTCGCCGACCTTGGTGACCAGCCACTGGCGGGCTTCCTCGACGGTCGGGCCGTAGGAAGTCTTGACCGACTTAAGAGCCTCGACATCCCTGGCGTCGCTGGCGAGCGCGGTCTTCGCCACCTCGTCCGCGAACTTCAGGAAATTCTCGTCCTTGGCGACGAAGTCGGTTTCCGAATTGACCTCGACCAGTGCGGCCTTGCCCGGCCTTGCGCCAAGCGCGATGCGGCCTTCGGCGGCGACACGGCTGGCTTTCTTGTCGGCCTTGGCCAGACCCTGCTTGCGCAGCCACTCGATCGAGGTATCGAGATCGCCCTTGTTTTCGGTGAGCGCGCGCTTGCATTCCATCATGCCGGCGCCGGAGCGCTCGCGCAGTTCCTTGACCATCGCGGCGGTGATTTCCATGGGTGTTCCTCTCTGAATTGAAATGCAGCCCGGAGCGGCTGCTTTTTGATCTCGCGATCCGGGGCGATCGCTCAATCAAAGACCGTCATGCGACGGCGTTATGTGGAGATGTGGGTGGCCACGCGATCAGACAATGCCCAAGCATGCTGATCGCGACCACTGATGCGCGACGCGGTGCAGGCACCGCATCGCGCTCGCTTACTCGGAAGTTTGCGCCTCGGCGCCATCCGCCGCGGCTGCCGCTGCGGAATCGTTATCTGCGGCCGCCGGCGCGGCTGCTTCCTGTCGGGCCGGCGCGGCGGTGCGGCGTTGCTGCTGCGGCGCCGGCTTGCGGCCGGCGTTGGGGCGCCGCGCACCCGGTTTGTTGCGACGATCTCCGTCGCGCTCGCGTTCGCGTTCGCGGGCAACCGGGTTGCCTTCAGCATCCAGCTCCACGAATTCGTTGGCGTCGCCGCGCGCTGCAGCCGGGGCGGCGGCCTTGCCTTCCAGGATCGCATCGGCAGCGGCGCGCGCGTACAACTGCACTGCACGGATCGCGTCGTCGTTGCCAGGGATCGCGTAATCAACCAGCGCCGGATCGTAATTGGTATCCACCACGGCCACGACCGGAATGCCGAGCTTCTTGGCTTCCTTGACCGCGATGTCCTCATGTCCGATGTCGATCACGAACAACGCGTCGGGCAGACGGTTCATGTCCTTGATGCCGCCCAGCGACTTTTCGAGCTTCTCGCGCTCGCGTCGCAGCGACAACACTTCGTGTTTCACCAGCTTCTCGAAGCTGCCGTCGGTTTCGCCGGCTTCCAGTTCCTTGAGGCGGCTGACCGACTGCTTGACGGTGCGGAAATTGGTCAGCATGCCGCCCAGCCAGCGCGCGTTGACGTAAGGCATGCCGCAACGCGCGGCTTCCTCGCCGACCGATTCGCGCGCGGAGCGCTTGGTGCCGACGAACAGCACGGTGCCACGCTTCTGCGCCAAACCGGAGAGATAATTCATGGCATCGGAGAAGAGCGGCAGTGTCTTCTCCAGATTGATGATGTGGATCCTGCCGCGGGCGCCGAAAATGTACGGCGCCATCTTAGGATTCCAGTAACGCGTCTGGTGGCCGAAGTGGACGCCAGCTTCCAGCATTTGCCGCATGGTGACGGAAGGCATTGCTCTATCCTCGATGTTCGAGCTGCGCA
>Ga0134126_10007883_pt1 | contig 13360 bp, 8 predicted proteins | sample KB31752_FD_96881 | JGI IMG/M metagenome (GOLD analysis project Ga0134126, IMG submission 96881) | Terrestrial soil microbial communities with excess Nitrogen fertilizer from Kellogg Biological Station, Michigan, USA - KB3-175-2 | ecosystem: Environmental > Terrestrial > Soil > Unclassified ...
TACCCGCAGTTTAATATTTTAAGAACACTTTTCGAACTGCCGTCCGCTAACCGAAAATAATACAAATCAAAAAGCCCCCGCGATGGCGGAGGCTTGGTAGCGGGGAGCAGGATCGAACTGCCGACCTTAGGGTTATGAATCCTACGCTCTAACCATCTGAGCTACCCCGCCGTTTAAATATTCTAAGAACAGTTTTCGAACTGCCGTCCGCTAAGCAGCGGATATGAATCCTACGCTCTAACCATCTGAGCTACCCCGCCGTTTAAATATTCTAAGAACACTTTTCGAACTGCCGTCCGCTAACCAGCGGATATGAATCCTACGCTCTAACCATCTGAGCTACCCCGCCGTTTAATATTTTAAGAATGCTTTCCCAAAAAACAACGGATGCGTTTTCGGCCGTTCCGACCGTCTTTTCAATATATTTTCACCCGGAAGTTACCGCTCAGTTAAATCCTTGTGTATTAACGGATTTAATCTTCTGCAGCGCTTAAAAAGGTTTGCAAATATAGCAGAAATTCGTTTTCTTTAGAAAAAATGTTAACATTTACGAAGTTAAGCTTCAAGTATAAACCCAGATGTCTGAAAAGAAAAAATTTAGTATCGAGTATGAAATAAAATCATCTCCCCGTATCCTGTATAGTTTTTTGAATGAGCCTAACGGCTTAACCCAGTGGTTCGCGGATGATGTGAGCGTTAAAGACCAGGTATATACTTTTACATGGGACGATGAACCGCAAAAAGCCAAACTATTGGCAGCAAAAGAAAACAAGCTGGTAAAGTTTAGATGGATGGATGATGATCCGCAATATTTTTTCGAAATGGAAATTGTGCAGGACGAGCTTACCAACGATGTAGCCCTCTCCATAACCGACTTCGCCACCGAGGATACCCTTAACGACCGCCGCCTGATCTGGGATAACCAGGTTGCGTACCTTATCAGTGTATTAGGCGCCTGAAAATATATTATCCGTATTTTTGTATCGTAAAGCAATCCTGTGCCGTTATATTGCAGCGCGCATTTTTTGACCGCGTTTGGCAGGTAAACAAGCTTACTTGATGAAAAAAATACATCTTTTATTACTCAAATCTTTTATAAGACCATTTATCATCACGTTCCTTATCGTGATGTTTATGCTGCTGATGCTGTTTTTATTTAAATACATCGACGATCTTATCGGCAAAGGATTTGAATGGTATATCATTCTTGAATTAATGGTGTACGCATCGGCCACCAATGTGGCTATGGCTTTGCCATTGTCGGTGCTGCTCTCGTCTATCATGACCTATGGCAGCCTGGGGGAGAACTATGAGCTGGTGGCTATAAAGTCGGCAGGCATATCCCTGCGCCGGGCGTTGTATCCCATGGTGCTGGTGGTAACCGTTTTAAGCGTCTCGGCTTTTGTTTTTTCGGATTATATGCTTCCGAAGGCTAATCTTAAATATTACTCGCTTTTATACGATGCGCGCAAGCAAAAAACGGCTAACTTTTTACCCGAGGGCGTGTTTAGCAATAGTTTTCCCGGCTACACCATAAGGGTCGCAAAAAAAGATGCTGATGGCCAAACCCTGCACGGTATAATGATCTATTCGAAAAACCAGGCCCAGAATAACACCGATGTTTTGCTTGCCAAAGAAGGTAAAATGTACCGGACGCCTAACGGCGATTTCCTGGTGTTAAAACTTAAAGACGGGGTTAGATACACCGAAACGCCCGGTAACCAGAATTTTAATATCCGCCAGCGGCTAACGCGTTATCGCTTTAAAGAAACCGAACAAAAGTTTGATGTATCGGGGTTAAAACTGCACCGCACGGATGAAAGCGAATTTAGGGGGGCATACCAGATGATGAACCTGAAGCAATTAAAAGACAGCGAATCGTTCACCAAACGCCAGCTGGACAGCGAGGTGAATGTAAATTATAAATTGATACGGGCCTATATCAAGTATTTTTCAATTCCCTCAAAATCTTCATCGGTTAAACATTACCTGCCCGCTAAAGCCGATCCATTGTCGGGTTTGAAGATCAGCGAACAGATCAGCACGATATCAAATGCCGCAAGCGAAGTAAGGTCGGTTCAGGACCTGGTTAAAAACCGCTCGGAGCGAAACCGCGACCTTATACAAAGTATACAGCGCGCGGCGCTGGAGTATCAAACAAAATTTACCCGGGCGGCAGCGTGTTTGGCCTTGTTCCTGATCGGCGCGCCTTTGGGGGCGATCATCAGGAAGGGCGGGCTGGGTTTGCCGGTGGTGGTTTCGGTGATTTTTTTCCTCATCTACTATATTATTTCAACCATTGGCGAAAAGTATGTAAAAGACGGCGACCTTTCGCCCATTATAGGTTCGTGGGTGGCTATTGTCATTATCACCCCGATAGGGCTTTTTCTTTCGTACAAAGCGGCGACAGATTCTGTAATTTTCGATATGGAATTATACAAAAGGTTTTTTACCAAACTGTTTAAGCGCAAGGCGGCAATACGCGACGCGGCCCCCGCCAGCTAAAAACAAGCAACCAATTGTTCGCCAAACCGGTACTTATTTACAAACCACCGACCTTAATGAGCGTATTATCGCTTAAATTTGAAATATATTAAAGGTGAACACAACCTTTATCATACACCTGTAAAAATGCTTAACACTGTACAAGAGGCGATAGAAGATATCCGGAACGGTAAAATAATCATCGTTGTTGACGACGAAAACCGTGAGAACGAGGGGGATTTTTTAACAGCCGCCCGTAACGCTACGCCCGAGGCGGTTAATTTTATGATCAGCCACGGCAGGGGCCTCGTTTGCGCCCCGATAACAAAAAAGCGTGCAAAAGAGCTCGATCTTGAGCTTATGGTTAGCCATAACACCACTTCGCACGAAACGAATTTTACGGTATCGGTAGATTTACTTGAAGGCTGCACGACAGGCATTTCGGCTTCCGACCGTTCTAAAACCATACTGGCATTGATCGACCCTGCAACCCGCCCCGACGACCTGGGCCGGCCGGGACATATCTTTCCATTAATAGCCAAGGATGGCGGGGTGTTGCGCCGTACCGGGCATACCGAGGCTGCTATCGATCTTTCTGTTTTAGCGGGTTTTGAACCGGCGGGCGTTATCTGCGAGATCATGAAGCAGGATGGCGAAATGGCCCGTTTACCTGAACTTTTGGAACTGGCAAAAGAATCCGGCCTTAAAATTATTTCCATTAAAGACCTGATCGCTTACAGGCTGGCCACCGAATCGCTGGTTCATAAAGAGGTGTCTGTAAAAATGCCCACCAACTGGGGCGATTTCGATATGATAGCTTACACCCAAATAGATACCGGCGAGACCCACTTAGCCCTGGTAAAAGGGAGCTGGGAGCCCGGCGAGCCGGTATTGGTGCGCGTTCACAGCTCATGCGTAACGGGCGATATTTTTGGGTCGTGCCGGTGCGATTGCGGCCCCCAGCTGCACAGGGCCATGCAAATGATAAGTGAAGAAGGCAAAGGCGTGGTTGTTTACATGAACCAGGAGGGTAGGGGCATCGGCCTGTTAAATAAATTAAAGGCATATCTTTTACAGGAAAACGGGATGGATACCGTTGAGGCCAACCTGGAACTGGGTTTCGATATGGACCAGCGCGACTATGGCGTAGGCGCACAAATACTGCGCAGCCTTGGCATATCGAAAATGAGGCTGATGACCAATAACCCAAAAAAGCGGGCAGGTTTAATTGGCTACGGCCTCGAAGTGGTTGAAAATGTGCCTATCGAGATTGCGCCCAATCCGCATAATGAAGTTTATCTCAAAACTAAAAGGGATAAAATGGACCACGCTATCATGCGCGATCACTGATCGTCCTCTTCTGCTTTTGTTCCCGTACCCAATGGATTTAACGCAGGCGAAGCGGCCGGCGATGGCTTAACAGGGTTTCGGCGGCCGCCCGCTCTGAACAGGTTTCTTATAAATTCGCCGAAGGTGTCAAAATCGCGCTGGTAAACCAGGCCAAGGCCGTTTACATATTGTATCGCAAACTGATCGCTAAGGGTGCTTAACGTGGTGCTGTTTAACACCCGGTACGAATACCTGATCGTGAGGTTGCCGTCTTTCCTGATAAGATATTGCGCGTCAAAGTCGCGGGTAAGCTGGTTGTAATTTGGATTAAAGAACGACGCATTTTTTTGAAACAGATCGCTGGTACCCGATGTGGTGTTAAATAAGCTGCCCGTAAGTACAAACCGCTCCTTCACCCTGAATGAAGCGCTGAAATCATTGAACGACCGGATATTAAGGTCGAAATTTTTGATGTTCGATTGCGAGATCAGGCTGTTTAACTTGTTGAACGCAAACTCGCTGACGGCTTCGCCTGCCGTACTTACCACCTGGTTCGTGAGGTTGTTGTTGGCGCCATTGGTAAATTCGCGCCTTACAATAATGCTTAACGCCTGCTGGCTTCGGTTGTTATTGTCGGATAGGTAAGTGCTTAAATCCTCTTTGATCGACGGATCGAGCGGGAAGCTAAAGTCAAAATCTATGGTCGGGTGCAATAATGTATTTGTCAGGATCAATTCCGCATGCACCAATTCGAGCGATTTACCTTTTGGCGATGTGGAACCCGCCGCGGCATATAACGGCGATATATCTGTCCGCACCTCGTATATAGCGCTCAGGTTGATGGTTGCATTTGACGGGTTACCTGTCCACCGTATGGTGCCGCCCTGGTTCACCACGAAGTTTTTACTGATAAAGTTCTTGGCCGTAAATTCAAATTTACCCGAGGTGATCAAAAAGTCGCCGAACATCTCGAAATCGCCCAGGCTGTTTATATTTAATTTTAAATTTTTAGCCTGACCGCTGCCTTCCAATACGCCATAATCCGTGAAGATTTTAACAGTTGTTTTCTCGTCTACTGTCAGGTCGAAATTTAAGGTTACGCCGTTAAATGCTTTTGGCTGGGCAACCATTTTAGCCGTGTCGTGATGGCTTACAAACCGTATAAAATCGTAGTCGCCGACAGTCGAAGATGTATTAAGCGGGATGTTAAACACGGTGCCTGCCGTAGTTCGCGCTTTAATATCGATCAGCATATTGTCAACCGGTCCGCTAAAACTGAACCTTCCGGTGGCAAAGGCAGTTCCGTAATATAAGTGGTTATCTTTAAAATTGGTATTCAGCGCCATCAGGTTCGTGGCGGTAACTACGGCTTCAATATCGGGGTCTGACAGGTTGCTCAGGTCTATCTTTCCAACAACGTTGCCCGTACCGCCTTTGCTGTCCTTGAGGATCATGTCATTGATATTGATCACACTGTTAGCCACAGTAACCGTATCGGTAACGGTGTAAGGCGTTTTCAGATAATTGACCGTGACCCCCGTATTGGCTAAAATAATGTTCCCGTTCAATTGCGGCTTTGACAGGGCGCCCGTCAGTTTTAAGTTTGCCGAAATTGTACCTGTGATATCCGATACCAGGTTTTTAATGAAAGGCTCAAAAATTATGGCTTCTGTATGGTTCATTTTAACATCAAAATCCAAATTATTCGGCTCGTTACGGCCGATGCGATAAATACCCGCAATACTCATGGTTTCCAGGCCATGATTGTTAATGTCCACCTTTACGTTTGCATGGCTTCGGCCGGCATCAAGCGCCGATACAATTTTCACGTTTCCAACCAATGTTTTATTCAGCTTTAACGAATCGATGCCAAGCTGCGACTCGATGCCGGGCGATTTAAGTATCGAGGTAAACTCCACATCGCCGTTCAGCGATCCTTTTAATAATATCCCTCCCGTTTTGGTGAGCTGGTCAAAAGTGGACATGCTGAATTTTTCGAATGATAATTTCAGTTTGTCGGCGGGATTATCGGAGATCAAACCATCTATCCTCACGATTTGCGGTCCGTTTGCCAGTTCAAGACCGGATACCTGGGTTTTTCCGTTCAGAAATTTTATGCGCACTTTTTCGGGGATCCGCCACTGCTGGTTTTCCAGTATCACCAGCGAGGGCAGCAATTGCAGCCTTGCCGTGGTATCGCGCGCAAAATTTACCAGGCCATACAGGTCGAGCTGGTTAACAGCGTTTTTATCTGCCAGTTTTATATTGAAATTTAAACTGTCCTTTCTTATAAAATTGCTGACGTTTATATTTTTAATGAACAAGCTGTCGGTAAGGTCAACCTTGCTTAAAGATAGGTTCAATCCCAAATAATTATCGGTCGTGTTTTCATCGATGATAAAATCATGGAACACAATTTTATTGTATTGAATGGTTTTAATATAGGCGTTAAGTGTCGCGGTTTTATTTGCCGAATTAAATTGGCCGATAAATGTGCCCTGGTCCGGCACCTTAAGGCTGGGCATAAAAATGGCAATCAGCGGGTTAAGATTTTTAAGCGTTAAGTTAAATGCGAAATCCTGCGGCCTGGGCGTTACATTGTTTATTTTTAACGAAGGGATATATTTTTTTGCGATGGTTTTGAAATACGCCGGTAACGTGGGGACGTCAAAATTGCCTTTGATATATCCGTCGGCCATATCTGATTTAAGGGAAATAGACCGCGCATTCCCCAGGCCGGTCGCGGCCAGCTGCAGCGTATCCACCGAGTAATCGTTTCGTGGATCGATCAGCCGGGTTTGCGATAGGGATATCTTTCCCGTAAGGTTGTTTAAATTATTGCCATAAAAGCTGGTATTTACTGTTGTGCTGAATGTAATGGTATCGTCCAGGAGCTTTAAGTTGCGCAACTGCGCGTTGCGAACATTGGCCGCAAAGCTATAAACCGGCAACGCCGGGTTTAAGTTCATGCTGCCGTTTATATTAAGTTTAATGTTTTTATCGTCGATGGTCACTTTTGCATTAACTACCTTATTCATAAAAGTGCCGTCAACCGAAACATTTTTGTAGGTGTAGCCCTTAAATTCCACAGCGCTGGCACGGGCGGTCATTTTTTCCGCCAGGTTTTTCAGATTGCTCCCGCTGCCCTTTATAGTTGCCGCCAAACTTACCCTGCCAAGCATTTTTTCGTCTAATAAGCTGCCGAGGTCAAAACCGTAAGTATTGATCTTCCCGCTGTATGAGGGCGTGCCCGCCTTGTTAATTTTCAAATTGATGTCGGGGTCAAAACGCCCAAGTTTGGTTTTAAAGCTGCCGTATGAAACAAAATCGTTATGAAACCCTGTAAACCTGCCCGTAAAATTGATATTCCTGAATTTTGATAGGATATCAGGCACATGGCCGTTATGCGTACCGCTAAAATTACTGTACAGGTAGTCAAGGTCGGATTTGTTCGTCGCAACCTGGTCGAAATTTAACTCGAGGAATGTGTTATCCCAGTTTGGCAGCCCTTTCAGGTTAAAATCGCCTTTAATATAAGTGGCCTTACCACCCGTGATCAACAGGTCTTTGGCCTTCAGGTTATTCACAAAACCTTTGATGCGGCCGTCTATCCCCAGGTCAAACTTTATATGCTCGAGCCCGGAGGTAAAGTAGCCGATATCGTGCGACGAGATTTGCGACGATTTGAAATCGCCGTCCATATATACTTTATCCTCGATGTGATTAAAATCATCAAAGGACTTAAATTTCATCCTGAAATAATCTTTTATGTTGGAGCGGTCCGTTAGGATAAATAAGTGCTGGGCTAATATCTGGTTGGTGTCCACCGTAGCCAGCGCATTAAACTTTTTTATATATAAGCCGCTTTTTTCATGAAGGGTAAGGTTGGTGATATTTCCTTTGAAAAGATGATTTTTAAGATCGGGATCGGTTATCACCACACTAAAATTCTTTACATCCAGGTCGTCAAAGTTAACTTCCTTCATCAGCGTATCCTTTAGCTTGTTTTTATAGCGAAAATGAAAATTGTTGATGGCGATTTTTTCGAATTTCAATGTCCAGGGTTTGCCGGTGCTTTTGGTGGTGTCGGTTGATTTAAAGTAGTCGATAATAAACTTAAGATTTGTACTGCTGTCTTTTTGCTTTTTCAGATAAACCGAACCATTATCCAGCTGCAGCAGGCTAAAATCGATATCACGGTTCCTGATGCTGCTAAAGATGGAAAAGCCGTTGAGGTGCACGGTCAGCTTCGGCGCGCTTACTAACGTATCGTTTTGCTTGTCCAGGGCATAAAAGCCCTCAAGCACCACCGAAGTAAAGGGCTGTATATAAAGGCTTTGTATATCTACCTTGGTTTTTAATTTATCCGACAGGTAGCCCGCCGCTTTTTTTGCGGCCCAGGTTTGAACCGGCTTATATTGCAGCAGCAGCAATGTTATGCTGAAAAGCAGCAACAAAGCCAATACAATGCTTAACGCTATTTTGAGTAGTTTTTTAATAACTTTGCCGTTTTATTAATTGTGAATTATTGAATTAGCGGTTATTGAATAATTAAACACGATTTACGAAACAAGGTTTAGCCACCGGTCTTAATAAATCGAAAACGTTGTCCATTAATTCACCAAATTCAGTTATTCACCAATCACACTGCCGTGCCTGTTATCTTAGCGATCGAATCGTCGTGCGATGAAACCTCTGCCGCTGTTTGCGCCAATGGAATGATACTGAGCAATGTTATTGCCAATCAAACCATACACGAAGCATACGGAGGCGTTGTCCCTGAGCTTGCCTCAAGGGTTCATCAGCAAAATATTGTCCCTGCTGTACAACAAGCATTATCGCGGGCAAAAGTAAGCAAAAATGATATAGAAGCCGTGGCTTTTACACGCGGCCCGGGCCTTTTAGGTTCATTGCTCGTGGGCGTATCATTTGCCAAGGCTTTCGCGCTGGCAAAAGGCATCCCGCTTATCGAGATAAACCATATGCAGGCGCATGTGCTGGCGCATTTTATCGGCGATCAAAAGCCGTCATTTCCGTTTTTATGTTTAACGGTTTCGGGCGGCCATACGCAGATCGTTTTGGTGAAAGATCACTTTGACATGGAAGTAGTAGGCCAGACACTCGACGATGCCGCCGGCGAGGCTATGGATAAAACAAGCAAGATATTAGGCTTGCCTTATCCCGGCGGCCCGTTGATCGATAAATACGCCCGGTTAGGCAATGCGGGTGCCTACCGGTTTCCCGAACCGCAAATTCCGGGACTGGATTTCAGCTTCAGCGGATTAAAAACGGCCATTCTTTATTTTGTGCGTGATAACGTAGCAAAAAACCCGGAATTCATCCGCGAAAATTTAAATGATATTTGCGCATCGGTCGAAAAAAGGATCGCCACCATACTGCTTAATAAATTAAGCAAGGCCGCAAATTTATACGGTATTAAGGATGTGGCATTAGCCGGGGGCGTTTCGGCCAATACCGGGTTAAGGGTGGCTTTACAGAATCTGTGTAAAGAACGCGGGTGGAATTGCTTTATACCTAAAATGGAATATTGCACAGACAATGCCGCCATGATAGCGATTGCCGGGTATTATAAATTTTTAAAAGGCGACTTTACCAGCCAGGACGTTGCGCCGCTGGCAAGGATGCCGATTTAAGCAATTATTGATTTATTGAATTTTGATTTAGTGATTAATGAAATGCTTAATGTCAATTAATTTTCAACGATGAAGTGTCAATACCAAAATTCAATAATTCATAATTCAACAATTCAATAATTCCCTACCTAATGTCGATCCCCTCTCTCATTTTTTGGGCAGTTTTTGTACTGCCGCTGGTTGCTTTTTTAATTTGGCTTATGCGCCAGGATAAACGCAAGGGCGTAATCGGCCTTGTTGTGCTGGCTGTTATGGTTATAGGCGGAATTATTTACATGTACTGGAAAACAAAAGGGCAATAAACCGCTGATTTAGTCAATAGTTGATTGCGATGTTTGTTCAACGAAATCCCTTAATCAACTCAATCAGCGGTCGAATCTTATTGTCCTCCCCGTGATACCTGCATGGGGTTGATCCCAGCCGACTGCCCGCGCGCTCCGGCAGCAACCCTTTGCTTAAATACCTGGAATTTAGAAGGCTCGGGCAATTTACCCCAGTAATTGTTGGTCTCGTCGATATCGCATGTTTCGCGATAAGGGTCTAACTGTATCGAGGCAACTTCTTTATCCTGTACATAAAATTTCGAAACATGTTTCTCGTTAAGCCGCCATATCTGCGCCGGTATCCGGTCGATCTGTTTTGTGCCGTCGACGTACGTAAACTGAACGATGATCGGCATCACCAAACCGCCTTTGTTGCTAAAATTCAGCTGGTAAAAAAACTTGTTGGCATATTTTTCCTTATCCTCTGCGGTAAACGGCTCAGGAGCCCTGTCGGCCATCGTTTTGGCCTTTGTCATGTCCCTGAATTTTGACGAATCAACAGCGGCCAAACCCCGGTCGTACTTCCAGTAAAAATCGCGTACGGTCGTATCGCGGTCAACATAAAAATGTATCTTCTTGTCTTCGCGGTTTCTTACCTTCGAAATATCGTCGAAATTATTGACGATCGGCGCGGCCACCCTGTTAGGTTGACCCTGCCCTCTGAACTGTCCCGGCATTTTTCCATCCAGGTCGGCTTTGGCAACCTTTACAGAGTCGAGCGAAATGTCGCAGGGGTCGGTACCGTAAAACCAGCCCCTCAAAAACCAATCCAGGTTTTCGCCGCTCGCATCTTCCATAGTTCTGAAGAAGTCGGCTGGCGTGGGGTGTTTAAATTCCCAGCGCCTTGCATACTCTTTAAAGGCAAAATCGAACAGCTGGCGGCCCATAATGGTTTCGCGTAAAATATTAAGCGCTGTGGCGGGTTTTGTGTAAGCGTTGGGCCCGAACCGTACGATATTCTCCGAATTGGTCATGATAGGTTCCAGCTCGTCCTTTGGCAGCTTCATATAATCGACCTGGGTGTAGGCTGCGCCTTTTTTGCTCGGGAATTTATTATCCCAAAGTTCCTCGGTAAGATATTCGACAAATGAGTTAAGGCCTTCGTCCATCCAGGTCCACTGGCGCTCATCGCTGTTCACGATCATGGGGAAAAAATTATGCCCAACTTCGTGGATGATCACGCCGATCATGCCATTTTTTGTGCTTTCGCTGTAGGTGCCATCAGGTTGTGTCCGGCCGTTGTTAAAGCAAATCATCGGGTATTCCATTCCGTTTGAAGCCTCGACACTCTGCGCAACGGGGTAAGGGTAGGGGAATATAAAGCTCGAATAGGTTTTAACGGTATGTGCCACAAGACGGGTGGAATATTTACGATACAAACCATAGGCTTCCTTGCCGTAATAGCTCATGCACATCACTTTTTTGCCCTCAACATTCTGGCCCATGCCGTCCCAAATGAACTTCCTTGACGATGTCCAGGCAAAGTCGCGTACGTTGTTGGCCTGGAAAACCCAGGTTTTTTTGGCCGAAGATGGGTTAGCTTCTCTTTTTTTAGCCTCATCAAGCGTCACGATCTCAACCGGAACGGCCGAGTTTTTTGCCTGGTTATACCGGGCCAGCTGCGCGGCCGATAAAACGGCCGGGTAATTTAAGCACTCGCCGGTGCCGCCCACCACGTGATCAGCCGGAACGGTCATCTGCACTTTGAAATTGCCGAAGGTTAAGGCAAACTCGCCCCTGCCTGCAAACTGGTGGTTTTGCCATCCCTGGAAATCGCTGTAAACACACATGCGCGGATACCATTGCGTCATAGTGAACAGGTAGTTGCCATCGCCCGGGAAATATTCATAACCGCCGCGGCCGCCCATGGTTAGCCTGTCGGATATTTTGTACGACCATTTAATTTTGAAAACAAGATGCTGCCCCGATTTTAATACAGCCGGCAGGTCTATCCGCATCATGGTTTTATTGATGGTGTAGGGCAAACTTTTGCCCAGCGCATCGGTAATGCTCAATATCTTATCTCCATAGCCATTATCTTGTTGCGACAATTCCGCTCTTTCGAGTATCGCGGTCCCTGCTACTTTTGGCATCACCGAGCTGCCTTGATAATTAGCATTATTAATATTGCTGTGCTGGTTTTCGTCAAGCTGCAGCCAGATATAATCAAGCGGGTCGGGCGAATTGTTATAATAGGTGATCGTTTCGGCGCCGGTAAGCTTTTGGTTTTTTTCGTTAAGCTCGCACTTGATATCATAATCGGCTCGTTGCTGCCAGTACTTTACACCGGGGGCGCCGCTTGCGGTACGCTGCTCATTCGGCGTAGTCAAAATAGTGCCCAGCTGTTCAAACTTGTTGCCATGATTGCTGCCCGGGTTGTTGTGGATGTCCTGGGCAACCACGGTGCCGACACAAGTACAGGCGGCAAATAATGCGGTAAAAACTTTTTTCATATCAATCGTATTAATCAAATATTTGAATCAAAAAGGAATTCTCTCTAACGCCATTTTTAATGAAAGCGCAAATACACCCGCCGAAAGGAAAAGCACCCAGTCGCGGCGTTTTATTTTTATAATATTCAGGAACAATATCCCAACTATTAAAATGATAGCCACCACGAATATTTGCCCAACTTCCAGCCCCACGTTAAAACCAAAAAGCCCGAGGGCTATGGTTTGGTCGCGGGCCAGCATGATACGTATGGCATTGGCAAAGCCCATACCGTGTATCAGGCCAAAACATAAGGCAAGGTAATAATTTATCCTTGCACTTTTAGCAGCCGAATTGAGTTGAAATATATTATTCAGCGCGGTAACAAAAATGGTACACGGGATCAAAAACTCCACCCATTTGCTCGAAAAGCGAATAACGTCATAAACGCTTAATGCAAGCGTTAAAGAGTGGCCTATAGTAAACGCGGTAACCAGGATAAGCACCCGCTTTATATCCCGGCTGGTGTACACGCATGCGAGGGCCAAAATAAACAGCTGGTGGTCAAGGGCGTCGGCACTGATAATGTGCTGCCAGCCCATCTTAAAATAAAAAGCAAAGTCGGACATTGCGAAACTATAGGTTGAAACCACTAATTTAGGACGTTTTTATAACTATCGAAACCGGGCGACACTATGGGGGCTTTAATTTATCAACCGCTATTATATTGTTACATACTCTGGGGCGCCGTTATGCCGGTGAATTCTTCTCTGAAGCTGTTTCACCCCATCCACGTAAGCACAACCAATATTGAATATAACAGCAAGGATAACAAGCTCGAAGTGATCTGCACCATATTTACCGACGATTTTGAGGCGGCGCTGGCTAAACAATATCATGCAAAAACCGATCTTAGCAAGGCCGATATGCATAAGGCGATGGACGCCCTTGTTAAAAATTATTTAAGCAGCAACCTGCAAATCAAAACCGGCAACATTGCCGTAAAGCTAAATTACCTGGGTTTCGAGATCAACCGCGAGTCGGCTGATATTTATCTTGAATCGGATAAAATAGCGGCGCCAAAAAAGATCGAAGCTGACATAAGCCTGCTGGATAACCTTTTTGACGACCAGATCAATA
>Ga0134126_10007886_pt1 | contig 13359 bp, 17 predicted proteins | sample KB31752_FD_96881 | JGI IMG/M metagenome (GOLD analysis project Ga0134126, IMG submission 96881) | Terrestrial soil microbial communities with excess Nitrogen fertilizer from Kellogg Biological Station, Michigan, USA - KB3-175-2 | ecosystem: Environmental > Terrestrial > Soil > Unclassified ...
CATCGGCGCACCCGACATGCTTGTGGCGAAACCTATTGTAGCCCGTTCCGGCATTGGCTGCCATGATGCATTTGCAGTCAGGCGTCGGGATCGATCAAACGGCGCCGCGGTCGCGGGAACTCGTCGGCTGCGGTCATAGAGAAATCATATACCGTTCGCAGCGAAGCCGTGGGGATCGGGGTTGAAAGTGGCTCGCGCGTGCGCCTAAATGGACTGCCGGTTCGGCTTACGTTGGGGACAGCGTTGCCGGCGCTCGCTTCCGTTGCCCTCCTGTAACAACATTGCCGTAGGTCCAATCGAAAGTGGGATTCGCGTCCATTCCCTCCGGCCAGCAGCCGGAAGGCAAGAATCGCGCGTGAACGAGAGACGAAACACACACACCGACACCGGGGGGCGCCCATGAGATTTCTGAGCTTCGTCTATCACTTCATCACAGATTTCGCGTTTCTGACGTCGGTCTATTTCAGCCTCAACTACATCGAGAAATACAACAACCGCGCCGTCCTCGCCCTTGTCGTACTGGTGTATACCGGCATGCGCGGGGCCTCCGCGGTACGCTCGTTCTTTTTCTACCAGCGCATCGAGCGGCTGGAGGTCGACTCGCGCAAGCTTGCTTCTCTGATCACCGATGGCGGCGCCATCTCGCCGTTGCGCAAGCAGACAATCCAGGACGTCAGCGTGCTACGCCGCGACAACGAGCTGAAGGCCTATATGGACCTGTTCTTTCTGGCCCTCGTCGTCCTGCTCTGCGTTTCCAAGATCATGACGGATTGAACAAAGCGCATCGCGGCCGCGCAGGGTAGGCAAAGCGCCAAGTCCGCTTCAAGAACGAACGCCGAAGTAGGCCCACAAAATCCGATCCAGATGCGAAAGGTGGGCACGGCGCTGCCGCGCCTTTGCCCACTCCACGACAGCTACTCAAGCTGAGAGATGCTTCCGCATCGTCACGACGCGCCGGCGGCCGGCGAGCTTTAGCCAGGGCGCCAAATGGAATGCGCTCATCAGCAAATACATCGGGACCATTCCGCCCAGCGGCGAGCTGTGCGCCGCCAAGCAGAGCGAATCCATCGCGCCATTCCCAACAACGGCGGTAAGCAGCGCCATGATCGCGAAGGTTGGCGCCGCCGCCAGGGCGAGCCAGTCGGATACACCAAGCGGGGTGCCGTTGCCGGTCCCCGCGCAGGCACCTGCGGTTTCAGGCTGAGTGGCAATCATCGTTGTGCTCCACGGCTGCGGTTGGAGAGCGTCGGTTCACCGCTTGTCGTACTCGTCGTGGCGACGCCACCAGATCCCTGTCTCGCTGCGCCCCTTCGGCGCGCGATCAAGCCACTGATACGCGCCCCAAATGCTGTCCAATCCGCGCGCATAGGTGGAATAGGTGTGATAGATGGCGCCGCCCTCGCTGACGAACGCGCTCATGCCTGGCCGGTCGCGATGAAAGGTGGCCGTGTCAGTTCCGCACATGGCCACGAAGCTGGCCTCCGCCCGCTTGCCGCCGCCCTCCTGCTCCGGCCGCCATTCAAATGCGGCCTCACGCTGATAATTGTATTCGATATCGCCGACGCGCTGCTGCTGCTCGGTGAACCAGACGTTGAAGTCGCGATTGAAGTCGCTGTGGAACGAGGACGCCCAGGGAAACGTCCAATTCATGCGCTGCTTATACGCCTGCAACTTGCCGAGCGGCGCCCGCGACACCGCCCACAGCATCACGTCATGGTTGGCGAGGTGAACGGCGAAGCCGTTGAAGCCATCCGCAATCATCGAGCTGGACGGGCAGCCTGCCGTGTAATCTGGCCCGAACATGAAATGATAGACGAGGAGCTGCGAGCGCCCCTTGAAGAGGTCCGCCAGCGTGGCGCTGCCTTCGTCGGTCTCGAAGCGGTACTCCTTGTCGAGACGGACCCATGGCAGGGCCTGACGCCGCTGCGCCAGCTCGTCGCTGCGGCGCGTGAGTTCCTTCTCCGCCTCGAGCAGCTCGCGCCGCGCGGCCAGCCATTCTTGGCGCGTTCCGGTGGTGTGCGTCCTCATGGTTCTGCTCTCCTTTGGTTGTCCTTCGCGGCATGGCCCTGGCCGATGGCGAGCACGGTCACAACGGCTCCAGCCCATTCGGCCACGGCCGTGAGATACGTTGGGGAAAGGATCGTCCAGTCGACCATGATGGTGGCCTCCTCGCTACGACGTACTGGTTTGTGGCCGTGGGATAGACTAGGACCGGTGCTCGGTGAGAGTGACAAGTGTGGCGGGATTTGAATGGACTCGCTCATTACGGCCGCCGGCCGGGCGCTCGCGGCGGGTGATCCCCTCGGCGCATTGAAGCGGGTCGCGTTGCGTGACGACGCGCCGGCGCTCGCGCTTCGCGGCATCGCGATGGCGCAGCTCGGCGATCTCGTTCGCGCGAAGGCGCTGCTGCGACGTGCGGCACGGGCCTTTGGTCCAAGGGAGGCGGTGTCTCGCGCACGCTGTGTCGTCGCCGAGGCTGAGATCGCGCTAGCCTCACGCGACCTCGGTTTTCCGGCAAAGGCGCTCGATGCGGCACGGGCGATCCTCGAAGCCCATGGGGACCGCATCAACGCGGCGCATGTGCGCCAGCTTGGGCTCCGGCGCCTGCTCCTGATTGGGCAGCTTGATGAGGCCGAGCGCAGGGTCGCCGTGATCGACCCCGTGTCGTTGCCGCCGGCGTTGCGGGCCGCGCATGAGCTCATCGTTGCCGGGATCGCGATGCGGCGCCTCCGGATCAAGACGGCCCGCGCTGCGCTCGCGTCGGCCGGGCGCGCCGCGGAGCAAGCGGGCATCGCCGCGCTGATCGCCGAGGTGGAAAACGCCTCTCGCGTGCTCGACACGCCCGCCGCGCGCCTGATTGCATGTGGGCAAGAGCGGTTGGTCCTGCTTGAGGACGTCGAAGCATTGCTCGCGTCCGGCGCGCTCGTTGTGGATGCGTCTCGTTATGCCGTGCGCGGGAGGGCAACGGTGATCTCGCTTGCGAGCCGTCCCGTGCTGTTCGCGCTTGCGCGCGCGCTGGCCGAAGCGTGGCCGGACGATGTGCCCAGGGGCAGGCTGGTGGCCTTGGCCTTCCGAGGCAAGCACGCCGATGAATCGCATCGCGCGCGGCTGCGCGTCGAGGTCGGACGGCTTCGTGGGGTCTTGCGGCCGCTCGCCGACGTCAACGCGACCAGAGAAGGCTTTGCACTCGTGCCGCATCGCGCGCGCAAGGTCGTCGTATTGGCCCGACCGGTCGAAGAGGAGCACGCGGCGGTACTGGCCTTCCTGGCCGACGGGGAATCCTGGTCGAGTTCGGCGCTGGCGCTCGCGCTTGGCGCCAGCCAGCGTACGGTGCAGCGGTCACTCGACGAGCTTGCGGGAGCCGGCAAGGTTCAGTTCTTCGGCCGCGGGCGCGCACGCCGCTGGATGACCCCGCCCGTGCCGGGATTCACGACGACCTTGTTACTCCCTGCGCCGCTGCCAGGCGACTAGGATGCACGTCATCGCCCGACCACGAGGGATAGCAACATGAAGCGCGCAGCGGCCGAGATCATCCGTGAATATGGACCATTTCCCGGCGTCGAGAAGGTCGGCGGGGTCACCTATGATGGCGAACAGGTTTGGCTCGCGACCGGAGACCGGCTGAGCGCCCTGGATCCGGAGAACGGGACGATGCGGCGCTCGATCGATGTCGCCGCGCATGCCGGGACGGCGTTCGATGGACAACATTTGTTTCAGATCGCCGAGGATCGCATCCAGAAAATCGATCCCAAAAGCGGAAAAGTGCTTGCTACGATCCCCGCGCCCGCCGGCGGCGGTGACTCCGGTCTTGCCTGGGCGGAAGGTACGCTCTGGGTTGGCGCGTATCGCGATCGCAAGATCCATCAAATCGACCCGCAGACGGGCGCGATCCTTCGCACCATCGAAACCAGCCGCTTCGTGACCGGCGTCACCTGGGTGGATGGCGAGCTTTGGCACGGCACCTGGGAAGGCGAGGAGAGCGATCTGAGGCGCATAGAGCCGCAGACCGGAGCGGTCATGGAAAGACTGGAAATGCCGCCCGGCACAGGCGTGTCGGGGCTCGAATCCGACGGCGGTGATCAGTTTTTCTGTGGCGGCGGCAATAGCGGCAAGGTGCGGGCCGTCCGCCGGCCCAGGCGAGGGACCGCTGCTGGCGGTTAGATTCGGGATTCCCCAACCGCCATCATTGGGAAGGCGCGGCACCCCGCAAGCCGCGCCGTTCGGCTTGCGGTGTGGCCCTACCATTCGTCGAGCATCGTTCGCGTAATGGACTGCCTTTGCTAGTGGGCGATGAGCGCCTCTTGCTGATCGGGTGGAGTGCGACGGCGCTGGCGATCTTCCTGCCCAATGTCCCGCAAGTGTTTCGCTACCGTGAGTACCGGCGCAAGCCGGAAGAACTGTCATCCATATGCTGGCGTCCCAACCTTGTTTGGGCCTTGCTGAGTGCGCTGGCGTTCGTGGTATCGCTATTCGCTTGTGGCAGCGCGTCGGATTTCTTTATTTCCAATCCTGAGCGCAGCGAATAGCGGAGCATGCCATGCGAAACGCGATCGTTCTCGGAGCCGGAATGGTCGGCGCGGCTACGGCAGTGCATCTGCAGCGCCGCGGCTGGTCGGTTGCGCTCGTCGACCGCAAGCGGCCCGGCCAGGAAACGAGCTACGGCAATGCGGGAATCATCTAGAGCGAAGCGTTGCAACCCTATGCGATGCCGCGCGATTGGCCCGAATTGCTGCAAATCGCGACCGGCCGCACCAATGATGTACGCTACCGGGCGATGACGCTGCCCCGGCATCTTGGGCCGCTGCTCAGCTACTGGTGGTATTCCGCGCCGAAACGGCATGACCGGATTTCAGCCGCTTACGCCGAGATCATTGCGCGCGCTGCGCCAGAGCATGATGATATGATCAGCGAGGCCGGGGCGTTCGCGCTGGTGCGCCGCGATGGCTTTCGCGCGCTCTTTCGCGAGCAGGCCGCGTTCGATGCGGAGGTCGCGGCGGCCGAAGTGCTGCGCGTGGCTCATGGCGCAAAATTCAGCGTCCTGACGCCGCAAGAACTGAAGCAAGCCGAGCCGGGCCTGCGCGATGCGGGCCTCGGCGGGCTGCATTGGCTGGAGTCATGGACGGTCTCCGATCCCGGCGCGCTGGTCGAAGCCTACGCCGGACTGTTTGAGCGTATGGGCGGAACGATCGTGCGAGCCGACGCCGCAAGCCTGAGCGAGCGGAACGGCACGTGGTCGATTGCAGGTCCCGATGGCTCGATTGATGCGGAGGCGGCGGTCGTGGCGCTCGGGCCGTGGTCGCCGGATCTCTTGAAAACACTCGGCTACCGGTTTCCGATGGTTCGCAAGCGCGGCTATCACCGGCATTACGCAGGCGGCGGCGGGCTCGATCTGCCGTTGCGCGACGTGGCAGGCGGATATGTGATAGCGCCGATGCGAAAAGGCCTGCGTATCACAACGGGCGCCGAACTTGCCTTTCCCGACGACAAGCCGGAGCCGGTGCAACTCGCGCGCGCAGAGCAGGCCGCGCGCGAGATCATCGATTTGGGGTGTCCGGTGGAGGCCGAGCCGTGGTTCGGCACGCGGCCCTGCATGCCCGTTGCCGGTCTTGGGAACTGCGCCGCGCCACGAGGGGCTGTGGATGCATTTCGGGCACGGCCACCAGGGTTTTACGCTGGGGCCGGTGACCGGGCGCATCCTGGCCGAGTTAATGAGCGGCGAGACACCGAGCGTGGACCCGTCGGCTTACCGACCCGATCGTTTCGCGGTCTGAGCGGCTCAGGCGTCGGCCGACGTCATCTCTGCGAGGACACGAAGACGCTCGTTCGCGACTAGCGGATCTCTTCTGTTCATCAAATTGGCTGCGGGCGGTTCGTCAAGCTCGCCCAACTTCACCGAAGGCCGCGACGTGCCTTGCTCGGCATGCGGCTGCACTTTCGGATTGGGCTTAGTGCCATGGGCGAAGTGCTTGTGCGGGCCGCGGGCGCCCGTAAGTGCCGCGCGTGCCCGATGGGCCGGCTTTGGCCGAGCGCGAGGACCAGAGGAGGGCAGTGTTGGCCGGCCGACGATCGGTGCATCAGCACGTGCAACAGCCGATAGCGGCGCCTCCGCCTTTTCAGCCGTTTCGAACAAGCTTTCGGAGGGGGCCGGGAACGTGGTGCCTGCGTTGTTCGCCAACTGCGTCGTCGGGCTCGGCCACGCGGTTGCTTCGATCGGCTCTTTGACCCAGTTGAACGGTTCGCCGCTCAGCAGCACTTTGCCGTCGGGTGTGCTGGAATCCGGCGATGGTGTCTTCAGCAAGCCTTCCGCCTCAGTGAAGACGAAAGTCGGAAGTTTTGTCTGCTCCGCAACCCGCATGGCTTCTGGCGCAGGATGCATACGCCAGTCCTCCGGTTGGGTCGGTGTCGCCGGCAGCTCTGGCGTCGCCGGCACGACGTGGACGATATGGTAGCCGCGCACTTTCATCTCATGCAGGATTTTCGGCAATGCCGCGACCGTGCGGGCCTGGATGTCGTGGAGCAGCAGGATGCCTTTGTGCTTTTCCTCCAGCCGCTTGATCGCGAGCTCGTAAACCCGCTCCGAAGAGATGTGCCGCCAGTCGTCGGCGTCGAAATCCGCGCTCCAGATCTGGATGCCCTTGGAAGCGAGATAGTCTTCAACGTTCTTGGCGCGCAACAGCCCGGGAACTCGGAAGAAGGGCGAAAGCGCGCTCGGGTCAGGCAGCGCGGCCTCGACGGAGGCAATGCCCTCGTCAACTTCTTGCTTGACGCGATCGTCAGGCATCTTCTCGAAGCTGAGGGGATGATTCTGGCTGTGGGTGCCGAAGCTGTGGCCGGCCGCCACCAGTTTGCGCACGCCGTCGGGATAGGCGCGCGCCTGCTCACCGATCAGGAAGAAGGTTGCCTTCACGCAATTGTCGGCGAGGATCTGCAGAATCTTGTTGCTGTTGCGCGGCAGCGGCCCGTCGTCGAAACTCAGCACCACCTCGTGGTCACGCAACGGAAGCGTTTCAGGATATTGCATGGTGCCGATGCGCGGATGCTCGCGCGGGTCGACCACGATGGTCCGCTCGGTCCCGATGGCGTCGGGATGGCCGGGACATTCGGCCGCGGCTGCGGCTTGTGCGCAAACACAGGCGGCGCCGAAACATAACGCAGCAGCCCAAGCCCCGATCCGGACGCCAAGCAAGCCCTTACCAACCATCACGCACCGTCCGTATTCGAAAGCCAAATAATAATATTTGCACGCCGTGGGATGAACACAGCATTAATCGTTGGGTTTCCTGAAAATGTCAGATCAGGGCGCGCGCGTCATGTCAACGACAGGTTCTTTCTGCCCGCCCTTCGACACGACCTGCACCAGGTGATAGTCATTTTCCCTAAGGTAGCTCAGAAACGCCGGAAGCATGGCGGCGGTCCTCGCCTTGGTATCGTGCAACAGAATGATACCTTTGCGGGCCACGGTAAGGCGTTTGATCAGCAGGTCCAATTCTTGTTTCGGCGTCATCTCACGCCAGTCGCTGGCCCAGAAATCGGCGCCGAACACGACGATGCCGCGCGATTGCAGCAGATCAAGGAGCGCGGGAGTCGATTCGAAGCCCGGAAAGCGGAAGAACGGCGTCGATGGCATCGTGGTCGCGATACCGTGAAGGGCTTTTTCGTCGGCGGCGATGCCGCGATCGATCTGGGCCACGGCCACGCCGGGCGCAATGCGCTTGAGGCTCGGATGTGACCAGGTGTGATGTCCGATGGTGTGACCCTCCGCGGCGATCCGCTTCACCAGGTCCGGATGTTCGGATGCGGACCTGCCGATCAGGAAGAACGTCGCGTGCGCACATTCCTGCGCCGAGGCCTGGAGCACTCGCGGCGTGGTCGAGGGCGAGGGGCCGTCGTCAAAGGTCAGTACGACCTCCTTGTCGTTTAACGGCAGGGTCTGGGGGAAGCTCTTCAGGCCCACACGCGGGAAGGTCGTGGCGTCGACCTCAAGGATGCGCGAGGTCCCAAGCGCGTCCTTGTGCGGACAAGCCGCGTTTTGCGCCGGCGCGGAGGAGGCCGACGAGACCGCGGCGAACGTGACGAGGGCGGCAATCAGCGTATGGATCAGCACCACCAGGTGCTGCGCAGAACTTTTGCCTGGTGGGGGAACGGAGCAACGCATGTGAGCAACATGCTCAAGACCACCGCACCTGTTCTGTAAAACTTTTGTTATCGTTAATCCGACCTTAACGCGCCTGCCCGATCTTGCAGCCGGGCGCACAGGGCAAATCCGAGATTCGTTTCCCTACGCGCGAGACGACCATGCGCGAGGTTGAGATGCAGCGGTTTCGGCTGAAGGCGGACGGGCGCATCGTCGAATTGCGCGATGGGCAGGAATTTCCGCTTGCACCCGAGATGCCAGGCGGGCGTGCGCTAGCCGCACCGCTCGAGGTGCGCGATCTGCGCCGCCGTGCGAGGCTCACCCAGCAGGAATTTGCCGCCAAGGTCGGCGTTCCCGTCGAAACCATCCGGAATTGGGAGCAGGGCAAGCGCTTGCCGCGGGGGCCAGCGCGGGCGTTGCTCGCGGTAATTGCGCATGCACCCGATACGGTGTTTGCGGCCTTGGCGAAGAGTTGATTTCGCCGGACGCTGATCCAAAGCTTGATGCAGGCGGCCGGTTGGCACGGCGATGCTCGCGGGACATAATGACGGTGCGATCGGTCAGGGTTCCGTCATGCAATTCGTTGAAGCCAACGACGCCAAAATCCCGGCGATCGGGCTTGGTACCTGGGAGCTGCGCGGACGCACCTGTGCGCGCATCGTCGAGCAGGCGCTGAAGCTCGGCTACCGCCATGTCGACACCGCTCAAATTTACGAGAACGAACGCGAAGTGGGTGAAGGCTTGCGCGCCTCCGGCGTGAAACGCGAGGAGGTGTTCGTCACCACCAAGATCTGGACCAATCATTTCGCGCCGCATGATCTGGAGCGGTCGGTCAAGGAAAGCCTGGTCAAGCTGCGCCAATCCCATGTCGACCTGCTGCTGCTGCATTGGCCCAATCCGCACGTTCCATTGGTCGAGACATTGGGCGCGCTGGCGCATGCCAAAGAGCTTGGGCTGACCCGGCACATCGGCGTTTCCAATTTCACCGCAGCCCTGATCGAGGAGGCGGTGACGGCCTGTCGGGAACCCCTGGCTTGCGACCAGGTCGAATATCACCCCTATCTCGACCAGACCAAAGTCAAGGCCGCCTGCGCGCAAGCAGGGATGGTCCTGGTCGCCTATAGCCCGATCGCCAGGGGCAAGATCAAGAACGACAGTACCCTGGCGCCGATCGCACGCGCGCACCGCAAGACTCCCGCCCAGGTCTGCCTGCGCTGGCTGGTGCAGCAGAACGTGGCGGCGATACCGCGTACCTCACGTGTCGAGCGGCTGTCGGAGAACATCGACATTTTCGATTTCGAGCTGTCAGATGAGGAAATGGACCGGATATTCGGGCTCGCGAGCCCAAACGGCCGCCTGACCGATTTTGGATTTGCGCCGAAATGGGATTGAGGCTGCCGTCGCGGCGGCTATGCTAGAGGCGGGGACGGTAATCTATTCGGTCAAAGAGGATGGACGTTCGGCAACTCATACGGCCGGGCATTGCGGCGTCGGTATTTGCGCATCTGACAGGGCTTGCGCTGATCTTGCTGTTCAGCGAGGTGCATCCGTTCGGCACGGTGACGGCGCGGCCGATCGCGGTCGAGCTGGTCACGGCAGAGGAGGCGCCGAAGCCGCCGGAAGCTAAACAGCAGCAGGACCTGCAACTGCCGAAGCCGGATAACGCCGCGTCTATGGATCAGGCCGCTGCGCCACCGTCCTCGGCTCAGCCGGCTCCAGCGCAACCGTCTCCGGCGCAACCGGCCGAGCCGCAGCAGAGCCAAGCGCTGCCTCAGGACCAGCACGACGCAGCGGCGAAGCCCCAACCCGAACCGACGCAGGCGGCTGCAACCTCATCGGCTGAAAGCTCATCGGCTGCGATCTCGTCGGCGTCGGCCGCAACAGCGCCGGCGGCTTATACGCCGGCACAGCCTGACCTAACGGTCAAATACCACGTCGTGCTCGGTCTACCGGCGGATTTGCCGCCTGCGGAGCCGGCCGCCGACAAACCGGCCGATGGTATCGACGCGCGGGCATCCTCCGAGGCCGATGTCTCCGCAAGCGTGGTCGCCGCATTTCGGCAGCATTTGAAGACCTGCTTGAAACTGCCGGCGTCGGTGGCGGCGTCGGACCAAGTCATGATCAAGCTGCGCGTCATGATGACGCCGCAAGCGCGGCTCGCGGCCGCGCCGGTCCTGATCGAAGGCACCGCCTCCATGAAAGGCCTGGAGTTGAAACAGAGCGCGGTGCAGGCGCTGCTCGCTTGCCAGCCCTACGATATGCTGCCGCCGGATCGTTACCGCGAATGGCAGGTGCTCGATCTCGCCTTCACGCCCCATGACTTCATCTAGCTGAGATGTCGATCATGCGCGCATTGCGTGCATGATCGTAACTCAATGCTGCAGCTCGCGCAGCAAAATGCTAAAGCGCGTCAGCGCCTCAGCGCGCGTGATCCACTACAAAGGGATGCGTTCGGGATGACTTTGACGCTCGTGATCGGCAACAAGAACTATTCCTCATGGTCGATGCGGCCGTGGCTCGCCATGCGCGCCAGCAACATCGCGTTCGAGGAGGTTTTCATTCCGCTCTACACCGATGACCCGGCCGACAAGCAGCGCATTTTGAGTTATTCACACGCGGGCAAGGTGCCGGTCCTCGTCGACGGCGACGTCAAGGTGTGGGATTCCCTCGCAATCATCGAATATTTGGCGGAGCGCTTTCCCGAAAGGAAGCTTTGGCCGGAAGATCGGCCCATGCGCGCGCATGCGCGCTCGATATCCGCCGAGATGCACTCTGGCTTCCTAGCGTTGCGCAATGAATGCGGCATGAACTTGTACAGGCCGGTCGGCGCGGTCCCCTTGTCGGCCGACGCGAAAGCCAACATCGCGCGGGTGGAAGATATTTGGCGGGACTGTCGCGTCCGTTACGGTGGCCCGTTCCTGTTCGGTGCGTTCAGCGGCGCGGATGCGATGTACGCGCCGGTGGTCCATCGCTTTCGCACCTATGCCATCGAGGTGGGGCCGGAGGCGAGGGCCTATATGGAGACGATGATGGCGTTGCCGGCCTTCCGGGAATGGACCGACGCGGGACTCGCCGAAACGCTCGTCATCGAAAAGTTCGAGACTGTCTGACGCGCAGCAACGACAACGACAATGTGACGGCGTTCGCGGCTTGACGACGACTCGCGGACGCGCCTCAATTGGAACGGTTCTGCAGGGCTGCAAACAGAGGAAATGGCCATGGGTATTCTCGACTCCTTGGAAAATTCGCCGGCGTTCAAAAGCGCGCTTGGTCAGCTCGGTGCAGCGGTGTTGCCGGCGGTGATGAGCGAAGTTCTTGGCACAGGCGGCCAGGGCGGGCTCAATGCAATTGTGGCCAAGCTGGAGCAGTCGGGCTTCGGCGACCAGGTGAAATCCTGGATCGGCAACGGACAAAACCTTCCGATCACCGCCGACCAACTAAAGCAGGTGCTGGGCAGCGACACCGTCCGGCAGATCGCCGCCAAGTACAACATTCCGATCGATCAGGTCTCTGAGGTATTGGCGCATCAATTGCCGCTCGCCGTGGACCGCTCCAGCCCCGACGGAGCGCTCCCGCCCAACGCGTGACAAAGCGCGGCAAGCGCACGCCTAAACGCCGGTGGCGGAGGGCGCGCGCACCCCCTCTGTTAACCTCTTATCGATCTGAAAAATTTGCGAAATTTGTGAATTTGCCATGCCGCCACGAAGCTGGCCAATTTGCAGGGACGCGTGCTATACACAGCCCCCATAATCCAGCCGGCCGATGCAGCGGGACCGCGGGCAGCGGACCGGTATAGTGGTGTGATGGAGAGGGCGTTGAAGCACAAATTCCCTGTTGGATCGACCGTTTACTTCACTGCAAGCAACGTTTCGCGTCCGGCCGCGCGCGGCACCTATGAAATCGTCCGTCAGCTCCCGACCGAAGGGGACGACTGCCAGTACCGGATCAAGAGCGCCACGGAAGCGTTCGAGCGGGTCGCCAAGGAAAGCCAACTCGCTCTCTCGTAACTGGCTTGTAAGCCGAGAAAAGATTTGCGCCTGCGTACGAACGGCGTGCGAGCCTTGGAGCCCGCAAGGCGCTGGACGCGGCTGCGTCCAACCGCCCGCATGATATGTACCGGAGGCGCTTTTCGATTCATCTCAGGAAGGAACCGTCTGGCGAGGGGCAGACGGACGTTGCGGGCGCTAGACGCGCCCTAAAAAGGCCGTTGCAGGCCGTTCTGTAGCGGGCATGCCTTGAAGAGGCATTCACCTAGGTTGAAGATGTTCGCGGGCATGATCCGGAAAGCCGCGGCTTTTCCGAAAGGATTGCGCTCAGATAACGACCTGAAGCGATTCGACATGATCGCATCGTTCCAGGCTGGCTCAGGGACTTTTCGCGCATGAATTGGGGATGGGCAACATCGCTGAATGATTTCTGGCGCTCGCCGGCATTCCCGATGTGGTTGACGCTGGCCGCCGCAGGGTTTTTTGGCATTCTCGTTCTGATCACGCTCGTGCGAGCCGAGAAATCGGTCGCTACCGGCGCGCTCACGGTCATCACGCTGCTCGCGGTCGGGGTTGCAGTGACGGCGACCATTCGTGGCTATGGCGCGCCTGCAGGCCGCAGCGCAGCCTCCGAAACGCCGCCGGGGGTCATGGCCAGTGCCGCCGCCTTGCCGTCGCTATCCTGTCTCGACGATCTGGCCGGCGACCTCGTGCTGGCGGCTTGCGAAAAGGCGGTGTTTGCCTCTCCCCAGTCGACGGCCGCGGCGGTCAGCTATGTCGCTTCACAAATCTCGCGCCTCATGGCGCTTGGGGATGCCGCCGCAGCCGCGCACAGCATGACACCGGAAATGCAAGCGGTGCGCCGGTCAATCGAGCACGACCGCTATGGTCTGGTCGCGCATGTGCTGCAGGTCCGGGATAATTGCACGCCGACCGACTGCAGCGTGTTCCGCTCGCTGACCGATAACCACCAGATCATCACCAATATGGACGAACATCGCTATGACGGGCTGGTCGACCGCTACGTGGCAAGGTGGGACGCGCCGGCGACAACAGCGGCCGTCGGCGCCGCCGCTGTTCCGGGGATGGGAGCGCTTGCCGCGTTCCCGCCGTCGGTGCCGACCGGCAAGCCGACCAACGCCGACTTTCCATCGGCGGCCTCCACGCCTCCCGTGAGCATCATGGAGCCGGAGCCGGGCACCGGCACGCCCGCGTCGGCACACGCGCGCGCGTCTGGAG
>Ga0134126_10007887_pt1 | contig 13358 bp, 10 predicted proteins | sample KB31752_FD_96881 | JGI IMG/M metagenome (GOLD analysis project Ga0134126, IMG submission 96881) | Terrestrial soil microbial communities with excess Nitrogen fertilizer from Kellogg Biological Station, Michigan, USA - KB3-175-2 | ecosystem: Environmental > Terrestrial > Soil > Unclassified ...
ACATACCCATGCTCCAGCGCCCAATTAGCCCGCGTGGGTCCGATTCCCTGCCTGGATCTTCCACAGGATCGACTTGAGATGCAGCTCACGGTCGATTTGGTGATATCGCAGGTACGCGCGATAAACGTCGCGCATCGTCTTTGCCGATCTTCGGACCCGTGCTCGCGGCATATACCGGAGGCCGAACGTGGAACAGTCCTACTCCACCCGATTCGTCCTCATGTTGGATGCCGCCTGATACGTCTGGTCGAACGGGTTCTTGAGTTGGAGGTCCAGAGCCACGCAACAGTAGGAGTCGGGCGCTAGCGGTCGAGTTCAATACACGGGCTAACGCATCTGGAGAGACGAAAAGCGGGACGGAGCCATTAATCTCTGAATCCAGCAGCGTCTGAACATCGATGGTGGAGGCAGGGTCGTTTAGCAAAATGATCCAGCAATCTGGCCATGCTTTGCGAGCTGCACCAGCCTCGCTGACTGCTTCCAAAAGCCGGGCACTTGGCCAGCAAGTGTCAGGGAGTCCTGGATCCCAGCCCAGCTAGAAGAACCGGCCCGGAACGCGCACGATATCACCGGGATAGACGGGTGCTGCAGAGAGGGTCGGCAAGGCGATTTCGGCCGTTTGCCCTCGCCGGCGCACCATGACTTTGTGTTGATCAGCACGATAGCGAAAGCCGCCCGCGGTGGCGATTGCGCTGACTACGTTCAGCCCCGGATGGTAAGGGTATTCGCCTGATTTTTCGACTTCACCCAAAACATAGAAGGGACTCGCGGCGATCAGATCGACGCTGACCTGCGGATCATCGATGATACGCTCTTTTTGCAGCCGCTGGACGAGCTTCATCTTCAACTCGACCGGCGTAAGTCCTTCCGCCCTCACCACTCCCACCAATGGCGGATCGATCGATCCGCTCAAATCGATCTGGAACTCCCCACCCATTTGATCCGCTCCGAACACTCGGACGCGTACCTTGTCTCCGAGACCGAGACGATATTCCCCGACCTCCCGGAGATCGGAAGTCAGCGCCCTCCCCGACTGGGATCCGCCCAAACCAGCTGGCGTATCCTCACATGCGGCGACGCACAGGAGCAACGACGCCAACGCAGCAAGTGCGAATGTCTTGGTCCTAGGTTTCATTGCCACGGCCCCCTTCCCTGATCCCACTTCGGTTCGTCGCCTTCGCGCCGGGTCCGCGGACGGAACTCTGCCGGCCTCCGTCCGAATGACGCCGGACACCTCGTACTCACGAATCCCCCAAAACCACTGTCTCGTTCGATGTTCTCTTTCCTATGCCAGCGCCTCGGACGCTGCCATAGCCGGCCGCAACGATCTGCTCGAGAGTGCCGGCACCGCCTCTAACAGCAGATCACGAAAGCCTTTCCAAAGGGGCAAGATGCTCTCGTCAAATGTGATGTGCCGGCATAGCGCACCGTGGCCCTGCTCGGAATCACAGTCAAACCGCACGTGCTCCGACAGGAAATGTCGAAATGCATACAGCAGGTCATTGTCCCATCGTGTGAAAGTCAACATCGAACGGAACACACGCTCGAGGCCCCCATCCTCATAGCTAGCAAGGCTAGCAGCCCGCGTGTCTGGCCGCAGCGCTCTGGTGTCTCTCAAATAGTGTTGGCCAATGGCCTCATGTCTCGCGATCCTACTGGGCGAAAACGCCATGAGTGCCAGCGTGCGCCGCATAAACTCGTCGTGGTTCATCCGCTCACCGGTTGCAGCGACACCTGGCCACGGCGAAAGATTGCTCGTGTCGCACTCTTCCGCTTCTACTTTCAGGAGGCTCGGATCTTCCGGATACAGTCGTCGGGCCTCTCCCAAGCTCTCCCGAAACTGTATGGAAAAGAAATAGTACGCCCAGGCCACGTCGGCCATCTCGTCACTGGACAGCGACGACCAGGGAAGAGAGCAGATTTCGTCGATAACGCGGTCGATCGCACTGACAGCCATGACCATAGACGCGCTCCTTTGAATTCGTGCACCATACGACCCACAGGCGGCGTCCGGTGTGACCTCGGTCACGCTTTCTCTAACGACACCTGCAACGTTAAGCCTCTCGAACATCCACAACTGCGCCTACTGCCCAGGCGCGGCCGCCATTATTCACCTGCGATTGCTAAGCTTCCCCCAGAGACGCTTCGCTTCCCATTGCTCCTGCTCGCCCACAAGTACTTCAACCAGTTGCGGTACAACTGCACAGCTCCCGTCCGCCAAGTATTTTCGACGGCCACTGCTGCTTGCCCAACGGGAAAGCTCGACAGCAGCTCGGCGCGTCGCCCTTGTATCGATCGTTCCCGGAAGTCGGAGAGAAGTTGCTCAATCGCCTTGCTGAAGTAATTCAGCGGTACCGCCGGATATGCGTCGCTCTCACCTCTTAGAAAGCGCCCGACATCTCGCCGATATTCGCCAAGCAGGCTGAGCGCCGTATATTCCGGGTGGCCCTGCAGAAAAACGAACAGGCTTCGGTCGTGATGCTTAACGAACGTGTCAACGCCCGATTCGAGCGATCGGGTCAACACTTCGTACCCGTGCGCACGCAGCGGTTCCTCCGAGATCTCGTTCCACCGCGAATGAGGGGTCATCAGCTTCGTCGGAGCGCCATCCAATAGCGGGTGGCTAGCTGTCACTCGGGTCTGTTCGAATACGCCGAAACATTTCCCCTCGAGCCGCATTCGTTCGATTCCGTCGAGATGCTTTACGGCAGCATGAACTGCAAGACACGACCAGACTGCCGAGCTGGAACCAACCTTTGCCCACTCAATCACTTGTCGCAGGTCCGACCAGTAGGATTCCTCGGTCAACTGGGGTGCCCGTGGCTCCGCACCCGTCACGATGAGACCGTCGAGCGTTTCGGCACAAAGAGGGCCGACGCCGAGGTATGAGCGCCTGACATATTCTCGTGCCTGCTCGGAGCGAACGACGGTCGGGAGCGCATACAGGCGTAGTTCAATCGGCCGGTCGTCGCTCGCCGCATGCAGCAAATCAAACACCTGGCGCTCGGTCGAGGCCAACGCCCCGTCCGGCATGTTGTTTACCAGGCCGATCGTCAGGCAGTCCCGCGGCAACGTCCCCGCCGGCACCGCCTCTGCGTGCAGGCAGTGTTCTCGATCGACATTGTCAACAAAGGCCGGCATGCTAGCCTGCAGCACCCAACGCTTGGTCAAGGTCCTCGAGAATGTCATCGATATGCTCGATGCCTACGCTGAGACGAATCGTTTCCGGTCTCACGCCCGCTTTCAGCTGTTCGTCGGGCGACATCTGACGATGCGTTGTAGAGGCGGGATGGCAAGCTAGAGATTTGGCATCGCCGATGTTGACGAGCCGACGGAAGAGACTGAGCGCGTCGTAGAAGCGCTTTCCCGCCGTGAATCCCCCCGCAACGCCAAACGTCATGAGGGAAGTAGCGCGGCCCTTCAGGTACTTTTGTGCCAGCGCATAGTGTGGACTGTCCACGAACCCCGCGTAGTTCACCCACTCGACCCGGGGGTGACCGCGTAAAAACTCTGCGGCCCGCCGTCCGTTCTCGACATGTCGTTCCACGCGAACCGCGACGGTCTCGATGCCCTGCAACAGCATGAATGCGCTCAATGGTGAGAGCACCGCGCCGGTGGTGCGCTGGCAAACTGCCCGGCAGCGCTCGATGTACGCCGTCTCCGGATACCGTTTGGAAAAGACCATGCCGTGATAGGACTCTTCCGGTTTGTTGATCGTAGGAAATCGCTCGGCGTGGTCCGCCCAAGGAAAATTGCCACTGTCAACGATAATCCCGCCCAAAGTCGTTCCGTGTCCGCCCATGAACTTGGTGAGCGACTGAACCACGATGTCGGCGCCGTGCTCGATCGGACGCAACAATACGGGCGTGGGAACGGTGTTATCCACTATGAGAGGGACGCCGTGCTTATGGGCGACGGCCGCGAGTCCGGCAATATCGCAGATATTTCCTGCCGGGTTTCCGACACTTTCGCAGAATACCGCACGCGTATTCTTGTCGATCTTCTTCTCGACACAACTGGGATTGTCGGAGTCCGCGAATCGCGCACTGATACCCTGGCGTGGCAATATATGCGCGAATAATGTGTGTGTCGTTCCGTAGAGCTGGGGCACCGAAACGATGTTCGTGCCTAGCTCGGCGAGATTCATGATCGAATAGTTTGTTGCGGCTTGTCCACTGGCTACGCTTAGCGCCCCGCGGCCACCCTCGAGTGCGGCTACCCGCTTTTCGAGGACCGCGGTCGTTGGGTTGCCAATTCGAGTGTAGCGGAAACCTTCCGCCTCGAGATTGAACAATGCCGCTCCGTGATCGGCACTGTCGAAGGCATAAGCGACCGTCTGGTAGATTGGTACAGCTACCGCTTTAGTTGCTGGGTCAACCTCATATCCACCGTGAATAGCGATAGTATCACTTTTCATAATCACCCGACCCAACGTTAGGTGCGATATGCGTATTCGCCACTAATCTCGCCGGGACGTGTTTCGCATGACTACACCGCTCTGACCATTGCCCCTTCAGGGCGGCAATGGATGCGTTGGTAGTAGTCACTTCGAATTCCTTTTGCGTCTACCACCTCTCTCGGGAGAGGCGGTGAATCGGCCAAGCGTCGCTTGGCTGGTGAAATGGTTTAGCCCCTGCCGCGCACCGTAACGTGTTGCTGGATAGCCTCTTGGAGCACGAGATATAGACACCGAGGGCTTTCGATCACGTATCGGCGCGCGAGGCGCCTGGGGTTGCAGGCCAATCGATAGGCCCATTCAAGCGCCATGTACCGCAGGAAACGAGGAGCTCGCTTTTGCGCTCCCGTCAGAAACTCGATCGAGGCGCCGACACACAATCCGACGCCGCGCGCCCCTCCCGCTGCCGCGACGCGTGTCGCCAAGATTTCCTGCTGTGGCGAGCCCACGGCGAGAAAGGTATAGTCTGCCTGGGCCGCCACGATGGCCGCGACCGCACGGTCCATCTGCTTTTTGTCACGCCAGAAGCCCATAGTCGGATTGGCGTGACTGAGCCTGGTCAGGCCAAAGCTTCTTCGGATCTGCTCAGCCGTGGCGTTATCGCCTCCAATGAGGCAGATGGAGGACGACGGGGTGATCACGCTTCTGAAGAGTTGCTCAACCAAGTCTGCCCCCGTTACGACAGTCGGCGGATGAAGCCCCAGCAAGCGCGCGACGAGTGCGACTACGCGACTGTCGAGAAAGCAGTACGACGCATTCCCATAGATGGAAGAAAGGTCCGATTCGGAGATTCGCAGACGCGCCAAGTGTGCGGCGTTGGGCGTTACCACATAGGACCAGCTCGCGCCTTGCGACGCGCGCTTCATGGCAGCAGTCGCCTTCACCACGTCCAAGGTAGCAAAGCGCAGGCCGAGGAATTTTACCGTATCCGGCGCGTGCTCCGCCGGGACCGGCTGCCCGCTCATCGGGCGGCCGAAGCCAGCGGAGCTATCGCAAGACGTACCATGTAGCATGTGCGCCATAGCCGGAATGCGATCAGGACAGCTATGGCCGACAGCTTGCGCCGCAGGCTGTGCAAGCGTCGGGACTGCAGCACTTTGACCGCATGAGGACCAATCGACAGGGGCATCCCAACGGTCCAAAGCATCCACCGCACCGAGCCCAGAGGTTTCTCCCGGGTCAGTCGATAGTGCTCGGCCAGCACTCTGCGCCAGCGCTTCAGAAGCCCCTTCCAGTCTGATCGCGCAAGATGGCTCACGATCGCGCCGCGCTCGTAGCCAAGACGAAAGCCCGCCGCTGTCGCACGAAAGGACCAATCCATGTCCTCCGCCACGCCGGCCCGGAAGCCTCCCACGGCGTCGAAGACCTTCCGCCACACCCACATGTTGCCGCTTCCAGTGTACCCCTCGACTAGAATGTACCGCTCAAAATCAAAGCCGAAGACCAGTTCCCACGCTTCCACGGCTGTCGGCCGCGACGGATCTCGCGCGGTCGTCACGACATGTCCTCCGGCGAAGTCATGCGTCGCGAGTGCTCTCACTCCATTCTCGATCCAGTCCGCTTGCGGGTCACAGTCGCTGTCAAGAAACGCCAGAATCTCGCCGCGAGCCACCGCAGCGCCGGCATTGCGGGCCGGTCCGGCGCCTTGGATAAACGCCTGCACGACGCGGTAGCCGGCTGCCACTTTTCGGACGGCATCAATGCCGCACGCCGAGTTATTGTCGGAAACGATGACTTCCGTTCGTTCGGCCGGCCAGGATTGAAGGCGCAGGCTGGCCATGCAAACGGACAGCGCCTCCAGATCGTTGTAGTGAGGAATTACGACGGACACGAATGGTATGTCGGCGACCGGGCTGCGCTGGCCGGCAGGCTCTGGTGTAGCGACGGGTTTCTTTGATGAGTGTGGCCCGACCATTGTGGACGTTTGATTGGTGATCAATAGAACCTCGATCGTTTGCGCGCAGCGACCATGAAGACCCGCGGGGTACCTAGTGTATGATTTGTGCCTCTCGCTCTATTGTACTTCTGTGTATTACCCAAACCGTGGGTGACGGAACCGCAATGACATTCATCCTTATCCAAGAGCCGAGAATGCGACTCGCATTCTCTCGCGCAACATGGGCGAGGGCGGCTACGTCGCCCTTTCGAAACTTGCGCTTGATGATCAGTAGATGCGGCGGTGCGGCCGACTCTCCAAAATATTCGGCAAACTGCAACAGCGCCCGCGCTACCCGTGCCCTGGCCGGAAAGAAGCTGTCTGCCGCCGCCTTATCGCCTGCCCTTCGGAAATGCGCAGCGATGGCCATCGCGGCATAGGTCCTCATTTCCGGAAATTCCTGCATGCAATCCGCGAACACTCGACGAGGAACGAAAATCAATCGACATCGGGTTATCGCTTGCACGGTCGCTGATTGCGGCAGCCCATCTACCAACGAGATCGCACCGATAGCCGAACCGGGACCGAGAAGCTCCACTATGCGCTCGTCGCCGAGATGTGTGGCAATGGTCCCCTTCATGAGACCGTCTTCGAGCCAATAGCATCCATCCGGAGCGGTGCCGGCTTCAATCAGGGTTTTTCGCTCCGGCAGATTGATCGTCATGGCCGAGGCCAGCAGCCTCCCTGAGCACTGCGGGGACAGGCCCTTGAAGCTGCCGGGGGCGACGAGCCGCCGTATTGCCCCAGCGTTACCCCCTACCGACTTGTATTGGACGAAAGGCATTGCGGAACGGATCCTTACGAGGCCTTCGAATGAAATCCGATTTGGCTAAGTGCCGGAATTTTATACGGATATGCTGGCCTGCTCCGGTTCGAAAAAGGTCGCAATGAAGCGTTCTTAGGGGGTACCCTGTCCGACATACTGCACACTGCTCAGGCCGACTCAGGTTGGACATGCGCAGCGACCAGCCGTCCGCTCGAGCCCAGCAACAGTTCCCGAGACCCGATACCGGCCGACGCCGTCCTGCTAGGCGCTGCCCACCAAGCGGCTTGGATTGAGCATGCTGCTCGGACCTGGAGACATGCCGCTCGATCCATCGGACCCGTGCCTCGTTCCGCCAGCTCGCTCTTCAAGAACCTTGGCTATGCTCGCGAGAGTGCGCTCGACATCGTCGCTCGAGGTCATCCAGTTACAAACGGAAACCCGCATAACCCGCATCCCATTCCATGTCGCGCCGCCAAACCACGACACCCCATCGGACTGGATACGCCGAATTACGTCGTCGGTAGCTGCGTTGTGGTCTCCGTCAGCCCCCAGGAAGCGAACAAGGCCCTGATTGATCGTCGGCTCGGCCACCATTTGCGCCCCGGGGAGCTGCCCAATCCCGTCGACCAGCCGTCGAGCGTGAGTGCAGCACCGCTCGACGATCTCGGCGATTCCCGCTCGCCCCAGTGCCCGAATGGCCGCATACGCGACAAATCCCCGGCCGCGTCTTGACCATTCCGGGTTCCAGTCTTTCTGATTTCGTAGTTCGTTGTTTGGAATCGAGTAACTGGCATCTTGAGCAAAGGCCGCGCGATGCGCGGTGGGGTGCGCCACGAATACCTGGCCCGAATCGAACGGCAAGTTCAGCCATTTGTGCCCGTCCGTCGCCCAGGAATCGGCATTCTCGGCGCCGGCAAGCAGGTGCCTGTATTTCGCACTCGTAGCGACCCACAGGCCGAACGCGCCATCAATATGGACCCAGGCGCCAGCAGCGTGCGCCGCCTCGCACGCCTCTCCGAACGGATCGAAGTGCCCGGTGTTCAGGTCTCCCGCCTGCAGCCACACCACGGTTGGCCCGGGTTTCGCGCGCTCCAACGCTCTCCTGAGCCCTTCGACGGGCATTCGACCTGTCGACTCACCGCCGACATACTCAATCGCGTCGGTACCGAGGCCTAGCAGCCGCGACGATCTTAAAATCGACTCGTGGCGGCTTTGCGTTGTAAGTATCGTCAGGCGCGGCGCACCCGACAGTCCGTGCCGTTCAACGTCCCACCCGCGTTCCTTCAACAACTGGTGTCGTGCCGCGGCAAGGGCGGTCGTATGAGCCATTTGACAGCCGGTAACAAATGCGAACGACGCGGCCTCAGGGATCCCCAGAAGGTGTTTCATCCACGTCCCGCAAACCTCTTCCACGACGGCTTCAGCAGGTGCGGTAAGGTTCGATGCCCCATTTTGATCCCACGCGGACGTGAGCCAGTCCGCGGCGAGCGCAGTCGGCAGCGTCCCCCCTATAACCCACCCGAAGAATCGGCCGCTTGCCGATCCGACCAATCCCCCTTCGGTATCGCGAACCAGGTCGTCGATGACATCCTTTGGGTCGATGCCCCTCTCCGGCACCGGTCGAGAAAGCCGAGAGCGCAGCTCCGCGATAGATGCGTTCGCAGCAATCGGCCGCGACGATAGACTGTCAAGGTAGCGAGCAGCGTGTGCCACGGCGGCTCCGAGTACGTCCTTCATCGCTTCCAATCCTTCAAGTTGCACCGATCACGCCACCATGATTGGCGTAGGATGCCGTTGCCAAACGCCCGCACCGCTGCGCCGAATGCGCGAACGTTACTGGTTGGCCACGTTCTTACGTTTCTTCGTTATATTCGCCGACCGAACGATAGCCGCCGCGACCGTAGTTGTAACCAGAGCCGTATCCGTAACCGTATCCGTAACTCTGCAGACGCTTCTGATCCACGTTGTTCAGAATCAGGGATGTGATGTTCTGCACCCCATCGGGCAATCCCTTCATTGCCTCAATGGCGTAGCGTCGCGGTGTCTTCTCCCACTGGATCACGAAAAGCACTCTGTCGACACACCTGGCCAATACAGATGCGTCGACGACGGGGAGCATTGGCGGGGTGTCGAGAACTATGTAGTTAAACTCGCGACGCAGATGCTCGATCATCTCTCGCATTTTCCCGACAGAAAGGAGGTCCGTCGGGCTTCTAACAACGCTCCCGCAGGGAATGACAAACAAATCCAGTGTTTCGTTATGGTAAATGACATCCGATAAAGGGACTTTGCCACCGAGGTAGTCCGAAAGGCCTTTCTTTCGTCCAAGGTCCAGGGCCTTGGACGAAAACCCTCGCCGCAAATCGCAATCCACCAGCACCGTTCTGTTGTGCGCCACAGCGGCCGACACCGCATACAGGAGTGAGAATGTCGACTTTCCTTCAGACGGCATGGAGGAGGTGACCATGAATACTCTTGGCACCGCCCCGTCACCTCCAAGGGCGAGAAGGGTCCGGATTGTACGAATAGCCTCGCTCGCTCGCGAAGACGGCGAGGAGATCAAGTCTCGGCAGGAAGCCATGTGTCCCGCATGCGCCGGAGCTGTCCCTCCGGCCCAACGCCACCTAGAACTGGGTCCGGGTATCTCCAATTCTGGCACCATCCCGACTACCGGCATATGCAGGACGCTTTCCAACTGGCTCGGAGTCTTGAATGTCGGGTTCAGGTATTCAAAAGCCAAGGTCAAAGCCAGTGCCAACCCTAACGCTACGACCACCACTATCACGTAGATCAACACCTTTCGCGGGGAACTCGGCGCAGTGGGTACAGTTGCTGCCGTGATGATTCGAGTTCCTGGCAGGTCGAGTGTCGATACCTCCTCAAGGTCGTTCGCCTTGGCCAGAAATTCCTCGTAGATCTTTCTATCTGCATCAGCTCTACGCTTCAGCTCAGCAAGTCTGACAACGGCATTGGAGTCGCCGCGTTTTTCGGTCTTTTGTTCGAGATTCGCCTTTATGGCCAGCTCCCGTTGTACAGCCACCGAGTACGAATTCTTCATGTTCTCCAGGATACGATGGACCTCCGCGTTGATCGCAGCTCGAACCTCACTCACCTGGGACTGCGCGACTCCCACCTCTGGATACCGCGCGCCGAACCGCGACCGCAGTTCCGCTTCGTGGCGCATCACATCCGAGAGCTGACCACGCAGTTGGCCAATCACTGGGGACGACATGACATCAGGGATCGATTGGATGTCGCCACCTTTGTCGACGACGTTGCGCACCTGCTCATAGCGGGCCTTTCTTTCCTCTACTTCGGCCTGCGCGGCACTCAGTTGGCTGGTCGACGCACCGATGGTCTGTGTTCCGATGTTCGCGCCATTCCCTGTATCAATGAGGCCGTTCGCCGCCTTCAACTTCTCAATAGCCGATTCGGCGTCAAGCACCCTGCTCCGAAGCTCATTCAACCGCTGCTCCAGCGACTTGACGGCGCGCCGTCGTCCGTCGATGCGCACCTCTATCTGGGTATCGACATACGCTTGGGCGACGGCCGTCGCTATGCGTTCGGCCTTCAGTGGATCGGTCGAGGTCGCGGATATGGCCAAGACGTACGAAATGCCCTGCCGCTCTACCTTCAGGTGGCGTTCGCGCAACTCGTAGATTGCACGCTCGAGATTCCGGGACGTTCCGTCGAGCGACGGCGTGCTCGTCGGATTCAGGGGCAACCCCACCGAAAGTCGAACATTCTTGAAAAACGTCTCGAACGAACTTTGAAGAAATTCCGGATCCGTATCGAGCTTCAATTGCTTGACCACCCGCATAGCTACGGATTGCGACATGATCAGCGCAATCTCGCTAGCGACCGCCGCCTGATCGACGTCGAACGGACTTAGCCGTCGGTCACCCACCGGATCGTTTGTCCGCTTGGTATCAACCGCCAGAATCTCAGTCGTCGAGCCATATAGCGGTTTTACAAAGTGGAGGACCCCGTAAGCCATGCTGGCCGCAATCAGCGGAAGCGCAACTACGAGTTTGAGGTTCCTGAGCAATGCCCCTACGAACCATCGAAGATCGGCAGTGGATAGCCGATCGTCGCGCGGAGCAGTCCGAGATGGAGCCTTCTCCGCCCGGCCAGCCCGCGCGTTCGCCGCCATGTCATCCATCATGGACACGCCGCCAGATTATGTCGCGCATGCTTACCCAAACCCCTCTCGTCCCGAGGCGGCCAGTTACCGGATCGGCCCCTTAGCATAGCTTTCCGGTCCATCCACTTGCGCGAATGGAGTAGCCAACTTGCGAGCCCGCAGTTCCTACGAATCGTAGAGGCTGCATCGCCTCATCCAGCGCTGTTTGCAGTCGATCCGACCACATCAAGGCGATTGCCATTCTTTTGGCTTGAGGACTGGGCCACTAGGGTCTGTTGTGACGCGGGTCACATTCCCAGTGGCTGCTAGTTGGTAACGTTTCGCGGTCCGGAGGGCACCATGATCCACGACAACGTGCCTCCCGGCTGGTTAGCGCCTCGAGCCACAATCGGGAACATAGACATTCGATGAGCAGATTGACTTCACTGAGTGATACTCGGCGTGAAAGGCCTTCGCCCAGGCAAGCCGTCGCCGAAAGCACCGTCGCGGCGATCTTAAGATCCGAACGCTCGGCCGCTAATGCACCCACCGAAGGCTTACTCGAAAGGTCGGCCTCCCATGTCCAGCTTGGCTGCGCGGCGGCTGTCGTCTTGGCCAACATCCTCCTAACCGCGGAGGGCGCGGCGATTTCGAACGGCAGTCTATCGTACGGCGTCTTGGTCATTTGTGGTTTCGCGATGTTGGCGAACCATTGGGCCAAACAACCGGTCACTCTGGGCTTGAATGGGTTGATCGAAACAATCGCCGGGCGGACTATGCAGATTGCCGCCATCGTTGGTGTTTCCGCGGCAGGCGTCATCGAATTTACCGGCGTGACATGGACCTCTTTGCGGCCGGTTCATACCTTTTCGTTTCTCATGGCCATTGTCTGCCTCGGCGTTATCGTTCTGGCTTTGACCAAGTGGCTCGGGGAGACACCTTCTGCCCGCTGCATCGTCATCTTCGGAGACGGCACGTCCGTTTTTCCCCTTGCAGAGCAACTGAGGCTGGCGATGCCGCATACCAATGTATGTCTGTACCCCGCCGCCGCGTCCGACGTTCCAGCGCCGTCAATCACTGATCCGTGTCACCTCGATTCCAAGCTCGTGGAACTGGGTCCCGACGTCGTGATCATCAGTTCGGACTCTGGCGATCATAAAGCGATCGAGAACATGACCTCGCATCTGGCGCCGCTGCCGATCGACGTCCTCGTTCATTCCTCACAAGGCGGCGCTTTCGGACTTGGACCGATCGTGCTTGTTGGAGGTATTCCCTTCATACGGCTCTATCCTAAGCCACTTCGCACTCACCAACGCCTCGTCAAGAGAGCATTCGACATTGCTGGGAGCGCGATCCTTTTGGGCCTCCTCTTGCCACTGCTACTGGCGGTGGCAGCGCTGATCAGGATTGACAGCGCTGGTCCGGTATTGTTTCGGCAGCCGCGCGTCGGGCTGGGCGGTGGTCACTTTACGATTTTCAAGTTTCGAACCATGCATGTCGCCGCTGCCGACCTGCTTGCACGTCAGGACACTGTGCAGAACGATCCGCGACTGACGCGGGTCGGCAAGTGGATACGCAAATGCAGCGTCGACGAGCTCCCGCAGCTATTGAATGTCTTTCTTGGAAGCATGTCTCTTGTCGGGCCGCGCCCCCACGCCATGAACGGCCATCGCCTCTCCGACTGCGTCGGCAACTATCACGCCCGGCATCGCATGCGGCCCGGAATAACAGGGCTCGCTCAGGTGCTCGGCTGGCGGGGGCCCACGGACACGCAGACCAAGATCGAGCAACGGGTTGCCAATGATCTCTACTACGTTTCGCATTGGTCGCTAAGAGGGGACCTTGTGATCCTCGGACGGACGCTTTTCGCTATGTGGGGAAAGAACGCCTTCTGATGCGTGCCTGTCCGTCATCAGATTGAAAAGACTCGGTTGAGGTCCGTAGACGAGACGCTCTAGGGAAGGTCTGACCAAGTCCGGCAATGACGGTGTCGCCGATCGTTGCCGCCATAGTCGGCTGATTTTCTTCGGCGACGTCGCCAATGGCGATGGTGGCTTCCGTAGATGCAATGACGGGA
>Ga0134126_10007888_pt1 | contig 13358 bp, 12 predicted proteins | sample KB31752_FD_96881 | JGI IMG/M metagenome (GOLD analysis project Ga0134126, IMG submission 96881) | Terrestrial soil microbial communities with excess Nitrogen fertilizer from Kellogg Biological Station, Michigan, USA - KB3-175-2 | ecosystem: Environmental > Terrestrial > Soil > Unclassified ...
CTTGCCTGCCTCGGTGCGCAGCAGCCAGTCGCCGCGCAGGCACGCGATGCGATAGCCGAGAGCGGCGGGGAGAAAGGCAAGTACTCGCGCGATTACCGTCCAGTAGGTTACGCGCTCGGCGATGCGCGCGAACCTGGCCGCCCGGCCGTTAGCCATGTGCGGTCGCCCGCGCGGCTGGCTCCCTGGTGCGCAGGTAGGCGCAGATGGTCTGGACGCTGGCGAAATTCTGCGGAAGCAGATCGGCATCGCCGACCGTGATCTGGAAGCGCTCCTCGAGGAAGACCACGAGCTGAAGCAGGCTCAGCGAGTCCAGGATCCCGCTGTCAAGCAGTGATGTGTCGTCCGATAGCGGCAGCAGGGCGGGGTCCTGGACGAGTTCCCTGCTGATGTAGTCGTTGATGATCGCCTCCACGTGCGCACCTTCCTTTAGTGGGTGTCTGCTAGCTTTCTCATCCGTTCCGTGGCCAGGGCGACCCTGTCCACCTTGCCGGTTGAGGTCCTCGGCAGCGCCGCGCGGAACTCAACCACGTCGGGCACCATGTAGCTCGGCAGCCACCGTCGGCAGTGGTCGATAACGTCTTCGCGGGTGAGGCCCGGTGTTCCGGCCAAGGAGACGACTGCGTTCAGGCGGCTGCCGAGCAGCTCATCGGGTATCGGCAGCACCGCTGCCTCGGCGATCGACGGGTGCCGGTAGAGCGCGGCCTCAACCTCGCCAAGCTCGACCCGGTAACCGCGAATTTTCACCATCGCGTCGCGGCGGCCGAGGTAGACGTAGTTCCCTGTGGCATCCACGGTCACCAGGTCACCGGTCCGGTACACGAGTTCGTCGCGGTCCGGCATGAGCGGGTTGGGTACCAGCACCTCGCGGGTCTGATCCGGCCTCTTCCAGTACCCCCGCATCAGCGAAGGGCCGCGCACATGAAGCTCGCCCTCATCGCCGGGATGGGTGACCAGGCCGCCTTCGCTCGTCACCGCGAATACCTCGGTGTTGGCGCACGCTGTCCCGATCGGGACCGGTCCGCGGTCGGCGTGGCCGGGAACGACTTCGAACGCCGTGCACACGTTGGTTTCAGTCGGCCCGTACCAGTTCAGGTAGCGGGGACCGGGCAACTCGGTCATCAGCCGGGCGAGATATTTAGGCGGAAAGACTTCTCCAGCGAAGATAACCGTTCGCAGCCGCGACAAGTCGAACGTGCTCAAACCGCCGAAGCAGGCCAGCAGCGTGAGCACTGAAGGTACCGAGTACCAGATCGAGACCTGCTCCTTCTCCAGCCACTGCGCGATAGACACAGGGAAGGTGGTCGTCCGGTCGGGAATTACCGTGAGGCAGGCGCCGGCCCGGCAGGTGGCGAAGACATCGAACACGGACAGGTCGAAGTGCAGCGGAGCTGGGCTGCAGATTCGGTCTTCGCAGCGCAGCCCGGCCGCCGCCGCCGACCAGTCGACGAACGTGAGCGAGTTGCGATGGGAGATCATCACACCCTTCGGGGTGCCGGTCGACCCCGAGGTATAGAGCATGTACGCGAGGTCGGTCTCGATCGCCCGCTCGCCGTCCAACGGCTGTGCCGATTCGGCGCTGAGCGCGGGGCTTTCGGCGGGGCAGGTCGTCACGGTCAGCCGGCCGAGTTGGCTGGGCCCGCGGTCGGCTAGGTCGGTGACCTGCGACGTCCGGTCCTCATCGGCGATGACCACGTTGATGTCGGCGTCCTGGACCACATAGCTGATCCGCGTCGCTGGTGCCTTCGGGTCGAGCGGCACGTAGCACGCCCCGGCTTTCAGCGCCCCGTACACGGCGACGGCCGCGGCAGCCGACTTCGGTGCGAGTATCCCGACCCGGTCGCCAGGCGCCACGCCCATCCGCAGCAGCGCCCTGGCGAGCTTGTTGCTTATCTGGTCAAGTTCGGTGTATGTGAGCTCGCCGCCCTGTGACCAGACCGCCGGCCGCTGTGGATGCCGCGCCGCGGCCCGCGCCAGCAGTCCGTGCAGCACATGGGCCATCACGCCTCCCCGCCGATGTCGCGGCCGCCTTCGCCGCCATTGCCGCTCATAGCCCGAGCATCCGTGCGATGAGAACCCGCTGGATTTCCGATGTGCCCGAGTAGATAGTGCTGGCGACCGCGTCCCGGAGATCCCGCTCGATCCCCGTCTCTTTCATGTAGCCGACAGCGCCGTGCGTCTGGATCGCGTCAAGGCTGGAGCGAACCCATGCTTCGCTGGTGAACAGCTTCGCGGCGGCTGCTTCCGCCGGAGCCGACCTGCCCTGCTGCTTGCACCAGGCGACCCGGTAGATCAGCAGCCTGGCCGCTTCGACGCTGACGTACATGTCGGCGAGCTTGGCGGCCACCGCCTGGAACTTCCCGATCGGCTGGCCGAACTGCTCGCGCATACGCGCGTACGCTACGCAGGCATCTAGCTGGCGACGCATAGCCCCGACCCAGCTTGCGAAGAGGCAGCTTCGCTCCCACTCCATCGACGAGTTGAAGATAGCCATTCCGGCGCCGTCGGGTCCCAGCCGGCTGGTCGCGGGAACGAGGCAGTCGGTCAGCGCTATCTCGCCGATCGGGGACGTGCGCAGACCCATCTTCTCCAGTCCGCTGCTGACCGCGAGCCCCGGTGTCTTCGCATCGACAAGGAAGGCCGACAAGCCGCCGAACCCGGCACCGCCGTCGACGCTGGCGTAGACGAGCAGCACATCGGCGACGGGAGCATTGGTGATGAACTGCTTGGTCCCGTTCAGCAGGTAATTCTCGCCTCGTCGCTCAGCGCGAGTGTGCAAGTGCAGGGCATCGGAGCCTGAGCCAGGCTCGGTCATCGCGTGGCCGCCGATGATGTCTCCCGCCACCATGCCGGGCAGGTACGCCTGCTGCTGCTGCGGGGTACCGAAGATGACTATTGGGTGCTGCACGCTCCAGAGCTGGGCGTTGAGCGAGAACAGCAGGCCATTGTCCTGGCATCCGTATCCGAGTGCCTCCATGACCAGGGCGGTCGTGATGAGGTCGGAGCCTCCGCCGCCGTACTCGGCGGGCATTGGCAGGCCGAGAATCCCGAACTTCGCGCAGGCACGCCACAATTCCGCCGGGAACTCACCCGCATCGTCGCGCTTGGCCAGGTCCTGGTTAAGCTCCCGCCGGGCGAAGTCGGCTGCCGCTTGCGTGAGCTCGTGCTGCTCGGTGGTCAGCGAGAAGTCCACTGCGGCTCCTTACGCTGCGATATCCCGGCGAGGCGGAGCGCGGCCGCTTGCGCCTGCGTCTCCTCTTCGTCTCCGAGCGCGGCCAGCGGGCCGGGGTCGGAGTAGCGGTGTGCCAGCGCCCTGGCGATCAGCAGGTCGGCCAGCCACGGATTCTTCGGGAGCACCGGGCCGTGCAGGTAGGTGGCGTAGACACCCTTGTACCTGGCACCCTCGGTGCCGTCTTGGCCGTTGTTGCCGCTTCCGGCCAGTACCCGCCCGAGTGGTTCGACACCGCTGCCCAGGTAGGTCCGCCCGCTGTGGTTTTCGAACCCGGTAAGCCGGTGCCGCTCACCGTCGCCGAGATCGCACTCCACCGCCGCATGCCCGATGAAACGGGCCTGTCCGCCTTCGCTCGCGACGTCGAGCACCCCGAGGCCAGGTAGCGGCGGTCCCTGCACTGGTGTGTAGTACCGGCCAAGTAGCTGGTAGCCGGCGCAAACGGCAAGGACGGCGACGCCTTCCTCGATCGCCTCGCAGAGCGGTCCAGCTTTCGCTGCGAGGTCCCTGGCCGCCTCGGTCATCTCGCGGTCCTGGCCGCCGTGCACCATGATCAGGTCGGACTGACCGAAGTCGGGCACTACTCCGGCATCGGCCTCGGTCACGCTGCACCCGATCCCGCGCCAGGCACAGCGCCGCATCAGGGTAAACAGGTTTCCCCGGTCGCCGGCCACGCTGAACAGGCGCGGGTACAGATGGCAGATGCGTACCTCGGGCGGCGTCTGAGTCATCGGGTCATTCCTTCCATGACGGCGGGACCCACCCTCGGCGCTGCATGATGCCGCGCAGCTCGCGCATGGGGGTGTATCCGGCGAGTATGTACAGGGGCTCGCCTGCGGGCGTCTGGTTGAGCGCCGCGTCAAGTGCGGCCGCGCGGCCGGGCAGCATTCGCATGATTGCCTGGTCGGCCCCGGCGTACTTGAACCGCAGCGCCACTTCCTCGGCCCGGGTGCCGCTGACCACTAGGCTCGCGAGCTGCGGCACGAGTTGCTCAAGGTCGACGTCCCAGAGCCAGGCGAAGTCTTCCCCGTCCACGTCGGTGTTGCTGTGCGCGGCCAGGACGTGCTTGCGGCCAGGCTGCTGCAGCACCTCACGCAGCGTCGCGTTATACGCCGTCGGGTTCTTGACGAAGGAGAGCACCACCTGGCGGTTTCCGGCTTGGATCGGTTCCATCCGGCCGAAAGCCGGGCGCAAGCCAGCCAGGGCGTGCTCGGCCTGGCCAATCTCCCTGGGCCGGGGAAGCGACAGCGCTACCGCGGCGGCGATCGAGGCGGCGGCATTGTAGATGTTGTGTATCCCGGCCAGGGGCACAGTAAGCGGGAACGTGCCCGCAGGCGTCTCGATCTTGATCTCGGCGCCAGCGCCAGGTGATGGCTGGATCGCGGTGACCGCGACGTCAAGCAGCGGTCGCGCGTTTCCGCACCCCGGGCACTCGTAGTCCCCAAGGTGGGACAGATAGACAGCGCGGTAGCTCAGCTGCCGCTGGCAGCGCACGCAGCGGATGGTGTCGGCGGCGTGCTCTGGCACCTGGGTCCCGGCGCCGCCGGCTCGTATGCCGTAGTGAACGCGGCGGGCGAGTGCACCAGGAGCGAGACTCGCCACCAGGGGATCGTCGGCGTTGAGCACCACTGTGGCCGAGCCCGGCAGCGAGTCGATGACGGCAGCCAGACCGGTGGCAACCGTGTAAAGTTCCCCGAACCGGTCGAGCTGATCGCGGAAAATGTTGGTAATGACGAGTGCGTCCGGTGCCAACTCGGGTGTCACCGCAGGCACGGTCGCCTCGTCGACCTCAAGCAGGAGCAGCGACGCGTCCATCCGGCCCCGCAGATCCGTTCCCCGCACGGCCGCCGAGATGACTCCCTGCACGAGGTTGGAGCCCGACCTGTTCTGCGCGACCTTCAGGCCGCCGGCCTGGGCGAGCGCGGCCAGCATGCGGCAGGTCGTCGTCTTGCCATTGCTCCCGGTAACGACGACCTTGCTGGCACCGCTGGCGGCGGCGACCTTCTGCAGCACGTCAGGATCGATCCGGCGGGCAACGGCGCCGGGAAAGCTGGTTCCGCCGCCGAACCGCAGCACCCGAGAGGCTTTGCTGGCCGCCTTGCCGGCCGCCAGCGCCAGCACGAAGCGCGCACGGGCCGATGGCGGTTGTGCTGGCCTGGGGGAGCGACTCCCAGGGAGCCCCCGCCGGACTGGGGCGGTGCCACCCGCGGATCTGGCGGTGGGCCGGCTTGCTATGAGGCGCATGTGACGTCTTCCTCTACGAGCGCAGGGGCGGTAATCGAGCTGGCCAGGCGACCGGTCCCCGGTGAGTCGCTGGCCTGGACGTGGCGGCGCCCCGAATCGATGACGGCGTCCACGATGGTGTGCACGTGCGATTCGTCGAGCTCGTAGTGCAGGGCGCACGAGCGGAGCGCGAAGCGGCCGCGGATGTCCGTGCCGCCGAGGAAGGCCCGCCCCCCGACCTGGACGTCCTCCATGATCGCCTCGTTGAGCCGGTTCAAGGCGGCATCGTCATCGCGCAGGCTGCCGGGCACGTAGCGGAAGCACACCGTGGTCAGCGGCCCGGCCGCGAGCAGTTCGAGGTCTGGGCTTGACTCGACGACGCCTTCCAGGTACCGCGCCAGGTCTACGTGCCGCCTGACGTGACTCGCGAGACCGGCTCTGCCGGCTTGCTGTATGTTCCACAAGGTCTTGAGCGCCCGCCCGGAGTCCCTGGTCTGCTCGGCGCTGCGATGGGAGTACCAGACCTCGCCAGCGAATCCCTGTCCTGGCTCGAACCTGAGGTATGAGGGGATGAGCTTGTACGTGTCCTGCAACAGCGATCCCCGCGCGATGATGGCGCAACTGCAGCCGATGGCAACGGCGAGCCATTTGTGCGGATCGAGCGCGACGGAGTCGGCTCGTTCGAGCCCGCGGTACCAGTGCGCGAGGCGCGGGTCGAGTGCACCAAACCCGCCATAGGCGCCGTCCACGTGCAGCCACAGACCTTCGGCCCGGCAGAAGTCGGCGAGATCAGCGAGCGGGTCGATGGCGCCGGTCTTCACGCTCCCGGCGTTCGCCACGACAAGGAAGGGGTGGTGACCGGCTTGCCTGTCCGCCGCGACGGCCGCGCGCAAGTCGGCCATGTCCATGCGGAAGTCGAGCCCCACCTTGACCTTGCGCGGCGCGCCGAGGCCGAGCGTGAACGCCGCCTTTTCCAGGCAGGAGTGCCCTTCGGCCGACATGTACATGGTGAGGCGCTGATGCGCCTGCAGGCCTTCGGTCCGCACGTCCCAGCCGGCTTGCCTGGCGCCGGCGTACCTGGCGACCTCCAGACAGTGCCGGTTGGCGTCAGAGCCGCCGCCGAGCAGGACTCCGTCGCTTCCCCGGGCGGGAAACCCGATGAGTTCGGTGAGCCAGCGAACTACCGTCCGCTCGACGTAGATAGCCGCGTAGTCACCGCCGGCGCCGCTTGTGTTGGTAGCTGCCGCGGCAAATGCCGCGAGCATGCTCAACCTGGATGCGGCCGGGTCTACGAACGCGGCGAAACACGGATGATTCTGACCGCGTCCGTAGGGTATGACCAGCCGGAAGAAATTCTCGATTACCTGTTCGGGAGCCAACCCCTGTGCGGGAATAGTCAATTCATCAAGCTCTCGCCGCACTTCCGCCGGCAAGGGACGGTAGACCGGTTCTTGGGGAAGTTTGTCGAGATAGGCGTCGAGTGCATCGACAAGCCGGTGTCCCAGGTCACGGAAGGCGTCCCGGTCCATCGAGAACGGTGAAGGCATGGCGGTGTAGCCTTCCCCGCGACGGCCGGAGACGGCGGGAATTTGCACTTCCACCGGGATGGAGCTCCTCTCGGTTCTGTGAATGCAGGCCGCTACGACGACGTTCCGCGTGTGTAAGCGGCCATTCCCTGGCGCGTCGCCGGTAAACGAGATAGCGTAATAATGAATTCTGAAAATGCCAGTAAATGAATTGCCTAATTCTCCGCGCGTGCGCCCGGCCTGCGGTATAAAGACACCCGCGGCCGTCATCGCCGCGGCTGAGAGGAGCGCCCGGTGAAGCTGAGGATCGACGCAGGCCTCTGCCAGGGGCACGGACGTTGCTATGACCTCGCTCCGAGCTTGTTCGGCGATGACGAGGAGGGCTACGGAAAGGTACTTGGTGACGGTGTCGTACCGCCGTCGGCGATCGATGACGCGCGTCGGTCGGTGCTGAACTGCCCCGAGCAGGCGATCCGGCTGATCGAGGACGAGTGATGTCGGTCGGCAATCGGCTCGCCGGGGACCGGTGGGAAAAGCGCGATCGGGAAAGCCGGGGCGTCCGCAGCGAGATCGTCACCGGCCCGGTCGCCGACTGGGCGACTGACTTCTCCCACACGGAGCCGCAGTGGGCAGCTGACCCGCATGCGATCACCGATGACCTGCGCCAGCGCTGCCCTATCGCGCACACTGACAGGTTCGGCGGTGCCTGGCTGCCGACCCGTTACGAGGACATCTCCGCGGTCGCCTACGACACCGAGCATTTCTCCTCCCGGTCGATCATCATGGGCAACTTCCGCTCGCCGCCCGAGATCGCGCCGATCGGCGGTTCGCCGCCCATCACCTCGGACCCGCCGTACCACCGCGACGCGCGCAAGCTGCTGTTGCCCGCCTTCACCAGGGCGGCGGCGGCCAAGCTCGAGCCCACGACGAGATCCTTCTGCCACTCGCTTATCGACGCCATGGACGGGCGCGACCTCGTGGACGCCGCCGCTGACTACGCGCAGCACATCCCGGTGCGTGTCATCGCCGAGATGCTCGGCTTCCCGCTCGATGACGGCCCGCAGTTCCGCGAGTTCGCCGAGAACAAGCTAGAAGGCATCAACGTTCCCGAGTCCCGGCGCGTCACGGCGATGTCGGCGCTCTACCACTACCTGCTCGCGCAGGTTCACGACCACCTCGATGACCCGCGCGACGATCTGACCACCTTTCTGATCAACGCCGAGATGAATGGCCGCAAGCTCAGCGCGGCGCACGTCGTGGGGACGATGGAACTGCTCCTGATCGCCGGCAGCGATACGACGGCGAGCGCGATCGGCGCTTCCTTGTGGCACCTGGCGAGCACTCCGGCTGATCGGGAACGGCTGCTCGCCGAGCCTGGGCTGCTGCCGACGGCGATCGAGGAACTACTGCGCGCCTATGCTCCGGTCAGCATGGCCCGCCTAGTCAAAGAGGATCTGCGGTTCCGTGGCGTGGACATGAAGGCCGAAGACTGGGTCTTGCTGTCGTATCCAGCCGCCAGCCGCGATCCGGCTCAGTTTGATCGCGCGGACCAGGTCGTCATCGACCGCCAGATCAACCGGCACGCTGCTTTCGGCATCGGAATTCATCGCTGCCTCGGCTCGCACCTGGGCCGGATGGAACTGCGGGTCGCCCTTGAGGTGTGGCTGGAGCGGATCGGCGAGTTCAGCCTCGCCGATCCGTCCGCGGTGACCTGGTCCCGCGGCCAGATCCGCGGACCCCGGACGCTTCCCGTCCGCATTTGCCCGCCGCGCGGCGGGTAGCGGGTCAGCGGACCGCGACGTCGCCTGCTGTCAGCAAGTCGGAGATCATCTGCTGTGGAACGGTAACGTCGTCGAACCACCGGCCGCCGAAAGGACGCCGCACCGGGACGATCTGATCGCTGGAATAAGCGAGGATCCTGCTGTTGTACGCGCGTATCTCGTCCCTGAGCGAGGCGGGCAACCCCCCATCGAGCAACATGGCTCGCTCCACCTCGCCGAGCAGTTTCCGCGTCTGGGCGATGGTCTTGAGTATCGTGCCGCACAGCCTGGTCGGCAGCACGCCGTACTCGCCCTTGATCTCCACGAGCCGGGCGATGGCCTCATAGGACACGTCCTGCAGCTGACGACGGCTCAGCCACTTGGTCTCGTAGTTCAGCCGGCGGTGCCACAGGGGCTCGACCATTGCCTGGCGGTGCTCTTCGAGCGTGCGGTGGAAGATCCGGTAGCCGTGCTGTTCCGGCTGCTCGAAGAACCGGCAGCCGGGATCGAGGAACGGCACCATGGGACAAATGAGCGGGAGCGCCTGACGCCCTCCGAACATGCGGATCAGCCGCTCCGAGTACGTGACGGTGTCCATCACCGACTGCTCGTCCTGGTAAGGCATGCCGATGAAGAACCAGATCATGATGCCCTTGACGCCCGCGTCAAGCGCGCGCGGAATCCACTTCTCCATCTCGTCCATGGTGAAGGTCCCTCGGCCGGCCGCCTTGCTGATCACCATGTCGTGGGACTCGGGAGAGAGCATGATGTAGGAGGACGTCGACTCGCCCATTTTCCTGAGCGTGTCAGGCGGCGTCAGGGTGAACTGCTCGAAGAAGACGCTGTTGTAGCCGACCTCCTTCACGGCATCCAGGTACTGGTGCATCCGTACCTTGTTCTCCGAGTAGCACTGGAGAGCGTATATCGAGGTCCGTTTCGCCGCCTCCTTCATGGTGCGGAGTTCCTCGATGATGAGATCGTGATCCTTCTGGATCAAGGTTCGACGTACTCCCATCACGTTGCGGTAGGCGAACCGCGAGCCGCCGCACCAGCCGCAGTCATGCGCGCACCCCGTGTTCGGCAAGGTCATGATGAGCTTGGAGACCGACGGCCCGGAACCTTCGCTGTCGCGGTAGAACGACCAGTCGTTAGGCACGTCGTTGTAACGAGAGCCAGGCTTGTGCGTGAAACCGCTGGCGTTGACCTCGCCGCTGGTCTTGTACAGCAGGTTCGGGATGGCCGAGAAGTCGCGACTGCCCCGCCGGACAGCGGCGACAAGCTGGGTGACCGGCTCGAGCGTGTCATAGCCCTGGACGACGACATCGACGCATCGATACCTGATCAGCTCCTCCGCGTAGTACGTCGCTGAGATGCCGCCGAAGATGGTGAGCGCTTCTGGATGTACGCACTTGAGCAGCGACGCCAGCTCGATAGCGCCGTGGCACTGCGTCATCCAGTGCAGGTCGAACCCGAAGATCGGCGCTTCGAGCCGACCGAGCAGCCGCCTGATGTCAAGCTCCGGGTACATGAGCATAAGCGATGCGACGTTGACGATTTTCGCGTCGAACCCGTGATCCGCTAGGCGCTGCTTGATTGAGAACCAGCCGATTGGGTACATCTCGTAGACCGATGTGACATTGACGCTGTCGCTGTCACTGAGATAGGCGAACAGCATGTCGTCACGTTCGCGGAAGTCAAAGACGCTGGGAGCATGCAGCAAGAACATGTCCGCCCGCAATTGCGACGATTCCGGCTGATCCATTATGTCGAGACCCTATCTTCCGGATAAATTAAAATGTCGGACTTCCCTTGCCTTAGCACCGGGAAGCTATTCCAATTTCATTTTACTAGCGCCCATCCCCGCAGCCATGGCAAGCAAACTGCGCGTCGACTAATGAAGTAAGCAAGTAGCTGTAATGAAACGGATGTGGCCACGAACCCGGCAAACACTCTTGAGCCAGGAGATACTGGGCGGATGACGGAGCATGCTCATCAGCCTGGTCAGGAGTTCGGCGCCGAGTTCTGGGACGAGCGGTACCGTTCGGCGGAGCGAGTCTGGAGCGGCAACCCGAACCCGCAGCTGGTCGCCGAGGTAACCGGCTTGGCACCTGGCCTGGCGCTTGATGCGGGCTGCGGAGAGGGAGCCGACGCGTTGTGGCTGGCTCGCCAGGGATGGACCGTGGTCGGCACTGACATCTCTGGCGTAGCGCTTGAGCGGGCCGCCTCCCATGCCAAGCAGGCCGATCAGGCGGCGGCCGCCCGCATTACCTGGAAGCAGACGGACCTGCTCGTCAGCCCACCGGAGCCAGGTGCTTTCGACCTGGTCTCCGCGCAGTTCATGCAGCTGCCGCCCGAGCCGCGGGCCAGGCTGTTCACCTCGCTGGCCGCCGCCGTCGCCGACGGAGGGATGCTGCTCGTCGTCGGGCACCACCCTTCCGACCTGACCTCCGGCGTCCCTCGTCCGCCGACGCCTGAGCGCTTCTATTCCCCCGAGGACATCGCCGAGCTACTCGACGGTGCGTGGACGATCGATATCTGCCAGGCTCGTCCCCGTCGCGCCAGCACTCCTAGCGGCGCCGACGCCACGATCCACGACACGGTGCTGGTCGCGATCAGGACCGGGCCCGGGCGCTCGCGGCCCGTCGGCCACGGCGCGGAGGAGAGGTCACTATGAGCGAGAACACGGCCAGGCTCGCTGTGCTCATCGACGCTGACAACGCGCAGCCCTCGATCGTCGATGACCTGCTCGCGGAGGTGGCCAGGTACGGCACGGCGCACGTCAAGCGCGCTTACGGCGACTGGACGGGGACGAACCTGCGTGGATGGAAGGACCGGCTACTTGCCCAGTCGATCCAGCCAGTGCAGCAGTTCGCGTACACCACAGGGAAGAACGCGACCGACTCGGCGATGGTGATTGATGCCATGGACTTGCTGTACTCGGGCCGGTTCGACGGGTTCTGCCTGGTCTCAAGCGACAGCGACTTCACCCGCCTGGCCGCGCGGCTGCGAGAGTCAGGCCTGACCGTGTACGGGTTCGGCGAGCGCAAGACGCCGAAGGCGTTCGTCGCGGCCTGCGACAAGTTCATCTACATCGAGAACCTACGGCGCGAGGCCGCGGCCGCGGGGTCGGCCGATGCCTTGCCAGCCGCCGCACCGCGCGCATCGGCCACGCAACTCAAGCGCGATGCGGCGCTGGTGAACCAGCTCCGCGATGCCGTGGAGGCGGCATCGGACGACGACGGCTGGGCCGCGCTCGGCTATGTCGGCACGCTTATCACCAAGCAGCAGCCGGACTTCGACTCCCGCAGCTACGGGTACGCCAAGCTGAGCGACCTCATGGCCGCCACCACCCTGTTCGAGCTTGAGCGCCGCAGCACGGGCGACGGCAGGCCAGGCGTCATTTACGTCCGCGACATGCGCGGCCGTCCGCCAGCCAAGAAACCGAGCAGCACCCCGGCGAGCAAGCGGGCCACTGCGGCGAAAGGTAAGTGACCGGGTCCAACCGTGCGTGCCCGGCGCGGCGGTTACCCAGCGCGGCGGTTACCCAGCGCGGCGGTTACCCAGCGCGGCGGTTACCCAGCGAGCGGTTCGATCGTGGTCTGTACGTTGCCGGTCGCGAGTGCCCAGCGGCCGAGTCGTGTGGTGACCCAGCCGTAGCCGGCCACGCCGCCGCCGTACCCGAACTTCGGCCGCACGAGCCGCGCCTGCTCGAGCAACTGCACGCCCTCGGCGAGCAGATCGCAAAGCGCGTGCTCCTCCGCGCTGGTGGTGTCGCCGGCCCTAGGAGCGCCGTAGTCGGGCAGGAAGTAGTCAGCGATCGCGCCAAGCCCGACCATCCCGCCGCCGGGCGCGTATTCCGGCGTGAACGCGTTGGTCATAACCTCGGTCGCGAGCTGGGACGGGGTCAGCGCCTCCAGGCGCCTGACCTCGATTCCGATCTGCGGCCCGAGTTCGGCCAGCCTGGGCAGCTTGGCACCTTCAGGATCGAGCAACTTGTTGAACATCAGGACTACCCCCTTATAACGCGATGCGATCGAGCCGCGGCCCGGCCCGCTCGGAGTAGTTCTAACCCCGCCAACAATCGCCCGCCTGAGTAGCCGCTACTCAATCCCCGGCCCCAACTCTCCCGCCCGCCCGCGGCGGTTCTCACGGTCCGCGGCAGCTCTCACGGTTTGCGGCGGCTCTCACGGTTTGCGGCGGCTCTCACGGTCTGCGGCGGTTCTGCCTGCCCGCGGCGGTTCTGCCTGCCCGCGGCGGTTCTGCCTGCCCGCGGCGGTTCTCACGGTCCGTGGCGGCTCTCACGGTCCGTGGCGGCTCTCACGGTCCGTGGCGGCTCTCACGGTCCGTGGCGGCTCTCACGGTCCGCGACGGTTCTGCCTGCCCGCGGCGGCTCTGCCCGCCCCGACGACTCTCCCGGCCGGACCGCAGGACTGGTTTCTTCTCCGTGGGTAGCGGCAAAGATCCAGCAAGATCAACTGTGGTTATCGTGACGATTGAGGCAGGATTTAAAGTCGTGACGTAGCCTTTTCCGTAGACGTAGTGTTTTCCGTTCTATTTGCGGAAAAGCCTACCTCGACGGAAAACTCTACATGATCATGACCCAACGCGGCCTCGCCTTTAAGA
>Ga0134126_10007889_pt1 | contig 13357 bp, 11 predicted proteins | sample KB31752_FD_96881 | JGI IMG/M metagenome (GOLD analysis project Ga0134126, IMG submission 96881) | Terrestrial soil microbial communities with excess Nitrogen fertilizer from Kellogg Biological Station, Michigan, USA - KB3-175-2 | ecosystem: Environmental > Terrestrial > Soil > Unclassified ...
GCTGGCCGCGGTGTCCGCGCCGTCCTCCCTGGCCGCCGACCTGGCCGCGCAGTCCGGCCTGACCCTGGTCGGCTTCCTGCGCGGCGCCACCATGAATGTCTACACCGGCCAGGACCGCGTGCTGGCCCCCCAGCCCGCGGCCCCGTAACCAGCCGGCCCAGCCCCAGCCCCAGCCCCAGCGCCAGCGCCAGCGCCAGCGCCAGCGCCAGCCCATGATCACGACCGATTTGCCCCTGGAATCCGGGGGTCAATCGGTCGGGATCATGGAGGGCATCAGGGCTTCTTGCTGTTATCAGGCCACGCGGTGGGGCCCGGGCCGGGCGCGACGCGCTTCTTGCTGTTATCAGGTCGCGGCGGGGTCCAGCAGGCCGCGGCGCTTGCGGATGCCCAGGTCCAGCTTGGTGAACAGGGTGTCGACCACGATCCCGATGATCAGGATCACGATGATCGTCGCGGTGGCGCCGGTGAAGTCCAGGTTCTGCTGGTCCACGCTGAGCTGCTGGCCGATGGAGAACTGGCCGATGATCTGCACCACCAGCTCGCCGGCCATCAGGCTGCGCCAGGCGAACGCCCAGCCCTGTTTCATCCCGGCCACGTAGGCCGGCAGCGACGCGGGCAGCACCAGGTAGCGGTACAGCGCGAAGCCGCGCAGGCCCATGGTCTTGCCCGCGCGCAGCAGCAGCGGCGGGGTGTAGTCGACCCCGGTGATCAGCCCGTTGGCGATCGACGGGGCGGCGCCCAGGATGACCACGAACAGGATGGCCGACGTGTTCTCGCCGAACAGGATGATGGCGAACGGCACCCAGGCGATGGACGGCATGGTCTGCAGCCCGGTGATGATCGAGCCCACGGCGGCCCGCAGCGGCGGGATCCGGGCCACCAGCACGCCGAGCACGGTGCCGATCACCATGGCCAGCGCGTAGCCGATCACGGCGGTCTGCAAGGTGGCCCCGATGACGCTCCACAGGTTGCCGTGCAGGGCGTCGTTCCACAGGTTGGACAAGACCGGGCCGGGGCCCTTGATCACGTACTTCTTCCAGCCGCTGAGCGTCACCAGCTCCCAGATGGCCAGCACCAGCACGATGGCCAGCAGCTTGGGCCAGGCCGCGGCCCAGGCCTTGCGGGCGATCCGGCCGGGGTCCGAACGGGTCTGGGCCGGGCCTAGTTCCAGGTTGTCGAGCCCGAGCAGGGCCTGGTCAGTGGCCATGGCGTCCCATCTCCTCCCGCAGCCGGTCGGTGAGCCGGGCGGCGACGTCCGCCACCTCGGCGGAGTCGATCCGCCGCTGCCCGGTCCTGGGCAGGGCGAACTCGTCGATAACCCGGCCGGGGCGGCTGCTGAGCACGATCACCCGGTCGCCCAGGCGGGCCGCCTCGCGCACGTTGTGGGTCACGAACAGCACGGTCAGCGTGCGCTCGCGGCAGATCCGCTCCAGCTCGTCGTGCAGCAGGTCGCGGGTCATGGCGTCCAGGGCGCCGAACGGCTCGTCCATGAGCAGCACGTCGGCGTCCTGGGCCAGCGCCCTGGCCATGGCCACCCGCTGGCGCATGCCGCCGGACAGCTCGTGCGGCCGCTTGTCGCCGAAGCCGCTGAGCCGGACGGTCTCCAGCAGCTCGCGGGTGCGCTCCTGGCGGTCGGCCCTGGGCACGCCCCTGGCCCGCAGGGCCAGTTCCACATTGCGGGCCGCGGTCAGCCACGGGAACAAGGCCGGCTCCTGGAACATCAGCGAGACCCGGCGGCCGGCCGTGGAGACCTCGCCGCTGGTCACCTGGTCCAGCCCGGCCACCAGCGACAGCAGCGTGCTCTTGCCGCAGCCGGAGGCGCCGATCAGGCAGACGAACTCGCCGTCGGCCACGGTCAGCGAGACCTTGTCCAGGGCCTGGACGGCCCGGCCGCCGGACCCGTAGACCTTGGTCACGTCGGTGAGCCGGACCGCGGTGCGGTCGGCCTCCGGCGCGAGCGCGGCCGTCTCGGAACGGGCTGAGGCCCCCAGGGTGTACCCCGAGGGCGCAGTCCGCCGGTCAACGGCACTCACGAGCTCACCTGCGGCTGGCCCGCCGCGGCTAGCTGCTTGTTGAGCGGCCCGAGATCGTAGAGCGCGGTCAGGTTCTTGACCGGCGTGAGCAGACCCACCGCGACCGCGTGCTGGGCGTCGGTGATGAGCGACGAGGCGATCGGGTCGTTGGTGAAGGTGACCTGCTGGAACGCGGCGGCCAGGATGGCCGGCTTGAGGCTCTTGCCGCTGAGCGAGGCCAGCTCGGCGTTGGCCGCCGCCTCGGCCTGGGACTTATTGCCTGAGATGAAGCCGTTGGCCTGGATCTGGCCCTTGAGCAGGCCGTCCACCGCCGACGCGTGCTGCGAGATGAACGACTGGGTGGCGACCAGGTTGGTGGTCACGAACTGTCCCTTGGGCCACAGGCTGGTCTCGTTGACGAGCACGTGCCCGCCGGCCGCGACCATCGCGGCGTCGTAGGGGGCCGGCTCCCAGCCGCCCGCGATCTTGCCCGACGTGAACGCCAGCACGGCGTCGGAGTTCGGGGTGATCGGCGTGATCGGCACGTCGCCGCCGCCGGTGGCCGAGGTGCTCAGGCCCTGCTTCTTGAGCCAGTAGCGCAGGGCCACGTCCTGGGTGTTGCCCAGCGACGGCGTGGCCAGCTTCTGGCCCTTGAGCTGGGAGGCGCTGGTGATGCCCTTCTTGACCACCAGCGCGGCCCCGCCCTCGGCAGCCCCGGAGATGACCCGGATGAGCTTGCCCCCGGAGGTCTGCCAGGCCTTGATGGCCGGGTTGGGGCCGACGTAGGCGGCGTCGAGCTGGCCGGCCAGCAGGGCCGTAGCCTCCTCGGTGCCGGTGCTGAACGGGTACAGCTTCAGGGTCACGTTCTTACCGAGATCCTTGGCGAAGAAGCCTTCCTTAACCCCGATCAGCGCGCTGGCGTGCGTGATGTTCTCCAGGAACCCGAGGCGCAGCACAACCTTGCTGCTGGAGCTGTCGGATGCCGCCGAACCCGTCTGCGTCGACGATCCGCAGGCAGCCGCGAGGACGGTGATCGCGGCGGCGGCGGTAGCCGCGGTCAGTGCACGTCGCATGGTCCACCCTTTTCCGATTGGGTAAGTGGGTATCAGGAGATTACCCTAATCCCGATCAGGAAACCAGTAAATAGCTCGTGGCGAGATGGCGAAGATTCCGGGTGATATCGGTCACATGCCCGGCTGGCCAGGGCCCGGAGCCCAGGAAAGCCCGATGGCAGCCTGCATGCGGGCCGGGATTCAGCCCAAAGGTGATATTGTTAATCGAAATACTAAAGAATGCCTTGGGTAGCGGGCGGCTCAATGCCCGGCCGGGTCCATGATCGCTAAATGCGCGGCCAGGCCGGGTCCGTGATCGCTAGATGCCGCGCCCGGCCGAGTCCATGAAGGCCACGCCGGTCACGTCGGGGAACTTCTGCAGGCAGCCCTCGAGCGCGGCGATGTCGTGCTGGGTGGGCTGGTTCGCGTCGTAGCGCAGCGCGATCGCGGACGTGGGGTTGCCGGGGTGCACGTGCGGCGGCAGCAGCTGCAGGCCGGGCAGGTGGGCACAGGCCTGACGGGCCTGGTACACGGTGGCGACGGTGGTGCCGGGGCGGAACCTGACCACGGCGATCTGCTTGTTGAGCTGGTGGTCGATCGTGCTGCAGCCGGCCAGGCTGGCCCCGATCGCGGCGGCCGCGGCGACGGCGGTCAGCCGGGCCGCGAGGGGCATGCGGGCGGGCGTGGAAGATGCCCGTGCGGATGCCCTGGAGAATGCAGACCGTGAGGATGGCGACACGGGAGGAAAGCTTACCGGGGGTCAGCCGCCCTCGTCGCCGGAGTCCCCTGGCGTGAAGCCCTGCACCGAGGTGAACCGCTGCACGCACTGCTGAAGCTGGGCCACGTTGGCGTCGGTGGCGTTGGTGGTGTCGAAGCGGACGCCGGCCATGAGGTTCAGCACGGTGTGCTTCTTCGGCAGCGGGTACGCGGTCACGTTCTGCACGTGCGAGCATGTCGCGCGGACCTTCTCGATCATGGCCACCGTGGTGCTCGGCTTGAACGTCACGTCCACCCACTGCTTGCCGAGTGCGGCGTCCATGCTGGAGCAGCCGCTGAGCGCGGCGACCGCCGCTGCGGCGCTGATCGCGACGGCCGCGAGGGCCGGCCGGGTCCGGGATCGTGACACGCCAGGAAGCTTACGCGGGCTCGCGTCGAGGCCGGCGCGACGGTACCCCGCAGACCTATATGTTTGGCCACAGACGCCATAGCTGGAGGCAGAATGACCGGCCTTATCGAGGACTACGCCCTGATCGGCGACATGCAGACCGCGGCGCTGGTTGACCGGCACGGATCGGTCGACTGGCTGTGCCTCCCCCGGTTTGACTCCGACGCCTGCTTCGCGGCCCTGCTGGGCGACGAGCACAACGGGCAGTGGCGGATCAGCCCGACGGCGCAGGACGGTCCGCAGGCCCGGCGCGGCGAGGTGAGCCGCCAGTACTCCGACGGCACGCTGATCCTCGAGACCCTCTGGGAGACGATGAGCGGCACGGTCCGGGTCATCGACTTCATGCCGCCCCGCGACGGCGAGCAGCCGGTGCTGGTGCGGATCGTGGAGGGCGTCGCGGGCACGGTTGAGATGGAGTGCGTGCTGCGGGTGCGCTTCGGCTACGGCAAGGTGCTGCCCTGGATGCGGCGGGTGGGCCACTGCCTGTCCGCGGTGGCCGGCCCCGAGGCGCTGTGGCTGCGCACCCCGATCCGGCTGACGGGCCGGAACATGGCCCACGAGGCGGCGTTCACGGTCTCGGCGGGCGAGCGGGTCCCGTTCGTGCTGTGCTGGATGCCCTCCAACCAGGGCGCGCCCCAGGTCACCGACGCCGACGCCGAGGACCTGCTAGCCCAGACCCGGAAGTTCTGGACCGACTGGACCGCGCACTGCACCTACCAGGGCGAGTACGCCGACGCGGTGCGGCGCTCACTGATCACCCTCAAGGCGCTGACCTACGCGCCCACCGGCGGGATCGTGGCCGCGCCGACCACCTCGCTGCCCGAGGACATCGGCGGGGTCCGCAACTGGGACTACCGGTACTGCTGGCTGCGGGACGCCACGATCACCCTGGAGGCGCTGCTGCGCACGGGGTACATGGCCGAGGCGTCGGCCTGGCGGGAGTGGCTGGAGCGCGCGGTGGCCGGCAGCGCCAGGGACGTGCAGATCATGTACGGGGTGGCGGGCGAGCGGCGGCTGGCCGAGTGGGAGGCCACCTGGCTGCCGGGGTACGAGAACTCCTCCCCGGTGCGGATCGGCAACGCCGCCGTGGACCAGCGGCAGCTGGACGTGTACGGCGAGGTCATCGACGCGATGACGCTGGGCAAGCAGGCCGGGCTGCGGTTCGACCGGCACACCTGGGCGCTGGTCAGGCAGCTGCTGGAGTTCCTGGAAAAGCACTGGAGCGAGCCCGACGAGGGCATCTGGGAGGTCCGCGGCCCGCGCCGGGACTTCGTCCACTCCAAGATCATGGCCTGGGTGGCGTTCGACCGGGCCTGCTGCGTGGCCGAGCTGGACAGGTCGGGCTCGCACGACCGCTGGCGGGCGGTGCGGGACCAGATCCACGCGGAGATCTGCGAGCGCGGCTACGACGCCGATCGCGGCACGTTCACCCAGTACTACGGCAGCCAGGAGCTGGACGCCGCGGTGCTGCTGATGCTCGAGGTGGGCTTCCTGCCGGCCGACGACCCGCGGGTGGTCTCGACGGTCCGGACCATCCAGCGCGAGCTGGTCCGGGACGGCCTGGTGCTGCGCTACACCCAGCCGGAGGCGGCCGCTGGCGGCGGCCAGGCCCAGGTGGACGGCCTGCCCGGCGGCGAGGGGGCGTTCCTGGCCTGCAGCTTCTGGCTGGTCAACGCGCTGCACCTGATCGGCGACTACGAGGAGGCGGTAGCCCTGTTCGAGCGGCTGCTGGCGCTGCGCAACGACCTGGGGCTGCTCAGCGAGGAGTACGACCCGCGCTACAGCCGGCTGGTCGGCAACACCCCGCAGGCGTTCAGCCACGTGCCGCTGATCCAGGCCGCCCTGAACCTGCACAACCATGCGGGTCATCACTGCCGGGTCCCGGCGGGACGGCCGGCCGCGGCCGCTCCCCCGGCCTGACCGGGGCAAACTGGCCGGCCGGCGCCCGGGCAATGCCACACTGATGGACAGTCATGCCACCACGTCCGCACATCCTGGTCGTCAACGGCCGTAAGGTCCGCCAGCCGGTCTTCATCATCGGAGCCCCGTACTCTGGCGCGGACCTGCTGGCGCGTGCCCTGAAGCAGACGCCGGGGTTTCACGTGACGATCGGCCAGCAGAGCGTGCTCAGCGTGGTCTACGCCTTCGCCCGCAGCCCGTCGATCCAGCGGGGCCGGAACGAGGCCGCGGCCACGGTGCTGCGCGACGCCTTCGCCCAGGCCTGGCAGGTGACGGCGCACGGCTGCATGTCCTGCTCCACGGCCTGCCGGGAGACCGGCCGGGTGAACGGCACCGGGACCTGCGTCGAGGAGCGGGAGATCACTAGGTACGGCGACGCCAGCCCGGACCTGATGTACTGCGCCGAGTCGGTGGTGGACGCGTTCCCCGACGCCCGCATCGTGCAGATCATCAGGGACGGCCGGGACGTGGTGGCCGGGATGCTGGGCGACGCGCAGACGCTGAGCTTCTTCAAGCGCGGCATCGCCAACATCGACAGCGAGTTCCCGAACCCGTTCTTCGGCATCGAGACCGAGCACGACCTGGCCGCATGGCCGGAACTGACCCCGGCCGGCAAGTGCGCGATGCGCTGGCGCGGCTCGGTGCGCAAGATGGCCCGGCTGCGCACCACGCTGGCCGCCGACCAGCTCACCACGCTGCGCTATGAGGAGACGATCCGGCACCCGAGCGCGGCCACGGCGGCGGTGTCGGCGTTCATCGACGCGCCCCTGAGCCCGATCGCGGTGCGGGGCCGGGCCCGGCCGTCGGGGCAGCCGATGATCGAGCCGGGTGGCTGGCGGCGGCGGCTGACCAGCGCCCAGCTGGCCGAGTTCGAGAAGATCGCGGGCCAGGACCTGCGCCGGGTGGGCTACGGCGCCTAGGAGGCGACCACCTCGCGCGGGTCCTCCTGGCGCTCCTGACCCTCCTGACCCTCCTGGCGCTCCTGACCCTCCTGGCGCTCCTGGCTGGCGAACTGGGTCCGGTACAGCTCGGCGTACAGGCCGTCGGCGGCCAGCAGTTCCTCGTGCCGGCCGTGCTCGCGGATCCGGCCGCCGTCCACGACCAGGATCTGGTCGGCCTCCCGGATGGTGGACAGGCGGTGCGCGATAACCAGCGAGGTCCGCCCGGTCAGGGCCGCCTTGAGGGCCCGCTGGACGGCGGCCTCGGACTCGGAGTCCAGGTGGGCGGTGGCCTCGTCCAGCACCACCACGGCCGGCGCCTTGAGCAGCAGCCGGGCCAGTGCGACCCGCTGCTTCTCGCCGCCGGACAGCCGGTAGCCCCGGTCCCCCACGACCGTGTCCAGGCCGTCGGGCAGCACCGAGATCAGGTCCCAGATCTGCGCCGCCCGGCAGGCCTCGACCAGCTCGGCCTCGGTGGCGCCGGGCCGGGCGTAGCTGAGATTGGCCCGGATGGTGTCGTGGAACATGTGCGCGTCCTGGGTGACCACGCCGACCGCCTCGTGCAGCGACTCCTGGGTCACCTCGCGCAGGTCGGCCCCGCCGATGCGGACCGCCCCGGTGGCCGGGTCGTAGAGCCGGGCGACCAGGTGGGTGATCGTCGTCTTGCCCGCGCCGGACGGCCCGACCAGCGCGGTGAGCTGACCCGCCGGGGCGCGGAAGCTGACATCACGCAGCACGTTCTGGCCGGCGTCGGCCCGCTCGGGCACCGGCAGCGCGATGGACTCCAGCGAGGCCAGCGAGACCTCGGAGGCGGTCGGGTAGCGGAACGAGACGTGGTCGAACTCGATCTCGGCGGCCGGGTCGCCGGGCGCCGATCCGGCCTGGCCGGCCAGGCGGAGCGGCCGCGCACCGGGCTGGTCCTCGATCAGCGGCCGCAGGTCGAGCACCTCGAAGACCCGGTCGAAGCTGACCAGCGCGGTCATGACGTCGACCTGGACGTTGGACAGCGCGGTGATCGGCCCGTAGAGCCGGCCGATCAGCACGGTCAGAGCGACCAGGGTGCCCAGCTCGAAGGTGCCGTTGATGACCAGCGCCCCGCCCACCCCGTAGACCGCGGCGGTGGCCAGCGAGGCCAGCAGGGTCAAGGCGATGAACAGCGAGCTCCCGTACAGCGCGGTGACCACGCCGATGTCGCGAACCCGGGCGGCCCGGCCGGCGAACACGTCGGCCTCCTCGCGCGGCCGGCCGAACAGCTTGACCAGCATGGCGCCGGCCACGTTGAAGCGCTCGGTCATCGTGGAGCCCATCTGGGCGTCCAGCTGCATCGACTCCCTGGTCAGCCGCTGCAGCCTGCGGCCCATGTAGCGGGCCGGGAGGATGAACAGCGGCACCAGCACCAGCGAGATGACGGTGACCTGCCAGGACAGCAGGAACATGGTGATCAGCACCAGGACCAGGGACACCGCGTTGGAGACCACCGACGACAGCGTCGAGGTCAGCGCCTGCTGGGCGCCGATCACGTCGCTGTTGAGCCGGCTGACCAGCGACCCGGTCTGGGCTCTGGTGAAGAAGGCGATCGGCTGCTGCTGCACGTGCCGGAACACCTGCGTGCGCAGATCGTAGATGAGGCCCTCGCCGATCCGGGAGGAGAACCAGCGCTGAGCCAGGGTGAGCATCGAGTCCAGCAGCGCCAGGCCCGCCGCCAGCCCGGCGATGCCGACGACCAGCGCGGTGTCCTTCTTGAGGATGCCGTCGTCGATGATCACCTTGAGCAGCAGCGGCACCGCCACCATGACCACCGCGTCGAGCACGACGACGCTCAGGAACAGGATCAGGGAGCCGCGGTAAGGCCGGGCATAGGAGGCGATGCGCCGCACGCTGCCTGGCTTAAGCCGCTGGCTGGTGATCGACCGGTCACGGGAAAACGACCGCATGGTCTGCCAGCTGCTCATCGACATACAGCCGACAACCGGCCCCCGCCGGCAGATCTTCCCCGGTTTAGCTCAGGGCGTACTCAGCCGGCGGCAGGCGGCGTGAGGCTGGCCAGCTTGGCGCTCAGCAGCTTGCGCTGGGCCCGGCGCTCGGCCGCGGCCTGCTCCTCCAGGCTGTTGCCCGCGGCCAGGGCCAGCAGCTCCTTGGTCGCCCGCCCGGCCGCGGCGTCGGTGGCCAGCAGCGCGGCGGCCAGGTCGCTCACGGCGGCGTCCAGCTCCTCGCCGGGCACCACCAGCTCGGCCATCCGCAGCACCGCCGCCTCGGCCGCGCCGACCATGCGCGCGGTCAGGCACAGCTCCAGCGCGCGCGGCAGCCCGACGATCTCGACCAGCGGCTTGGTCCCGGTCAGGTCGGGCACCATCCCGAGCGCGGGCTCCTTGATGCAGAGCTTCGCGTCGTCCGCGAGCACCCTCAGGTCACAGGCCAGCGCCAGCTGGCAGCCCGCGCCGATGGCGTAGCCGCGCACGGCGGCGATCGACACGATGGCGGGATCGCGCAGCCACAGGTACCCCGACTGAAGGCCCGCGACCCAGTCCTCGAAGCCGGGCTCGGCGGCACTCGGCGCCGGATCCTCCCCCTGGACGCCCTCGGCCGAGAACAAGCGCAGGTCGATCCCGGCTGAGAACGATGGCCCGGCGCCGCGCACCACCACCACGCGCACCTGCTCGGGCAGGCTGGCACCGATGGCGGCCAGGCCGAGCCACATGCGCGGCGTCATCGCGTTACGCCGCTCGGGCCGGCTCAGCGTGACCGTGGCCACGGCGCCGCTGATGTCCAGGCTCAGCCCGCGGTTCGCCAGTTCAGCGGCACTCATGCCCAATGCGCTCACCACCAACGTGCTCACTGCCACACGGGGGCGAGCCAAGGGGCTTCCCCTCACGAGCCTTTGTCACCAGCGCCCGTCGCGCCCGGTGCTCCTGCCACAGGCGACGGTATCAGCGCTTGGCTTTGGCCTTGCCCCGGGTGGCACCGCCGCGTCCGCGCAACGTGACGCCGTTCTCGGACAGGATGCGGTGAATGAAGCCGTACGAGCGTCCGGTAGACGCGGCTAGCGAACGGATGCTCTCGCCGGAGTTGTATCTCTTCTTGAGATCGGTCGCCAGCTTGGCCCGGTCGGCACCAGTAACCCGGGTGCCTTTCTTTAGGGTCTCCGTCACGCGTTCCTCCCGTTGAACTGAAGATGACCGCAGCGTTGCCGTATCTCCGCCATGATCACTCATCAGCCAGGGATCGGCTACCCACACGCGTGCAAAAAGATCTCCACTTTTACCGGGACCATGGCGAAGTGTCCTTTCTCAGGCGAGCGCGACGAGGTCGCCGAGTTCCTCGCTCCAGGCATCCTCGACACCATCGGGAAGCAGCACGACACGCTCAGGGGAAAGCGCTTCCACCGCACCCTCATCGTGTGTGACCAGCACAATTGCCCCTTCATAGCGGCGCAGCGCGGACAGGATCTCGGCCCGGCTTCCCGGGTCCAGGTTGTTCGTCGGCTCGTCCAGCAGCAGCACATTCGCGCCCGATACGACCAGCAGAGCCAGCGCCAGCCGGGTCTTCTCTCCGCCTGACAGCACACCCACCGGTTTGGCCACATCATCGCCCGAGAATAGGAACGAGCCCAGGATGCCGCGCTGATCCGCCTCGGTCAGGTCCGGCGCCGCCGATCGCATGTTGGCCAGAACAGTGCGCTCGTTATCCAATGTCTCATGCTCTTGCGCGTAATACCCGAGGCGCAGGCCATGCCCCGGCACTACCTCGCCGGCATCAGGATCCTCAACTCCGGCCAGCAGTCGCAGCAGCGTGGTCTTCCCGGCGCCGTTGAGACCCAGCACCACCACTCGTGATCCGCGGTCCACGGCCATATCGACGCCAGTGAATACCTCCAGCGAGCCATAGGACTTTGTGAGTCCCGCGGCCGTCAGCGGCGTGCGACCGCAGTGGACCGGCACCGGGAACCGCAGCCGCGCCACCCGGTCCGCGGCGCGGTCGGCGCTGACCCCGGCCAGCAGCTTGTCCGCACGCTTGGCCATGTTCTGGGCCGCCTTGGCCTTGGTCGCCTTGGCCCGCATCTTGTCCGCCTGCGTGTGCAGCGCCGCCGCCTGCCGCTCGGCGTTGACCCGCTCGCGACGGCGGCGCCGGGCGTCGGTCTCCCGCTGGTCCAGGTAGGCCTTCCAGCCCAGGTTGTAGACGTCCAGCGTGGACCGGTCGGCGTCCAGGTGGAACACCTTGTTGACCACCGCTTCGAGCAGCGCCGTGTCGTGGCTGATCACCACCAGCCCGCCGCGGAACGACCGCAGGTGATCGCGCAGCCAGCTGACCGAGTCGGCGTCCAGGTGGTTGGTCGGCTCGTCCAGCAGCAGCGTGTCGGTCCCGCCGAACAAGATCCGGGCCAGCTCCACCCGGCGGCGCTGGCCGCCCGACAGTGTGTGCAGCGGCTGCTTGAGCACCTTCTGTGGCAGGCCCAGGCTGGCCGACAACGCGGCCGCCTCCGACTCCGCCGCGTACCCGCCCAGCACCGCGAGCCGCTCCTCGAGCTGGCCGTAGCGCCGCACCGCCTTGTCCCGGCGAGCCGGGTCGGTGCTGCCCATGTCCAGCTCGGCCGCGCGCAGCCCGGTCAGCAGCGCGTCCAGCCCGCGGGCCGACAGGATCCGGTCTACCGCCAGCGCGTCCAGGTCGCCGACCCTCGTGTCCTGCGGCAGGTAGCCCACGGTGCCGGTGACGCGGACGGCGCCCGCCGCCGGCTGGCCCTCGGCCGCCAGCACCCGGGCCAGGGTGGTCTTTCCCGCCCCGTTGCGGCCCACCAGGCCGATCTTGTCGCCCGCGGCGACCTGGAAGGACACCGCGTCGAGCAACAGGCGCGCGCCAGCGCGCAGCTCAAGGTCCTGAGCCGTGATCATGGGACAATCGCTCCAGAATTAGCAGTCGGACGTGATTTGGGCACACGTATCCCCTGAGGCGGGGCGTGACGTCACGACATGAGCGGTTGCACGGGATTTAGTTTACCCAGCCGCCCCCGTGCCGGCCAAAGCGGTTTACGCGCCGCCGGCGAGCCGGGCAGACCGGCCGGGCCGGGCGGACCCAGGCGGGCCGGGCGGGCCGGGCAACCGAGCGGACCGGGCGGGCCGGGCGGGCCGGGCAACCGAGCGGGCCGAGCGGGCCGGACAACCGGGCGGACCGGATTCCGGCGGGCCCTAATCCCGAATCCGGCTGACCACCCTCGCGCGGAACGACGTGGTTGTTGCTCTCACGTCGTAAGAGCAGCGTGAGAGCAACAACCACGTCGTTGTTGCTGACCGGAAACAACCATCGTGCGGGCGCAGTTGTCAGCGACCCCGGGCGGGCTGGCCGCCGGGGTTGTGCCTGGCCTGGGGGGATGCGGTGGGTGCTGGTGGCGCCTCGGGCAGTTAGGGGTGGGGGGCTGGCTGGTGTCTGGTGACGCGGGTCAGGCTGGCGGGGTGGTGTGCCCGGCCGGGGTGAGGGTGATCTTCATGCCGGGGTTGAGCCGCTCGATCTCGCGGATCTTGGAGCGGGTCTGGCGGGCGGGGTCGCGGGTGGCGTAGTAGCCGGGTCCGGGGTCGGTGAAGCGGGCTGCGCGGTCGGTGATCAGGAGCCAGGCGGTCTCGCAGATGACCCGGGAGACCGCGACGATGGCTTTCTGCTTGCCGCGGCGGCGGGCGATGCGCCGGTACTGCTCGCCGAGGCGGGTGTCGGTCCGGGAGGCGGCCATCACGCACTGGCCGAGCGCGGCACGCAGGCAGGGGTTGCCCTGGCCGGCGCGGCCGGGCCGGGCGGTGGTGCCGGATTGCAGGGTGCGGGGGGTCAGCCGGGCCCACGCGGCGGCGTGGCCGGGGGTGGGGAACACCGAGGCATCGGTGCCGAGCTCGGCGATGATGACCCGGGCGTTAGAGGCGCCGACTCCGGTGATCTCATCGAGCCGCTGGACCAGGCTCAGGGCCGGGGTGGCGTCGCTGGCGCAGCCGGGCGCGCACCCGCCGCCGGCCTGCCCGCAGCTGGTGCAGGCCGGCGCCGTCCGGGGGACGAGCGTTACCTGCTGCTCGATCGCCGCGTCCAGGCGGGCGATCTCGTCGTTGATGGCATCGATGAGCCGCAGGTGCACCGAGATCTCGAGGGCATGGACGTCGCGGAACCGGCCGGTGAGCGCGGCGGCCAGCTCCTGCCGGGTGGCCCGCAGCCGCCGGTCGCCCAGCGCGGCCAGCGCCGCCGGGCTGCGCTCGCCGGCGA
>Ga0134126_10007890_pt1 | contig 13357 bp, 13 predicted proteins | sample KB31752_FD_96881 | JGI IMG/M metagenome (GOLD analysis project Ga0134126, IMG submission 96881) | Terrestrial soil microbial communities with excess Nitrogen fertilizer from Kellogg Biological Station, Michigan, USA - KB3-175-2 | ecosystem: Environmental > Terrestrial > Soil > Unclassified ...
GCCGCGAGCCTCGATCGCCTCGCGCACGCCGGCCACCTTGTGGCTGCTGAGATTGTCGGCCACCACGATGTCACCCGGCGCCAGCGTCGGCGCCAGCGCCTGCTCGACCCAGGCGCGGAACATTGCCCCGTCGATCGCGCCGTAGACGACCAGGGGCGCGACAATCCGGTCGTGGCGCAGGCCGGCCAGAAAGGTGGTGGTCTGCCAATGGCCGTGCGGCACGCGCCCGATCAGCCGCTCGCCACACGGCGCCAGCGGACCAGCCGCGCCATGTTGGTCTTCATCCCGTTGATCTCCTTCGAAGCTCAACCGTCGAGGAAGATCAGCCGGTGAACATCGAGCTTGGCCTGCAGCTCGGCCCAGAGCTGGCGCGCCGCGGCGATGTCCTCGCGTGCTCGTTCGCTCGCCTCGACGGTCTTTTTTTTCAGCGTCAGGCCAAGCCGCCGGACCGTGTTCCACATCGTGCCGACACTGACCGAAATGCCCACAGACCGCGCCAGCCAGGCGCGCAGGTCTTCCAACGTCCCATCCGATTGCTCGCGCACGCGCCGCCGGATGGCATCGTCATGCTCAGCCAGCAGTCGCGGCCGGGCGAAGCTGACCGGCCCAGCCGTCATCCGGCCATCCCGATCCCGGCGCTGGCGTGCCTTGACGACATAGGAAACGCTGACATCGAGGCGATCAGCGACCTCGCGCGCGCTCTCGCCGTTGGCCGCCAGCACGCGGTCCCGCAAATCCTGCGAGTAGGCCTGTCCACGCCGCCACCCCATCACTGCCCCCGGAACTTGCCGGAACCCGATGAATCACATCACACGGCCGTGCCGGAAGCCCCTTCTCGCGATTCCACCCGGAATGAGAATGCTCTAGCTGGTCGAGCCAACGAAGGGCCTCCGTGACGGACCGCGGCATCGACTGCCGATGCGGACCGATGCAGTGCTTTGGTTGCGCTCCGATCGATGACTGGAACCGGCCCGGCCTGAGGCAAGCAAGCTGGGCGGGGGGAGCCTACGCCCGCCGCCCTGCTCCGCTTAGCCCATCACGCCGTGCGAGGACGGGGCCATCACCATAAACTCGTTGGTACCGGCGGCGCGGGAAATGCTGCCGAACAGGCCTTGTGATTCCTCCCGAACGCCGGCGGCGAAATAAATCTCTCCCGGCGATCCTGCCGAGCCGCCGTTGCCCGGCGTCAAGGTCCACAGATCGCCAATCGTGAGCGGCTTGCCATCGATACCCAATAGTGGACCCACGAACTTGTCATGGTTCTTCAGGTCGAACGCATTGATCCTGCCATCACCGAAATCGCCGACCAGCAGGTCGCCGGCGAACTTGCCGAAATCCGAAGGCGCGATGGCGAGCCCCCATGGCGAGTTGAGCTGCCCGTTCGAAGCAACGCGCCCAATTAGCTTGCCGCTTAGCGAGAATTCGTCGACGAACCCGTTACCCGGACCGGCAACATCATCGTGCTTGAACTGGTCCTGAACGGCGAAGGTCACGAACAGCTTCCCATCGAGCACCTGCACGTTGAATGGCGCGTAACCCGCGGGCACGGAGCCGTCCGTCAAGCTGTTCACCTGGTGGAAATGGTCGTTGAAGACATCCACCGTGCCATGCCGGAAATTCGCGGCATACAGCAGGGTCGTTCCATCTCTTTGCGTGCCGATGGCGAGGCCCTTGTAGACAGCGCCGATCCCTTCGGCCTGGTCTTCCGGCGGCAGAGAGCCGTCGCCATGTGCGGAATCGTTGGAGTCGTCGACCTCGAGCGTGGTAGTGGTTCCGCCGTTCCACGCCGAGATGGTGCCATCCTCGGTGTCCATGATGAACGTCGCAGGATTGCCGTTCAGCATGAAACCGCTGGGATCATTGTTGAAGACGATGCCTGTTGGGCTGGCGGTTATGTCTGTGCCGGCCGGTGGCGCAATCGTGACCACAAGAGGCGCTGCCGTAGTCGCGTCCGTCATTGAGTCAACGTTGTAAATCGTCGCCGTGCCGGTGTGGTTATTGTTAACCCAGAATGGCCCCGTCGGACCGAAGGCAACGCCCCACGGGTTTATCAGATTCGGATCCTGGATCTGCGCGTTGAGATGTCCTGGCTGGTTGTCGGACACCAGGTTGGATTGGCTGAATAGGCGTCCCTTAAAATGCCCTCTTAGGTGAAAGATTGCGTGTGACGGGCTCAGGAACGACAGCACGGCCGTGCCAACGGTCTCGGCCGTGATCGACACAGTTGCTAGATCACTCACCAAGTTCCTCCCCTGAGGTTAGTCATCCGACGGTTGCGCAGAACGCGGCACGATCACCGCGAAAGCACGTACATTCCTATCTTGCTGCGCTGCCGGACAGAGACGCATCAGGCGCCCGTCCTATTCCGGGGCTGCCGTTGACGTATCCGACGCGATGCGGATAGCGGCGTCCGGATGGCCCGGCGGTCGATTCATCCGCACGATGGTTTGAGTGGGCCAACTGGGCGCGCATTGGCGGTCATGCTGGCCGGCTGCATCGGGCAGGCGTGCTGACCGGCGTGTGGGTGTGCCAGGCCTGGGTGCACGACGGCGATCCGTGAGTTCGTCCGTGCGCGGGAGGCGTCCATGGACAACCTGCGCCGTAAACGCCAGCGCCTGCTTCGCCACGCTCAGATCTACAGCGGAGAGGGTCACTGAACCTTCGGCCCCACCGGACGGAGCTCGATTGTTAGACGCGGCCAAGGCTCGGCCTTAGATCTATTTTCTTTCCGCAAACAGGCTGCACCAACCACTGGGTGCGATCACACCGTCAACTACCTTGCACGACGATGGCGCTTCAAAGTTTTTGCAGTTGCTACATTGTGCCGTACCCATCGGCTTAGATTGATAGCCTACCATCTTTTGTGCGGCCTTGGTCCCGGCATGCACAGACGCTGTCTCACTCAGGGCAGCATAGGCGACAAAAATTCGCATCATCAAGCGGCGGGAGATCTTGCCCATAAGCTCTCTTCTCGGCCATCTTGACCGGAGCAGACGCATCTCCCCGTAATATCATCCATGCGCGTCAATAACGTATCTGAGAGCACTTGTCGCCGAACCCATTTTCGCCCGCCGGGCGAACGGCCGCTGTGACCCTGGCGCGGGGGACGCGCAGTCCGGCCTAGTCGCATGCACGCTGGCTCGTCGAACTGGTTGACCGAGGCCCCGAGCAGCAGAACGTCAAGGCGCTCCGTTCCTGGATCGTAATCCTGTAGAGGCGTGGTCACCAGCTCCACTCAAGCCCGGCGAGGCTACGATCCGAAGCACGGCGCTCGCGTGGTGTTCGGTCCGGCGCCGCGCGCGCTGCCGGCGCTGCCGTTGAAGCTCGATGGCGGGAATCTGCTTGTGGCCGGCCCGTTCATCGGGCGGATCGGGATGGCAAAGCCGGGAATGGGTTGAGTGCGGGCCGGAGCAAGTCCGGCTTCCGATCTGCAACCACGTCACCGGAGTGCGGCGGCGCCAGTTGCGCCGCAGCTCCTTGCTGCCGCGCTCATGTGCGTCGCCGGAGGCTCGGGGGTGTACGTCGTAGCGCTCAGGTGGGAACTGCAGGCGCATGCTGCTGTGCCGCGACGTCCCCGGCCGCCTGCGCCGACCAGCGTCGCCGGGCCGAACCGGTCGGGATCAGAGCCGGGAACCTTTTGCTCATGCGCCGGGTCTAACGGTTCACTGGCCCGCGCCGATCGGAATTGGCATCAGGGAACATGGTCATCGACGACAACCTGCTCATAGAGCGGTTCCGCCAAGGCGATCGAAGCGCCGCGCAGGCGATCGTGCAGAAGCACAACCAGATGCTCTGGCGTGTTGCCCGAGGGATCGTGCGCGACGACGTCGAGGCCGAAGAGGCGCTGCAGAGCGCCTATGTCCGCGCCCTGACATCGCTCGACGGATTTCGTGGCCAGTCGAGTCTCGCGACCTGGCTCTCCCGCATTGTCATCAACGAGGCGCTGCGGCGGCGCGACCACGTGCGTACGCCCGTCGATCTCGAGGAGGTGGTGGAAACCCTGTCCGCAGACCATCCCGGCTCGGCGACGATGCCGCCGCCCCCGAGCCCCGAGGCGGTGGCAGCGCGCGAGCAGATCCGCCGCCTGGTGGAAGGTGCCATCGACGCGCTGCCGGCGCTGTTCCGCATCGTGTTCATGATGCGGATGGTCGAGCAGATGAGCATCAACGAGACCGCCGCCAGCCTGAACATTCCCGTCGCCACCGCCAAGACCCGCCTGCACCGCGCCAACCAGCATCTCCGGGCAACCCTTGGCGCCGAGCTCGCCGCGGTGTTCGACGGGGTTTTTCCATTCGGCGGCGCCCGGTGCGAACGGATGACCCAGGCGGTGCTGGCGAGACTTCCCACGGAAAGCAAGGAGCCGACATGACCACCCGAACAAGCATCCGCCTCGCCGTCCTGACCGCTCTCGTCAGCGGTGTCACGGTCACGCCTGGATTCGCCCAAACGGCCGGCAAGCCGAGCGATCCGCAGATCGCGCACATCGCCTACACGGCTGACGAAATCGATATCAAAAGCGCCAAGCTCGCGCTGACCAAGACGCACAACAAGGACGTTCGCGACTTCGCCGACGACATGGTGCGCGACCATACGGCGGTGAACGAGAAGGCCCTGGCACTCGTCAAGAAGCTCCACGTCACGCCGCAGGATAATCCGACCAGTCAATCGCTGGTCAAGCAGGCGGATGCGGAACGGAAGAAGCTGTCATCGCTGAACGGCGCAGCGTTCGACAAGGCCTATGTCGACAATGAGGTCGCCTACCACAAGGAGGTCGACCAGGCGCTCGAGACGACGCTCATTCCCTCGGCGCAGAACCCGGAACTCAAGAGCTTACTGCAGACCGGGCTCAAAATCTTCCAGGGCCACGAGCAGCACGCCGAGCAACTTGCCAGCAAGTTGAAATAGGCCATGGGGTGTGACCGACCGAACCATGCGCCTGATGCTCCTGGCGATGTGTGCGCTGATCTTCGCGGCGTCACCAGGGGCGGCCCGCGCTGAGACCCTGCACGTCACGATTAAGAACATGATGTTCAGCCGTGTTCCGGCGACCGCGCATGTCGGGGACGTCATCGAATGGTCGAACCAGGATTTCGTCGCCCATACCGCTACCGCTCGCAATCACAGCTTCGACGCAGTGATCGCGCCGGGCAAGATCGGCCGCACGGTGCTGCAGCATCCGGGAAAGGTGCGGTTCTTCTGTCGCTTTCACCCGACCATGACCGGCGAGATCGACGTGACCCCGGCGGTCACGTCCGCTGCCGGTGATCGGAACCGCGTCGTCCGGTGATCGGTGATGACGTTGCGATGCTTTTGCCGGATCGAGCAGCGCCTCGTCGTGTCGGCCGGAGAGAAGGTCCATCTCCAGTAGGACACTCGGAATGCGGCGCGCCTCTCGTTAATCTGTCGGTGACCAATGGCTATCCTGGCTCACATCGGCGGCATCAGGCCATTCTTGCCGACCGCCACGAAGTTGGCGGTCAGCTCGCTGCTCCCGCTCGGTCGGGACGCCACGACGAAGGCTTTTGCCCCGGGCACCAGAACCGATCGCTGCGCGGGGGCGAACCGCACGACCGGAGCAGTTGGCGGCACCAGCATTTGAACCTTTTTGCCGTTGTCGTATGAAATTGTCAGCTCCTGACCGCCCGGCTTGCCGACGCCCGTGTTGCCCGCGCTGCTGGCGACCGTGCCGTTGGTCATCGTGCCCCGAACTGGGGGGGCGCCATTGGCCGGAACGGAGCCGGCGACCGTGCCGTTCGTCATGGTACCCTGGACCGGTGGCGCACCGCCCGAGGTCTCGCTGCTGCCGCGATGAGCGTCAGCTCCGGCAACAGCAGCCGGTACGCTCCACGGATAGTGTCCCTCCCCCGTCCCGCGCATCGACTCGGGAAAGATGACAACCTCAAGCGCCTTCAGGTCGTTCTCGGGGCCGGTGGCTCCGGCGCCAATAAAGTCCCCTGATTTCACGTCCGACAGGCTGGACGGCAGGACCGCGGCGAACTTGGTCCCGGAGCTGAGCGTCACATCGACGGTCTTGCCGTCATAGGACTTGATGGCGACCTTGTCGCCGTTGACCGATTCGATCGTCCCGCGGATGCGCGTATTCTGTTGCGCGGCCATAGCGCCCGCGCTGCAACCGAACGCGATCAGGGTGGCTAGCACGAATCCCAGAATTTTGCCCATGGCCGACATCCCTCGAACGAACCCTTCACCCGGCTATTTGGGTAAGCGCTCCGTTGAGGGCGGCACAAGCGATACACGTTCTCGTGTGTGTGATGGCACGGACAAGGAGGCTCGTAAGGTGAGCGGCCACGCGAGGATGCTGTCTTGAGCAAACCATCGCACCCGGTCGGATCACCTGCCAGGCCGCGCCGGTATCGGACGATCTATCGGCATTCCCTGACGGTGCGTCTCACCCACTGGATCAATCTCGTTTGCATTGTGGTCCTGCTCATGAGCGGACTGGCAATCTTCAATGGGTGGCCGGCCCTGTATTGGGGCATCCGGACGCGATTCGATCAGCCGCTGCTCGCGCTGTATGCGATACAAAACGGCTCGGGCCAGCAGGTCGGTATTACAGACGTGCTTGGCCACCGGTTTGTCACAACCGGATGGCTTGGACTGTCCCCTGGAGCCGACGGCCAGCCAATCGTCCGCGGCTTTCCCGCCTGGGCGACGATTCCGGGACCGCTCTGGCTTGCTATGGCCCGCCGCTGGCATCTCTTCTTTGCGTGGATCTTCGTGGTCAATGGGCTGGCGTACGCTGCGCACGCGCTGATCCGGCGCCATCTGTGGCGCGACTTGGTTCCCTCGCGACAACAGCTCCGAAGCATCGGGCGTTCGGCCTGGGACCATGCCCGGCTCCGCTTCCCAAAGGGAGAGGAGGCAAGGCACTACAACGTGCTGCAGAAGCTGTCCTACTTGGTTGTCGTGTTCGGGTTGGGGCCGCTGGTCGTGGCGACTGGGCTGACCATGTCGCCATGGATCGATGCCGCCTATCCGCAGCTACTGGACATCTTTGGCGGGCGCCAGTCGGCACGCACTATCCATTTCATCACCGCCTTCGCATTCCTGTCATTTGTGGTGATCCATCTCCTGATGGTGCTGCTGTCGGGACCGTGGAACAATTTGCGGTCGATGATCACCGGCCGGTACCGGATCGAGGAACCGATCGTAAAGACTCGGGCGGGGCAATGAGCGGACCGCAGCGTATTGGCCGCCGCCGATTGCTTGGTCGCGCGGCGGCCGGCACGGGGATGTTGCTGCTCGGCGGCTGCGATGAGCTATCCCGCAGCGCATGGTTCTCTCGTGTACTCGACGGCGCCGAGGCGGTGAACCGAAACGTGCAGGCGGCGATCACGCCGCGCCGCGCGCGCGCCCGCGAATACACCGAGGCCGACCTGTCGCCCGATTTCAAAAGCAACGGCACGCACGACCCGAGCGATCCCGAGTACCAGGCCCTGGCGCGGAACGGCTTTGCCGATTGGCGCCTCGAATTAGGCGGATTGGTAGATCATCCGATGCGCCTGTCGCTTGCTGAGCTGCAGGGATTGCGAGCGGTGACCCAGATCACCCGGCACGACTGCGTCGAGGGGTGGAGCTGCATCGGCAAGTGGACCGGGGTGCCGCTGCGTACAGTCTTGGCGCCTCTCGGTATCCAGCGCCGGGCACGATATGTGATGTTCTTCTGCTACGATACGGTCGGAAATGCGTCCGAACGATATTACGAGAGCATTGGCCTTGCCGAAGCGCAGCATCCGCAGACTGTCCTGGCCTATGGGATGAACGATCGCATGCTGCCGATCCCCTACGGCGCCCCGCTTCGTCTGCGGCTTGGCCGCCAACTCGGATACAAGATGGCGAAATATCTCCGCCGCATCGAGCTGGTCGAGAGTTTCAGTCAGATCGAAGGCGGTCACGGCGGCTTTTATGAGGACAACGGGTACGAGTGGTATGCCGGAATCTAGACCGGCGTGCAGGTGCGGCCGATGATGCGCCTGGCGAATACGGCACGGCGCTACGGCGCCGCGGCGATTTTGCTGCATTGGCTGATGGTCGCGCTGATTGCCACTCTGGTGACGCTTGGTATCTACATGGTCCGGCTTCCGAACGCAGGGTTTGACACGAAGAAGATCACGCTGATCCTGGTTCACAAGGAGATCGGCATGCTGGCGCTGGCCCTGGTCGGCGCGCGGCTGATCTGGCGCCAGTCGAATCCGCTGCCCCGTTTGGTGGAGACCCTGCCCGACTGGCAGAAGGTGGCGGCGATCTTTGTGCATCTCAGCTTCTATGCCCTGATGTTCGCGCTGCCGGTCACGGGCTGGCTCATGTCCTCGGCCGCCGGCATTCCCGTCTCGTTCCTGGGCTTGTTCATCCTGCCCGATCTCGTCCCGCACGATGACGACCTGTTCGGACGGCTACGGGAACTGCATGACTGGCAGGGCTATATCATGGCGGTGTTCATCTGCCTCCATGCCGGCGCGGCGCTACGGCACCATTTCGCGCTCCGAGACGACACCTTGCGAAGAATGCTGTGGACCTCGGGTTCCTGAGCCGCTCAGCGGGTCGAGTTCAGCACGAACCCAGCGGCCATCCGCAGCGCCTTGGATACTGCATCATTCGCGGCAAGCACACCGGAGCGATGGCCGTCTGATCCGGCGATCCAATCCGCTGGGGAGCAACGCTCCTACACCACGTGATGGGACATGATCGCCGCCTTCCGCATCGGCTCCTGCACGGGCGATTTGGCGACCGGCGATCAGCCTTTCGGACACGCCGAACGACTGGAGACGGAACGCAAACCGCAGCACCGGCGGACTCACGGTGTAGTCCTGTAGCAGATCAAGAATCTTGGTGCGGAGCGTATAGTCGGTACTTCCGAGTTCTGGCGGGGTCAGGTGTCGCGCGACAGCTCTGATGGCCGGCTGCCGTCATGCTCCGAGGGTATGTTCGATCAGGATCTTCGTGCCGATACCGATGAGGCAGAAGCCTCCCAAGAGTTCGGCAGCCCGCCCGAGTGGCGGCCCCAGCCAGCGACCAGCGATGGTCCCGATGAAGGCCATTGAGAATGTCGCCATTCCTATCGCGGTCGCCGCGGTCAGGATGTTCACGTTGATGAACGCGAGCGTCATCCCGACCACCATAGCGTCGAGGCTGGTGGCAACGGCGGTCAAAGTCAGCAGGCCCAACGAGTGCCGGGCCGGTGCCGGCTTCCTTTCCGGAGGCCGAAGCGCCTGTAGGGCCATTCGGCCGCCGATTGTTGCGAGCAGGACAAAGGCCACCCAATGGTCGATCCGGGTAATCCAGGCAGCGGCTGAGAGGCCCGCCATCCAGCCCAGCACCGGTGTGATAGTTTCCACAGCTCCAAAGATCACGCCGGTACGCAGGGCCTCGGCCAGCCGGGGGCGATGCAGCCCGGCACCCTTGCCGAGCGCCGCGGCAAACGCGTCCATCGACATGCTGAACGCCAGGATGATAGTTGCACCCGAACCCATCTAAGCCCCTTTCCCGGACAAAGTCCGCGCGATGGGTCCACTCCTGGCGTCGTGCAGTGTTGGTACCGCCGATCTGGCTTGAGACCACCGGCTGCGCCGTACGCCTTGACCGCAAAGATGTTTACGCGACCGGCCACGGGCCGACCCGATGGGCGGAAGACCTACCGGTCCGCCGCGTGGAAGTCAAAAAGCCTCGTCGTATCAGTGCGTTGTAGCTCTTGGTACATGATGCACCCATGTCTACATTCGAATGACGAAGCCGCCGCGCTGTCTGTCATCGCAACCGCGCAGATGACCGCCGTCCTTGCCCAGCCAGGCAGCGGAATGTGCCAACGCCCTTCTATTTCGAATCACGATGCGGCTTCATGGCGGAAGCGCCCACCCTGACTGCGGTGCCCGTGCGGAGGAATGCTGCGTCCGAAGGAGGACTCGATAGTGCGGCCCATCGCGCATTCGTGCGGCGGAATTTTTGCATCCGCGGGGCGTCGATGCAGATCGAGCCATCAGCGGGCACCAAAGCCGGGAAGCTTCAGCTCGGACGAGCTCGGGGGAGGGCCTCGGCTGAGCGCAAACCGCCGAAGCGGCCTGCTGGGGCAGCCGCGTGGTGCGCGGCCCGCTGATCGCGTCGACATCAGACATCTTCGTCGTTCCGGATGGAGGAGGGTATGCGACAGCTGATCGCATTGGCAGGAATGGTTCTCGCCTGTTCTGGCTGTGTACAGGCGCCTTTGCCGCCTGCGGAGCCAGTGATATCGCAAGTGACCGAGCGGGTCGCGGCCGATGACCCGGCCTGCCGAGAGTATTCCGCGCAAGCCACTGTCGATGGACGGCAGCAGGAGATTGTCGGGCGCGCCTGCCGGCAGGCCGATGGCAGCTGGAGGATCGCCGAAGGCCCGACGGGTGAGCCGTCTCAATTTCAGACCGTCTACGGACCGCCCCTGTCCTACGCCTATGGTTCCAATTACCCCTACTACCCGTATTACGACCCGTGGTTCTGGGGGCCGCCGATCGGCCTGAGTTTCGGAAGCTCCTTCGTGTTCGTGGACCGGTTCCACCACTTCCACCATTTTCGCCGTGAGTTCGCCCATGACGGATTAGGGCATTCCGGCTTCCGGCGCTTTGGCTTCAGGCATGACGGCTTTGCACACGATGGCTTCGGACACGGCGGTTTCGGCGGTCGGGGAATGGGCGGCATGCATCACGGGTGATCACCCGGACCGCACCATTCGGACGACGTGGACGAACATTGCCTGACTTCATAGAGTGCGCCCCGAAGATCTGCGGATCGAAGACTAGGGAGGCCGCGTCTAGTGGATCAGGGCCATAAGCCCGACTGCGCAATCCCGGGCACCTATGTTCTCACTGGCGAACGCTCGCAGCGGAGCTATCGCCTGAACAAGATGTGCATGTCATTGACCGATCCCGCCAATCGGGCGGAATTCCTTGCCGACGAAGCCGGCTACATGCGCCGCAACGGCTTATCTGAGGATGAGATCGCCATGGTCCTGCGCCGCGACTGGGCTGCGATGACCAGGAGCGGTGGCAGCATATACCTGATGCTGAAGATCGCCGGCACGATCGGACAAACGTTGTTGCAAGTGGGCGCCCAGATGCGCGGCGAGACACTGGAGCAGTTCATGGCGACCCGGCCAGGACACAAGGATCACTGAGAAATGGGGCGGATCATCGGTGGCATCGGAACCTCGCACGCGCCGTCCATCGCCCACGCCTATGATAGAAACCTGCAGCACGAGCCGCTCTGGGCGCCGCTGTTCGACGGCTACGTGCCGGTGCGGCGCTGGCTGGACGCGCAGCAGCCCGACGCACTCATCGTCGTCTACAACGATCATATGAACCGCTTCTTCTTCGACGCTTACCCGACCTTCGCTCTCGGCGTCGGGGCGGTTCACCCGCAGGCGGACGAGGGTTGGGGCAAGCGTCCGTTCCCGGACCTTCAGGGTGATAGCCATCTCAGTTGGCATATCGCGCGCAGCCTGGTAGCGGACGAGTTCGATCCCACGATCTGCCAGGAAATGAGCATCGATCACGGCATCCTGTCGGTGTTGCCGATGCTGACCGACACGACATGGCCGACGCCCGTCATTCCGATCGCCGTGAACGTGATCCAGCACCCGCTGCCGACGGCCCGGCGGCTCTACAAGCTTGGGCTGGCACTGAGGCGAGCCGTTGAGAGCTATGAGCGGGATATCCGCGTGGTGGTGATCGGCACCGGCGGCCTGTCCCATCAGCTGCACGGCGAGCGCTTCGGAATGGTCAACCCGGAGTGGGACAACGAGTTCCTTACCCTAATCGAGAGCAATCCCGAAGCGCTTGCCGAATTGTCCCATGACGATTTCATGCTGCGGGGCGGCGCCGAATCGGTCGAGATGATTCTATGGATCGCGATGCGCACCGCGCTGGGCAGGCAGGTCCGTCGGGTGCATCGGAACTATTGCGCGCCGCTCATCACCGGATATGGCCTGCTCGCGTTGGCCAGCGAAGGCGCATCCACGACCTAGGGGTGGAACATGGGGGTTCGCACGGGAGCGGCGTTTCTCGATTCGCTGCGTGATGGACGGCAGATCTGGATCGACGGCGAGGTGGTGTCGGACGTCACCACTGACCGGCGTCTTGCGGGGGCCGCGCAAAGCTTGGCTGAGCTGTACGACATGCAGCATGACTCCGCGTTGGTCGGTGACATGACCTATGCGTCGCCGAGTTCCGGCGACCGCGTGGGACTGTCGTTCATTCAGCCCGACTCGGTGGAAGATCTCGTGCGCCGGCGCGGTATGGTCAAGCTCTGGATGGATGCGACCTGCGGCATGTTCGGACGCAGCCCGGATTTCATGAACATCACGTTGCAGGGGTTTGCATCGGATTATCAGGAGTTCGGGCGCCGCGAGCCGCGTTTCGCCGAGAATGTACGGAGCTACTATCTCCACGCGCGCGAGAACGACATCGCGATGACCCACACGCTGATCAACCCGCAGGTCGACCGATCCAGACCCGTCGAGAAGCAGGAAAAGGATCTGGCGGCAAAGATCGTGCGGGAAACCGACGCCGGCATTGTCATTCGTGGCGCGCGTATGGTGTCGACGTTGTGCGCCTACTCTAATGATCTGATGGTCATGCCGTCGACCTACATCGCGGACAGCGAGGAAGCGGCGCCGTATGCCTTCGGGTTCAGCGTTCCGGTCAGCACGAGTGGCCTGCGCTTTATCTGCCGCCCTTCGGTGGTTCATTTGGGCGCCGCGTCTGCGATGGATTATCCGCTGTCCTCCCGTCTCGACGAGACGGACGCGATGGTGGTGTTCGACGATGTCCTAGTGCCTTGGGAGCGCGTGTTCATCCACCGCGACGCGGCGATGTGCAATGGTCTGTACAACCGGACCGGCGCAATGGCGCACATCATGCACCAGTTCAATACCAAGAATCTGGCCAAGGCCGAGTTCATGATGGGGCTGGCGTTCTCACTCGCCCGGTCCACCAACATCGATCAGCACCTGCACGTGCAGGGTATGCTGGCCGAGATGATCCAGTTCACCGAATTCGTGCGGGCCTGCTTGCGCGCCTCGGAGGCCGACGCCACGCGAAACGCTGCCGGGATCGTCGCTCCCGCGGCCATGCCGCTGTGGACGGTCCGCATGATGTTCCCCAAGATGTTCATCCGGATGTGCGAGATCATCCAGACACTTGGCGCGGGCGGGCTGGTGGCGGTCCCTTCCTACGCAGAGACCACGAGCCCGGTCTGGGACGACGTGCAGAAATACTTCCAATCCGCAAACGCGGATTCGAAGACCCGCATCAAGCTCTTTCGCCTGGCGTTCGATGCCGCGGTCTCGTCGTTTGCGGGGCGGCAGCAGCTA